>Ga0209415_10001996_pt1 | contig 38682 bp, 43 predicted proteins | sample PeaSoiSIISIP2007_FD_187696 | JGI IMG/M metagenome (GOLD analysis project Ga0209415, IMG submission 187696) | Peat soil microbial communities from Weissenstadt, Germany - SII-SIP-2007 (SPAdes) (version 2) | ecosystem: Environmental > Terrestrial > Soil > Wetlands > Peat | place: Germany...
GACCTTATGACAGCGCTTGAATTACTTCATAAGGAGATTAGCCAGCAACGAATTAAACTTTACGAGCTTCCAATGCCACCAAGGATCAAAGGCTTATATAGTGATAATGTAATTTGGCTTAACCGAGGATTACCCACGTATACAGACAAGGTATGTGTTCTTGCTGAGGAGATCGGGCATCACTATACGTCCTATGGCGATATTCTTAATCAGAAAAAAATATCCCACATCAAACAAGAGAAGCGTGCCAGGAACTGGGCCTACGAAAAATTAATCCCCCTAAAGAGCTTTATTGAAGCTGCAAAAGAGGGAATTACTAATCGGTATGAGTTCGCCGAATTATTAGGAGTGACTGAACATTTTTTAGAACGCGCCATTGAGCATTACAAAGAGAAGTACGGCTTATATGCTGAGTGGACAAGCTATCTAATTTATTTTGAGCCGCTTGGCGTGATCCGTTTGTTTGACGAATAAAAAAAGAACCCCTGGTGTTGGTAGCACCAAGGATTCTTTTTAGATACATTCAGCCTAATAGGCGGTGAAATGCATCTGCGCAGTATAATTATAGCATTTTCGCCGTCTTTAGAACAATAAATTGAAAGGCGGTATTTTATTATGGAAGCCAAAGTCATTCGCGCTGTAGCCTATGCGAGGTACAGTTCAGATAATCAGAGAGAGGAATCCATTACAGCGCAACTAAGAGCAGTAAAAGAATATTGTCAGCAAAAAGAATATATCCTTACAAACGTCTACACTGACGAAGCCAAGACAGCGACCACCGATAACAGGGCTGGTTTTCAACAAATGATAGCAGATAGCGGACTAGATTTATTCGATGTTGTCATTGTTCACAAGCTTGATAGGTTTGCGCGTAATAGATATGATTCAGCTTCTTACAAACGGAAACTTAGAATCAATAAAGTTCGACTCGAAAGTATCCTAGAACGTCTTGACGATTCTCCGGAATCTGTTATTCTGGAATCGATGTTAGAGGGCATAGCCGAATACTACAGCAAGAACCTTGCCCGAGAGGTCCGCAAGGGTTTGTCCGAAAATGCTAGGGCGGGTATACATAATGGCGGTCGCGCTCCTTATGGACTAAAGGTCAATCCTATCACCAGGAAGTACGAAATAGATGAGACACAATATAAGGCGGTCCAGATGTATTTTAATGGGGTTGTTGCAGGTGTACCTTTGGCAGAAATTGCCCGGAGAATCAATGCCGAGGGATTTCGAACCTATACCGGCGATAAATTTAAGATAACCAGTTTTGACACCTGGGCTTATAATCGTAAATACAAAGGTGATTATGCTTGGGATGTTTCAACCAAAAAAGATGCTGAAGGAAAGCGAAACGGGCACACTAAAAAACCCATTGAAGAACAAACCATAATCCCTGGCGTAATACCGGCCATTATCGAACCTGAATTATGGGAGAGGGTGAATTCATTGATGAAGAAAAGACAACGCATAGGCGGCAGCATGACGGCCAAAGAGGTTTATTTGCTTAGCGGCAAGGTTGAGTGTGGTGTTTGCGGATCTAATTACTTTGGCGAACGTTATAACAGCAGAGGAAACCATTATGCCTATTACAAGTGTTCCGGGAAATGCGGAAATAAAGGAGTCGACAAATACGCGCTTGAAAAATTGATTTCAGAAAAATTGGAAGAGATCTGCTTTAGCGAAGATGGTATGAATAAAATCGCAGAAGAGGTTAAGCGGCTTTATGCAGAACGCAAAAAGACGGTTAACAGTGAGATTGAGCCTCTTAAGAAAGAAATTAAATCCCTGGAATTGAAAATTGATAAGTGGCTGGATATATTGGGCGATGGAACGCCACAAAAACAAGTATACATGCAAAAGATAAGTGAGGCTGACGATCATAAAAAACTCTTAGAATTAGAACTTGCCAAAATGAATGTTTTAGCGAATGTCCAATCCGTCGATGAAGCCATTCTAATGAAGGTGCTTAACGCCAAAAAAGACCAGCTCTTCTCCGCTAATGACGAAGATAGAAAGCAGGTCTTTCAAGAGTATGTTGATAAAGTTATCGTTAACAGTATCCAAGACGATGTGGTTAATATCGAATTAACTGTTAGGTGCTTCAATGGTGGAGGCGAATTGACTCTTCTGAAGCACCTAACATTTCCGTATCAGAAATAGCGGGAACCTAGTCTTATTAGTTCTCGTTAAATTTGTCGCAAAACCTTTAATCTGTCGCTTGGCAGAGCACAAATTCAGAGAGATAATTGTTTGAAAGGAAAGAGGAGATGATTTTGACAGAAATTATCGAAGGTATCAGCAAAAGTGTTTCAGTTCGAGAGGCTGCTGAATTTCTCGGTAAATCTCAACAATTTATCAGGATCGGGCTACAAAGAGGGATATTACCATTTGGATCGGCTGTAAAGTTAAGCACGAAATGGACCTATTATATTTCTCCCTCAAGGCTTTATGACTATGCAGGAGTTAAACCAAGTATAGATGAAAGATTACGAAGTGGACAAGCCCAAAAATAATAATTACCCAGAGAATTCTATAGGGCATTGGGGGTAAACTTCCGGTGCCTTTTTTAATTTTTTTTAATCCCAGATAGCTTAGTATAATAATCGTCTCGCCATATGACATTTTATCCCTTATTTGTCGTAAAACAATTAATGCTGTCGCATAGCAGGAAAACACGTTGATGCACAGAAAGCCTAAAAGGTTTTCTTAAATAAAATTTAAAGGAGTTAAATTGACATGAATGACTTAATGCTTCAAAAGGATATGACTGACTCACAACGCATGATGTTCCAGTCGGAAATAAGCAAGGAAAGAAAAAACAGAACAACCGCACTTCTGCTCACATTATTTCTGGGTGGAATTGGGGCACACCATTATTACATGGGAAAAGTAGGATTAGGGATCTTATACACTTGCTTCTTCTGGACCTTTATCCCTGGAATAGTCGCCTTTGTCGAGCTATTTTTAATTATGGGTCGTGTTGACCGATATAATGAGCAATTATCACAATCTATCGCCGCAAAGGTGAAGGTTTTAACGAATTAAACAACGAAATAGGGAAAGGAGCGTGTACATGAATAAGTTAACTTATTTGTTATCTATTGGGATCATAGCGGTATTACTAGGATGTGAATCAACTAATGTCCCGACGCAAGTTACTCCCAGTACTGCGAGTACTCCTGAACAATCGACGCCTAAAACTACAACCTTCAAAGTAGGTGACACATTTAAGCTAGGTGATCTTCAATATAGGGTGAATGGTGTCAGGACTACTAACGGTACAAATGAATACATGAAACCCAAAGATGGAAATACATTCTTGATGATTGAGATAACGATTGAAAATCAAGGAAACGCGGATGCCACGATCAGTAGCATGATGTCATTCAGGTTAACAGACAAAGATGGACGTAGTCAAGATCTTAGCATGGAAGCTTTGAGTGGTGCAAAGGGTAAGCTGGATGGATCTATTCCTCCAGGCAGGAAAATGACTGGCGAGGTAGGGTATGAGGTACCGACAGGATCATCCAAAACATACGAACTCGAAATTAAGAATGATCTCTTTAGCAATGGTACTGCAATTGTGAGTATTCCTGCAACCTAATTGTTGCCCCGTCATAACACAAAAAGCCCCCTCCTACCATTACGGCAGGAGGGGGCTTTTGTTTGCTCAGCAGCGACCGGCATCGCTACTATAATTATTGAGCTATCGCAGGAGCTTCTTCTTTATTTTCGTCTGGCAAAGTCTTCTCAGCAGCCGGAGTATTCGTCGATACCTCTGTCGATGGCGTAACGGCTTGAGTTGCCGGGATCGGTAATGGTACTGGCACGGGTTTTGCCTTTTTGGCTATAGGCGACTGAATGCTGAAACCTAGATCCCCAAACAGCTGCACAACTTGGTCTTTAATGTCCGCTAAAAACTTCAAATGAACTGCAGCTGCTACAGCAAAAAACAAGACTGAAAGAGTCTGGTCCATGCCAGAGAACAGCGCCAGGATCAGCAAGCCGCCAATGTAAGGCACAAAATTTGCCTCCAAGAACTGTGGCAGCTTGCGGACGTCAAAGGTTTTGGTTTTCATGGCAAGCAGTACGCCTAAGATAAGATTGGCGAAGATTAAGCCTGTTGCGCTACCCAAGGCCGTTAAGACCTTTGGGGCCATGGACGCGCCCAATAAAGAGATAAATACTGCATACATATATGATTCCTCCTTAAAATTTAAATCGGCAATATGAAAAGCAGGCCATTACGACCTGCTTTGTTTTAATCCTCGCCTGCCGGGGCAAAGAAAGTATACTAAAGTAAACCATTGATTATAAGCGGATCTACGGTTTACTAGCAAATTGGCAAGCGCTTGCGAATTTCTAAGCCTTCCCTATCGCTACCAAAACGGCTTTCATCGTAGCAAATCGATCCGCCCCAGCTAACAACGTTACGCCAGCAGGAGCCGAACTACCACCAACCTGATACTTTGTTGTTGCGCTTGCCAGCAAATCTGGCGTAGCGTAAGCAGCTTGAACGATTGGACACTGGAAATTTTGCGCCAAGTCGGCAGCTATTTGTAAATCTGCGTCTCCATAATATAGTACTAAATAATTCATCTTTCCCTCCATCTCCGGCCAACAACCGGAATTGTATTGGATCGTATCGTGATCCACGTCGATCCCCTCCAAGGTTACGTCATTTTGATACTGATAAATGCTATTACCCGAGAAAACCGCCCCGCCAGACCATGCGTATGTCTGCCAGTACTTGTCTGGCGCATATGATGATGCTTGGAGAGATTGTAGTACACCGCAGGAGCCGTATGCGCCGACTAAATATTGACCTGCCAGACCAGCCCTAACTCCATTGAAATAGGAAATTATAGCCGCCATATCCGCGGCCTGGGCATCAAAATCCACTGTAAAATATATCGCAGTGCTCTTTGGTGCTCCAAGGTAAGTTGCCTCTTCTATAGCCAACTGGGCATCCATAAGACCTTGACCGTAACCAAAGTACCCTGCGGTCGTCGGATTTGATTCCCAAATCAGGAATACCGACGGTCCTGCGTTGTGTATGGCGCTTAGCTCATCCGGAGTAATCGATTTGCTCCATCCTTGGGTTTTGTATCCGAGGTAGCGACCGACAGCTAAGATACCTGCACCTTTTAACGCCGCCGCTGTCACCGGGGTTAATACCGTAGAACAGTCTATAGCTTTCATCTTCCTTAGTCCTTTCCCGCGACCTGTAACACAGCTTTCATCGTGCCGAATCTATCAGATCCAGCTAATAGAATTACGCCTTCCGGAGCAGATGCTCCACCAACCTGGTATTTAGTTGTCGCACTAGCAAGCAGATCCGAAGTGGCATAAACGGCCTGGATGACCGGACAGGCGAAGTTTTGGGCAAGGTCTGCGGCTATTTGTAGATCTGCGTCTCCATAATATAGTATGAGGTTTTTCAAGATAGGTGTGGGGGCCGGTGCAGGAGTAATGCTATCCGGAAGGCCGACAAAAGCGTTGTATGCATACTGAGCGTAATAATCATACGGCATCCAGAAGCAGCCGATATCCTCAGCCGGTGCCTTTATGCCCCAGTCTGCTCCGTACTGATTCCTGACCAGGATTAGCTTCTTGACCGGATCATAGCTGATCGCATTAACGGCATGACCGCCGATCGATTGCTCGTTCGCCTCAGGCATGGACAAGATCCCGGTCCCGTTATAACTCACATCCTCCCAGCCTGTATTGAAAACCTCGAACCCGAATAAAACGGGATGGCCGTTGGAGAGAGCATCTAGGGTATCGGCAAGTATCGAACCCTGATCAATGGCAAGCACTTGATTCGAGCTAAGCTTCAGATCGGTTCGCCACCCATCAACAGGGGGCGGAGTTGTCATGTCTGACACGGTGTAAGGGTCCTTGTCTGCTGGCAGCACACCAAATTGTTCTAGCACAATAACGATATCCTCCATCGAGGCTCCTGCATCCGTGGCGACGGTGCCATCGATCTTGCGTTCTTCGTAATATTGCGCCTGTTCACTTGGATCGATCCAGTCAAGCCCGGCTTGCTTCCGTAATGCCCCGCGCCACTGTAAGCCCGCAAACGCTGTGCATGAGCCTTCTTGTCCTTGATCAAGGATAGGTCCATAGAAATTGCCAAGGTTTTGAGGAGTTGCAGAGAGTGCTTTACCGGAGTTTTTGTAGGTATTAAACGTAGTTGGTGCAGTTGATCTGAGTAATGGATATTTTTTAGTCACTGACAATTACCTTCTTTCGTTTTTTATAGAAACGAACAAATGAAAAGAGCCTCCCGCGTGGGTGGCCCTATAACCCTACCAATGTATCCGTTTCAACTTCCTCCGTAGTGGTCATCTTAGACATCTTCTGATTAACTTCCTTGATCTCTATAAGTTCTTTCAATGCGAGTTGGTGTAAATGCTTCGTCTCGTTTCGTTCCATATTGGCAAGGAAAAGTTCTTTCTTGAGCATTTCCCTTTCTTCCATGACTGTGTCGTGTGTCTCCTTGGCTTGCTTTATGGCATCCCGGCCTAGCACATCCTGCCCTACCATGATCAAGCTTAATGCCACAAGCTGGATTATCCCCCCTGAAACATAGAACACTACGTTTTGTGTTTGTGGCCATATGGCAGGTAATAAGCTCCAAATTAAAAATACGTAGGCACACCACATGGTGGACATACCTTGGGTAATTTTTGCTGCCAGCCAATCATTGAACTTACGGATCAATAGTCTTCAGCCTCCCCTCGAAATAAATGCTACTGCCAACCCCGTACATATGGTCGATAGTAAGGTGATGATTAAAGTCACTGCCCATGTGGGCCTGCCTTTCAAGGCTTCATCAAGTTTCTTTTCTAGTCGATCAAACTTATTCCTTACGTCTTCCTTTACCGACTCTACTTCGATTTTCAGAAAGCCTACTTCTTGTTCGAGTAATGCTAACTTGGTTTCCGTATCCACCAGCCCACCACCTCTTTTATTTGATACCCATAACCCATAAGAAAGTAAGCCGATTTTCCGTAGACGCCTTAATCTTGGTTCATTTTATGTTCTGTCTTGGACAAGTGTTCTCGGGTTGTCCCACATTCAGGCGAAGGTGATATTTTTAAATTGAACCAACTAGGCGTAACGGACCTGGCACGTCCCCCGGTGTGGGGAAGCGAATCCTTGGCCAGAGATTTAAACCGTTTTTTGTGTAGGCATCGGTCGCCAGATATGAGCAGATCCGGTTGTAAGGTCCAGGATCAAAAGGTAGCTGAATTCCTGTTTTGTACCGGAAATATTCCCAAAGCAAAAGCCGGTAGCAATAATGCGTACCCACTTCCTTTGTTAAGTAATCTACAATTTGTTGCCTTTGCTGGTCAGTGGCTTCGTCACACGTGTAAACGTCTGCCCTGCCACGATAAACGTCAAGGCCCTGATAGCCAGTTCGCCGAAACCCTTCGGCTTCAATGATCTCATTTGGCTTAATAACTATGGCCACATGTGAGTATGGAGATTTGGTCACGTCTTCAATAGCTTCGCTGATCCATCCGGTACCGCGCACCAGGATTAGGTCTGCGGGTTTGATAATCATTGTGGGTTCCTCCTTTCTGTTTCGGGCATAGAAAAAACACCTTAATTTAAAGGTGCTTGTGTCGCATAATGGGTCAAATGTTCATTAAAACTGAACTACGATTGCATTAACTTGATCGACCGTCGTAGCCGCCTTAACCTCTTGGCTCATTGTTTGCAGTTTTACCTCTAACCCCATCTCAAACGTCTGAATGTCAATTAGTAGTTGTTTGATCTGTGCAGGAGTAGTAAAGGATTGAATCGTTCCACTAGTGTCTGTTATCGGGAATGGATAAGGTGTGATCCCTGCTAGGTATGAGGATGTTAGCTTGCTGAACTTCGTTTGGTCTGCTGGTCCGTAGTTAAACGTCACACTTGTGCCTAACGCTGTTGTAGGGAAGGATGTATTGAGTGCGGTGGTGTAGGCTGTTTCGATTTGCGTTATTTTAGCCTGCTGAACATCCAAAAGCGTTGGTCCTGGTTGATTCGCATTAATCCAAGCTTGCGAGGGCTGAATCAACATGTTCACATTGTCAACCACTTCCCATATCCCGTCTTCATTAACTAATGCTGACATATTATCCTCCTATCCGGCTAATAAAATAAATCTTGAATTTGCCTGAAATACCCCCGTTGCGGGGATAATTGATATCTTGCTTAAATCAGCAGTATTATTCCAAGTACCATAGCCAAACATATATTGCCCGTTGGAAGCCCAAAATTCATATTTTACAGATTTCAACTCACTGTTTTTGCATCCGTATATACTAATTACGTATACATGCTTCTGTGTCCCTGCCACATTAAGATTGTCAAGAACAAAGATATTGGCAGCAGATGTTTGGTAATAGCTTGTGGCTCCTCCCGATAATACTTCGGCCTGTATAGTGTAATCGGCAGCGGTGTCGCCATTAAGTTTTAATTGCATATAGGAGCCACCAGCGGACTTGTAGACCTCGCCAATCAGCTGTATGAATGAGCAACTGCCTGTCAGTAGGTCAATTTGCGACGAATCCGCACCGAGGGTATTGTCAACTATCTTTGTTAAGCAACCTAGTAAGCCATTTTTATCTAATCCAGCTACACCGCCCGGACGACCTATCATAGATGCTTCAATCGGATGATTTGGGATAGGAAATCCATGTAACATTAGAAGTCACCGCCTTGGACAGTTACCTCCCAGCCTATCGCCATTGTCGTTCCTACTGTAGCATAGAGTTTCCAGTTAGGTGGAAGGATTAACGGTCTATAATCAGTTGGTTGTCTCACCATGACTTCGGCTTGACCCGATATTTCACTAATTGTTGTGGCTGGTAACGCCACATCTGAGTATACATAATTGTTCGCCGCTACTGTATTAACTGATCCATTGTTAGTAAAAATCCGCAGGACAGAGGCCGCATTTGTACCTAATGGTAGAGCCTTTATTTCATCAATACGTGAACCATTAGCTCCTGCTGTGTAAAGTAATACAGCGTTAGTGGTTGTTCCGTCATGATTTTTTGTTATTGTAGCATCTGCTGTTAAAACCGTACCTCCACCATTATGAGGTATGGACGGATAAATGGGAGTTGTGTTTGCTGACATAGTTTAAAAACCTCCCCATGCGTTGTTGTAGAGATACATAGATGCCCCCGTTGGAGTAACTGGATTGATTGGCACCATCTGAAGATTTGTTCCATCATATTCGCAATCTATTATCTGACCAGCAAGTATGTCTCCTGTTATCAATGGTAAACCAACAGACTTTGTTAAACTCTTTGAGCCAGTCAAACCAGTTATAGTAAGGTTTGAAGCTCCTGTGTTTGCGTGGGCAGCTAGGAAGCTAAATGACATACCTGCAACCCATGCTGTGGGTACAGGTGACAACGCGACCACATAAGCATTAGCCACTCCGGTATCAGGAGCGTAGTTAACGTGATGAACATCATCCGCCAAATGCGCAGCAACGGTCGTAGCGGTAGAGTCCGCTTCCGCTCCTTGGGCGACTGTAGCAGCGCCAATACTGGATGGTGTTGCGCTCAGCGTGCCATCGCCCGCGACCAAAACGCTTGAGCTGCCTTTGACACCTCCCAGGGTTGCGGTAGTAGCTGGTGATAGCGTCGGTATGGGCAAGTTTATAAGCCTCGAACCATCCCCTTGTAACCCAGCTATTACTCTAACGTCCGTAATATTGCCTGTGACAATTGACGTTGCGTTTGCGGCTACTGCTACGTGAGCCAGGGCCAAAGCTATCAATCCAACAGGCACAGACGGCACGGCCGGAGAACTCGCTGGCGTTCCGGTAATGACCTGTAGGCTAGATGTATACGGGGTTGATGTGGTATCTATCGCGGCTATAATCAAATCAATCCGAGGATTTGTTGCATCCGCTGCGGCGATAGTCAATGTCGCCTGAGCATCGTTATATACCCTGTATCCTCCAGGTAGCCAAGCATTACCCCCAGCGCTACCTTGTGTTGCTCCGCTTACTGTTACGGCCATGCTGGGTGTCCCTGTAGTCGCGACTACCAAATCACTTGACGTGATTACACCAGGGCTAATAAAATCTTGGTCTCTTTGCATCATGTCGCTAGGGTAAATCTGTACCCCAGCTAAATACGTTGCATGTAACGACATGCCCTACCTCCTCACTGAACGGTTGTTCTCGTTCCATCCTCCCAATGCAAAATAACTGTCGCAATTGATCTCTTAGCCGTTTTGACTGCTTTCACTACATCCTGTTGCTGGTAAACGACACTGTTTGGATTAACCATTGTGATGTCGATTACGAAATTGTCCGCATAGGTTTCTACCCCCGATAACACTGTGCCCTTTCCTGATGGTAGGCTAGCTGGAAGAAACGAGCCGAACATAAATGGAAAGGTCAGGATTGAGAAATCATGGGTATTAACTCCATCCCAGCGACTAGGAAGTCCACCATCAAACGCAAAACTAAAGGGCAAAGAAAAAACCGTCTGCCCTCGTTCGTTTAGCGTTGGGGGGAAGCCGGTAAATGGGGTAACTGCATCAATTAGCGCGTTTGGCGTCGGCCCCTGAGCATAAACGGGTAGTTGGGAAAGGATTCTAGCCTGGTAGCTCGCATCGGATTCCCCTGCTCGTCGCGGTAGCTCGTGGTCAGCTCCATGACGATCTAACGCTTGCCCTGTCGCCGCAGTAACTGAGAACTGTTTAGATAGTTGGATTTGTCCCGGATCTACTGCGTCGAAAGCTGTCCCTATCCCCTCAATTATTTGATATAAATTCGATTGAGGATCTTTCGAAAAGATATTAGTGAGTCGTTTCCTTATGTTGGCTGCCTGAATGCTACTCATGGCGTCACCACCGTTACCGTAATCGTCCCGACTTGTGGAAGTTGTGATGCGCTAACCGAGATTGGAGCAGAACCACTATTTAGTGTAACAGTCCCGGCATCTGCTATCCCGGTTAAGCCAAGGGCTGCGGTTATCATTTGGGAGGGGTATATCTTCCCACTCGTTGCCTGCGCACCAAGTCCTATATTGTTTATTAGTGTGGCTAAAGCGGTTTGCGTATTCGCCTGAACTGTCGCCGGCGTATTGCCGGCAATGACTGTGATCGTAATGCCAACATTAACAGTCAATACGCTTGGTGCCAGTACTGTTGGTTTGTCAATCTGAATTCTCGCGGCATCGATTAAAGCTTGGACTTGTGTGATTTGATCAGTCGTTGGTAACGTATTTCCTTCGGCGGCGATATAAATAGCTATTCCTTGTGGCGCGATATACCCAGGAACTACGGATGCGCTGGTAATACCTGTGATGCTTAACGCTTGCTGGATGTACCAAGTATCTGTGCCGATCGCTAATCCCTTAAAGGCATTCAGTGCTCTTGCTCTAAGTTGATCGTCGGTCTCTTGGTCTACGCCCGCAGTTCCCGTAGTAGCACTGACAAACTGTACTCCATCCACCCCTGGGACTGACGATCCCCAAAGGAGCGCTGTCCCAGGGGCAATGTCCCCAACACTGCCGGCTGTTGTGCACGTTACCGAAATGTTTATCGACGTACCTCCAACCGGGAAATAGACTAGTGAGTCAACCGTAAATGTTACCGGGCTTTGACCAGCACTGGGAATGGTGGTCACAAGAGCACCGGCCGGAATCGTATACTGTTGCCCTGCTGCTGATTGTTTCGTAGCAACAAATGTCCACTGTGCGGGAGTGGCTTGCTTACGGTAGATACCGTAGTCAGCTGCCTTGTTGTCGAGATCCGTCCCGGTAGCTGTTGAGAGATAGGCCTGTTGTTGTGCGGTTGAAATAGAGGTGCCAAGTTCGTCGGCAGTGGAAGCTGTAGCAGCCAAAACGTTACCGACAACCGAGGATGACGTATAATCGTTTATCTTTTTCCCTACTGCAGCCAATCCGGTTTGAATGCTTGTTACCATCGTTTGAAGGGATTGACTAAATGCCACCGTTTACACCCCCAACTGGTACACTAGTTTTGACAGTTCCTTGGCCCACAACCACCACAGTTATTGACGCAATAAGCCCCGCGCTACTTTGCTGTACATTAACATTCGTAACTTGAATAATGCGAGGATCAACGATAAGCGCGGCATTAATAGCTTGGAAAGCCGCTGTTTGCAGGTCATCTGTAATAGGTTCATCTACCAGAGTGCCTAAGCTGCTCCCTAAGTCATGGCCAAAAATATAAGTACGCGGAATTGTTTGTACCCGCGTACTTATCATTTGTAGCACATTATCCGTTTGATCGTATGTGGCGAGATCGCCTTGCGGGGATATGACCAAGTCACCACTACCATCAAGCGCAAGATCCGTTCCGAGAGGATCGGTAGATATTAAAGGCGGGTTATTGTAATTCAAACCGTACTCACCTCCTATCCTGAATTAACCTTTGTTGACCCGCTGGTGATCGTGCCTGTGACGGTCACAGTGCCACCCTGCGGATCTGAGCCAGTGGCTGTGATCGTATCGCCTACTCTGGCGATTGCAGCGCCACCTCCAGCGATATTGAGATTTCCGGCAGGACTTAAGTCAACGTCTCCATTTTGATGAAAATATAACTGACTCCCCGAGACGTGGATAAGGGCTGCATCGTCAACGTCTGCAATCGTTGGGGCTATATCCACATCGTTCCAAAGGCTGCACAGCGTCAAGCCTGACGAAGTATCCCCCATGTCAAAACTAACCTTCACAGCCTGTCCTTCAGGTGGAATAGCGAGTAATCCAAAGCCATTACCCGCGTATTGACTACCAACTCTGATCCAGCCTGTCTCTACGTTGTACGGCTGAAGCATCACCTTAACGCTGGGCGGGTTTGTTTGCCGAGACGTTACCGTGCCCTCTAATATTGAGATACTTTGACTTTGTGACCGTTGCACGTAGTCTTTTATTTGCTCGAACCAATCGGTTGATGCTATTGTCATTTAGATCCCTCCTGGATTCGTTGCTGGCATATTTAAGTTTGAAAAGTTAAGCGTCATGCCGTAATCACCTTGCTTGTGGTCGAAACTGTGTGTAACCTTTGTAGGCCAATACTGCTGATCGGAGCCGAGGCCTGTACCATATAACTGCAAAGGCTGGTAAATATCCTGCTGGTCATTACCCTGGCATACTAAATCCCCGATTAACTCACTTGAGCTTAACTGATCCAAGATCGTATTCGCCTTACTTTGCGCCTGATCTTGGGTGAGCCCCGGAAAGTAGTACGTTTCCACCCACTCTTGATGCCCGCTTGTTCCCGTGATCTTTTTGGCATAGCTTGTCGCGTTTGTTGCCGTGGTTACTATTCTTGTTTTCTTGCCCGGCTGCCAAGTTATGACTTCGACTTTAATATCCTTGGCGGCGTGAGGTGTACGCTGTAAGTGCAGGTTTTTTACGTTCTGGCCCCAAGTGTATGGGAGCGTTGTTGTCTTAAGAAAAGAATCTCTTGGACCAAAATAAAGTGTATTACCTACAACCCTGAGTGTGAAACCCTCTTGCCCTGCTAGGTAGTTCATAAGGTCCCACTGCGTTACGTCCGTTGTGAGTTGCACCTGATCGTCACTGTAATAAGTACCAACCAAGGTATAAGTTGGCGTAACTTGCGTTTGTAACCCATGCTGAGTTGCAAACATAATTATAATTGCTGATGAGGTTTGATTAGGGAATTTATCAGTCGTTTTCGTGCCCATGAGAGGGCCAACTTCATTACGGCCTGCAATCTGAACACTCTCGCCCGAGGCCTCAAAATGAAAGTCTACAGTATCCAGATACCCGTACATAAGCTGGGTTAGATCGTTTTCATTGTAAGCGTTGGGGTTAGAGGGATAACCGCCGTAAATCTCCACTAGAATATCAGGCTGCGTAAGTAGGATAGTTTCGGTAGTTGGAGTATTGGCTAAGTCTGTTGTGCCACCGAGATAGTCCAGGATACGAAAAGGACATGTTAGATCGAAGGTATCCGCTGCCGCATAGCCGTTTAAGTCAACGTTCCAAGTTTGGAACGGGACATAGACACTGTTTACCTTAACTATACTGCGCGGTTGACTGTAGGGACGGAAGTTGCTATTGTTTGGCAGTATGATCATGGTATCACCAGCACTGTTCCAATCGGCAGGTTGCTTGGGTCCTTGATGTTATTAGCCGTGGCAATCTTCGTATATTGTGATCCGTCGCCATAAAGATTCGCCGCTATTCCCCAAAGTGTATCGCCATCAACGACTGTGTAAGTCTGCTGAGGGGTTACCGTCGGGGCCGTTGTGGTCGTTGTGTCCGCCGTTGAGCTTGTGGTCGAACTGGCTACTGTAGACGGTTGTCCGTATAGTATCGCGTTAGGATCTTGTGACGTCAACGGCTCTAGTGTTATCTCATAATCCACTAGGTAATCGTTTTTGTAAGTTGGCTTAAACGCTGTGATCTGTACCCATCTTGGACTTAGACTTGCGACTGTTAGCTGTACAGGTTGTCCAGCCCTCCACATAGTGTCTACAGCGTTAGCTCTGTCAATGGCTGTGGTTGTGCCATCGAAAAAGGTAAAAGTACCTTTGAGCGAGATGGGATCATCAAAGGCTCCGAAGTCCTGAATAGACTTTTGACCGCCAGGATACTTTTCGATGGAAATAAGAGAGGAGCCGCCTAATGGCAACTCCTCCGGATAATCGTCGATATTAAATATAAGTGTACCGAGTTGAAGCACTTAGGTAGCACCTCCTTATTAACTATTGTTTACAGGTTTTCCTCCTATTGTGTCGAATTGGTAGTTGTTCGGACTTTCAATGCCGATACGGAGAGGAGGTGAAATATTTATGGAAGGAAATTATTGCCCATTCTTTACTACGCAATGCCGTCAAGACTGTAAGTTTTACACAACACACAAGGATCATTGTCGCCTCTTGTTAGCAATGAAAGACATTGAGGATCTCAAAATTGCTGTCGAAGAACTAAGGCGGCGTAATTAACCAAGAAACGTAATAGGTAACCCCTCGATAATGGCCCGAGCTTCGCGGATCGCTTCGCTGATTTCGTGGAAGCTCAGGTCCTTATTTTTTAGAAGACCCACAATTTCCAGTGCAATCGCTTTAACTTCCTTATCATTAGATGTTTGCTCATTCATGGTTTTTACCTCCTCAAATTTAACTACAATATTAACATTAACCTGGTACAAAGCGATTAGGTCCCATGGATCGAGACATGTTATTAGAACGCGTACCGGTTCCAAATATTTTTGCTACTTCTTGCGCGATTTCCTTGGCTGATTGATTCGGTGTAGGGTGGATATCGATGTAAATATCACCGTAACTCGTTCCGCTGTTATCTTTTTGAGGAATCAAGCTGCCGAGTTTGTGGTTCGGTATCACCTGGCTACCCGTTGGTATGTTTAGTATTTCCGGACCGTTTTCACCGACGAGCGACATACCACCGGGAGCGTAATTCGTTCCGCTTGCATATGCTTTACCTTGCACCCAGCTCTGTAATGACGATAGCGGGTTTGCCCAAGGATTGTGTGGTGTAGGCACGAGCGTTGCATTTGGGTTAGGCGCGGGGAGCGTATTGTTATTGTACTGCGTCCAAGCATTTTCCCCCTGTTTTTCCTGCGCCGGCTGATTGGTCCCCATAAAATTATCCATCGCAGCCTTAGCATCGTTTATAGCCTGTGTTACTTGCTTCCAATTAGTAACGATCAGTATAATCGCCGTACTAACTGCCGCCAGAAGGACAAGCCAAGGGTTGGCCGCCGTTAAGAGATTCCAGGCTATTGTGGCAAGCTTCATAGCGTTCATCCAGAATAGCGCAGACGCTATAGCTGCCCCCACGGCAACAACCCATGGGGGAACACCTTGTATCGCCTTTTTAACATCGTCCCAGTGAGTGATTATCCCCATTACCGCTAGTGCTATAACACTTAGAGTTAATACCCATGGGTTGGCATCGGCTAGGATATTCCACGCTAATGTGGCGAATTTAAGTCCATTCATTAGTACTATGGCTGATCCTATACCCCCTATGGTCGCTTTCAACCATCCGGGTATTTCGATATCACCTTTGCTATTTATGATGCCTAAATCTTTGCCGAAATCTTCAATATTTTTAGCAGCCTTCGGGATCTCCTGCCCTATCCAGTCGGTGACAGCCTTCGTTTTTTCCTTGATACCGCCCCAATCGTTTGTCCAAGCTTGGTATAAAAGGTAGCCTGCCGCAATTAACCCTAGCACGGGCCCCGCAGCTCCACCTATCGCTGATCCTAAAAGTTTAAATCCCGTCCCGACGGCTGATCCTAAAAGTTTAAATCCCGTCCCGACGATTCCAGCCGTACTCAGATACCCTATCACGCCGGACAGTAACGTTATTGGCCCCACGACCAGCAGCACAGCTGCGGCAATCTCAGTAAAGGTAGCGATCCACTTCATTACTTCTGGATGGGCCTGTTCCCATAAAAGGATCTTTGCCAGGAAATCATTTAAGTTTCCCAGGAGAGGCAACATCGATCCCGCCACACCAAAACCAAAGTTTGTCCAGATATCCTTTAGCGTAGATGTCATTTGTGCAGTTTGACCAATCCAAGTCTCGTTAAGTGCTTTCTGTGTATCATTTACCGATGCAGAATCTTGCATCTGTTGTTGTACGTTTGTGTACTGATCTGCTCCTGCAGAGGTAGACATCGCCATGGCTACCTTTTCGCCCGGTACCCCGAAAATGTCTTTTAATAACGGTAACATCGTGGCAGCGTCCCCGTGGAATCGCTGCCCAAAATCCTGTAGGATCTTTGATGCAGCAGGTATCCCCACAAATGCGCCTTTAGCATCTTCAAAGACCGAACGACCATTTACGACAAACCCCGCTGTTTGCATAGCGTCATCGGCCTTTTTGCCAGAAGAACCGTAAATGCTTCTGCTGAGAAAGTCTTGCATAGCCATGCCGCCTTTGCCCCCACCTAGCCCCATGCGAGAAAGCCAAGCATTGTCGGTTAGTATGGTTGAAGAGCTTATACCCATCTTCTGCGCTGTCCCGGTGTAATATTTCATGTTGGTAGCAAACTCGCTCGCTGTATCGGTAGTATGCATAAGTGCTGCGTTTAGCTGATCTAGGTAAGTTGACGTGTCTTGGGTGCCTGTGATTTGAGCCAAGTTAGTCATTTTGACCGCGTTGGCTATTGCATCATTTGGGTCTTCGTGCTTCGTGCCGAACGCTTGCACATCGGAAAAATTGACATACTGTTGCATGATACTCGGATCAAGGACTGACGACTTAGACAGGCCTGCATTAGCGGCAGTGGCCATAATACCTCCGACTTGCTGGGCAGAGAACTGCGTCGGAATACCCATGGTTTGGGACATATTCATAGCTTTTTGGAATTCGTCATTATTTAGCCCTAGAGCTGTCTTGACGCCCATCATGGCCATTTGCAGGTTTCCGGCTTCGTCTGCCGCATTTGCAAGACCCTTAGCCATTACGACTCCCGCTAGTGTTAACCCACCACCAATAAAAGCCATTGATTTAAAATTATTCAGTGTGGCTTGAGTGGCTTTTGTCTGCTCGTCTAAAATGCCCATACTGGCACCCATACGCTGCATCTGGCCTGTTAGATTGTCTATTGCCGAAAAAACGACTACCGTCTCGAATGCACTGGATAAAAAGCTCATTATTCTCACCGCCTTTCACGCCCTATGTCGTCTTGGTTTCCTTTTTCTGTTTTTCCCTAATCTCTTTTAATATTTCCATCGTTGCCTTACGCTCTACCCTAGTCATTTCCAGGGCAGAAATACCCAAAGGTATGCCGCCTTGTGTAGCATCGGCCAACATAACGCTCTCGTAAAACGCCGCTAAGTTTTTTAGGTCATTAACTCGGCGGCTGAAGCTTCCCCCTGCTCATCGGTCTTTTCCTCGGTATCTCCCTTGGTATCTTCCTTGTAGTCATTTAACCGACTATAGGCCATGCCAATTTGACCGATCTGTTTTGACGTAAATCCAGCCATGAAAGTTCTAACGTCATTAAGACTCACAGGCCGCTTAACTTCCTTACCATTAATTTCCTTGATCGCAAATACGAGCATAACATACCTTAATTGGAGTTGTCCGGCTCCAGGGGTACTCATCTCTTTACCGATTACCTTTGCTGCAATCATATCATCCAGCCCCGTTAATTCAGTCACTTTAACTTCGCGGCCATCTTTTAATTTTACAAGCTCAAATTCTCTTTCCATGATTAATCCCCCTTAAGAATTTTAATAGTTAGAGCGCGGTGTAGTGCCGCGCTTATTTATCCCTGCGTCCGCGTCTGTGCCGCTCCGGTGAACGAGTATTTAATTTCGTCTTTTGCGGAAGTGTCTTCTTTTTTAAAGTTATACAGGACCGTATCGGCCCATACATAGGTCACGACAGCTCCGCTGTAATACGTTGTTGTCTCCTTTACTACGGCGCGAATATTTTGCTGCCCTGCTTGCCCGGCGCTTTCTACCTGCTGCACATAAGCATCAAATCCAGTATCAACAATAGCCCCAGTGAGGGAGAGTTCCCAGTGCCCTGGGATGTCCTGTGTCCGCTCACCGACTTGGCCTAATGGTTGGAATTGTTTCTGACTGGACTTACGGTCTGACGTAAAAGAATCGAGTTCGTTAATAACCAAAGGACCAGTAGGCAAATACAGGTCAACTACGACTGAACTCCCTAATATACGATCTTGACCCAAGCTAATCCTCTCCTTTCTAAGACGCTACACTTGACGTAGTAACAGTGCTTGTACTGATGTCAGCGAAGACGCTAATCTGTTTGGCTGACCCAAGTAGTCGCACTTTGTAATTAACTACTAATGACCCTGCGGCAACGGTCGTTGGGGTATTGTTGCTCGTGTCACAAATAACAAGGAAGCTGTCAATTTGCTTATTCGCAGGATCGGATGGATTAGCCAGTGGCGTAAGGAAAGCATCAAGGCTTCCCTTCACATCTTTTCGCAGTGAATCAGTCGGCAAGCTAGACTGCATTTCATCCACAGCCCAACCCATGGATGACACTGCTGAATTTTCGAGGAAATACCGTGAACGACGCACGTATAAATCTCCGCCATTTGCGGCTACGCCGGAACGCGTACCAACTCCACCACGAGGAATGTTGTCCGCCACACAAAGAACACCAGCCGCTTGAAGGGTTGCTAGGTCCACCGGGCTTCTAGGTGTTACTGCTGCCAGCGTTCCGTAAATCGATTTATTGCCCCATGACTTATACCACGCTAATTGTGCTGCCATACCCGCCACTAAGGACGTTGGTGCAATATTGCGGTTCGTTCCCGTATCTGTGTCATACATCGTGCGCCATCCGTCACAGTACGCCATGTTGTCCTGCAAGTTCGCATTGCCTGTTACGGTAGCGGAAACCGCAGCCCCAGGCGCAAGACAAGTTAAGGGAATGCAATCGTAAGTATTGCCATGCACAGCTAATGCCGCGTTAATAGCAGGGCTGTACTGGTTTGCCACAAAAACCATGTTGCCAACTACGGCGTTCAAGGCCATTAAGCCAGTGTTCGTTGTCCCGATAAAGTCACTATCCCCGGGCGTGCCATTGCCACCGCCAGAGAAACTAAATGTACCAGTGACCGGAAGTAGTGAGCTTGGAGATGTGGGCAATGACGCTATGACAATCTTACTTGCGGCATTGATCGTGGCTACCGCAGTGGAATCAGTTAAGCCCGTGTAGGTTTCGGATGTGTTGGTTCGTGGATCATAGATCGTCAAATTAAAGGCTGAACCGTTAACCGCTACTGTAACAGTCATATTGTTGGCATCACTACCTAAGATGGCTGTGGTTAACCCCGTTTGTGGGTGAACTTGTGCCGCCTCAAGAGTAAGAACTTTTCCGGCTGATACATCTTCCAGTGTGTATTCTGCCGGAGTAGCAGTGGTACCAAATACCGGAGTAATCTGTAATCCTCCTGCGTACTGCTTGATTAGCGCCTGTATGTTCAGTGGGCCATTTACCGACAGTGTAGAGGGGCCAAGATTGCGTACTGCCGTATTGTAGTCGCTGATCGTGTAGACTGCTCCAGGGATACCCCTGGTAAAATCACCGACCATTTTTACGATACCTGTTACTACGCCCTGAATGTTCGGGGGGCTTTGGGTTTCAATGATATATACATCATCCAGGATTTGGCCGGATGTACTGGAAACGATTGGCATTATTTCACGTCCTTTCTATGTGGTGGTTGTCGGGCTGATGTCGTATGTTGGTACAAGGTTGGTAACCTTGTAAGCACTCGTAGCATCAAGCACCCTGGCTGATACCGCGAAAGTTAAGTCCCGCTGGTAAAAGTTTGTTTCACCTTCGCCGGATTGATGATCTCCTTTGAGTTTGAACATGGCGTATTCACCATCTGATAACAGCAAGCGGTAGTTAGTCACTAGGTACTGCTTTATAATCCAACCAATAGCGGCCCTATCTTGTGGCGTATTGGTGAATAGAGTTACTTGCAGGAGGAGAAATAACCGCAACTGTTCAGTGTAAATTGAGCCTGTCCCGTCACCATTATCAACTACCTTATGGATCTTGTAGCGGCTAACAACGTTTTTGCTAGTTTCTGATATTTCCATAAAAAAAACTGAAGGTAAGTTCCCGTCTACCCCCAGCCATTTAGTGTCTGGCCATCCAAGTGTGGCGTTTTTAAGTTGAGAACTTTGTGCCTTGAGCGCCGTTGCTAGGGCTGTCCCTATAACCTGTAACGGTTCTTGTTGGAGGTTCATGGTTCGCCTCCCCGACATAAACTATCTGGACTTTGCCGTGTTTGTGGCTGATTATTTCATTATTGTGTGCATCAAGCTTTAGCAAGCCTGGATTTTCGGCGTCTTCTTCGCGACAATGCGCGACCCCCGCTTCTTCATCGGCAAAGATGCAATTTTTTAACTCTTTTCCATCCAGATAAGCCTTATGGAAACGTGCCAATGGGTGCTTAATATCCATTTGCATATAATCGCCCCCTACATATTCATCATGCCAGCGATTACGCCAGCCTTAACAGCTTCCTTGACCACTTCCTGATTCTCGAAGAGTGCTGGGCGCAGGAACGGTCTAGGCGGAATATGAGCTGTGCCGTATTCGTGGAATTTACCCAAAGGATCGTCTGTTCCGACCGCTGCGTTTAATCCCTCGACTTTGATACCAATGGTATTCCTTAAATTCGCGGGCCAGTAAATTTTTTTACCTGTACTGGTTGTTCGCTTTAGCCTCCTAGTCCTACCATTGCCATTAGGATAGTGCCCAATTAGAGGATCTTCCGCGCCGCCAGCTGCCACCTTACTTGCAACCGTGGCGGGTTTAAGATTTTCCCACGCTGGATAAGGTCCGACAGCCGACTGATACGTCCCGAACTTCTTGGTTGCATCATCACGAACCTTGACCGCAGCTGCCTTCACTCCTAAACTTACTGCTGCCTCAACTTTCGCAGGGGCAGCCATCATTCTGGCTATTAGTTCACCGAAACTCACCTGTTGCGCCATTATACCGCCACCTCACGCATAGCTTTACACATTTCTAGGGCATTGACGCCGCCAATGGGTGTTTCTCCTGCACTGTCCACTTTGTACAAGTGGACACTATATGCGATTTCGTCATTTTCCAGGATTGTTCCAGGAGTAACCAAGAAGGATAAAATTTCTTTAGGTTTACCCCCAGCAATTATCTCAAGCTCATTAAGCTCCTGACCAGTTACCAGAATAGTAGCTTGGAATGTGGTTGGGGTATAGTTTTGTGGTGTACTAAATATATCGCGTTGGGTCACATTAGCCGCTATCGTTCGGGTAACTGTTACCAATACTCCGTGCATGGCTAGTAACGTGGTTAGATCAGTTCCAGCTCTTGTGAATCTGTTATCGCCTATTGCCAATCATCATCACCGCCCCCTGAAGTCGCGTAGGGCCTAAGTATAATTTCCTTACGGAATTTTTCTCCATAGGTATCGGCTTCTACTTGCAGGACTTTGGCTATTTGGCTGTCGTCAACATCAATGCCGTACCGACCGCCAACCTTGTATTTCTGAAGCTTTACGGCGTAATCCGTAGCAAGTGCCCTTAGTGCTTTTTCGTAGGCCGGGAGGAGCGCGTAGTATTGTGATGGGACCGGAATGGTTGTTCCGCTTGTGTCCACAGTATGATAGGCGAAGTAGTTAAAGGTCAAGGTGTAAGCCATTACTGGAGCACTGCCTAGCGTTAGCGTCTGGTCATCGTTGTACCAATCGAAACGCATAGAATTAAGCTGCCCACCTAACGGCTGATTGAGATAGACATAGGGCAATGCGTAGGCGCTCGGATCGGGCAGCGGACTTGGCCTGATAGACCGATCAAAGCTTTCTTGATCCACGATCATCCAGTCTGTCGGGAGCGTATAAGACGTTACCCCGGCCTGAAGCTGCAGGGCAAATGACCGTTTCCTAGGTCGCCATCGACTGTATTCTAGGATTGCATCCTGGATGAACTGCTGAAGTTCGGTATCCTGAAACGCTTGCGTGGCTCCGTTATCTCGGATCTGCGTCCGCACTCGGGTAGTGAAGTCGGTTATTGTTATGACGGCCAAGATACCACCGCCTTACTTTGCCTCTTTAGTTGGTGTTTCTGGCTTTACGTCTGGACTAGATCCAGCTTCGATTTCCCGCTTTACGTCTGCATCTATTAATTCTTCCAGTTTTTCTTCGTCCGCCGTGGAAGTATGGATTTCCTGACAATCAGGACCATCATAAAACTGTCCAGACCTAACAAGTCGGTGTGTTACGGGGTCGAAAAAGTCCTTACCTGCGTTAAAAGGCATCCTAATCACTCCATTTTTAGGCCCCGGCGATTAAGCCAGGGCCTTTGTTTTACTTCTAAGGTACAATTTTAACTGTTCTGGATACTGGGTTAATGATCACGCCACTAGAATTTTGTACCTGAGGGGTACAAAGTACGGAATTCTCACGACCCATCCAAACTTTGACGTCCATGATCAATCCGTTGCTGTCGTATTTCGGGTAAGGCCCTTCCATTTGAAATGGAGTCTCAACCCCGTACCGAGTTGAGCCTTTTTGAGTTAGCAATGTACGGCCATCGCCAGCGGCCCATGGAGCGTTAATCTTGGCTAAGTTCATGCCGGAACGCTCACCGAAGTAATTACCAGTCGTGATAAGGCGGGTGCCTTCAGGTTGGGCAAGCTTATAGAAGATCTGGGCATTCTCGATATAGGTCGCAGCATTACGACTCATGACGCTCAAATTGGGGACCTTAAATCGTGGAGAGCTGCCCATGAGAGCCGCGCTATTGCTGAGTTGTTGCAAGAAGGTGTTGTACCAGTATTCCGGTGTAGTGGTACTTGGCACAGTGTAATGCCAAACGTCGTAGTTGGTTACGGCACTGTAGGAGCAAATTGGGAAAATAGTTGTGTCGTTAATTCCGGCTCCCGCCGTAAAGTACATCACGCCATTCTCAAAATCCACCGCAAAAGTGGCAGTAGTCCCGGCGAAGGATGCTACATTCCCATTAGAATCTAAGTAACCCAATACTTGAGCAACGCTATTAACGGTACAGGTAAAAGGATTAATAGTGACGACTGTGGAAGAACCGTTGGTTTGTAACTGTACCTTTTGGCGCGGTCTTACAATCGGATTGTATTCAGCTGTTGCTGTTTTTGTTGTGGCTACCGTCAATTTTCCGGTATATACGACGTTCGTACTGTTGGATACTGCCGTAAGTTCTCCGCTCGGAATCGTCTCATTCGTAACAACGTATGGCGCATATTCGTCTGATGCCATTAACATTTCTAAGTATGCCGCATCATCGATACGTCGTTTCTTGGCTTCTCCAAGATGGTAAAGAGCACGAGCGATAGAATCATACTTAGCAGGTCCGCTAAGCATCTCTTTCACTACTTGACTACTCAAAGATACAGCGACATTTCTCCAAGTTGGTTGAAACGGTAACCAGCTCAGACCGATTGCCGATTCCGCAATACCTACACCTTCTGCCGTCACAAAATCCATGAGGCCAGTCGCAGGGTTTGGGGTTTCTGCACCCGTGAAGGTTTCAACCGGGATTCTCCACTCAATTCCGTCGAAGGTATCTGCGTACAGGAATTGCAGGGATTCAACGTCTTGGAAAGCTTGTACCAATACCGCGGTTAAGATCGTGGGCTGATTCAAGAGTTGGGCCGTAGTAACCGAAACGCTGTCCTGCATCATTTCAAAGCCCTGGATACTGTCGTTATATACTCGCAAGTCACCATCCACCACGGAATCAGCAAGTGCCTTTGGCCCAATCGTTGCTACGTGGCGGTCCATAATTTTCTCTAGGGTCTTTTTATTGGACTCCCGTAATTTAGGATCAAACTGTTTTCCGAAACGTTCGCCATAGCGGTCAAAAGCCGCTGTTATCTGGTCTACAATAGGCTTCCAAGGCTTTGGGGATTCGCCGAACTCGACACGAACCTGCCCCTCCGGACCTGCTTGATCGTTAAAGCCCATACCAGTTAAGGCTTGACTCGCGTTAGCCCCGCTAATCACAGCGATTGTGGCATCAAACAAAACACCAGCCTGTTCTTTCGTGGCTGGTGCAGCCTGCTCGATGGCGTCTGTAATTGCCTTGATGGCGTTGTCCGGTAATTTACCTTTCAATTCAGCGACCTTACTATCCATAAATACTTTAGCTTCGGCGCGGGCCTGAGCTTTTGCCTCTTCTACTTTTTGAGCTTCTACGGCATCAAGTGCGGGCTTTGCAATAGCTCCAGCTTGAGCGGACATTATCCCCATAAATTCAGGGTCGCTTTTCATTAATTCCAACATTTCTTCTCTAGTCAAGTCTTTCGCGCCTCCTTCTGTGGAGTCGGTCATGCCGCTCCCCTTACCCTGCACTTGTTGATTTTTAATGTACTCCTGGGCCTGCTGGTATCTGTCGTAATCGTTAGCAGTTACCAGGCTTAGACTTGTGTTCGCCGTAGTGGTAACGCTCAATCCGGAATTTTCGAGGAATGGGCCGTGGCCGTTAGGGCAGATATAGAAGTCAATATCGCCATCCTCATCGGGGTCCTGCATCTCCAGCTCCGCTCCGCATTGCGGACAGTTAGGGGTGACAAAGGAAATGCCGTCCTCATATGGGTAGGTATCCAGGATCTCACCAACCTGCGAATCAGTTAAAACCTGCACAGCCTCGCAACCGTTAGTCGCCGGATTCATAACAATGTCGAAACTGGATATGTTTATTGCTGTCGTCACGTCAACCATTACGTTATCTATGGGCCTTTTCACTGATTGTCCAAGGAATCGCATACTCGCGCCAACGGGAACACCCTGCAAGACGAGCGCCTTTAGGTCTTTGCCTTTGACTGTTTCCAGGATTTCGGCATCAAAAAAGACGTCCATGCCATCCATGAAAACGTCTGAGATTTTGATTACACTATTTTCAATTTTGGTATCGAAAAATATGTTCCCGTCTGGCCCCTTCTTCGCTACTGGATGAGGGCTTTCGCCTATCATTCTGCCTGGCGCTACGTACTTTTCTTTGGCTACGTTGATTGCATCGCTTAAGACATCAAAGGGATACAGCCGTCTATTAGTATTCACCACATTAGCTTGAGTGCCCTTGAACCTCACTTTTAGCGGCCCTTCTTGTGCCTGTGTAGCATCGGTAAGGACTTGCACTTGCGCGATAATGGTATCACTCATGACCTTTTTGTCCCATTTACTCGTATCGATCCCGGCTTTCTTCCCCGCTGCTAAGAGATTCTTTCGTGCCGTTTCTCGTTCGCCGGCCGTTAGTTCCTTGGCTCTACTGACCATATCCCAGCCAAGATTAATGTGGTTTTTGTCCAGTTTCCCATCTTGGTACATCGGGAACATTTTCTTTCCTGGCAAAGCGAATTGATTGTTTGGCATTTTCTTCCGCTCTGCTGCTGATATTTTAGCCATTGGTTCACTCCTCTCTTTAACTTAGTCGGCACTTACCCAAGTCCCGCGGCAAAGTGGATGAGCCGGTAAAACGTCATCGGCATCCGCTAATGAATAAACCTCACCATCGTGACTTGCGCATTCCTCGCACGTTCGATTATCCATTACCTCCAGCCGTTGAACCCTATTAACTCCGACTTCCTGATAAGTCCCTATCAACCCTTTGTTATACGCGAAGGACAATTCTGTTCGAGCGATCATCTCAGCCCTTCCCGCGGGAAAACTACAGTCCAGTACACTTTCGATCCTAGATTCCCACTCCTGGACATTCTCATTGTTAGTATAGGCCTGGTTCAGTTGGCTTCTGAGCAAGTCCCTGGTTGTCTGTTCTATACCCTTCACGCGAGTTGCCGCCTGATCTTGGAAGTAGTGCTGGACGCTTGGATTAATAAAGTCGGTTGTTACCCTTACCCCTGTATCCTTCGCCGCATTTGTCCTGGCATAAGCAGAAGCTTTTTGGTAATTATCCAAGAATACGTTACTAAGATTTTCTTCGCTGTCTACCCACGCAGCGTCAAAGGCGACGAGAAAGTGTTCTAGTGCCCCCTTTGGCGGCTCCTTTGGTTTGATAGCATCCCCGTAAGCTCCTCGCAGGCTTTCGACCTTCTCGAAGAGCTCAGCTATACTCGGTTTCATTGCCTCGTGCACGGACCGAAACGAACTCCGTACTTCATAGGCAAACTGCTTTTCCCACTTTGCTACCTTATCGCTGCGTAATGGAAAGTCTACTTTTTTTTTACCCTCTACGGCATCTGTTGTGGGCTTACCAGCTGACGTAGTTACAGCATGACTTATCGGTCCGGTAGGAGGTACCTCAGGATTAACCGCGGCGGCTAGTGTTGCTTGTTCTGCTCTGTCCTCTGCTAACTCAACCTTGACCGCTTCGAGTTCTGCCTCTATAGCGTCATCACCCTCTAGGCCTATGTCCTTACTAACAATCGTAAGGGCAGTCTTCCTGGTAATGAGTGGATCAGGCTGCGCAGAACGAAGTTTAATCACTCTGTCAACTCTGTCGTTGGCAGTCTCGTTGTCGTTTTCGAACCAACGGAAATTGTACTCTACAAGGCTAGCGTCGATACCCGCCAAAGCTAAGGCAAAGTCAAAGATAAAACGAAGTCCGGAATAAGGTGAACTGTCGCCGTATTCAAGAAGGTTTCTTAGTTCCTGTACGTCCTCCTGGAACTGTTCCATCTGAGCATCTACAATATCCCGGTTTACGTTTTGCCCCCAGCCCATAATGTGTAGAGGAACAGCACTTCCAGCCATGTAGACTTCTTGCAGATGGATTACATCGTCGATCTCATCTAGGTTAGCGTCAGAAGACAGGTCCGTGATACTCACTTGACCATTGCCGTAGTAATCGGTAGCTATTTGCGCTTTCTTTGGGTCAAGTTTGTTTTTAGTCTTGTAGTCTAACACTTGCGTCCACTCACCGGGATTTTCCTTGGTGCCGATGTTGTGCAGCCGCCTGGCCGGTGCCCGAGTTCGCCGCCTTACCACTAGGTCCTGCTCCGTCATGTTAAGCTTTTTCCAGTAACCTCTACAGGCTAGGTATTGACTGTTACCATAGCGGTTACCGTCCTCGTGATCCCAGCGGATGTGATTGACGGACCATAACGGAAACTCCGAAAGGATTTGTAATGAGATCGGGTCAATTTGCCTAAAGGCCTTTGCAGTATCCGGAAAATTACCAGTCATATCATCGTTTCGCTGTATAGATATAGCTGGTAGGCTTTTAATGTTTACGAGTTTCTTGTTCTTTAGGTCCACTACGGGATTAAGAAACAAGTCACCTGCTTTGAGTAATACACGAGCCCAGGGGTGAAGCTTTGCGTTGATCTGACAATCCCGCATAACCTGATTGATTACATCCTGCGCTTTCTGTGCTAGGGCCTCACTGGCCTTTGAGCTGGTGGTAACCGTAATACCTCGCCTTACTGCCGTACTGGCGAAGATATGATTAGCCCGCTTAAGACGCGTATCCTCTTTGATCATCATGTCTATTTCTCGTAGGACAGTACGCCTATCCCATTCCATTCGGAACATTTCATATTCCCAAATGGTTGGGGATGTTTTAGTGATTAGCGCCTGATCTTCATCCCGCGATATTCCGCCTAAGTTCGGCAGCTCTTTTTGGAACGTGGTTGTAACGCCTCTGATTCGATTAAATATATCCTTGACGCGTCCTATTCCTGTTGGTCTTTTGCTTGGTGGTATTCCGTAAGCCATGCCAACGCCGGGGCTGCTGTATGGGTAACCGTTGTTGTCGATGTAGTTCACCTCCTTTTGGGGGGTTTTAGGTAATAAAAAAAGAGCGACCACGAACACGGTTAATTTCCGCGTAGGCGATACCCATTGAGGATAGGTCCTATAGATTGCTTGCCGATTCCAAGTGTCTGATATCCGGCCTGTGTGTATCCTGCTTTATGCACTCCTTCAAAATATCCAGCGTGTTTGGAGTGATATAATTTTCAGGCAAGATATAATTGCTTTTTGCTTCAAGCTCTGATCCCTTATAAAAATATCTGGCCCGGGCACTTAATTGACTTTCAAGGCGTAACCCAATCTGAATATCGGAATTTAATCCAGATTCAAGGAGAGTTGATTTCAATAATTCATCTGGAATTATTACAGTAAGTTCGCAAAGTACTAATTCTCCGACTTTGGGGAATAAAATATCTTTCCAATATTTTTGTAATGCCCCGTCGATCTTAATCAAAAACTCATTACTCATAATCTCGCCACTTCCAATCATGATACTTGCTGGGTTTGTTTTGATTATCTCTTTTCGACTAAAGTATCTCCGAATAATCCGCCTCGAATAGGTCTTCGTAACTGACACCGTCAATATCAAAATGTATATCCTCTATGCCCAGTGCCACCTCTGAGAAGGCGTCTGAACTTGCGTCCACTAGGTCGTCGTGTGCACCAGCCGGAAAGGATTCCAACTCTGTTAAATAGGCTTCATTCCACGGTCTTACTAAAACTAGCACATTCCCAGCTTGCCACTGCGACGAAAACGGCTCTGCCCTGGTTATCTTGTCACCGCTGACACGTTGGGTTTTAACCGTATGCCCTGCAAGGTGCTTGACGTAGGACTGGGCTTGCTCCTTACCAGCTTGCCCCGGATCTTGCGGTAAGCGAATTCTAACGCCCGGGTGTTCAGTCTTATCCGTCTCCGCTGTGGTCTTAACTTTAGAGCGTACGTCACTGGCTATAAGACGCGCATGAACAACGTCCAATACGATATACCTGCCATCCTCCAATCGTGCCAATAGAACACCTGCTGTAGCATCTGGCGAGGGATATTCAGGTGTTGGTATCGAGGCCGCCAGGTCCCAAGCACGACATACTTTAACGATTCTCCCCGGGATAGCGGTAACTGTTTGAGCCTGATCACGCTTAAAGTACATTCCTGCAGAGGGCTTGATTTTCCAGTTACCGTGTAGGAGCCGTCCTTTGTCCACTGAGGATAAAGCGTTTAAGTTTGCGAGATACCCAGGGTCCTGTTCGAGTAGGATCTTGTTGTCGTGAATTGATGACGCAATAAAGGTAAAGGACTTTGCATCTTCCATGCGAACGCCATAGGTTTTGGCAAGTTCTTCACGAGTATCTGCCCATTTTACTTCGTCGCTAAGGACAATAAAATACCGAATAACGCCTGAGCGTTCCGGTATTGGGTAGCCGTTATCATCAATCCACCAGGCTATGAAATCCCCTACCCACGAATCCGCGTCAGGGTTCGTGGTTGCCCGTATGTATGGCTTGACTCCGCAAGTTGAACGATTACGACTAAGCATGTAAATAAACTGTTTTTTAGTAAAGTGCGTCAATTCGTCGAAACAGATAAGTGGGATCTGTGCGCCCTGCCAACCATGGATATCTTGCTCGTACTGCAGGTGAGCGAACGATACTTTTGCACCAGAAGGGAAAACCATAACCGCCCTTGGTGTAAGCTTTGGCGTAGCTCCTTTGAGCGGATAAAGCTCGTTAGCATTATCCCAAAGACCGCCTTCTGTCATGATCTGGTTTGAATTACGCCGAAATATAACAGAGCCAAAACGCGGGTTATCAGTATGCCTTAAGTTTTCGAGTAATAAAGCGTACGTTTTACCGCCGCCCGCTGCACCGCCATAAAGAGCAATATCGGCAGTAGTGTTTAAAAACATTTCCTGCGGCCCTGGTTGCGGCTTAAACTTGTCTTCTTTATCTTTTTCCTGCTCATCTAGCTCCAACAATCGGAGCAGTTCAGCTTCTTCTTGGTTTGATAATGCCATTAAAACACCTCAAAAATGTCCGTCAGACGTGGACTTTTCAGGGATTTGACTTATTTTCCGTAAATTCCGGAGACCATAAACCCCTAGTTCTTACTCCTGCAAGAGTTTCGTGATTTATACGAATGTTACACAATATCGTTGTGTAACATTCGTTCGTCGTTACGCTTATCAAGTAGCTCTCGTATTCTCTGCTCTCTCTGATCAGTAGTCATTGCTTCGAGTTGGATAGGGCCACCATCTTTACCAGTAATCTCTTTACGATCAACAAACATACCAAGGTGCTTGCCAAGTAATTCCAATGCCTTGAGCTTATCAGCTATACGCACTTCACGCTCAATGGCATCCCCATTCTTTGTAGGAGTCACCTTCACTCTAACTGACGCAATTGCTGCAAGATCGTCCACTGCCCCCGCTTTAATTCCTCCAGTGTCGGGGTCAATGATATTCATTGGGTTAACAAGGGCTATCCTGGCTAGTTCTTGAATGACAATCTCGGCATTAACTCCGGTGCGCTTCGACCGCTCAGCTAGGGCAATATCAATACGTGCACGAACACTAGCGTTTGCCAACTGCCGCGAGCCTTCAACGTTTGTGTTTTCGGGCGAATACCCAGCCCTAATCGCTGCTTGACTCGCATTTAAGTCAATTAAGTATTCTTCCACGAACCTCTGCTGTTTTGGCGTTAACGGTTTCAGTTCCATTCCTACCACATCTAATTTATTCTGCTCCATATTTATCACCTCACCCTGATTTAATACTTACGCCTTTATTCGTCCGCATCATATAGTCAATCGCCTTAAATCTTGCGCTGTCCTCGTACTTAATGTCTTCGTCCCTGATAGGTTGACTCCCTTTGCACGATTGTCTATTCTTCTTGCGTGATTTTTTCTTCTTAGCCACCACGATCACCGCCTTTCGGCAATAGAAAGAGCCGCCCAATTCGGACGACTCTCGTGATTTCCTTTTTTATATACTTACTCAAGATAGATAATATCATACTAAAACGAACTTGTCTATCTAGTTATTTTCCAATAAGAGATATTCTCTTCAAAACATAAATATATACTCGTCCCACATTCTCCCCCACATCCAACCCCTCCCGACTTATCACCCCATCCCCTCCTTACTCACCATTCCCCCAACGTTCCCCTGCTTAAACCGCCTTCATAGCCTCGATACCAAAATACCGCACCGCGAACTTCCGAATAGCCCGATCTTTCAGAGCATAGACACTTTGCATGCTAGTATACCCAAGCTTCTCAGCAATCTCATTTCTTGGTACCCCGGCAACATACCAATCCCAAAGCACTATTCCGTACCCCTCGCATTCGGGGTCTCTATCAATCTCATCAAGTTCCTTCGTAACCAGTTCTATCTCAGCCAGTGTTTTATTACAGTTCTCCGCGAGGACTTTAATCCTATACAGCACATTATAGGCTTCATCCTGGCCAGATCCACCATGAACCCCAGTTACATCAAGAGGTAAAGCATTTAATGAACTTGGAGTTTGCTTATCCATTAACCTAGATATTTCTCTTCTCATATTCTTTACACTTCGGTCAAGGTCGCGATAATACTTCAGTATCTCTTCAGCCTCTTTGATGTAGTTCACCCACAACACCTCCATTTTCTCTCACAAATTTACCCTTCATCAACATTTCCCCGAGCCCATTCAATACCTTAGCATCCTTCACGACTTTTCCGGTTCGACATTTCCAAGCGTCGCAAGTATATCCTCCACTTACCCGACGCGGAGCACAAGCATTATAGATTTCATCCTTATATTTCAACTGCTTCATTCGCAAGCTCCCCTTATTAACCCTATTCCTGCTTCCCATTTCTGATAAAGTTTGAACCACTGCTCCAAAGGCATTGTAATCAACCACTCACATCTATTTTTTCGATGGGCTACAATTGGAATCTCGCCATCCTTGGCATCCCTTCTGCTTTGCGACATTGCCTTTTCGATATTTAATGCCTCAACCCTCTTAACCTCAATATGAATTCCCGGTAGGCCAACGACATCTTCTCCTTCGATCCCGCTAAACTGCTGACCGCGTCTTGATTCATCATAACCATACTCGCGGCATATCTTAGCGAATTCACGTTCACCGGCTACCCCTTTGTTGCGACTGTTGATTACCATCTTATCCAAACATCCTCTCCTGTTTACCTTCTGGCTTTGTGGCCTCTTTCTTTTCGTCAAAGACACCTTCGGGCAAGGTTTCCTCTGTCACCTTGCCAAACCTAGTCAACCTCAAAAGCCTAACTAAATCATCCTTAATGGGCGCCAGATATTGCAGCTTAATCTCATCCCATTCCTTTGTGGTCCATTCTCCGGGCAATAACCGAAAGCTATCTTTAGTCAACGTTAACTCAGCGCCACCGCACCGAATGCCGTGAAGATCATGATAAAAAGGTTTCACAAAATGCCAAGCATTCCAAAGGATGTCTTCCCAGTATTTGTGATCAATCACTTTATCCGAGCGCGGATCAATCGATCCATAAATTTTTTGATCCTCGCCAAAATGATCTTTGGGTTTCTTAAGCAAGACTTCTTCGGTTAATAACTGTTCTGCACCGCTAATCATGTCTAAGTATTTACTAATTTTTGCCCCCTCCTTTCAAAAATTGAGCCGGGCTGAGCCAGGGGTGGCTCAAGGGTGGCTCAGGGGGTGGCTCACCCCTCAGCCCAGATGTACCAAGGATCTCAGCCATCACTGAGCCACTGAGCCACCCCTTTTGCCATTTTTCATATATATAAATTTTGATGAGGATAAAATCATCCCAAAACATTAGTGAGCCACCCAAAGAACTATTATTTGCTGGAAGAAGCAATTTGCCCGGCTCAGTGGCTCACTCTACCCTGAAACCGTTGGTATCACTGGGCTTAGGGGTGAGCCACCCTTTGAAAAGGGGGTGGCTCACCCCGGCTCAAAATGGGCTTGCCCGGCTCAATTTGATATTAATAAGCCTCATCACCAGCCACGCTATGAGCATGACCGAGTTCATCCATGGAATCTGCAATTTCCTGAATAATATCATTCGCCAATTCTAAGTTAATCGCAACTCCTCTTCTCTGAACTTTTCCAAATCTTAGCCTTGGAGGATCAGGAAGGCAATAAGGCTCCTCTTTCAGGTACTTGTAGATGGACTGCATATCAAACGGATCTTTCCCTGTTCGCTTGCGATAATAAGCCGTCCATTCGCCATAAACACCTTGAAGCCATACGTAGAGTTTTTTATCCTCCACCTTAAGATGCTTGTCCCCCAATATATTTGCACTGATCATTGAGTTAATATCTTGCCAGAACTGATTGAGCATGTGATCCTCTTCGCCCGTTCGTTTAACCTCTTGGCATGACGCTTCTACCCACTTGATAAATCCAGCATCCTCTTGCACAACCGTATCAAAGCAAGCCGCACAGATCCCCCAGTTCTCTGCCGTTCTATCCGTAATGCCCCTTTGCACCAAAGTTGCTTTCAAATCAGCGATATTCGCCATAATCCGTTCTTTGTACAGGTCATAATTCTTAATCAAATCAAACGCCAAATAGCTAAAATATTCGCTTGACTTGTTAATCCACTCATAGAATTCCCGATTCCTTTTGTATGAGCTAATCTGCAACGGAATACACCGCGTAAATAGCCCATTATCCTTCGGCAACTCTTCCCCTGAAATAGATAAAACCGACGAGACAGAAAACCCCTTTGCCTGAAACGCTGTAGCTGTCCCCTTACCTGACAGCTGCCGATTGTATGCTGATCGAAATAACCCGTCTTTCTCGATAACTCCCTGCTCATTGCGATACTCATCAAACCACAGCCCCAGCGAACTCCAGTACGACAAAGCCCGGGCAACATAGTTTGCAGTAGTCGTCTTACCAACGCTAATCCCTTCTGTCTCAACCCCAAAGAACATCATAATCCACCGCATAAACGTCGACTTCCCTGACTCCCTCTTCCCATGAGGGAAGAGAATTGGCACACATTTATACTTAGCAAATATATCCTTACTAAAGATCGTTGCGATGACCCAACCAATCGATATATAGGCTTCATAGCCTCCGACTGAATGCTTAATTCGGTCCGCAACATCTTGAATATTAATTTCCTTCTCGCTTAAACAAGGAATAGAGTTCTCAATATCAGCAGAACCAATACTAAAACTCTGAGGCTTAAAGCCCTTTCCTTCCACCCAAATAATCCCGTCGTTATCCGGACGATAAACCTTACCATTTTTAATGGCCATATTGCCAAAGAGCCAAATCTTATGCGATTCAATCCAACCGATCTGCTCCGGCATATAGATTAGCTCACCGTCATTATTAAGGAATTCATATTCCCAAATGTTCGTTAGGTCTGCCCCGCTACCCTTAAACACATAATTCCCCCTGCTCAAAACAAATTTCTTAAAGGCATCAGCCGCCGCCATGGAACTTGAATCTATCGGGAATATTTCAGAAACTTCACCGTAACTGTTAATTAATTGCACGTTTCTTATCACGTTATCTTGAGTAAAGAAGTTAGATTTTATATTAATCACAAAGTTACTAATTTCTTTTTCATATTCTTGACCATTAGCCCCCCTGACCGTAGTGGTGTATTTATTGAATTCACGCTTGATATTCTTCTTGGAAAAGTGTTTAGCGATCTTCTTTTTAACAATTCTCTGAGCATCCTCATCGAGTGACGATAAGAAATCCTTATAGGGCTTAGCCTCTTTGATAACTTTCTTAATTTCAGCATCTGTGCGCCCTTGGGCCAAAGCTCCATCGAAATCGATTTTGCCATCCACCCGCCATTCAGCCGGCAGCCAGCCAACAGTCGTAATGAATCCTGCCTGGTGAAGTTTGTAAGCCATGATGTACGACCAATATTGTGTATCGTATCGCTTATTAAGCTGCTCCTTAAAGTTCTGGAATTCAGGATTTCCCTTCTCCTCAGAATCGAAGATAATGCATATTTCTTTGACTTCGAACTCTTGAAGAAGAAAGACCAAACGATCAAGATTTTTTTCACCAAAGGTTCCGGTACCCGGAGACCCGATCCCGGCAATACCCCATACCGAAAGGGCAACTGCCTTAAACTCACCTTCAGTCAAGATGATCTTGCGTGATCGGTTTTTTAATAAGTATCTTGAAAAAGGCTCCGCAGGAATATTGGATAACCCCATCTTGTGTGGCCTTATATGATAGACATGCCCTTCCTCATCTAAGTAAGGGATTATGATCCGTTCTTCCAAGAGTTGCTTTTCAGGAAGTAATGTTCCATTCACGTTGCGAAGAATTCCAACTTCGAGAAGTCTATCTCCTGCGTACTCCGTCTGAAGTCGCGATATCACTTCCCGTATGTAATCTCCACCACTCCGGAACCTGAACTCATCAATGATGGCTTCCGTAAAGCCGCGCTTCTTCTTGAGACTTTCCTGGTCCTCTGAAGTAAGGTGAGCAAGTTCAATCAGTCGTTCATACGGGTGCTTAAGTTCTTCGGAGTGCTTAACCTTTTCTTCAGGATTAATTTCTTCTGCTTTGGTCGCCTCACTTGATGAATCGGGATCTTTTGGCAAAGATACTTGAGGGCTCATATCTCGCCTTTCTGCATTGTCTTGCCTTTCTGACTTACTGGCCCTTTTTGCTTCCCGCACCTCATCCTCAATGTTCAGAAACCGTTTTATTTCTTTAATCGCATCTCCATTACTTACGTTGAAGCGTTGGGCATAGAAAGAAATTTGGTTCCCGCTTTTACCGCAGTCAAAGCATTTCCATAAGCCGCTTTCTAGGTTCAAGTTGAATTTTTTCTTTTTACCTGAACAGAACGGACATGCTCCTGTAACCTTGCTTCCATTTTCCCTTGAGGGAGTGAACCCATAGTTTTTAAAATATGTTGCATTATCCAGCATCCGAATGATTTCATCGAGGTTCAAATCTTGAGTCAAACTATCATCACCGCCTTAAGGGGCCAGAACCGGGAAAAGATGTTTCCCCGGTTCCTTTTGTCTACAAGATGCCATTATTTCAGCTTGCGTTGGACACTACTTCACACTTCGCCCACTTAGCGAATTTATCGATCCATATGCCACTCGTCATATTAGGCTTGCTCTTGGTCTTATAAAGAGCCATTATTCCATCAAATCCAACCAAGCGACGTTCTGATTTTTTCCCGTTGGTATAAGTAGCGCCAATTCTTAATTCTTCAATCTTCATTTGCTTCCCCCATCTCCCGCCAATCTTTCCCTCAGCAACGTATACCGTTCCTTCTTATCCTTGTTGTCTAAGCACCTCTTCACAGCGCTCTCCTGGCATACCAGTACCAACTTTTCCTTGGCCCGGGTAATGCCCGTATAAAAGAGATTCTTCTGCAGCATAATGTAATGCGACCGCATGACAACCATAATAATGAGCTTGAACTCAGATCCTTGACTCTTATGGACAGTCGTCGCATAAGCCAACGTCAGAATATGGTTATTCTCATCATTAAACGTCACGCTCCACCCATCGAAGTCTACTACGATCCCACCACTGTTAATATCCTTGATGATCCCGATATCTCCGTTAAAGACACCCAGTTTATAGTCGTTTTTAATAACCATCACCTTGTCATGTAGCCTAAAGAACTTGTCCTTCCCAACTTTACGCTCTGCCTTGTATTCCTTGGAACTCTGAGGATTTACAATCTCCCCGATAACCTCATTCAGGTTATCTACCCCAATAAGCCCCTTTTTCATGGGCGCCAACACCTGAAAGTCCATAATCCCAAGACCACCCAACGCGGCTTGACCGACTTCTGCCTTGATCCCCTCAAGGGCCTGTTCCGGATCATCATTAAGTAATGTCCGCCAATCGTTCTCATCATCATATAATCGGCATTCACTCTGCTCTGCAATTCTTGATGCCTCTAGGGCGATCCGGCTCCCGGACTCTTGCCGATAATTAAACTTAAGCCTGGTTGTAATGACCTTTCGAGAATCAATAATATCTTCAAGCACCTTGCCTGGACCCACTGAGGGAAGCTGGTCGACATCCCCGACTATAACCATGATCATATCTTTTGGCACAGCTTCGAATAGGCACTTTGACAACGCCAGATCACACATCGAGAATTCATCCACAATCAAAAGGCCTGAGGGAAGTTGATTGTCCTCGTTAAATGTGAACCCGTTTTCAAAGGGATTAAATTTAAGTAAGCGATGGATAGTCATAGCTTCGATACCCGTTGCCTCTGACATTCTCTTGGCAGCGCGACCAGTGGGAGCCGCCAGCATGATCGTCATCCGATCTTTGCTATTAGCAATCTTCTTGAATGCCTTGATAATCCCGTTAATGACTGTCGTCTTACCCGTGCCCGGCCCACCTGTCACCACCGACAGCGACTTCTCAAAGCTCCGTACAATGGCGTCTTTCTGCTCAGGAGCATATACGATGCCATCCTGTTCTTGGATATCCTCAATGATTCCATCGATATCTTGATACTCCTCAGAACCGACATACTTCCCATTGGTTTCCGCAATCCGCAGAATCTCCCGAGCCAACTTCACTTCATCCTGATACATCGAACTAAGATAAATCGCATCACCTTCGCGCTTCACAACGCCACGCTTCTCAAGCTCCAAAAAGGCATCTTTGACATTCCCTAACCCAACCATTGACTCCTTACCGAGCAGCTTTGCAATCTTCCTCATGGTGTCCTTTGGCTTAAGGAACACATGTCCATCGTTCCCCGCCTCTTTCAGTGCGTAAGCATAGGCCGACTCCACTCTGTATGGAGAATCCGGAGCAATATTCACTGATATCCCAATCCGATCAGCGACCTTAAACCCAATACCATAGACATCATCCGCTAAAACATAAGGATTTTCCCTGACGACATTGACACTGTCTGCACCGTACTCCGTGAAGATTCGCGTGGCTGTACCAATGCCAATACCCTCTCCGCAAATCAGTGCTGATAGCTCAGCCATCTTAGTATTTTTCATAAGCCCTTCCACGATCTCACTTGACTGATCGGGAGTTAGGAAGGGGAATTGCTGTAATGTATCCGGGTTATTAATGATCTGCTGAATTGCATTTTCGCCAAGGGCATCAACGATCTTTTTTGCCTTACCCAAGCCGACTCCGGTGGCCAACGTGGCAAGATAGGAAATAGATCCTTGTCGTTCTTTTGGGAGAATCACCTCAGCTTTTTGAAACTTGAACTGCTTGCCGAATTTTGGGTCTTCAGTCCATGAACCCGTGAGTTCGTATTCGTCACCCACTCGGACTGCCGGCAGGTTACCGACAGCAGAAGCACGGTCCATTTCGTCAAAGAGGTCTCCGCCCTTGGTTTCGATAGTAAAGACTGAATATCCATTTTGGGGATTATGAAAGCGTACATAAGTGATGGTACCAGTCAGGGTTTTGAGTTCGGCGGGAGGGGTTTTTGTTTTTCTTGCGGTTGTTGA
>Ga0209415_10001997_pt1 | contig 38681 bp, 31 predicted proteins | sample PeaSoiSIISIP2007_FD_187696 | JGI IMG/M metagenome (GOLD analysis project Ga0209415, IMG submission 187696) | Peat soil microbial communities from Weissenstadt, Germany - SII-SIP-2007 (SPAdes) (version 2) | ecosystem: Environmental > Terrestrial > Soil > Wetlands > Peat | place: Germany...
CGCCGCCGCCAGGGTGGCCTGACTCCGCGGAGCGTTGAGGACCGCGCTAGCCCGCGATCACAGCGCCGGCGAGGCGGCCGACCGAGAAGGTGATGATCGCCGCGATGTAGCCGATCAGGACCTGGCGGGTCGCCGAGAAGAGCGCGCCGCGGCCCGTGAACAGCGACGTTCCTATACCGATCCCCGCCAGCACGATGCCGCTGAGCGCCAGGCTGGTGCCGACCGCCGTCCAACCGCTCATGAAAGCGAACGGCGCGACCGGAAAGATGGCCCCGAACGCGAAGAGAAAGAAAGACGCCGTGGCCGCGCCCCAGGCGGAGCCGCCCAGCGCGTCGGGGTCGATGCCGAGCTCCTCGCGCGCCAGCGTGTCGAGCGCGGTGGATTTGTCGGAAAGCAGCCGCTCGGCCAGCGCCTTCGCCTGACCCTCCGGCAGGCCCTTGGCCTGGTAGATGAGGACGAGCTCCTCCTTCTCCTCTTCGGGCGACTGCTCGAGCTCTTGGGCCTCGGTCCCGATCTGCTTCTTGTAGAGCTCGCGCGAGCTGTTCACCGACAGCCACTCGCCCATGGCCATGGAGCAGGAACCGGCGACCAGGCCGGCGATCCCGGCGAGCAGCACCGCGTGCGCCGCAGCGCTCGCGCCTGCGACCCCCATCACCAGGCTGAGGTTGGAGACGAGCCCATCGTTGGCGCCCAGCACAGCGGCGCGGAGGGAATTGCCGCCCGCCCCGCGATGCCGGCCCTCGAGCACGGCGACCTCGGGACCGGCGACCCCGCGCCCGGTGGAGGCCGCCGCCTCGATGATGCGCGCGTGGCTGCGCTCGTCGGTTGGCAAACCGCCCGCCACGGCGTCCGGCTGGCGGTCGTAGGCATCGATGTCGTGCGCCTCGCCGGCCGCGATCGCCGGGAGCACGAAGGTCGGACCGAAACGGCGGGCGAGCCAAGACGTCGCCCGCGCGCGCAGGCTGGGCGAGAGCTGGACGCCCTTGACCCCCTGCCGATCCAGCCGGGTGCGCCAGAACTGCGCGTGCGCGCCTTCGACCGAGGCGAGCTTGCGGTAGACGGCGGCGAGGTTCGGATCGGGCTCCGCGTCGGCGAGCGCGCCGTAGACGGTCTCGCCGTCGACCTCGCCCTGCAGGTTCGTGCGGAAACGCCGAACGTCGTCGATCTCGGCCATGGCCGCCTTGCTCCTCTTGCTACCATCGCGCCGGCGACGACCCGAGGTCGGCGGCCGGCCGGTCCCAGCGCATCGGCGCGCCCGCGATGGCGACCGGTGGCTTCAGGCGGCGCGCGGGGCCCCAGGCCGTCGCCTCGACGCCGTCGGCGAGGTCTGCAACGGATGGATCGGCGAACGGCTCCGCCGCCTCCGGCGCAGCTTCGCTGGCGAGAAGGGCGGCTGTGCGCGCGAGCGAGGCGCGCCAACTCGACCCGACCCCGGTCTGAAGCCGCTTGGTCAAGCCGCGGACGGCGGAGGCGGCCAGGATGTAGCCGGTGGCATGGTCCAGCGCCTGCACCGGGAGCGGCGTGGGCGTCTCGGCGCCGACCCGGCGCATGCCGGCGTCGGCGATGCCGGAGCTCATCTGCAGCAGGCTGTCGAACCCGCGCCGGCCGGCCCACGGCCCGGTCCAGCCATAGGCGTCGAGGCAGACTTCGACCAGCCCCGGTCGCACCCGCCGGCGAACCTCCTCGCCCAGCCCAAGCCCCTCGAGCGCGCCGGGACGATAGCCATGGATGAAGAGATCGGCCTCGGCGAGCAGCCCGAGCAGGGTCTCGCGATCGGCGGGGGCGCGCAGGTCGAGGCGCGCACAGCGCTTGCCGAGCGTGACCTCCGGCGTGATCGCCGGCTCGTTCCAGTCGGGCGGATCGATGCGCAGCACATCGGCGCCGTAGCCGGCGAGGAACCGCGTCGCGACCGGGCCAGCCAGGACCCGAGTCAGGTCCAGCACCTTGACGCCAGCCAGCGGCCGTGACGGGTCCGCCGACGCCGTGGCGCGAGCTGCGCCGTTGCCGTCGGACCGCCAGACGAGGGGCTCCTCGGCGACTGCTCTGCCCTGCGAGTGCTCCGCCCACGCAGCAAGCGAGCGCATGGCCGCCGCACAGCCCCCGTCGTCGACGATGGCCGCTTCCAGGTCATCGGCCCTCCAGCCGGCCACGGCTCGGGTCACGGCGTTCTTGTCGCCGGCCGCGCCGAGAACCGCCAGCGCCGCCGCGCGGTGCCTTGGCGCGTTGGTGTGCAGACGGATCCAGCCGTCGGCCGCCGCATAGTCGCCGGCGATCGGATCCCACGGCGGCGCCGGCGACCAGCCTTCGGGCCGAAGCGAGAAGCGGAACCAGAAGGACGCCAGCCGCCGGTCGACACTGGCGGCAGCCGCGCCGGCCAATTCGGCCACCGCGAGCGCCGCGGCGGCGACAGCGCCTGCGGCCAGGTCGCTCACCGGAAATGCGGAGGGCAGATCGCCGGCCCCGGCGAAGGCGACCCGCGGGGCCAGCGCCTTATCCCCCCCGACTGCGCTCCAGATGACGCGCAGGAAGCTTGCGCTGCTCACGTGCTCCGGCATCGGCTCCTCGCGCCCGACAGTGCGCCGCGCACCCGTCGGGGAGTCAACCGAAAGACTGGAGCCGGGCCGGACTAGGCGACCGCGGCGTGCCTACGGCCGGCCTCGGACCGGTGCTCCAGGCGTTCCTCTGCCTGATGGCGCAGCGCCTCGAGCACCGGGCGGTGCCGGCGCTCGTCGGCGCGCTCGGCAAGGGCGACAAAGATGGACACGCTCGCCAGAACGGACCCGAAGGTCAGGAACGAAGCGGCGATCAGCGCAAGCATGAAATCGGTCATCGGCGACTCTCCTCCCAACGACCGGAGCGTTAGTGCAGGCCGGCAAAGGCGGCTTTGCGCTGGATCAAAAAGGGTGAATCGACGGAGGCGACGGCGGGGTGGAATCGCCTGCCAGAGCTGGCCCCAGAGCCGGCGCCTCCGGGAAACCCCCTAAGCAATCGGCCCGAATATCGCGCGAAGGTCGAGGCCGGTATCGATCAGCCTGCAACCAATCGCAGGAGCCGATGTCATGCAGAGCATGCGAGTCCAGACCGGCGCGACCCAACAGGCCATCGTCACCACGGCGGGGAAGGCCTTCTGTTTCGCCGAAGGCCTGGAGCTGCCCGGCTTCTCGATGCGCTTCGATCGCGACGAAGAGATTTTCGGCGAAGGCGAGAGCGCCGACTTCGTCTACATGGTCGTGTCGGGCGCGGCCCGCGGCTTTCGCATCCTGAGCGACGGCCGCCGGCAGATCACCGGCTTCCACCTGCCGGGCGACGTCTTCGGCATGGAAACCCGCGGCGACCACCGCAGCTCGGCCGAAGCCATCGTCGACTCCGAGATCGCGCTCGTGCGCCGGTCGGCCGTCGACCGCGCCGCCGACGCCGACGGCGCGGCCGCCCGCCAGCTGTGGGCGTTGACCGCTGGCGACCTCGACCGGCTACGCGACCACATGATGCTTCTCGGGCGCAAGTGCGCTGCCGAGCGCGTCGGAAGCTTCCTGCTCGAGATGGCGCGACGCGCGCCGGCCGAGCACGGCACGCAGCTGCCGATGTCGCGTTCGGACATCGCCGACTATCTCGGCCTCACCATCGAGACCGTGTCCCGCACGCTCACGCAGCTCGAGCGGGATCGGGCCATCAGCATCCGGAGCGCCCGCTGCATCGTCCTGCATGATCGCACGGCGCTCGGGGTCGCTGACTGAGGTGGAGACGGCGACCATGTCCTACAAAACCATCCTCGTTCACGCCGAGCCCGGCCATACCGCGGACCGGCGCGTCGCCACCGCCATAGCGCTGGCCAACACGTTCGACGCCGCGCTGATTGGACTGGGCGCCGAAGCGTTCGAGCCGGTCTACGCGTCCGGCTACGCCATCGCCGACGGCGCCGTGTACGAAGCGATCCGCGACCGGATCGACAAGGACGTCCCCGCCGCCGAGCAGCAGTTCCGCAGTCTGACCTGCGGCATGAAACAACCCGTGTTCTGGGTCACCGGCGTGCAGGATCCCTGCAGCGAGCTGGTCATCCACGCGCGCGCGGCCGACCTGATCGTCGCCAGCCGACCGGCCGCCGGCGAAGGTCATGCGTTTGCGGCCGCCTGCGCCGACCTGGTCATGCGCGCGGGCCTGCCGGTGCTGATCACGCCCGACGCCGGCCAATCGTTCGAGGGCCATCGGGTGGTGGTCGGTTGGAAGAACACGCGCGAAGCGCGGGTGGCGCTGACCGGCGCCATGCCGCTGTTGATGGGCGCCGACGAGGTGGTGCTGATCGCCATCACCAGCGAAGCCGAGGTCGACGCCCAGCACGCCGAGTTGGACCAGGTCGCGCAGCGGCTGACCCGCCACGGCGCGCGCGTGAAGTGCGAAGTGATCGCCAAGGCGCGGGCTGGGACGGCCGAAGACCTTGAACGCGCCGCCGACCGCCACGGCGCGGACACGATCGTCATCGGCGCCTACGCCCACTCGCGCGTGCGCGAATGGGCGCTGGGCGGCATGACCGAGGATTTCATCGCCTCGTCGTCAAAGTACATTCTGATGTGCCACTGACGGCGCGCGCATGCGCCGGTCTGGCTGGGAGCCCCGCGAGGCCGTCATGAAGCACGCCGTCATCGTCGCCCACCCGAACGCTCAGAGTTTCAACCTGACCATGGCGCGGGCCTATGAGACCGCGGCGCGGGCGCTGGGCCATGCGGTGATCGTGCGCGACCTCTACCGGCTGGGGTTCAACCCCTGTCTCGCCGCCGACGAACTTCCCTCCGCCGACGGGTTCCATCCGGGCGCCGACGTGGCGAGCGAACGGGCGCTGTTGGCCGACGTCGATGTCTTCTGCTTCGTTTACCCGCTGTGGCTGGACTCGCCGCCGGCGATCCTGAAGGGCTACCTCGAGCGCGTGTTCGGCTATGGTTTCGCCTTCGAGCGCGGCCCCGCCGGGAACACGCCGCTGCTCGAGGGCCGCAGCATGATCAGCGTCTCCTCATCCGGCGCGCCGACCGCCTGGGTCCGCCAAACCGGCGACTGGAGCGCGCTTTCGACGCTGTTCGATGGACACTTCGCCGAGGTGTGCGGGCTTTCGTTCGTCGACCACCTGCACTTCGGCGACATCACCCCGGGCCTGACCGCCGAAGCGGTGCGGGCCGCCGCCGCCGAGGTGGAGAGCGCAGTCAAGCGGCGCTTCGGCGCGTCCGCGTAACCTCCGGCCAGCGCCATGAGCACCCGCAACCTCGACGCCCTCTTCCGGCCAAAGACGATCGCGCTCGTCGGCGCGAGCAATCGCGAGGGGGCGGTCGGCTGGGCGATCGCGCGCAACCTCTACGCCGCCGGCTTCGCCGGGCCGATCCTCGCGGTCAGTCCGCATGAGCCGGCGATCGGCTCGGTGCTGAGCTACCGATCGGTCGGCGAGCTTCCCCTCACGCCGGATCTGGCCGTTCTGGCCACGCCGGCGGCCGCCGCCCCCGAGCTGATCGCCGAGCTCGGCCAGCGTGGCTGCCGAGCGGCGATCGTGGTCGCGGCCGGTCTGGGCGAGGGCGAGGAACGCGCCGGGTCCGACCTCCGCCAAGCGATGCTGGACGCCGCGCGACCACACATGCTGCGCATCGTCGGGCCCAATTGCCTTGGCTTCCTGTCGCCGGGCGCGGGCATCAACGCCAGCTTCGCCCACCTCGCGCCGCGGTCGGGCGATGTCGCCTTCGTCGCGCAATCCGGCGCGTTGGTGACGGCGGTGCTGGACTGGGCGGTCGGCCGCGACCTGGGCTTTTCCCACATCGCCTCGCTCGGCGACATGGCCGACGTCGATTTCGGCGACATGCTCGACTGGCTGGCGCTGGATACGGCGACGCGCTCGATCCTGCTCTACGTCGAGTCCGTCACCCAGGCGCGCAAGTTCATGAGCGCCGCTCGTATCGCCGCGCGCGCCAAGCCGGTGATCGTCATCAAGTCCGGGCGCAGCGCCGCCGGGGCGAAGGCCGCGCTGTCGCACACCGGCGCGCTGGCCGGATCCGACGCGGTCTACGACGCGGCCTTCCGGCGCGCCGGCATGCTGCGGGTCGAAAGCCTGCACGAGCTGTTCGAGGCGGCCGAAACGCTGGCCAGCCGTCTGACGGTAAGGGGCGACCGCCTGGCCATCCTGACCAACGGCGGCGGCGCGGGCGTGCTGGCCACAGATGCGCTGGAAGCGCTGGGCGGGCGCCTGGCCGAGCTGGCGCCGGACGTCCGCGCCAAGCTCGACGGCATCCTGCCCACGGCCTGGTCGCACGGGGTCCCGGTCGACATCCTGGGCGATGCGGACGGCGACCGCTACGCGGCGGCGCTGGGCGCGCTCGAGGCCAACCCGGATCAGGACGCGATCCTGGTGATGAACTGCCCGACCGCGGTGGTCGACAACGCGCGCGTGGTGGATGCACTGGTGACCGCAGCCGCCGCGCCGCGACACCGGCCGTTGCTCACCTGCTGGCTGGGCGAGGCCACGGCGAGCGCCGCACGCCGCCGGTTCGCCGCGGCGGGCGTGCCGACCTACGAGACCCCCGACGACGCCGTCCGCGCCTTCATGCAGCTGGACCAGTATCGGCGGAACCAGGCGCTCCTGATGGAGACCCCGCCCGCCGGCCCCGAGATCGACGGCGACGGGCGCACCCGCGCCCGCGCGCTGGTCGATAGCGCGCTCGCCGCCGGCCGCGGCGTCCTGACCGAGCCGGAAGCCAAGACGCTGCTCGCCGCCTATGGGGTCCCGATCGTCGCCAGCGAGACCGCGGCGAGCCCGGCCGATGCGGCCCAGGCCGCGGCCAAGATCGGCTTTCCCGTCGTCCTCAAGATCCTGTCGCCCGACATCAGCCACAAGTCGGACGTTGGGGGCGTGCGCCTTGGCCTCGGCTCGTCCGAGGCGGTCGAAGCCGCGGCGACGGCGATGCTGAAGAGCGTCGCGGCCAGCGCGCCCGGCGCGGCGATCGAAGGCTTCACCGTCGAATCCATGATCGAACGCCCGCAAGCCCGCGAGCTGATCTGCGGCATCGTCGCCGACGCGACCTTCGGTCCGGCGATCCTGGTCGGGCAAGGCGGCGTCGCGGTCGAGGTCGTCGGCGATCGCGCGCTCGGCCTGCCGCCGCTGAACGCGGTCTTGGCGCGCGACATGATCCGCCGCACGCGCGTGGCCAAGCTGTTGGACGCCTACCGCAACGTTGCCGCCGTCGACCATGCGGCGCTGGAGGATGTGCTTGTTCGCCTGTCGGCGATCGCCGTCGACCTGCCGGAGGTGGTCGAGCTCGACATCAACCCGCTTCTCGCCGACGCCGAAGGGATGCTAGCCGTCGACGCCCGCGTCGTCCTGAAGCCGGTCGCCGCCGATGCGGCGTCGACCCTGGCGATCCAGCCCTATCCGAGCGGGCTCGATCGCACGATCACGCTCGAGAGCGGGCAGACCTTCCGACTGCGCCCGGTGCGCCCGGACGACGCGCCGGCGCTGATCGAGCTTTCCGCCCACTGCGACCCCGCCGACCTTCGCCTGCGCTTCTTTGGCGCGATGACCGAGCTCTCGCCCCGGCTCGCCGCCCGCCTCTCGCAAATCGACTACGACCGCGAAATGGCGCTCCTGGCGATTCCGACCGCGCCGGACGGAATCTCGACGGTGGCTGGCGTGGTGCGCCTCTCCGGCGATCCCGACCGGATCGAGGCCGAGTACGCCATCAGCGTGCGCAGCGACCTGAAGCACCGTGGCCTCGGCCGTCAGCTCATGCGCGAGATCCTCGCCTACGCGCGCTCTCGCGGCTACGTCCGGGTCTTCGGCCAAGTGCTGGCCGAGAACACGACCATGCTGGACCTCGCTCGCCAACTCGGCGCGACGGTCAGCCTCGATCCCGCCGACTGCGCGCACTCGCGGGTGGTCTTCGATCTGGAAAACGAAGCCCCGGTGGCAGGCTGAGCCACGGCGCTTAGTGGGAGATCAGCAGCGGCAGCGGCGGCTCATGCAGCATTCCGCGGCTGACGCCGCCCAGCACGAACTCGCGAACGCGCGTGTGGCCGTAAAGGCCCATGACGATCATGTCGCAGTCAGCCTGCTTGGCTTCGGACGCCAGCCAGTCGGCGACATGCTCGTCCGCGTGGTGGGCGGCGACGACGACGTTGACCTTCAGCCCTCGGCCCTCCAGCCGGCGGCGAAGCGCACCCGCGGGATCATCGGCCGCGTCGCCGGCCACGCGCACCTCGACCGCCGCGCCTTCGGCCAGCAGCGGAAGCGCGTCGCGCACCGCGCGTGCGGCCTCGCGGCCGCCGTTCCAGGCGATCAGCACGCGCGCGCCGATCTCGCTTGGCTGCGACCCTTCCGGCACGATCAGGATGGGTCCGCCGCACTCGAGCCCGACCGCGACCGCCGATGCGTGCACGCTGTAGGCTGCGTACGGCGTGGGCGGCGGCAGGACGACGAGGTCCGCGCATCGGGCGAGGGCGACGAGGTCGTCTGGGGTATCGCCGCTGACGACGTGCCATTCGGCTTCGACGCCGGCCCGCTTGGCGATCGCCAGCAGCGCGGCGCTCGAAGCGCCAGCGGCGCGGTCTTGCGCCGCGATATGCTCGTGAACGAGTTGGTTGAGAGTGTCGGGCGGCAGCCAGGCGATCGGATCGATGCTGTTGTACTGATTGATCAGGCTGGTCTTCAGATAGACGCCGGCAACCCGTCTATGACCGCGCGCGGCCAGCGCGACGGCGGTCTCGTAGCGCGCCCGCGCCTCGGGCTTGTCGATCTGGACGACGATGTCGCTGTAGACCATTCCAGCCCCTCGTTTTGATCGCCGGCTTCTAGTCGCCGATCCATCGCCAAGGCATTGAGTTGGATCAAGTGGCGTCGGCGCGCAAGCGCCAGGCGCCCTTCCATCGCCCCGGCGTTCGGCCTAGCTAGAGTTCCGGCGCGACGACGGTCGGTGGGGTCGCCTTATGTCACAACCCTCTCTTGCCAACGCCTTGCGCATGCGCACACCCCCGCGGTTGCGTCAGATCAAGGCGGACTGGCGCATCAGGCGGCAAGTCCCGCGGGCATGACTAAGCGCCTGAACTGGAGACTGATCGCGCTCGTCGGCGCCGCTGCCGTGGTCGCGGCCGGCGCTGCGGCTTGGTGGCTCGCGGTTCGCCCGCAGCCCACGAGCTATGTGACCGCCGAGGTGACCCGCGGCGATGTCGCCACCACCGTCAGCGCCAGCGGGACCATCAACCCGGTGGTCACCGTGCAGGTGGGAACCTACGTCTCCGGAACCCTCGTTTCACTGACGTGCGACTACAACACCCGGGTCAGCAAGGGCCAGCTCTGCGCGAAAATCGATCCGGCGCCCTACCAGATTGTCGTCGACGAAGACGCCGCGAACCTGGCTCTGGCCAAGGCGCAGCTCGTCAAGGACCAGGCAAACGTGGTCTACACCCAGCTTGCCAACGGCCGCGACCAGCTGCTGTTCAAGGAAGACTCCGGCTCGCGCGACGCCGCCGACCTCGCCCGGAACGCCTACGATCAGGCGCTCGCGCTCGTGCAGGTCGACGTGGCCACGATCGCCCAGCGCGCCGCGACGCTGAAGGCCGCTCAGATCAATCTGAACTACACCAACATCACCTCTCCCGTGGACGGCACCGTGGTCACGCGCAACGTGACCGCCGGGCAGACCGTGGCGGCGAGCCTGCAGACGCCCACCCTGTTCCTGATCGCCACCGACCTGACCAAGATGCAGGTCGACACCAATGTCAGCGAGTCCGACATCGCCGGCGTCGCCCAGGGCGCCAGCGCCAGCTTCACGGTGGACGCCTATCCGAGCCGGACGTTCCAGGGGATCGTGGCCCAGGTGCGGCAATCGCCGATCAGCGTGCAGAACGTGATCACCTATGACGTGGTGGTCGCCGTCGCCAATCCGCAGCTCTTGCTCAGGCCGGGGATGACCGCGACGGCGGCCATCGTCAAATCGCAGGTCCGAAACGTGCTGAGGGTCCCCTCCGCGGCGCTTCGGTTTACCCCCGCCGGCGCGGTCGGCGCACCCGGCGCCGCGGCCGGCAGAGGCGCCGGTCGCGCGGTCTGGGTGCAACGGGACGGCAAGCTGGTGCGCGTGCCCGTCACCGTCGGCCTCAACGACAACACGTTCGCGGAGATCAAAGCCGGCGACCTGAAGGTCGGAGATCAAGTGGTCGTGTCGGCGGCGGTCGCGGGCAAATCGGGCTCCGCCCAGCCGGCCACCACTCCGTCGCTGCGGGTCTGACGCCGCCATGGCCGGCCCCGTCGTCCGTGTCACCGACCTCACCCGGTCGTTCCAGCTCGGCGACACTGTCGTCCAGGCCTTGCGCGGCGTCAGCGTCACCATCGAGCGCGGCGAGTTCGTCGCCGTCATGGGCTCGTCCGGCTCGGGCAAGTCGACTTTGATGAACGTCATCGGCTGCCTCGATCGGTCCACCAGCGGCGAGTACGTTTTCGAGGGCCGCGACGTCGCACGGCTGGCCGAGCCGGAGCTGGCCGACATTCGCGGCCGCCGCATCGGCTTCGTGTTCCAGAACTTCAACCTGCTCGCCCGCACGAGCGCGCTCGAGAACGTTCTCCTGCCGCTGCTGTATGGGGCCGGCGCCCAGCTCACGGCGAGAGAGCGCACCGAGCGCGGCCGCGAGGCGCTGGCCAGCGTCGGGCTGGCCGAGCGGGAGCGCAACACCCCCAGTCAGCTCTCCGGCGGCCAGCAGCAGCGGGTCGCGCTCGCACGGGCGCTCATCAACCATCCGGCCGTGCTGTTGGCCGACGAACCGACCGGCAACCTCGACAGCAAGACCTCGCACGAGATCATGGAAATCATCCGCAAGCTCAATCGCGAGCAGGGGGTCACTGTGATCCTGGTCACCCATGAGGCGGACATCGGCGCCTACGCCAACCGGCTGATCGTGATGCGCGACGGCAGGATCGAGTCCGACAGGCGTCAGACCGCCGTTGCGGCTTCCGACGGGACGGAGGGCCCTGCCAAGGCCGCGGACCCGCCGGCGGCCCTCGCGCCCCAATCCGACGGCGACTCACGCTTCAGCACGGCCTTCCTGTCGATGGCGTTCACGGCCTCGCTGCAGGCGCTGGGCCGCAACAAGATGCGCTCGGCGCTCACCATGCTGGGCGTCTTCATCGGGGTCGCCGCGCTCATCGCCATGGTGGCGGTCGGAGACGGCGCCAGCGCGGCGGTGAAGAAGCAGCTGGAGAGCCTCGGCACCAACATGGTCGTGGTCCAGCCGGGCGCCACAACGGCCGGCGGCGCGCGCGCCGGCGCGGGCAGCGCCTCCACCCTGACGGTGACCGACGCGCAGACAGTCCTGAGCAGCGATTCCGCCGTCGCGCAGGTCGGGTACCTCACCCGGCAGACCGCCCAGGTGCAGTATGGCGACCAGAACTGGAGCACGGCGATCCAGGGTGTGTCGCCGAGCTATGTCGGCATCGTGAACTGGCAGATCGCCGACGGCGCGACCATGACCGACCAGGAGAACGATTCAGCCGACACGGTCGCCCTGATTGGTCAGACCGTCTACCAGAACCTGTTTCCGCCAGGGCAGAGCCCTGTGGGCGCCACGATCCTGATCAAGGGCGTTCCGATGCAGGTGATCGGCCTGCTCGCGCCCAAAGGCCAGACCGGGTTCGGGCAGGACCAGGACGACGTGGTGCTGATCCCGTTCAACACCGCCGAGCGCAAGGTGCTGGGCGTCGCCAGCCCGCAATCGGCGCAGAATCTGGTTAGCGCTGCCTATCCCCCGGCGGTCAACCCTTACGGCATCAACCCGGTGCTGACCGGCTACGTCAACGGCATCTACGTCCAGGCTGGCGGCCCGGACCTGGTGGCGACCGCGATCGCCCAGGTGACCCGCACGCTCGCCCGCAGCCATCACATCCAGGCCGGCCAGCTCAACGATTTCAGCGTGCGCAATCTCAGCCAGATCGCCCAGGCGCAGGAGGGATCAAGCCAAGTGATGTCGGCGCTTCTGGCGACCGTCGCCTCGATCTCGCTCTTGGTCGGGGGCATCGGGATCATGAACATCCTGCTGGTCTCGGTCACCGAGCGCACGCGCGAGATCGGCATCCGCATGGCGATCGGCGCGCGCCAGCTGCAGGTGCTGTTGCAGTTCCTGGTCGAGGCCGTTCTGCTCAGCGTCACCGGCGGGGCGGCCGGAATCGCGGTCGGCGTCGTCGTCTCGTTCGTGATCTCGGCGGTCGCCCACTGGCCGACGCAGGTCTCGCCGGCGGCGATCCTTGGCGGCTTCCTGTTCTCCGCGGCGGTCGGGATCTTCTTCGGCTACTATCCGGCGCGAAAGGCCGCCAACCTCAATCCCATCGACGCCTTGCACTACGAGTAGGGCCAGCCCAGCGCAAAAGCCGCGCTCAGCCTTGGGGGGCCAACAGCTCCCGCACCTTCGCGACAAGGGCGTTGTTCAACAACGGCTTGTCGACGATGGAGACGCTGGCCAGCGCGGCCCGCCGCTCGATCTCGCGCGTGGGCGTCGTGATCAGCACGGCCGGCAGGTCGTGGCCCTGCTCGCGCAGGCGGCTCAGCAGCGCCAGCCCGTTCATCTTCGGCAACCAATAGTCGATCACCAGGCACGAGCGCTCGGGAAGGGACGCTCTGTCGAGAAGCGCCTCAGCGCTCTCGTAGCTCTGCACCCCGAAGCCCTCGGTCTCGAACGCGAAGCTCAGGGCACGGAGCAAATCGGCATCGTCCTCGACGATGACGACTTCCGGCTGGGCGGGCGCTTTCGGATCGGGCACGGGCAGCATCTGGGCGCGAGATTGCGCCATGAGAAAGCTACGTCAGCTCCGACACGAAGGCCTTGACTCAGATCAACGGGACGGTCCCGCCACCAGCGCCATGCGCACGAGCTCGGACAGGCTCGCGGCGCGCATCTTCGACATCAGGTTGGCGCGGTAGACCTCGACCGTCCTCGGGCTGATGCCGAGCTCGATCGCGATGACCTTGTTCGCCTGCCCTGCGACCAGTCCGTCGAGCACCTGCCGCTCGCGCGTCGAGAGCGAGGCGAGACGCTTGAGGGCCTCCGTTCGCTCGCCGACTTGCGCGCTTTGATCGCGGCTCCGCGCGAAGGCGTTTTGCAACGAGCCCAGGATGGCGTCGTCGGCGAAGGGCTTCTCGATGAAGTCGACGACGCCTTCGCGCATCGCCTCGACGGCCAGCGGCACGTCGCCGTGGCCGGTGATCACGATCACCGGCATCGCGCACCCGCGCTCGTTCAGCGCGCGCACCAGCTCGAGCCCGCTCATCCCGGGCATGCGCACATCGGTGATGATGCAGCCCGGCTCCGCCTTATCCAGCTTGCTGAGAAAGGCCGTGGCCGACTCGTAGGCGTGCACGGCGTAGTCGGCCGTCTCCAGCAGGAAGGCGAGCGACTCGCGCACCGCGTCGTCGTCGTCGATCACGTACACCACGGCTTCAGTGGCCATCGGCCATCTCGCTTTCGTTCACCCGCTTCAGCGTGAAGTTGAAGGTGGCGCCGCCATCCTTGTTCGATTCGGCCCAGATGCGCCCGCCATGCGCCTCGATGATCGTCCGCGAAATGGAGAGGCCGACGCCCATGCCTGTCGTCTTGGTGGTCACGAACGGCTGGAACAGCTTGCCCGCCACCTCCTCGCTCAGGCCAGGGCCGGTGTCGGCGACGCTGACGCGGGCAAAGTCGTCCTTGCCGCTCAGGTCGGTGGTGATGGACAGCGCCCGGCGCGGCGAGTGCAGCATCGCATCGACGGCGTTGCGGACCAGGTTCAGCGTCACCTGTTGCACCTGTACCTTGTCCGCCAGCACCAGGTCCGCCCTGGGATCGAAGCGGTAGGTCACGCGGATGCCGTGCTCCTTGGCCCCGATGAGGGCCAGCGCGCTCGCTTCCTCGACCATCTTCGACAGGCTCTCGATCGACCGCTCGCCCTCGCCGCGGGCGACGAAGTCGCGCAGATGGCGGATGATCTGGCCGGCGCGCAGCGCCTGGTCGGACGCGCGGCCCATCGCCTCGGCGGCGCGCTCGATGTCGGGCGGGGACTTCTCCAACAGACGTCGCCCGCCGGTGAGGTAGTTGGCGATGGCCGACAGCGGCTGGTTGAGCTCATGCGCGAGCGTCGAGGCCATCTCGCCCAGCGCGGTCAGGCGCGACATGTGCATAAGCTCGGCCTGCATCTCCTGCAGGCGCGCCTGGGTATCCTGGCGTTCGGTCAGGTCGCGGACGAAACCGGTGAAGAAGCGGGCCCCGTCGCGCGACCGGATTTCACCGACCGCGAGCTCCATCGGGAAAGTCGAACCGTCCTTGCGCTCGCCCACCACGATTCGGCCGATGCCGATGATCCGCCGCTCCCCGGTACGGCGATAGCGCTCGAGATACCCATCGTGCGCCGCGCTGTAGGGCGCCGGCATCAAGACCTTGACGTTCTGGCCGATGGCCTCGTTGGCCGTCCAGCCAAACTGCCGCTGCGCCGCGGCGCTGAACGATTGGATGATGCCGTCCTCGTCGATGACGATGATGGCGTCGGGCACGGTGTCGAGGATGGAGCGAAGGTGGGCTTCGCTTTCGATCAGGTCGACGGTCGTCGGCTGACTTGCTTGCTCCATGGGCTGCGCTCATATGCGCGTGGCCCTGGCGCAGCAAGAACCGAGCGGCACGCCGATTGATCTCGCTCAAGGCGGCCGCGGCGTTTCGCGCCATCTTGAAGCCGCTGCAAGATGCTGTTTCAGCACCCCAGCCGCCGGCCTTGTCGACGATCGCCCCGAGACGTCGCCAGGGTAGAAGCAAAGCTAGGGTCGGCCCGCGCCCGAGAGAGACCGTGGGCCGGCCCGCGGCGTTTTTTGCGAAGCTCTCGCATCCGTAGAGTCCCTTACGCGCGCGGCCCGAATTCCATTGGGCGACCGGGCCGGCTACGCATCAGGCGTTGCAACAAGGAGGGCGCGGCGGCTTTGCGGCCATGCTGAAGATCAAGGCGCTGCCGGTCGACACCCTGCGGGAGAACGTGCTCGTCCTCTCGCGCGACTGCGTTGCGCTGAGGCCCGAGCGCCTGAGCGGCTCGCGCAAGGTCGAGGTGCGGGCGAACGGCCGCTCGCTGTTCGCCACCATCGTCATCGCCGACGATGCCGCGCTGGTCGGGGCGACCGAAGCCGGGCTGACCATGCCCCTGTTCCGACGGTTGGGCGCCGCCGAAGGGGTCGAGGTCGACATCGCCCCCGCCCGACCCCCGGCCAGCCTCGATGCGGTCCGCGACAAGATCCACGGCGCGACGCTGGACGGCGCGGCCCTCGACGCGGTTGTCGGCGACATTGTCACCCACGCCTACTCCGACATGGAGATCGCCGCCTTCCTGATCGCCTGCGCCAGCTTCATGACGCCGGACGAGACGCTCGCGCTTACGCGGTCGATGATCGCGTCCGGCTCGCGCCTGACCTGGCAGCGGCCGCTGGTCGTCGACAAGCACTGCATCGGCGGCATCCCCGGCAACCGCACCTCGTTGATCGTGGCGCCCATCGTCGCCGCGCACGGGCTGCTGATTCCCAAGACCTCGTCGCGAGCGATCACCTCGCCGGCGGGTACGGCGGACACGATGGAGGTGCTGGCCCGCGTCGATCTCAGCGAGGACGAGATGCGTGCTGTTGTCGGTCGCTGCGGCGCCTGCATCGTCTGGGGCGGGCGCGTCGACCTGTCGCCGGCCGACGACGTGTTGATCTCGGTCGAACGGCCCCTGGGCGTCGACACGCCCGAGCAGATGGTGGCCTCGATCCTTTCGAAGAAGGTCGCGGCCGGCTCGACCCACCTGGTGATCGACTTGCCTGTGGGGCCGTCCGCCAAGGTGCGCGACGCCGACCAGGCGCTGCACCTGCGCAAGCTGTTCGAGTTCGTCGGCAGGCGGCTGGGCCTGGTGATGGAGATCGCGATCACCGACGGCGAGCAGCCGATCGGGCGCGGCATCGGGCCGGTGCTGGAAGCCAGGGATGTCCGCGCCGTGCTCGAGAACAGGCCGGACGCGCCGTTCGACCTGCGCGACAAGGCGATCGCGCTCGCCGGCCGCGTGCTCGAGTTCGATCCCGAGCTGCCCGGCGGCCGCGGCGTCGACCGCGCTCGCGAGCTGCTCGAGAGCGGCGCCGCGGCGCAGAAGATGGATGCGATCATCGAAGCGCAGGGGCCCTCCCCCTGCGCGCCCGTGCTGGGGAGGCTGACCTATGAGGTGACCGCCCGCGCCGATGGATGGATCGAGGGCGTCGACTGCGCGCGCATCGGGCGCGTCGCGCGCCTGGCGGGCGCGCCGACCGACGTCGGCGCGGGCGTCGATCTCATCAAGCGCAAGGGCGACTCGGTGCGGGCCGGCGAGCCGCTGTACCGTATCCACGGCGTCGATCCGGCGGACTTCGGGTTTGCGCGTGACGCGGCCAACGAGGATCCCGGCTTCCGGGTGATCCGAACATGACGCCGGTCGCGGTGCAGGCCTTCGCCGACCAGGCGGAGGCTGCGCGAAGGCTGGCCGAGGCGCTCGCGATACCATTCCGCGAAATCGCCTTGCACCGGTTCCCCGACGGCGAGTTCCTGCCTAGAACGCCGGCACCGGCCGATACCGTCATCGCGTACGCCTCGCTCGACCACCCGAACGAGAAGCTGATCGCGCTTCTGCTCGCCGCCGACGCCTGGCGGCGCGCGGGCGTTACGCGGCTCGTGCTCGTGGCGCCCTACCTTTGCTACATGCGCCAAGACCGCGTGTTCCGGCCCGGCGAGCCGCTCAGCCGCGATGTCGTGTGCGGCCTTCTGGGCGCGGCCTTCGATCGCGTCGTCACCGTCGAGGCGCATCGGCACCGCACCCACGACCTCTCGGCCGCGTTCGGCGGCATCGAGGTCCAGGACCTGTCGGCCGCCGGCCCGCTGGCGAGCGCGTTGAGCGCCGCCGAGCGGCCCCTGGTTGTCGGACCGGACGCGGAATCGGAGCCTTGGGTTCGGGCCATCGCCGAGCGCCTGCGCGGCGATGTGCTGGTGTTTCGCAAGAGCCGGCTCGGCGACGCGGAGGTCCGCCTCGAGCCGCCCGACCTGTCCAGCGTGCGCGGCCGCGCGGTGGTGCTCATAGACGACGTGGCGGCGAGTGGGGCCACCCTGGCCGGCGCGGCCGCACTGCTGCGCATCGCCGGCGCGGCCTTCATCGAGGCGGGCGTGGTGCATGCCCTGTTCGACGACGCGGCCGAGACGCGCTTGCGGGCGGCGGGCGTGGGACGGATCGTCTCCACCGATGCCATCGCCCATCCGACCAATGCGGCGCCGCTGGCGGGGCTGCTCGCCCACGCCCTGCACGACGAGGTTCGTCCATGAAGACCGAACTGACCTTCCACGGGGCCGCCAGCTGCGTCACCGGCTTCTGCGCGCGGCTGAGGACGGAGAGCGCGACCGTCCTCATCGACTGCGGCCTCTTCCAGGGCCCGAAGACGCTCAAGGCTCTGAACTATCAGCGCTTCCCGTTCGACGCCGCCGCCGTCGACGCGGTGCTGTTGACCCACGCCCACATCGACCATTCGGGCCAGCTGCCGAAGCTCATGCGCGCAGGCTTCGTCGGACCGATCTACGCCACGTCGGGCACCCGCGCGCTGTGCGAGATCATGCTGGCCGACTGCGGCCACATCCAGGAAAGCGAGGTCGAGCACCTGAACCGCCGCAATGAGCGTCGCGGCCGGCCGTTGGTCGAGCCGATCTACACCGTGCGCGACGCCGAACGCGTCATGCGCCAGTTCGCGGCGGTCGACTACGAGCAGTGGACGCAAGTCGCCCAGGGCGTACGCGCGCGCTGGTGGAATGCGGGCCACATCCTCGGATCGGCTTCGATCGAAGTCGAGGTCGACGAGGCAGGCGGGCCGCTTCGCCTGCTGTTCTCGGGCGATCTTGGACCTGGCGGGCGCGACTATCTGCGTGACCCGACCGGACCTGCCGGCGGCGGCGATCATCTGGTGGTCGAGAGCACCTATGGCGGAGCGGAGCGGCCGCCTTGCAGCCCCGCTGAGCGGCGCGCGGCCTTGGCCAAGGAGATGATGAACGCGCACGAGGCAGGCGGGCCGCTGCTCATCCCCGCGTTCGCCGTCGAGCGGACGCAGGAGCTGCTGGCCGACCTGATCCAGATCGTCGACGCCTGCGAGGCCCCGCCGGGCGAAATCTTCCTGGACTCGCCGCTGGCCATCAAGGCCTGCGACGTCTTCCTGAAACACGGGTGGAGCGGGACGTCCAACCCGTTCGACCGGATTCGCGCCAAGGGCCACCTGCACTACCTCGAGAAGCCATGGGAGAGCGACGAGCTGGACAACTTGCGCGGCTGGCACGTCATCATGGCCGGCAGCGGCATGTGCGACGCCGGCCGGGTGCGCAAACACCTGAAGCGCCTCTTGTGGCGACGCGAGGCCACCGTGCTGCTGACGGGGTTTCAGGCGGTCGGCACGCTTGGCCGGCTGCTGCAGGATGGCCGCAAGACCGTGCGCATCCAGGGCGAGCCGTTCCAGGTCAGGGCGCACATCCGCGCCCTCGATATCTATTCCGGCCACGCCGACGGCCCGGCGCTGCAGCGCTGGATCGAGGCGCGCGGACCGATCGGTGGTCGCCTGTTTCTTGCTCATGGCGAGCCGGAAGCCGCAAAGGCGCTGCGCGAGCGCCTGATCGCGGCCGGGTTCAGCGCCGACAGCATCGTCAGCCCCGTTCTCGATCAATCGTTCCGGCTGGAGCGGACCGGGGTGGTCGAAAGCCCCAGCCAGCGAAGGCTCGGCGCCGCCCAGCCGGCGGCGCTCGATTGGCACAACGCCCGCAGCGAGCTGCTGAACGACCTGGAAGAGCGGCTGGATCGCGCCCAGGACGACGCGACGCGCCTGGGCCTGATCGAGCGGCTCGAGCGCGACCTGCAGCCCAAAGCCTAGGCGCGCGCCGCCGGCCCGTGCAGCGGGTGGCTGAATCCCGCGAGCCAGACGCCAAAGCCGACCAGGGCGGCCCCGGCGAGCGTGCCGATCAGCACGCTGGGCATGCCGAGCTGAACCAGCAAGGTCAGCCCGATCCGCGCGTAGAGGGCGTAGGTGATGAACAGGAGGCCGGCGAGACCCGCCAAGGCCAGGGCGACGCCGACCAGTCGATAGAGCGAGGTCATTTCAGCATCCTCCACCTAGGGGCACTAAGCATCGCGGGCCGGATCTGGTCGTTGCGCCAGATCAACCGCTGCTGATTGAAATCAAGGGCGCACTCGACCGGCCGGGCGTAAGCTCGCCTCGAACGTGGGAGGAAACGCGCCATGGCGCCGCACGAGACGGGGGTTGCAACACCGCTGACGCGGGAGGTCGATCGGCTGTATGGCGAGCTCCTCCTCGTCCTGGCCGTGCTCTCGGCAGCCGCGCCGCTGTTCGTCGAGGCGACCCTGGCCTGGAGCCTGCTGCTGACCGGCGTCGCGGGGGTCTGGTGGATCGCGATCGACCGCACCCTGCGCGGGCTGTTGGCCGGCCTGGCCTGGGCGCTCATCGCGCTGGGGCTCGGCCTGCACCTTACATTCCACTTCCTCCTTGGCGCCTTGCCGCTGGATATCGCACTCGGCGGCGGCTTCCTTTTGCTCGGGATCGCCGAACTCTGGTTCGGCCTCGAGCGCTTTCGTCGTCGCCCCACGGCGCGGCTAGTGACAGTCGCAGGCGGCGCGGTGGCGATCGTTTTCGGGCTCTCGGTCCCGTTCGCCTGGCCGAATCTGCCGTCCTGGGCCGGCGCGGCGACCGTCTCCCTGATGCTTGCGGGACTGGGCGGCGGCCTCCTGATCGGCAGCGCGCGCCGCCGGCGGCGCCACGTCCACCCCGTCGAGACCTCGGACTCGAGCGCCGCGACCTAACCCGCCGGCGGGACTGGCGCCGCCGCGGGGCGCGGGCCGAGGTTGGCGATGATCGCGCGCTCCAGATCCTGCTCGTCCTGCCGCTCGGAGACGAACGCCAGGTAGCCGTCAGGCCGCACCAGATAGAGCGCGTCACGCTTCAGGCCGGCGTGGTGAGCCGCCTCGACCCAGGCAAACGCATGCAAGGGAAGGCCGTGCGCGGCGCAGAGCCGCGTCACCCCGTCGAAGGGGCGTCCATAGACGTGCGCCTGCCACGCAAGGCTCTTGAGCGCGTCGAAGTTGCTTGTCCCGTCCGTGGTCTCGAACCAAGGCAGCCGGTCGCCGGCGGCAGCGGACGTGGCCCCGGCCGGGCCGCTACGATAACCCAGGCCGATCTGCGAAATGGTCCTGAACGCCGTTCGGCGCAGCGCCGGCACGGCCATGAGCCCGCCGGCGCCGTCGACCAGGAGGTCACGCAGCAGCGCAGGCGCGCCGCGCCCCACCTGCAGCAGAAGGCCGCGGTCGGTGGTGCGCATGATGCGGCGGGCGGCCCCGCGACGCTCGACGTCGTAGCTATTGAGCAGCGCGGCTGCCGCATCGCCCTGAGTCGTCTGGGCGAGCTTCCAGGCCAGGTTCACCGCATCGCCGATCCCGGTGTTCAGCCCCTGGCCACCGGACGGGCTGTGGGTGTGGGCGGCGTCTCCGAGCAGGAAGGTGTCGGCGCGTTTGAACCTGCGGGCGATACGATGATGGACGCCATAGGTCGAGAACCACTCGATCAGGTCGGGCCGCAGCCCGCTCACGTCGGCCACCGACTGCGCGATGTCCGCAAAGGTCACCTGATAGGCCGCACGCTGAATCGATGGAGGCACGAGGCCGATCAGGCGAGCGCGGTCTGCGCCTGGCAGGGGAAACACGCTGAGGAGCTGGTCGTCGGCCATGACGTAGTGCAGTTCGCCGTCGATCAGCGGGCCGCGGGCGCGAACGTCGGCGACATAGAATGTCGCTGCGTCTTCGCCGCCGTCGAAGGGGATGCCGGCCGCCTCCCGCACGGTCGAGCGCACGCCGTCGCAACCGCAGAGATAATGCGCACGGCAGGTCGTCGTCGCGCCCAAAGGCCCCCGGAGCCGCGCCTCCGCGCCACCGTCGGGGGCGGCGGCGAAGTCGACGAGCGCGGTGTTGCGCTCAACCTCGATACCCGCTTCGGCGAGCGCGCCGATGAGCAGTTTCTCATGCTGGTCCTGCAGCAGGATAAGGACGAAGGGAAAGGGACTTAAGCCTTTGCCGAAATCGCCGATGGCGATCCGGACGGTCTCGCGCCCCGGTCGGTGCACGTTGATCGCGGCCACTTTGCGCCCGCGGCCGATCGCTGCGTCGGCGAGCCCGATCTGGTCATAGAACTCCAGTGTCCGCGCCTGCACGGCGAACGCACGAGACGCCGATCCCGGCCCGTCGTTCTCGTCGATGATACGCACGCCGACGCCGAGGCGCGCGAGCCAGAGCGCCAGCGCGAGCCCCGTCGGGCCGGCGCCGACGATCAGGACATCGACGCGGTCCGCGCCCCCCGACACGTCAGGCGTGCACCAGCCAGCTGTGGAGCGCATGGTCCGGGGTGTTGGCGAGGTTCTTGGCGGTCTCGAAGACGATGCGCGCGCGGGCCGGGCCGCTGAGATGGGCCTTGATCTCGTGCAGCATGCGCGCCTCGGCGACGAGACCGACCCGCTCGAGCCGACCATCGCCGACCGCGGCGTTGATGGTCTCGGCGAGCGAGCGGCCGAAGGCGTCGCGGCGGCGGACCGCGATCTGCGGATCGGCGCCGCCGTGGTGCTCGGGCGAAGCGCTCTCGAACACCGCCTGCCTTGGGCCTTGCTGCGCGTGGACCACCGGCGCCTTGATTTCGCCGGTGGTGACGAAGTCGCCGCTGTCATGATTGCGCTCGACCCAGCGCGCGGAATCGCCCCCGACCACCAGGATCTTTACCTTGAGATGCCTTGCCACTGGGCTGCTCCGACTTCGCCATTTGGCGCGTTTGCCACCATAGCAACGTCTAGGTCGGCAGCCGTACGCCGCTATGATCTGGATCAACCGCAGCGCTCGTCATGCGCGCGATCGCGCGCTCGGCCGCACAGGCGACGGCCAGCGTCCTCAGCACGCTGGACGGATTGACGCTGATCGAATCGATGCCGAGGCGAACCAGCTGTTCGGCGACGTCCGGGTAATTGGCCGGCGCCTCGCCGCAGATGCCGACGTGGCGGCCGTTGCGCTTGGCGCCCGTGACGGCGAGGCGAAGCATCTCCTGCATGCCCGGGTCCCGCTCGTCGAAGTCGAACGCCACGACCTCGGAGTCGCGATCGACGCCGAGGGTGAGCTGGGTCAGGTCGTTCGACCCGATCGAGAAACCGTCAAACAGGGCCGCGAACGCGTCGATGCGGATGACGTTGTTGGGGATCTCGCACATGACGAAGACCTCGAGTCCGTCCACTCCGCGCGTGAGGCCGTGCGAGGCCATGGCCGCCAGCACCTGCCGCGCCTCGGCCTCCCGGCGGCAGAAGGGCACCATGACCTTCAGGTTGGTCAGCCCCATCTCGCCGCGCACGCGGGCCAGCGCCTTGCACTCCAGGGCAAAGCCGTCGGCGTAAGCCGGGTGGGCGTAACGCGACGCGCCGCGGAACCCGAGCATCGGATTGTCTTCCTTGGGCTCGAAACCGGCGCCTCCGATCAGGTGGGCATACTCGTTGGTCTTGAAGTCGGACAGCCGCACGATGACCGGCTTCGGATAGAAGGCGGCGGCGATCGTTCCGACGCCCTCCGACAGGCGCTCGACGAAGAAGTCGGCCGAGTGGGCGTAGGCGCGGGTCAGCCGCGCAATCGCCGTGCGCGCAGCGGCCGACGCCACCTGTTCGGGATGGGCGAGCGCCATCGGATGCACGCCGATGGACTCCTCGATGATGAATTCCATGCGCGCGAGGCCGACGCCGTCGTTCGGCGCCATGGCGGTGGCGAACGCCAGGTCGGGATCCCCGAGGTTGACCATGATCGCCGTGCGTGGCCGGGGGAGCTTGGCGAGGTCGATCTCGGTCGCGGCATAGGCGAGCGCGCCGGCGTAGATGCGACCCTCCTCGCCCTCGGCGCAGCAGACGGTGACGATATCCCCGGTCTTCAGGCGCTGCATGGCCTCCGGCGCGCCGACGATCGCCGGGACCCCGAGCTCTCTGGCGACGATCGCCGCATGGCAGGTGCGACCCCCGCGTTCGGTGACGATCGCCGCGGCGGTCTTCATCACCGGCTGCCAATCCGGCGTCGTGGTCGGGGCGACCAGCACCTCGCCCGGTCTGAAGGCGGCGAGCTCGGCGGGCGCATGGATGACTCGGACCGGGCCGGACGCAATCGCCTCGCCAACGGCCCGACCCCGGGCGAGGACCTCGCCGGGCGTCTTCAGCGCGTAGGTCTTGAGCGACGTCAGCGAACGCTGCGAGACAACGGTCTCGGGCCTCGCCTGGACGATGTACAACCCGCCGTCGATGCCGTCCTTGGCCCACTCGATGTCCATCGGCGTCGGCCGGCCGGCGACGGCCGAATAGTGCGCCTCGATCGCCGTCGCCTGCTCGGCGAGGCAGACCACATCGGCATCGCTGATGCAGAACCGGTCACGCTTGGCCCTGGGCGTCGGCCCATTGCGCGTCGGCGTGCGCGCGCCAAGCGTCATGGTGAGTTGCTTGGCGCCGAGGCGGCGGCGAAGGACCGCGCGATGACCGAGCGCCAGCGTGGGCTTGTGGACGTAGAACTCGTCTGTGTCGATCGCGCCTTGGACGATGTTCTCGCCAAGGCCATAGCCGCCGCTGATCAGCACCACGTCGCGAAAGCCAGTCTCGGTGTCGAGCGTGAACGCCACGCCGCTCGCAGCCAGGTCGGAGCGGACCATCTTCATCACCGCGACGGAGAGCGCGACCTTGAAATGATCGAAGCCGTTGTCGATGCGGTAGACGATCGCCCGATCGGTGAACAACGATGCGAAGCAGCGCCGGCAGGCCTCGACCAGCGCGGCCTCGCCCTTGATGTTGAGGAAACTCTCGTGCTGACCGGCGAAGCTTGCATTCGGCAGGTCCTCGGCCGTAGCCGAGCTGCGCACCGCGAGCGCGACCTCCTCGCCGTATTCGGCCCTTAGCTTGGCATAGCCGGCGAGGATCTCACGCCGCAGGACATCCCCGCCCGTCGCCGCATAGACGATGTCACGCGCGGCCTTCGCCCGAGCGGCGAGCTGGGCCACGTCGTTCTTGTCCAGATTCTCCAGCAGCGCGCGAAGCTTCGGCCCTGCTTCGGCGATCGTCAGCGCGTCGCGATAGGCCCCGGCCGTGAGCGCAAAGCCGTTGGGAGTCCTTACGCCGGCCTGGGAGAGCTTCCCGTAGAGCTCGCCGAGCGAGGCGGTCTTGCCGCCAACCAACGGGACGTCGCCAACGCCGATCTCGCTGAACCAGCGGGTGTAGGTGGCGGCGTCAACCATCTGCAATCGCTCCGAGCAGCATCGAGATGTGGCCGTCGCCCCAGAGCGGCGCCAGCAGGCGCGTGTAGGCGGGGCCGTCCGCCGAAGCCTCCGCGCGGTGCAGCGTGGGCGCGCCACGCTCGACCGTCGCGCTGGCCTGGGCGCGCAGGTATTCGAACGGGCGCCCGGGGCGAACCTCGTCGATGAAGCGGCCGGGGGCGGCGTCGTGTCCGTCGCCAGCCAGGGCGTCGCCCAGGTAGTCGATGCGGAAGCGCTCCGGCTTGACGAACACGTCGAGCAACAGGAGACGGTCGGCGAGCGCGGGCAGAGAGGCGATTTTCATGTCGTCGCCGAACGGGATGTCGTTGGCGCCGCGCTTGAGCGTCTCCCAGTGCTCGAGCACGCGCTCGAGCGCGGGGGTCAACGTCCTGGTGAGCGCAAAGGGTGCGACGGCCTTCATGCGGGTCCTGCCTCCTGACCGGCCGGCTTCTCGCACGGGCCGGGGCCAGCGCCCTTGATGCGGATCAAGGCGGCGCCGGGGCCAATCGGGTCTGGTCCGCGGCCATGGCGCGGATTGCAACCTTGACGATGAATCCGGCAGTGGATGTCACCGTCGAGGTCGAGCGCATCGTGCCGACGCACAAGCTCCGTTGCGCCTCGGCGCGCCGGGATGCGGGCGGCGGCGGCATCAACGTCGCACGCGTCATCCAGCGGCTCGGCGGCGACGTGGTCGCGGTCTTTCCCATCGGCCGCAGCTCCGGGGCCTGGCTGGCACGCCGCATGCGCAACGAAGGCGTCCCATCCGTGACCGTCCCAATCGATGGGGAGACGCGCGAGGACTTCACAGCGGTGGAGACATCGACCAACCAGCAGTATCGCTTCGTGCTGCCTGGGCCCCTGCTCGCCACGTCGGATTGGCGCGCATGCCTCGACGCCATAGCGGCGCTGCACCCGGCGCCTGAGTTCGTCGTGGCCAGCGGCAGCCTGCCGGAGGGCGCGCCGGGCGACACCTATGCTCGGGTCGCCGGCATCACCGCCCAGCGCGGCGCGCGCTTCGCGCTCGACTCGCACGGCGAGGCGCTGCGGCTGGCGCTCGGCCGGAACGTCTGGCTGGTCAAGCCCAGCCTGGGCGAGCTCCGCGAGCTGAGCGGCGAGGCGCTGGCGAGCGAAGCCGACCAGATCGAAGCCTGCAAGGCCTTGGTCGAGGCGCGCAAGGCCAGCCTGGTTGCGCTGACCCTCGGCGATCGCGGCGCCGTGCTCGTCGGAGAAGGAAGGGTCCTGCGGGCGCCGGCGCTGCCGATCAAGCCGCTCACCGCAATCGGCGCGGGCGACTCGTTTCTCGGCGGCATGATCTGGGCGATCGCCGCCGGACGCGATCTGGAATCCGCGTTCGCCTACGCGGTCGCCGCCGGATCGGCCGCGCTGCTCCATCCGGGCACGGACCTTTGCAACGCGGACGACGTGACGCGACTGGTTAGGCAGGTCCGCCTGGAGACGATCGAAGCGGGAGATGCGGTTGGCTGACGTCTGGTACGACGCGTCGGCTTGGGTGCAAGCCATCGGCACGATCGCGGCCGTGGTCGGCGCGGCCTGGGTCGCGGCCGGCGAGTCGCGCGCGGCCCGTTTGCGCGAAGAAGCCGATCGGCAGGCGGCCGCGGAACGGGAGGCGAAGGCGCTCGCCGCTTCGCGCACCGCGGCGATGAACCTCGCGATTCTTGCGGTGACGCAGATCCACGACCTGCACGCCTTGCTGAAGGACGAGGCGCGCCGCAGCCGCGTGCAGCGGGTCTCGCCCAGCCGCACCCTGGAGACGAACGAGCGGCTTCTGACGGCCTTTCCCATCCAGTCGCTGAACGACGCCGACGCCATGGTCGCCTTCGCCTTCTTTCCCGGGGCGCTGGCCACGGCGGCGGAATCTACGCCAACCTCGAGACCGCGGTGCGGGCCGGTGACGCCGACGAGGCGTCGCGTGACGAGATGTTCGCCGAATTCGCGCGACAGATGGGCCAGCTCGACCGCACCGCGCAGCGCCGGTGCCGGGAATTGCGTGAATCGCTCGAGCTGGATGGGGCGACACCAGGCGCCGAAGCGTCCGCAGCTTAAGGTTTGACGGCTGAAGCGGCTTATTGAAAACTCCGTCGTGTTGGGGGTTTGCATCGGTCCTGGCAGGGACGAGCATGAACCCGATGGATGCCAAGCCGTCTCACGTCGCCGCCGTGGGCGCGTCCGGCGACGCCGCCCCGGGGAGTCCGATCGTCGATGTCGACGGTTTGACTCGCCGGTTCGGCGCGCTCGTCGCCGTCGACCACGTTTCCCTGCAAATCCACGCCGGCGAAACCTTCGCGCTGATCGGCCCTAACGGGGCGGGCAAGAGCACGCTGATGAAGATGCTCACCACCATGCTGCCGCCGACCGCTGGCCGCGCGACGATTGCCGGCTTCGACGTCGCGCGTGATCCGCAGGCCGTTCGCGCACATATCGGCTACGTGCCGCAGCTGCTCTCCGCCGACGGGGACCTGAGCGGCCAGGAGAACATGTTGCTGTCGGCGCGGCTCTACCTCATCCCGCGCGGCGAGCGGCGCAAGCGCGTGGCCGAGGCCCTGGCGATGATGGGGTTGACCGAGGCCAAGGACCGGCTGGTGCGAACCTATTCCGGCGGCATGGCGCGGCGCTTGGAGATCGCGCAGAGCACCCTGCATCGCCCGGCCGTGCTGTTCATGGACGAGCCGACCGTTGGCCTCGACCCGGCGGGCCGTCGCGCGGTTTGGCGACACGTCGCTGAGCTGCGCGCCCAGATCGGAGCCGCGGTCGTGTTCTCCACCCACTACATGGACGAGGCCGAAGAGGTCTGTGACCGGCTGGCGCTGATCCACGAAGGTCGCATCGCCGCCATGGGCACGCCGGCGGAGCTCCGCGCCGCGAGCGGACCGGACGCGACCCTGGACGATGTCTTCAATGATCTGACGGGCGCCCGCATCGGCGCCGGAGGCGAAGCCTGATGAGCACCCTCGCGCTGCAACAGAGTCCAGGCTCGCCCTCGGGCGCCGGCGCCTACCTCACGCAAATGCTGGCGGTGGCCGCCGCCGAGGCGGTGAAGCTGCGGAACGATCCCGTTGAGCTCGTGAGTCGATCGGTGCAGCCGATCCTGTGGCTGGTGCTGTTCGGCCAGGTGATGGCCCACGTGCGCGGCCTGGCCACCGGCGGCTCCTACATCGACTTCCTGGCGCCCGGCATTCTGGCGCAGAGCGTCCTCTTCGTCGCCATCTTCTATGGTCTCTCGGCGATCTGGGAGCGGGATCTCGGCGTGTTGCACCGGTATATGGTCAGCCCCGCGCCGCGGAGCGCGCTCGTCATCGGCAAGGCGCTGGCCTCCAGCATCCGCGGCATCTGCCAGTCGATCGTGATCTATCTGTGCGCCGCGCTGCTGGGCGTGCGGCTGAGCCTTCAGCCCGCACACATGCTGGGCGTGCTCATGCTGATCGTGCTCGCTTCGGCGCTGTTCTCGACCTTCTCGCTGATCATCGCCTGCATCGTGAAGACGCTGGAGCGGTTCATGGGCGTCGGCCAGTTCCTGACCATGCCGATCTTTTTCGCCAGCAACGCGATCTATCCGCTGGCCATGATGCCCGCCTGGCTGAAGGCGATCTCGCGTGCGAACCCGCTGAGCTACGAAGTCGATGGGCTGCGCAGCCTCATGCTCGCCGGCGGCCAGAGCCAGTTCGGGCTGGGCGTCGACTACAGCGTGCTGCTTGCGATCATCGCCGCTCTGGTGGTCGCGGCGACCCGGATGTATCCCCGCCTTACGCAGTGAGACGCCCTTCGCGGGCCGCCTTAAGGGATGTCCCGTAAGGAACCGGCCGGGATAGCGCGCCCGACCCCGCGCCCGTAACATTTCGCCAGAGCTTGCGAGAGGGAGGCGCTTCACCCGTGTCGATCTACCATCACGATTTCGATCAGCGCGCCGCCATCGTGTCGCGGCCCTTGCTGCGTGCAAAGGATCCGGACCTCTATCTCGCCATCGGGTCGAATGGAGCCGTTTCCTGGACCAACGATGTCGAGGCCGCCACGGCCTTCGACTCGATGAAGGAGGCGATGCGCGCCGCGCTTCGGCTGCCGGGCGCCTATCGCGCCTTCGGCCTGCCGCTGCGTACGGAGCTGAGCGCTCACGACATCCACTAGGCCCCGCGCCTACCCCATGGTCACCTCGAGGCGGTGAGCTTCGCCGTCGTTGCGGAATGGCGCGCGGAGCGGGCGGCCCTCGAGCGGCGCGCCGTCGAAAGTCGCCTGCGCGATACCTCGCGAGACCCGGTTCGGGTTGGTCACGACGATCTCGTAGCGCGCTGTCCCGAGACGCAGGCTGACCTCGAAGCCCGGCCACGACCGCGGGATGCAGGGATCGACCTCCAGCCGATCGCCTCGACGACGCAGGCCAAGGATGCTCTCGACGCCCGCCCGCTGCATCCAGGCGGCCGAGCCCGTGTACCAAGTCCAGCCGCCGCGTCCCGTGCGTCCCGGCGCGGCATAGACGTCCGCGGCGACCACGTAGGGCTCCACCCGATAGCGATGCGCATCCGTGCGCGTGCGGGCGTGGTTGATCGGGTTGAGCATCCAGAAGAGCGCGCTTGCCTTGTCGCCATCGCCGAGCGCCGCAAACGCCATGACGGACCAGAGCGCCGCGTGAGTGTACTGGCCGCCGTTCTCGCGCACGCCAGGCGGATAGCCTTTGACATAACCCGGATCGAGCGGCCCATGGTCGAACGGCGGGGTGAACAGCAACGCCAGCCCATCCTGCGGCTGGATCAGCTCACGGTCCACGGCGGCCATCGCCCGCGCCGCCCGCTCGGGGTCGCCCGCGCCGGACAGCACGGCCCAGGACTGGGCGATCGAGTCGATCCGGCATTCCTCGTTGGCCGCCGAGCCAAGCGGCGTCCCGTTGTCGAACCACCCGCGCCGGTACCAGTCGCCGTCCCAGGCCTGCTCTTGCGCCGCGGCCGCGAGCGCATCGGCGTGCGCCCGCCAGCTTTCGGCGCGATCCGGGTCCGTGCGGCTATCTGCGAAGAGCGCGAACCGCCGCAGGTTGGCGATCAGGAACCAGCCCAGCCAGACGCTCTCGCCGCGCCCCTCGAGGCCGACGCGGTTCATGCCGTCGTTCCAGTCGCCGCCGCCGATCAGAGGCATGCCGTGCACGCCAACGGCCAGGTTCGCGTCCAGCGCTCGCGCGCAATGCTCGTAGAGGCTGGCCGAGTCCTGGGCTGCACTGGGCTCGAAGAACCGCTCGGCCTCGCCCGGCTCGAGCGGAGAGCCTTCGATGAAGGGCACGCGCTGGTCGAGCACGCCCGCGTCGCCGGTCGTGTCGACGTAGTGGGCGGCGACGAACGGGAGCCAGAGCCGATCGTCGGATATGCGCGTGCGAACCCCCTGTCCGGTGTCGGGGAGCCACCAGTGCTGCACGTCGCCTTCGACAAACTGCCGAGCCGCCGCGCGCAAGAGCTGGTCCCGAGCCATCGCCGGGCGGGCCGCCGTCAGCGCCATCACGTCCTGGAGCTGGTCGCGGAACCCGTAGGCTCCGCTCGCCTGAGAGAAGCCCGCCCTGGCCCAGAGGCGTGAGGCGACGGTCTGATAGAGCAACCACCCGTTCAGCATCAGGTCCATGGAACGGTCGGGCGTCTTGACTCGAACGGCGCCCAGGATCTCGTCCCAGCGCTGGCGCGCCTCGCCGAGCACGCCATCGAGGTCAGCCTTGCGGTAGGCCGCGACGAGCTGACTCGCCTGCGCCTCGTTCTCCGCATCCCCAAGAAAGAAGGGAATCTCGACGCTTGCCCGCGGCGCGAGCTCGAGCGTCGCCTGCAGCGCGCAACAGGGATCGAGGCCGGCGCCCAGCCGCCCGGACAATCGGATCCGCTCACCGAGAGCGAAAGGCGCGGCCAGCCCGCCGTTGCGGCCAAGAAACTCGCGGCGGTCGCCGGTCCAAGCGCTCTGGCGCCCGCCGAGGTCCGCGAAGGCCACGCGATCGGCATAGACAGGGTTCCAATGGGTCGAGGCCAGGACTGCGCCTGTCGCCGGATCGAGCTTCGTCGCGACGTGCGGCGCAGAGGCCTCGCGCGAGGCGCCAAGCGACCAGTCCAGATAGACGGTGACCGTGATCTGCCGACGAAGGCCGGACGTGTTCCGGATCGAGAGCCTGGAGATTCGGACCGGATCGTCCGCCGCGACGTATTCGAGCAGCTTGAGTTCGAGCCCGCGCGACGCATGTTCGAACTGGGTGTAGCCGAATCCGTGGCGGGCGACGTAGGTCGCGGCCTCGTCGCGGATCGGCGACGCCGTCGGCGTCCAGAGCTCGCCGGTCTCCTCGTCGCGAAGGTAGAAGACCTGCGACGGTTGGTCCGTAACCGGATCGTTCGACCACGGCGTGATCTGCCGCTCGCGACTGTTCCTCGACCAGCTGTAGCCGCCGCCCTCGGCGGAAACCTGGAACCCGAAGCTCGGATTCGCAATGACGTTGATCCAGGGCGCCGGCGTCGACTGCCCAGGTCCGACGGCGATCACGTACTCGCGGCCGCCGTCGTCGAAGCCGCCAATTCCGTTGAAATACTCGAGACCCGATGCAGGCGGAGCGATCTGCAGTTGCGATGGCGGCGTGGCGCGCCGGGCCGGCCTGGGCGCGATCGGTTCGGCCGCGGGAGCGTACTCGAGCTGATCCGCAAGCCGTCCCAGGTCGCCGGTCAAGACCACTCGGGCTATCGAGCCGAGCATCGCGCGCACCTCAGGCGACACCAGGTCGGAGCGCAGGAGAAAGACGTGGCCTGCGCCGGCCGCCTCGCCGACATTCGGCCGGGACTGGTTCGCGCGGACTTGAGTCTCCAGCGCGACCTGCAGGTCCTGGATATAGGACGTTGCGCGCTCGTTCAGGATCACGAGGTCGACCGCCAGCCGACGCATGCGCCAGTACTCCACAGCGAGCAGCGCCTCGCGCACGAGGCCAAGCTGCTGGGTGTCGGAGATCCGTACCAGGACGATCGGTAGGTCACCGGAGATGCCGAGGCCCCACAGCAGCGGTTGCTCGGCGCGACCGGCCTCGATGATCTCAGAGACCGGCCGCAGCGTCGGGGCCGCGAACATCACATGGCCAGCCAGCCGCTGGAACTGGCCGGCCTGGCTACGGTTGATGCCGAGGTGGTGCAGCTGCACCTGCACCTGCGTCCAGGCGAGCGCCGCGGCGCGCTCGAACGCGCCTGGATCGTGGTGCTTGTCGACGAGGCCTAGCACCTCATCGCGTGAGCCGGCGGCCATGGTCCAGAAGTCGACGCGCGCCGTCTCGCCGGGCTCGAGCCGCAGACGCCGTCTGAGCGCGAAGATCGGATCGAGCACCGCCCCGGTCGTCCCGGAGAGCTGGCGCCCGTCGACGATCGAGGTCGCGGCCTGCACGCTGCGCCCGCGGCCAATGAAGCGAGCGCGGTCGGTCTCGAACTCCTGGCTCCTCACGGACCTGCCGGCCACGACCGCCAGATGCGCCGCCCAGACCTCCGGCTCGTCCGGCGACCGGCGCCGCCGATGCGCCAGAAGGGCGCCCGTGTCGGCCAGATGCTCGGTCTCGACAAACAGCTTGGAAAAGGCAGGGTGGACGGCGTCGGCCGCGCGCGGCGCAAGGACGAGCTCTGCATAAGAGGTGATCTCGATCTCACGCGCCAGGGCGCCGAAGTTCGACAGCGTCAGGCGTCGCACTTCGGCGTCGTCCTCGGCGGACACCAGCACCTCGAGCGTGGTCGTCAGCGTCCTATCGCGGCGGGCGATCTCGGCGCGATCTTCGTTGAAGATCGCCGTGTAGCCATCGCCGTCGACTCCGGTTGGCTGCAGGCCGGCGGACCAGACCTCGCCACTCCGCGCATCGCGCAGGAAGATGTAGGATCCCCAGTCGTCGCAGGTCGTGTCCTCTCGCCAGCGCGTCACGGCGATGTCGCGCCAGGCGCTGTAGCCGGAACCAGCCGCGGTCAGCATCACGCTGTAGCGTCCGTTCGACAGAAGTTGCGTGTCCGGCGTCGCGCTCCACGGATTGCCGCGACGCCAGCCGCCTCGGTCGGCGGCCCGCTCGTGCGCGGAGGCGGCGGACTCGGCGACAGACGGCGGCGGCGGGACCACGTCGCGCGGCGCCCGCTCCTGCAACAGCAGCTCGGTCGCCTGGACCGCGGAATCGGCGTGGAAGCGCCGGCGCATGCGGCCGTCGAGCAGGGTGTCGGCGATGGCGACGATCGACATGCCCTGGTGGTGGGCCATGTAGGCTTGCACCACCGCGGAGCTTGCGCCCTCCGGCAGCCGCGAAGGCGTGAGGTCGAGGGCTTCGTAGAAACCGTAGCGGCCAAGGGCGCCGACCTCGGCGAGGCGACCGAAATTGCGCACGGCTGCGCGCGGATCGACCATCGCCGCGAGCGCGGTCGCGTACGGCGCGATCACCAGGTTGTCCGCCAGGCCTCGTTTGACGCCCAGACCGGGAACGCCGAAATTCGAGTACTGGTAGGTGAATTCCAGGTCGCGAGCGTTGAACGCCGACTCCGAAACGCCCCAAGGGGCGCCGAGCCGTCGCCCATACTCGATCTGCCGCTCGACGATGCATTCGTTGCTCTGCTCGATGAGGCTGGCGGTCGGCCCGCGCATCACCAGCGAGGGCATGAGGTACTCGAACATCGAACCCGACCAGGAGATCAACGCGGCGCCGCGCCCGCACGGGGTCACCGAACGACCCAGCCGGAACCAATGGCGCGCCGGAGCATCGCCCTTGGCGATCGCCACGAAGCTGGCCAGGCGCGCCTCGGACGCCAGCAAGTCATAGCAGCTCGGGTCACGGACGCCCTCGACCGTCTGGTAGCCGATGGAAAGCAGGAGCCGTTCGGGATCGAGCAGGAAGCGGAAGTCCATCTCGAGCGCCATGGCGCGCGCCATCTGCTCCACCGCCATCAGGCGTCGCGGAAGGTCAGCGGCGGCTGGCCCGCTGTCCCGACGGTGGCTCTCGACGGCGCGGCGCGCAGCCTCCGTCCAGAAACGCAGGTCGCCATCGACATCGGCGTCCGCCAGGCTCCGGGCCGTCGCCGCAAGCTCTTCGACGGTGTGCGTGAGGTCCGCCCGCTCGACCCGCACACCCCCATCGAGCGCACGCAGCCCAGCGTCGATTTTGTCGAGCAGCCGCGCTCGCGCGCTAGAGGCGCCAGCCGTATCGCCCGGAAGCGCGAGCAGGGCGCCCCGCGCTAGCCGCAGTGCGTCCGCCACGCCGGCCAGGCGATCGGCCCCTGCCGGATCCGTCGCGCCCCACTCGCGGCACGCGCCGGCGAGCGCGATCAGGTGACCGGCCAGGTTGCCGCTGTCCACTGAGGAGACGTAGCGGGGATCGAGCGCCCGACCGTCGCTGGTGTCGTACCAATTGTAGAAATGGCCCCGGTAGCGCGCGAGGGCGGCCATCGAAGCCAGTGTCGTCTCGAGGCGATCGACCGCCTCGACGGCCCCGATCCAACCGAAGTCGCGGGCGCTGGCGGTCGAGAGCAGGTAGAGGCCGAGGTTGGTCGGCGAGGTTCGCTGGGCGACAACCGGCTCGGGGGTTTCCTGGAAGTTGTCCGGCGGCAACCAGCTGCTCTCGGCCGTCACGAAGGTCTCGAAGAAACGCCAGGTTCGCCGCGCGGTCAGGCGCAGCGCCTCCTGTTCGGTCTCCTTCAGCGGCCGGCGGTCAGCGGTCAGCGGCGACAGACTCGCTCGCAGCGCGACGGCGGGGGCCAGCGCCCAGGCGGCGGCGAAGGCGCCGGCGATTGGCCAGACGCCGTCGCGTCCCAGCCAGCCGGCGGCGAGCGCGGCGGCGGAGAGGGCCACACCGCCGGCCATGCGCCGGTAGAAACTCGCGAGGTCAAGGCGCCGCCCGGAAACGGCTTGCGCGGCCGGCGTCCACTGCAGGAGGTGACGGTGGCTGACGGTGAGCCGGAAGAGCGTGCGCAGGATCGCATCGCTCATCAGCCACGCCTGGTGGCCCAGGAAGATCAACATCAGGCCGACCTGGATCACCGCCAACCGAAGGTCGCCCGCGAGCGTGCGCAATCGGCCGCGGAGCGTCGCGCCCGGTCGCCGCGCCGTCGCCTGCGTGGCCACCGGCAGGAGCGGCGGGATGGCCATCGTGGCGACGATGAAGGTCGTCCAGATCAGCGCGCCGCCACCGGGCGCCGCCAGCCACCCGGCAAGCAACGCGGCGACCGTCGACGGCGCCGAGAGCGTCCGGCGCAGGTTGTCCAACATCTTCCATCGCCCGACCATGGGAACGCCATGCAGCCCACGACCGTGGGCCGATCGCCGCCCCGGGCCGAACATCCATGGCAAGAGCTGCCAGTCGCCGCGGGCCCAGCGGTGGTGGCGCAGCGCGGCGGCGTCGTAGCGGGCCGGGAAGGCTTCGACGACCTCGACGTCGGAGGCCAGCCCCGCGCGCGCGAAGATGCCTTCGAACAGGTCGTGGCTGAGCAGTCGCGAGTCCGGGACGCGCCCAGCGATCGCCGCCTCGAACCCGTCTATGTCGTAGATGCCCTTGCCCGTGTAGGAGCCTTCGCCGAACAGGTCCTGGTAGACATCCGAAACGGCGGCGGCATAGGGGTCGATCCCGCTTGCGCTCGAGAAGACCCTGAGGAAGAGCGAGCCTTCCTGTCCGATGGGCAGCGATGGCGTCACCCGCGGCTGCAGAATGGCGTACCCCTCGACCACCCGCTGTTGAGCGGAGTCCAGCCGCGGGCGATTGAGCGGATGGGCCATCTTGCCGATCAGTCGCCGCACTGTCTCGCGCGGCAGTCGGGTATCGGAATCCAGCGTGATGACGTAGCGCACGCTCGCGGGCGCCGGCGGCGGGTCGATCAACGTCGTATCGGTCGCGCCGCGCAAGTACCGGTTAAGCTCGGCGAGCTTGCCCCGCTTGCGCTCCCAGCCGATCCAGCGCCGCTCGCCCTCGTTCCAGACCCGTCGCCGGTGCAGCAGTAGGAAACGATCGCCGCCGTGCGCGGGCGCGTAGCGCCGGTTCAGCTCGGCGACGCCCTCGCGCGCGAGCGCCAGCAACGCCTCGTCGCCATCGACATGCTCTTCATCGGCGTCGGCCCAATCGGTGAGCAAGGCGAAGCGGATGTCGCCGCCCGGGCTGGCCAGGTGATGGATCTCCAGCCCCTCCACCTGCTCGGCGATCGTCTCCTTCGCCGTGAGCATCGTCGGCACGACCACCAACGTGCGCAGCGCGGCGGGGACGCCCTCCTTCAGCTCGAGCCCCGGCAGCAGGCTCGCGCGAAAGCCCCGCGTCACCACGTGGTTGACCAGCGCCACGCTCAGGTCGACGGCCGGCGCGACGCCCAGCACGCCAAGGACGACGAGCCAACGCCAACCCAGCCCCGACTGCCCAAGGACGAGGAGCGGCCAAGCCAGGATCGCAGCCCCCAGCAGCGCGCCGGCGCCGACGTATCCTCCGATGCCGAGCGCCCGATAGAGCCTGCCGGGCCAGAGCCGCGGCGGCGGGCGAAACCCGATGGCCGCCTCAAATCCCTGCCGGCCGGCGCCGATCAGATAGTAGCCTGGGTCCGAGAGGCGGGCGTCAGGGGTCCCGGTTTGGCCCGACCCCGAAGGGGACACCGCCAGCAGCGCCGCGCGAGCGATCTCCAGCTCGCTGAGGCCCGATCCTCGCGCCAGCTCCTCGATGGCGCTGCGGTAGAGGTTGCGGGTCGGGAAATCCATCTCGCCGAAGCGGCTGCCGGAGACGAGCAAGTCGTCGATCAGGCTGAACCGCTCCACGAGCTCGGACCAGTCGATGTCCGAGATCAAGCGCATGCTGGTGATGATGTTCCGGACCGTGACGCTTCCGGCGACCTGACGCAGGTGCTCGGCCTGTACGACCCCGTCGGCGGTCAGACCCTGAGCTGCGAGCCGCTCGTCGATCCAGGCGAGCGCCGGAGCGATGCTCGGGTCCTGGTCGCGCAGGCGTTGGACGAGCTGGACGAAGAAGGCTTCCGAGAGGATCGGGCCGTCGAGCCCGGGCAGCACCGCCGCTGGCGCCTCCACCGCGCGCCTGCCGGACCCCAGCAGGCGGTCGGCGATCGCGTCGGCGTCCCTCCGCCCGGCCCGGCTGGCGACCACCCGCCCCGCGATGCGCCTCAGATTCTCGACGAGGACGATGCGTAGCGTGATGGCGATGGCCCACAGCTCGCCGATGGTGAGCGGCTGCACCTCCTGATAGGCCCTGACGTACCGCCGGAGCGCCTCGGGATCGAACAGGCTGTCGGTGTGGGCGATGAAGGCCCAGGCAAGGCCAAAGACGCGTGGAAGACCCTGAAACGGCCCCGCCGCCAGTTCCGGCAGCTGGCGATAGTATCCGGACGGGAGGTCCGCGCGGATCTCCCTGACCTGCTGTTCGACCACGTGGAAGTTGTCGATCAGCCACTCGGCCGCGGGCGTGATCGCCGCGCCCGCTGCGATCGCGTCGGCGACGTCGCGGTACGCGGCGAGCAGGTCGGCCTCGTTCTCGGCCAGCCGGGCCCGGAGCAGGTTCCGCCCCCGGCGACGCGCGGCGACGGGTTGCGCCGCGGCCAAACTGCGGGCGTGCTGTTCCAGCCGCTCGATGCCGAACAGCTCTTCGCGGATTGGTCGATCGTCCCAAGGCGAAGCCGCTTGCCCGGCAAGTCCACGCTGGATGAGCCCCGCCAGCACCCCGGTGCGATGCTCGACGGTCTCAGGGGCGAGATGGCTCTCCGGCGCCGCTGTCGTCACCTCGGCCGTTCCAATCCCCGCCCAGCAGCGAGCTTACCGCCAGGCGTCGTGGGTCCTGGCCGTCCTACCGGAGCCGCCCAGCGCCGCGGTTCTCGACGCGCCCATCGGCTCGTCGGGGTCCACCTCGACGACCACTTCCGAAGACACGCCGTGCATGCGGAGCGCTTCGCAAAGCCGGTTGGCTTCCCGAATGGCCTGGGCACGGGACCAGAACGGCGTGCACATGCCGTCGCCCAGGCGGACCGCCCAGCCATGGTGCTCCTTCACGACCTTGAACGTGTGCATGACAACCCTCAATCGGAACCCGCGCAAGCTCCAACATCTGGCGCTCGCCGCCTTGACCGAGATCAAAGGCGAGCGCCGCGTTGCCGACGACATTGGCTGGGGGGCGTGGGAACTGATGAAACCAAGACGGGTCCTATCCCTTCGGCGTCCGCCGCAAGCTAAGCTCCAGTTCAGGCGCGAGCTTGGCGACACTGCTGATCGCGCCAGATGGGTGAGGCAAAATGGATCGAAATATCTGGGTGGCGCTGGCGGTATTGGCTTCCGGCTTCTCGGTGGCCGCGACGGCTCGGCCGCATCCAACCTCCACCGCCGCTGTGCGCGAGGGCGAGCATGTCGCTCTGGTGGTCTGCGCCTATTGCCATGTCGTGCCGGCCAATCTGCCGGCTCAACCGATCCTGAATCAGCCGACGCGCAGCTTTCAGGACGTAGCGGACGACCCCAAGACGACGGCGAAATCCCTGCGCCGGTTCATCACGACCGCGCACTGGGATGTGTACACCGTGCCGATGACGATGCCCGACCCGCAGCTGCTCGACCAGCAGTACGACGACGTGGTCGCCTACATCCTCAGCCTGCGGCGCCGCCAGCAAGCCGCGCCGCCGCGCGGCGGCGGCGGCACAGCGTCCGAGAGCGGCGACGCCGGCGAAGAGGTCGCCCTGCGGCGTTGTTCAATCTGCCACGTCGTCACCGCCGACCCGCGGTATCGTCCTGCCCTGAATCCGCCGGGGCCGAGCTTTCAGACCATCGCGGCCGATCCACAGACGACAGCCGAGTCCCTGCGTCGGTTCATCGCGACCACCCACTGGGACGAACAGACCACACCGATGACCATGCCTGCGCAGAACCTGCGTTCCGACGAGATCGACTCTGTGGTCAGCTACATCCTCAACAAGCGCGAAAGCCGTTAGAGCCTCGCCAGAGACGCCGGACCCCGCCACATGAGTGGTCTAGCCGTCGGCGAACTTTGCAGTCTCGGCCGCGCCTTCAATCGTCGCGCTGATCGAGAAGCCTCGAGACGATTGCGTTCCAGCATAGGCCGATAAGGAGGACGGGCAACAGCGCCATCGCCGCCACCGAAAGCCCGGCGGCAAACCAGACGCCAAGAATGCTCCAGGGGTCGCTCAGGTTGTGGCTCTGGGCGTCGAGAAAGCCGGCGACGATGCCGATGACCAGGGATCCGGCGAGCATAAAGAGCGGCAGATCGGCCTTCAGCATATCTCCGCCGAACAGGCCCGCCCTCTCGCGATGGCCGCGCACTAGCTTTGCCGTGTGCCCCATACCGACACTCCTCAACCAACCGGGTCGTTGCGCCACACTGCCCGAGCGGGG
>Ga0209415_10001998_pt1 | contig 38681 bp, 39 predicted proteins | sample PeaSoiSIISIP2007_FD_187696 | JGI IMG/M metagenome (GOLD analysis project Ga0209415, IMG submission 187696) | Peat soil microbial communities from Weissenstadt, Germany - SII-SIP-2007 (SPAdes) (version 2) | ecosystem: Environmental > Terrestrial > Soil > Wetlands > Peat | place: Germany...
CGGGCGGCGGTCGCCGCCGACCTGCCGGTCCTGGCCATATGCCGCGGCATCCAGGAGCTCAACGTGGCGCTCGGCGGCACCTTGCACCAGCAGCTCCATGCCGTGCCGGGCCGGCTCGACCATCGCGCGCCCAAGGACCGGCCGTTCGAGGAGCGCTACGGTCATCGCGCCCATCCCGTCGATCTCATCGCGGGAGGACTCTTCGAGCGTCTCGCTGGGGCGCGGCAGATCACGGTCAATTCGCTGCACGGCCAGGGCATCGACCGCCTAGCGCCGGGGCTTGCCGTCGAGGCGACGGCGCCCGACGGCCAGATCGAGGCGGTGCGGCTGCCGCAGGCGCGCTTCGTCGTGGGCGTACAGTGGCACCCGGAATACCGGCTCGGCGATGACCCGTTCTCGCGCGCGCTCTTCGCCGCCTTCGGCGCCGCCTGCCGCGCCCATGCCGCCCGCCGCGGCGGATGACGGAACCCGATTTCCACTCGCTTGCCGCGGCCGATGATTTCTTCACCGTGGCGATGCCGGATGGCGCACTGCTGCCGATCTATGAGCTCGCCGGTCCCGAAGGCGCGCCGGCGCTGCTCTTTGGCCATGCCAATGGCCTCGCCGCCGGTTCCTACGAGCCGTGGCTGCGCCTGCTGGCGCGGCGGATTCGGGTCTTCGCCTTCGATGCGCGCGGCCATGGCAGCTCGCGCTGGCCGGAGGGCGCGCTCGAAGAGGTCTTCGCCGATGACCGCATGGCCGAAGATCTGTTGCCGCTAACCCGCGCGGTGGCCGAGCGGATCGCAGGCGTGCCGCTCGCCTATGCCGGCCACTCGCTCGGCGCCGAGGCGGCGCTGCGCCTCTTGGTGCTGGGCCATGCGCCGGCTTGGAGCACGTTCATCGCCATCGAGCCGCCGATCTTTCCCACGCCAGATTGCCGCTGCTATGCCTTGGCCAACGAGATACATGGGCACCTGCTCAGGGGCACGACGCGGCGGCGGCGCGACTGGCCATCGCCGGCGGCGCTGTTCGAGCGGCTCAAGACGGTGCCGATGTTCCGGCACGCCGATCGAATGATGCTGATGGCGCATTGCCACGCGATCCTGCGCCCGCTGCCGGAGGGCGGTTTTCGCCTGTGCTGTCCGCCCGAGGTGGAGAACATCATCTACCGCGTGCACGGCATCGCCGACACCTGGTCGCGGCTCGGCCGCATCACTCGGCCCGTCGAGATCATCGGCGGCGATCCCGCCACCCCTCACAATGACTGGATCAGCAGCGCCATGCCGGAGCTGACGGCGCGGCTGCCGCACGGGCGCCTCGCGACGGTCGCGGGGACGGGCCATATGCCGATGTTCGAGAAGCCCGATCAGTGCGCGGCGCTAGTTTTCGCGCGTCTTGGCCTGATTTAGAGGCATGCGCATCGCGCGACGAAGGCATGCGCAAAGCGCAGTACACCTGTTGCGATCCGGGCCCACGTAACTCTACAGAAGCGGCCGATTTCACGGCGGCCGGGCGACAGCGTTACAGCGCTTGCCCGACTCCCCCAGCGCGGGGGGCTTCGGGCGCCCGGTCATCCCCCCTGACCGGGCGCCTTTGTTTTTTGTGCGCCGTTCATGGCCATAGCGCCGCCAGGCTGGGCGCCGGCAGCGGCCGCACCCGGGAGCGCCGCAGACGGCTGCGCTCGGTCATCGCCGTCCAGACATCCGGCCGCGTCGCCGCGACGCCGGCCAGCAACTCATCGACACGGGCATAGCACGGCTGCCGCAGCCCGTGATATTCGACGAGCGGCCCGAGCGGGCGAAAGCACAGCCCGAAACGGGCAACGAGCCGCAGCAATGCGGGCTCCATCACGGCGCAGACCTGTTCGACGCCGTAGGTCTCGCCCATTTGCAGCGCCACCGTCATCAAGCCCAACGTCAGCTGCGGCACCGCGCATCGCCCGTCGGCGACGCGCGCGTCCGGCCGCGCGGCATCGCCATAGAGGTCGACGCCTTCGCGCCGCCGGATCACCTTGGAGATGGCCAGCCGCGACAATTCGGCGGTGGTCTCGAACGGCAGAATATGCGGATCGCCGAGCCGGGGATCGCGGCAGATGGAATGGATCGGCAGCGTGCCGTGCCGCGCGCCCGACCGGTGCAGCACCAGGCGCACCGTGCCCAAGGCCTGGCCGGTCATGCGATGCAAGAGCAGCGCCTGAACCGCATGGCCGTCATAGGCATCGCGTTCGAGCCCGCCGGGGTTCTGCGCCGGATCCTCGAAGCCGCGTTCGAGGCAATAGACCCGGTAGCGGAGGCGATGGGCCTCCCGCTGCAGTTCCGGCGTGTCGGCTGGCAGGGCGAGAAACACGAACTGACGCCTCGAGGCGAGGAACGATCCGGGCCGCTCCCCTCTGGTCTAAACCGACCGCGATCCGAACCGGGCCGGCCCCGCCGCGACGCAAGAACAGGGCCAGTTTCGCCCGACCAAGGGAAATCAAGAACATGCAAGCCGCCGCCGCGCCCGAGCCGCGGTGCAGCCGTCAAACGCGCCAGAATAGTGTCAACTTCGCCGACGGTTACCGTCGGCCCGGCGCATGACAAGGCGGCGGGCGCTCATTAAGCTTGACGCGGAATCTCACCGCCCGATGACCGGGAGGGCGCCGATGATCCAAGGCCTCGATCGACTTCTGAATTCGCGGCTGTGGGTGGCACTGTCGCTCGCCTGCGCGCTTTTCGCGCTCTACGAGGCGGCCGCGAAGATCGTCGCCGGCGACGACATCGAAGGCGCGCTCGACCTCGTGCTCTTCTTCGTTCTGCTGGTCAACGCCATCAACAGGGTCAAGATCATCGGCGGCTACGTCAGGCGTTTGCGCGGAACGCGGGCGCCTTGACAGGCGGCGGGCCGCGAAAATACTGTTCGCTCCCCAAATAATCAGCCGGGCAGATGAAGCATGAGGACGACCGACGCTCCCCATCCGCAGGTGGCCTCGGTCGAGGAATTCAACGCCGCTTCGCCCGAATACCAGACCGCCGTGCGCAAGATCGTGCGCAGCCATGCCGTCAACGAGCTTTACGGCGCGCAGGTCTTCGATGAGCCGGCGATCGCGCTGGCGCCGACGCCTTACGCCAAATGGCTCACCTGCCGCGTCGCCATGGAGGAATACGGCCATCACGTCCGCTTCCGCCAATTGGGCGAGCAGATCGGCGTTCCCGAACGCGAGATGACGCCGCAAGGACGTCGGCCCTTGTCGGTCTTCGACTTCCCGCTCGAAACCTGGGAACAGTTCTGCGTCATCAAGCTCATCGCCGATCTCGCGGAGATTCTGCAGGTCGAGGATCTCCTCCATTGCACCTTCCACCCGCTGCGCAATCTGGCGCGCATGACCATGCCGGAAGAGCGCTTCCACGCGCAGTTCGGCAAGGATTTCTGCACCGAGCTGGTCAAGGTGCCGGCAAGCCGCGTGAAGGTGCAGGCGGCGATCGACCGCTATTTCCCGCTGATGCTGGGCTTCTTCGGCAAGAGCGATTCCGCCAACAACGCGCTCTACCGCCGCTGCGGCATCAAGCAGCGCACCAACGCCGAGATGCGCGCCGATTTCATCGAACGCTGCAAGACGCTGGTCGAGCAGGAGCTCGGCCTGAAGCTGCCGCCCGCACCGGCCGAAGCGGCATAGAGCAACGCTCGCCGCTTTGCTTGTCGCCGAGCGGCGCTTCGTGGTCTAGTGGCGCATCCACCATAAGGCCCCGTCATGGCGCTGACGCTCGCCACCTGGAACATCAATTCGATCCGGCTGCGCATCGATCTCTTCCGCCGCTTCGTCGCCGAAGCTGAGCCCGATGTCGTCTGTTTGCAGGAGACCAAGACGCCGGACGAGTTCTTTCCGCGCGCCGAGGTCGAGGCGCTGGGCTACCGCCATCTGCTCATCCACGGCATGAAGGGCTACAACGGCGTCGCCATCCTGTCGCGCGTGCCGCTCCTGAAGCCGCGCAGCGAGAGCTGGTGCGATCGCGAGGATTGCCGGCACGTCGTCGCCGAGCTGCCCGGCGGCATCGAGCTGCACGACATCTACGTGCCTGCCGGCGGCGACATCCCGGACCCCGAAGAGAATCCGAAATTCGCCCACAAGCTGCAGTTCCTCGACGAGCTTTCGCGCTGGTTCACGGGCCAGCGGCGCAAGCGCAAGCCGATGGTGCTGGTGGGCGACCTCAATGTCGCGCCGCTCGAGACCGATGTGTGGTCGCACAAGCAGCTCCTCACCGTGGTGAGCCACACGCCCATCGAGGTCGAGAAGCTCGGCCGGCTGCAGCACTCCGGCCAGTTCGTCGATGCGGTGCGCCACTTCATCGCGCCCGAGCACAAGCTCTACACCTGGTGGAGTTACCGCGCGCGCGACTGGGCCCAGTCCGACCGCGGCCGAAGGCTCGACCACATTTGGGTCACGCCGGGCCTCACCAGTGCGCTCGCCGCGGCCGAGGTGAGGAAAGATGTCCGCGGCTGGGCGCGGGCCTCCGATCACGTCCCGGTGGTGGTGCGCATCGGCGGCTGAACGGTCGCTACTCCGTGACCATATGGTTGACGAGCGTGCCCAATCCCTCGATCTCGACCCGCACCGTGTCGCCGGGCTTGAGGAACGTGCCCTTGGGCGCGCCGACGCCGGAGGGCGTTCCGGTGGAGATGACGTCGCCCGGCCGCAAGGTGACGTGCTTGCTCAAATAGGCGATCTGCTCGGCGATGCCGTGGATCAAATCGCCGGTGCTGGAGTTCTGCTTCAACTCGTCATTGACCCAGAGCTTGATGCCGAGCTTGTTGGGATCGCGGACATAGGCAGCGGGCGTGAACCACGGCCCCATCGGGCAGGCATCCTCGAAGCATTTCTGGCCGAGCCAGTCCCAGTGCATCGGCGTGCCGGCGCGATCCTCCTGCCGGCTCAGATCGCGCGCCGACAGCTCGTTGACGACGAGATAGCCCGCGACATGGTCGAAGGCGCGGTCGAGCGCGACGTTGCGCGCGCTGCGGCCGATGACGACGCCCAGCTCGGCTTCCCAATCGACCGCATGCGACACCGCCGGCAGCCGCGCCGGGCCGGGGCCGATCACCGAATGCGCCGAGGTCTTGAGGAAGAACCAGGGGTCGCGCGCCTTGGTCACGGGCTTTGCCGGCTTGCCGCTCGCCGCTGCCTCGCGCTCGGCCATCTCCTTGGCGTGCTCCCAGTAATTGGCGCCGGCGCAGAACACGCCGCCGGGATAGAGAATGGGCGCCAGCAGAGTGACCTGTGCGAGCGGCGTGCCGTCGGCGGGCCTGACCTCGGCCGCTGCCTTGGCCAGACGCGCATGCGCCGCGTCCCAGGATTGCAGCAGGCCCAAGACCGAATTGGCGTCGATGCCGCCGCCTTGGATGAGCTTGGCCGTGGGATAGACCCGCTCCGCCACCAGAAGGCCCGCCTGCGGTCCCTTGCCGTCGCGATAGGTCACCAACCGGTATTCGCCCGCCATGCAATCCTCCCTAATGCGAGGCCGCGACTTTAGAGAGTTTTCGCCGCGCCCACTAGATCGGCGCGCTATGCTGGGGCGTCCGGGCGCAGAGGAGGGAGCGATGGCAAAGGACGGAACTGCCGCGATCGCGATCGAGCGGGTCGACCATATCGGCATCAGGGTGCGCGATCTCGAGCGCGCGATGGCGTTCTACCGCGTCTTGGGCTTCACTCTCCACCATCAGGTGACGTTCGATGCCGTCGCCATCATCAAGAATGCGGCCGGGGTCGAGATCAATCTCGTCATCAACGCCAATGCCGCCGCCGCCGGGAGCAATATCCTGATGGACGTGCCGGAGAAATATCCCGGCTACACTCATGTGGCGCTCCGCGTCGCCTCGGTCGCCGACACCATCGCCACGCTCAAAGAGAACGGCATCGTCATCACCCAGGGCCCAGTCTCCTTCGGCAAGGACGGCTCGGTCTCGGTCTTCGTCCGCGATCCCGACCGCAACGTCATCGAACTCAGAGGCCGCGCCCAGGACCAAGGCAAGCTCGAAGGGCTGAAGCAGTACGAGCCGTAAGCGCGGTCCATATGCCTCAGAAGGGGAGGCATTGCCCCGATTGGGCGCCGGCGAGGCTCACGGCGATCGGCACGGGATTGGGCGTGACATCCGCCGGATTCGAGGCGTGCGACGCCGGCGCGCCGCCGAAGGGGCAAGAGACACCGCCGCTGACGTAATCGGCGTCTGGACCCGTGGTGCCGCCGGCCGGATCGTTGTTGAAGTTGAAGAACCCGTTCGATCCCTGCAGGAGCTGCACGGCGCCGCTTATGCTGACTCCACCGGATAGCCGGAAGGTTGAGGTCTGCTCGACGAGGATGTTGCCCGTCCAGGTGAGGCCGAACCCGCCGAGGAACGGTCCCACCCCGAGTTCCAGCGTGCTCTGCTCCTGCACCAGCCCGGGGCCGCTGATGTTGTCCGGATTGTCTGCACCGTTATAGAGGGCGCTGGTCTGCTCGATCAGGCTCGAGCCATGGTCGATCTGAACCGCCGAGGCGCCATTTTGCGCCGTGACCGAGTTCCCGCCGGCGAACGTGATCGATGAGTTGCCGCTCGCCTGGAGCGCGGGCGCGCCGCCCGCGGCGGCGTTGTCCTGGATATACGACCCAACAAGAACCAGGCTCGAACCGCCGGATGTGAGAATGCCGTTAGTGCTGGTTCCGCTGTTCTGCAGCCACAACGACGATCCGCCGCGAATTTGCATGGAACCGCCGGAAAAGCTCGACGCCTCGACGTGAATCTTTGCGCCGGTGTCGGCGGCGAGCGGCACCTGCGGGACGGAGACGATGCTGTCGTAGATCGCAACGCTGCCGCCATGCAAAGCCGTGATGCCATTTCCGGCTTGAGAATTGACCTGCACCCACCAGCTTGGTGGGAACGCCAAAGTGAAGCAGGAGCAAAAGCCGCCGCCGAAGGTGTCTGGATTGTACGTGGCGGCCGTGCCCATCGCGATGCCGTTGGTGTTGGGCACGCCGATCACGGCCGCCGCATTGTCGATCACCGAGATACCGCTGTTGGCGCCGGGGACTCCGGCGATCCCGAAGCCCAAAACGCCGCCGCTTTGGAAGATGAGGCTTGATGCCCCCTCGACGCGGATGCCATCCCTTTGCGCCGATTCGATGGTGGTTTCCTGCAATGTCACGGAACCGCCGTCGTGGATCCAAAGATTGGCATAGACGACGCCGGGCTGATCGCTGGATGTGCCGGTGATCGTTAGCCCGTTCACCAGAATGTTGCGCGCGCCGGCGACCTCGATCTGGCCTTCGAGCCCGGCCGCATACGCGAAATTGACGCTTTCTTGTTGAACCGGATCCGGGCCGCCGCTGTTCTCGAAAGTAAGATTGCTCGTGGTGACCGTGACGTTGCCGAGGCAGGTGCCGGTGATCTGGATCACCGTGCCGGGCGCGACGCCGACGAGTTGGCTCGCGAGATAGCCCGGTCGCGGATTGGCCGAGCAATCGACCGCGAGCGTCTGCTGCGCCTGCACCCCGCCCGCGGCGCCGAAAAGCGCTAGCGCGGCCAGAGCCCAGAGTTTTGGCCCTCGCATTATGCGTCCTTTGCCCTTCGGCGTTGGTTTGCCACAGCCTCCGCTATCGTAAAACGCGAGTCAAAGGAATCCATGGCTAACGGTTAACGCTGCCTCTCGGCGCCAAGCGGTAGCCGCCGGGCTCGGAGATGGGAATCTCGGATTTGGTCGGGTCGCGCTCGACTATCTGACGCAGCCGAGCGCGACGAGCAAACCCGGCCTATCCGGCGGCCTCCAGCTTCGCCATGAGGCCGAGACGTTCGGCGACGCCGCGACCGTAAGCGCGGTCTGCCTTGAGGAAGTGACCGATCTGGCGCAGCTGTATCGGCTCCGGCACGCCGTGCATGGCGGCGGCGATGTTGTCCATCAGCTGCTTCTTCTGCGCGGCCGACATCAGGCGGAAGAGCGCGCCCGCTTGGCCGTAATCGTCGTTGCCCTGGCGGTGATCGTAGCGGTCGGCAGCGCCCGAGATCGGCAGCGGCGGCTCCTTGAAGCGCGCATCCTCGGCGGGACCGCCGAAGCTGTTGGGCTCGTAATTGACGGCGCCGCCGCAATTCCCATCGAAGCGCATGGCGCCGTCGCGGTGATAGTCGTGCACCGGACAGCGCGGCTTGTTGACGGGCAGGCTCTCGTGATTGACGCCGAGCCGATAACGATGCGCGTCGGCATAGGCGAAGATCCGGAACTGCAGCATCTTGTCGGGGCTGTGGCTGATGCCCGGCACCACATTCGCCGGCGAGAACGAGGCCTGCTCGACCTCGGCGAAATAGTTTTCCGGGTTGCGGTTCAGCTCGAGGATGCCGACCTCGATCAGCGGATAGTCCTTGTGCGGCCAAATCTTGGTCAGGTCGAAGGGGTTGTAGGGCGTCTTGTCGGCCTCTGCCTCGGGCATGATCTGGACGCAGACGCGCCACTTCGGATAGTCGCCGCGCGCGATCGCATCGAAGAGGTCGCGCTGGTGGCTCTCGCGGTCGTTGCCGACGACCGCCGCGGCTTCGGCATCGGTCAGATTGGCGATGCTCTGCATCGCTTTGAAATGGAATTTCACCCAGCAGCGCTCGCCGGCGGCGTTGATGAAGCTATAGGTATGGCTGCCGAAGCCATGCATGTTGCGGTAGCTCTTGGGCAGGCCGCGGTCGGAGAACAGGATGGTGACTTGGTGCAGGCTTTCCGGGCTTAAGGACCAGAAGTCCCACATCGCCGTCGGATTGCGCAAATTGGTCTTGGGATCGCGCTTCTGCGTTCGGATGAAGTCGGGGAATTTGTAGGGATCACGGACGAAGAAGACCGGCGTGTTGTTGCCGACGAGATCCCAGTTGCCCTCCTCGGTGTAGAATTTGAGGGCGAAGCCGCGGACGTCGCGCTCGGCATCGGCGGCGCCGCGCTCGCCGGCCACGGTCGAGAAGCGGAGGAAGCATTCGGTCTTCCTGCCGACTTGGCTGAACACCTTCGCCTTGGTGTAGCGGGTGATGTCCTTAGTGACCGTGAGCGTGCCGTAGGCGCCCGAGCCCTTGGCGTGCACGACCCGCTCGGGAATGCGCTCACGGTTGAAATGCGCGTGTTTCTCGAAAAGCTGCCAGTCCTGGACCAGAAGCGGGCCGCGCGGCCCGGCGGTCAGGCTGTTCTGATTGTCGCCGACGGGTATGCCGGCGGCCGTGGTCAGGGTGGTCTTGGGTGCCATGCGACTCTCCAAGTGCTGTAGGTTGAGAACGAGAATTGGAATTAGAATAATTCTAATTCAGTGTACCGGTCAACCACCAATTTTGCGCAGCGCAAAAATCTGCCCCGGAACGGCTCGGCAGCGCAGTGATTCAGCGCAAACGGAATGGCGCGACGGATCGCCGTGGTCGCATCGACGTGACGACTGGCCTGGTCGCGGCGCTAATCCGCCGCCTTACGGCACCAGGCGGTAGCCGCCGGGCTCGGTGATGAGGATCTCGGCCTTGGTCGGGTCGCGCTCGATCTTCTGGCGCAGGCGATAGACATGGGTCTCGAGCGTGTGGGTCGTGACGCCCGAATTGTAGCCCCAGACCTCGTTCAGCAGCGTGTCGCGCCCGATGGTGCGGTCGCCGGCGCGGTAGAGGTATTTGAGGATTGCAGTCTCCTTCTCGGTCAAGCGCACCTTGCGCTTGCCGTTATCGGCGGTCAGGAGCTTGGCCGAGGGCCGGAAGGTGTAGGGGCCGATGGTGAAGACCGCGTCCTCGCTCAATTCGTGCTGACGGAGCTGGGCCCTGAGCCGCGCCAGCAGCACATTGAGCCGAAACGGCTTGGTGATGTAGTCGTTGGCGCCGCTGTCGAGGCCGAGGATGGTGTCGGCGTCGCCGTCGGCGCCGGTCAGCATGAGGATGGGCGCGCGCACCCCATTGCGCCGCATCAGCCGGCACAGCTCGCGCCCGTCCATGTCCGGGAGCCCGACATCGAGCAGGACGGCGTCGTAGTAATGCGCCTTGGCGAGATCGAGCGCCTCGGCGGCATTCGCGGCCTCGGCGGCGGCGAATTCCTCGTGCAGCTGCAGCTGCTCGGCGAGCGAGCGCCGCAGCGCCGCATCGTCGTCGACGATCAGGATCTTGCGGCCGGCTGCCATGCCGTCTCGTCGCTTTTCCATTCCCCCGATTCTCATATAGGCAGGCGGGCGCCGCCGCCTCCCCGTCTTGGTTGCACCGGCCGGGCGGAAAATCAAGCGCCCCGTCCCCCGGCCAATGGAGGGATGGCTTGCCCGGGCCGCTTCTCCTCGATTATCGTCTCCTGCGTGACTTGGCGCCGCCTTCTGCTGCACGTGCCGGCCGCAGCGCTCCTTGGCCTCGCGCTCGGCGGCGGCAGCGTCGCGGCCGAGCCCGCGCCGCTTTCCGCGACGGGCGAGGGGATCTACGCCACGGCGCGGCCGAAGCTCCTGCAGATCCGCACTCTGGTCGAGGCCGCCGGAAGGCAATCGACCATAGGCTCGGCCTTCCTGGTGAGCGCCGACGGCATCGCCGTCACCAATTACCACGTCGTCTCGCAATACGCGCTCGAGCCCGACGACTACCGCCTCGAATACGCCACCGCCGACGGCCGCCATGGCGCGCTCACGCTGCTTGCCGTCGACGTCGCCAATGATCTCGCGGCGGTGCGCCTCGACCGCGGCGGCGAGCCCTTCTTCGCCTTCGACCAGCGCGCGCTCGCCGGCACCGTGCCCAAGGGCGAGCGGCTTTATGCCATGGGCAACCCGCTCGATCTCGGCTTCACCATTTCCGAAGGCACCTATAACGGCGCGGTCGAGCGCAGCTATGCCGAGCGCATCCACTTCTCCGGCGCGATCAATCCAGGCATGAGCGGCGGCCCGACGCTGGCCGCCGATGGCAGCGTCGTCGGCATCAACGTGGCGAAGAATTTGGGCGGCGAATTGGTCAGCTTTCTCGTGCCGGCGCGCTTCGCCGATGCTCTCGTCGCCCGCGCCACGGACGGCGCGCCGCCGGAACCCAAGGCATTTGTCGCCGAGATCGGCCGGCAGCTCGCGGCGCGGCAGGAAAAGCTCTACGACGCGCTCGGCACTTACGGCTTCCGTGCCAGCGGCTTCGGTCCGTACCAGGCGCCCGAATCCGCGGCGCCCTGGTTCACTTGCTGGGCGCGGACCAATGCCGACCAGGTGCCGAAGCCGCGCGCCGCCGCCAATACCACCAACTGCGGCAGCGACACCCGCCTCTTCATCGCCGGCGATCTCACCACCGGGCTCATTCAGCTGAGCCAATCCTATTTGCGCGGCGTCGATCTCAACGACTTCCAGTTCGCCGCCTTTCTGACCCAGGAGACGCAGTCCTCCTGGCTCAGCCCGTGGAGCCGAAAATGGCAGACGCCGCAGCGCTGCCGCGAGGATTTCGTCGCCGATTCCGGCGCCCAGGACCGCCCGCTCTTGCGCGTCGTCTGGTGCGCCCGCGCCTACCGCCAATTCGAAGGGCTCTACGACGTCCTGGTGCTGAGCGTGACGCAGGACCGCGCCGAAGAGGCGCTCGCCTCGCGGCTCAGCCTGCAAGGGATCGGCTACGACAGCGCCGTCGCGCTCACCCGGCGCTTTCTCGAAGCGGTGCAATGGACGAAATAATCTGGGTCGAGATCCTGACGCGGCACGGCGATGTCGCGGCGCGTTATCGCTGCGCCGGGCGGGGGGTCCGCATCGGCCGCGCCTATTCCAACGACGTCGTACTCGACGATCCCGCGGTCGCGCCCGAGCACATCTGCATCCTGCGCGGCGAGGACGGCAGGCTGTTCGCCGAGGATCTCGGCAGCCTCAATGGACTTTATCTCGGCCACGGACGCGAGCGGCAGCGGCGCATCGCCCTCGACGGCGACCGGCCGATCCGCATCGGCGGCACATATCTGCGCATCCGCGCGGCGGATCATGCCGTGGCGCCCGACCGCATCGCCAAGCCGCAGGCGCGGCGCTGGCCCGCGGCGCTGGCGCTGGCAGGTGCGGCGCTCGGGCTCGCGCTCTTGCCGCTCTGGCTCGGCGAGACCGGCGAGTTCGAGACCTCGCGCTATGTGTTGCCGATCCTCGGCGGCGCGCTCCTGATCTTCGGCTGGACCGCGTTCTGGTCGGTGCTGGCGCGGGTCTTTTCGCGGGATGCCGGCTTCGAGCGCAATTTGCTGATCGCGCTTGCCGGGGTTTCAGCCATCCTGATCTATCTGCAGCTGGTCGCGGTCGCGGCCTATGCCTTCTCCTGGCCGGCGCTCGGGGCCTATTCCTATGTCGGCTTGTGGGCGATGCTGGCGGCGGTGTGTTTCTGCCATCTTCGTCCGATCGGTCCGCCCCGGCTCGGGCTCAAGGGCGCTGCCGTTGCCGGGCTCTTGGCCGTGGGCATTGCGGCGCAAGCGGTGCTGCAGCTCGACACCCGCACCGGCTTCGATCCGCGCGACCATGTGCGCCGCCTGCTGCCGCCGGGCCTGCGCCTCACCGCCGCCAAGAGCACGGATGAATTCTTCGGCGAGCTCGCGCCCTTGAAGCGCGACCTCGACCGCGCCCGCGCGAAAGACACGCCCTAGCACATTATTCGGTTCGATCGAATCGCTCTCGATCGCGCCCGACCCTAACCGATCCCCGGCAGGATCGCGCGAATGGGTCGGAGGACGAGCCGAGACGCGAGCCAGGCGGCGAGCGCGATGGTCAATGCGAGCCTTATTGTCGCCAGCGCGATCAGGCCGAGGAAATGGTTGTCGAAAGCTTCGCGCGCGGCTCGGCGGCTCTCGATCTGCTGCTCGACGAGCGCGACGACATGGGCGCGTGCCGCTTGCGCGGGCCCGCTCGAGATGGCGATGGCCTCGTCGGTTTCATGGCTGAGCTTGAGCTGATACATGTCTCCGCCGCGGGCGACGTAGACGGCGAGCGCATCCTCGATCCGGACGATTGCGTCGGCCGCTTGCGGCGTCGCCGCATGCTGTTTCAATTCTTCAAGCGTCGCCTTGAAATGATCGATCGCCGTCACCCAGGCGGAGGCGAAATCGTCGAGATGCGCCTTGTCGGTGGCGAGCATGGCCTTCTTTTCGCTCGAGGTGGCGCTGGCGATGGCCGCGCCCGCTGTCACGGCCAGCGACTCTTCGGCCGCTGCCGCAGCGACGGTCCGATCGCGTTCCGCGACCAGCCGACCGATGCTGCCGGCGGCGACCGCGACCACGCCCGTGAGAATGATCGCCGTCCCGACCGCCGATGCGATGATCCTGCCGGGGCTCCGCGCGTCGCCCCAGCGCGCCGACATCACCATGCCCATGTGCCGCGCCATTGGCGGGAAAGGCCGATTGTCCGCGGCGATGGTAAAGATAGGCTTGATGGGGCCTCAGCGCTCGACCGTGACGCCGTGCCAGAAGGCGATGTGGTCCTTGATGTTGGCCGCTGCCGGCTTGGGCTCGGGATAGTACCAGGCGGCGTCCGTGTTCTCGGCGCCGTCGACCGCGATCGTGTAGTAATGCGCCGTGCCCTTCCACGAGCAGATCGTGGTCGTCGAACTGGCGCGGAAGAAGCGGCGGTCGATGGTCTCCGGCGGAAAATAGACATTGCCCTCGACCAGCTCGAAGCGGTCGCTCTCGGCGAGAACCTGACCCCGCCACAAGGCCCGCGCCATCTCGATCTCCTCTCGCGTGCTGGCGCTTATGTGGGCATCTCAGACCGCGGCCGGCAAGGCCAGCAGATCGCGATGCCCGATGACGAGCGCGAGCTTGTCCGCCGCCGCCGCGCCGCGCCGGCGCTCCGCCCAGCGCGCGATCGCTTGGGCCGAAGCGGGATCGGCCGCGCGCGCCGCCGCCGCTTCGCCGGCGACCAGTGCGGCCAGCAAGTGGCGCTCGCCGGCGCCGATCCGCCACTCGCTCGGCTGCTCTGCGATGTGACAGCCCGCAGCGGCGAGGCTCTGCGCGAGCGCGGCGGCGGCGCCCGCGCCGAGCGCCGGACCGAAGCCCTTGTCGCGTTGCTGATGGCGCCGGAACGCAGCCGCCACGATCGCGTCCTCGGGCGTCGGCGGCAGCCATTCCCGCTTCCCGTCCACGGTCAGCGCCGCCAGCAGTGGCAGCCGCGCTTGCGCGAGCCAGCGCGCGAAGCCGCCGAGCCAGGCCGCGGAAACCAGGTCGAAGAACGCTGCCGCGGCGACGCCGTCTATGGGCGCGGGCAGGCTCGACCAATCGCCGGCAAGATCGTGCGCCGTGCCAAAAAAACGCCAGCGCGCGCCGGCGGCTTCGATGGCGATCGCGTCGGCCTCGGCGCAGATGGCGTAGCCGCGACACTGCGCCCATGTGCCGAACGCTTCCGCCTGTGCGCCGAGAAGGGCGGTGTCGCGCTCGACCAGATGCCAGTCCTGATCGACCGCGATGAGCGGCGCCAGCGCGCGCGCATTGGCGCCGGTGCCGGCACCGAGATCGAGGAGCCTCAGGGTCCTGCCGCGCGGCATTGCTCCGGCAAAGCGGCGCGCCAGGCCCCAAGCGCGCGCCGCTTCATCCGCGGGCTCGCGCAGCGCGAGCCAGGAAGCCGCGAATTCACTCACCCGAGAAGCCGATCGCAAACGGTGGCGAAGCGGCGAGCCGTGTCGTCCCAGCTTGGCAATTTTGCAACGGCGGCGGCGCGGCCCAAACGCCGGCGCAGCGCGCGGTCGGCGATCACCCGAGCGAGCGCAGCGGCGAGCGCCGCCGCATCGCCCGGCGGCACCAAAATACCCGCGCTCGCCGGCACGGTCTCGGGAATGGCGCCCGCCGCGGTGGCGACGATCGGCAGCGCGTACGCCATCGCCTCGGCGAGCGCCATGCCATAGCCCTCGTGAAAGGACGCCAGCATGAAGAGATCGGCCGCGGCATAGGCGCGGTAAAGCCGCGCCGTCGGCCATTCGCCGGCAAGTGCGACGCGCGCGCCGAGCCGGTGCGCTGCGATCCTCTGGCGCAGCGCTCCGACATATGCCGGATCGCGCCCGAGGCCGCCGATGATGGTGAGCCGCCAGGGCAGCGCCTTAAGCCGCGCCAGCGCGTCCACCAGCACAAGATGCCCCTTGCGCGGCGTGACGCTCGCCACCGAAAGGAGGCGCAGCTTCCCCGCATGCGGCGGATGCGGCGGCGGGCGCGCGGGCCTTGCCGTCCCCGGCGGCACCACGGCAATGCGCGCGCGCGCGACGCCATGGGCTTCGACCGCCGCCGCGCTGTGCCGCGACGGGCAGATGATGCCCGCGAACAGCGGCAAGAGCTGCGCCTCGAGCGCGGCGAAGCGGCGGCGCGAAGCGGCGTCGAGGCCGGTCTCGAGCGCAAGCGAATGATGGACGAGCGCCACAAGGCGCAGCCGCCGCGCCTCGTCCGCCAGGCAATCGGCAAAGCCCGGCAGCGCCAGCCCGTCGATCACCGCGGCAGCACCGGGTGGCAGGCCGGCAAGCGCCGCCGCCGCGGCGCCGCGCGCGACGTCATTCGCCGCGGGAAAGCGTCCCGCCAGTTCATGAACGCGCACCGCTCGTCCTCGCGCGCCGAGCGCATCGACGAGATGACGCGCATAGAGATAGCCGCCGGTGCGCTGGTCGATCGCGCCGGGAAGCAGCAGCGCAAGCGCCGTCACGCCAACGGTCCCGCGCAGCTCGCCAATGCCACCGGAGATTCGCGCAGGCTCACCCGCAGTTCGGCGAGCGCGCCTGCCGTGCCCGGGCCGAGCGCGCCTGCGGCGATGCGCGCTTTGAGGCGGCGGAAAATCTCGCCCGCCAAAAACTCCGTCGTCGTGTTGCGGCCGCGGAAGCCGGCGATGTCGTCGAGGTTGCGGTAGTTGAGCGCGCCCAGCACCTCGCGCAGGAGCGCGAGCGCGAGGCCGATGTCGCAGACGAGCCCGTTGCCGTCGAGCTCGCGCCGCTTCACTTCCATCTCGACGGCATAGGTTGCGCCATGGAGCTGCTGCGCCGGGCCGAAGATCTCGCCGACGAAGCTGTGGGCGATCATCATGTGGTCGCTGACCGCGAGGCTGTACATGCGGACTCCGGAATCAGGGATAGCGCAAGATATGGCAGAGCGCGCCGTTGGGCGCCGTGGCCAACCGTGCCAGCAGGTGCGGCGCTTCGGTGAAGGCGCTCGCGCCGGTGATAAGGCGGTCATAGACGGGATCGGCGAGCAATTCGAGCGCCAGCGCCAAGCGCCGCTCGCGGCTCCAGCGCGCCCGCCGCGCGGCCGCCACCGCTCCCACTTGCGAGGAGCGCAAGGTCAGGCGGCGGACGTGAAAATCTTCGCCAAGCGGCGCCGCGACCGCGCCCTCGCCATACCAGCTCATCTCCAGCACCGTCGCCTCGAAGCCGGCGAGGCGCAGCGCCGTCGCGAGCCCCGCTGCCGTGCCGCTGGCATGGACGACGAGATCGTTGTCGCCGGGCGCCTCCGCCGGTACTGCAAAGCTGCAATTCAAGGCGCGCGCGAGTTCGGCGCGGCTCTCTGCGATGTCGATGAGCGTCACCGCCGCGCCCGGCAGCTTGGCCGCGAGGCTCGCTGTCAGGCAGCCGATCACGCCCGCGCCGACGATGGCAATGCGGTCGCCCGGCAGCGGCATGCCGTCCCAGACGCCGTTGAGTGCGGTCTCCATATTCGCGGCGAGCGCCGCGCGCGCATCGGGCATGCCATCGGGAACCGGATGGACGGCGTGCGCCGGCACGACGAAGCGATCCTGGTGCGGATGAAGGCAGAAGACGCGCCGGCCCTGAAGCTCGCGCGGCCCGGCCTCGACCATGCCGACCGCGGCATAGCCGTATTTGACCGGCGCCGGGAACTCGCCTTCTTGGAACGGGCAGCGCATGGCGCGAAATTGGCTCGGCGGCACGCGGCCTTGAAAAACCAGCGCTTCGGTGCCGCGGCTCACTGCCGAGACGCTGGTGCGCACCAGCACTTCGCCCGGGCCGGGCGCGGCGATGGCGGCGCTGCGGATCTCGCCGCGTCCGGGGGCGGCGAGCCAGAAGGCCCGCGCCTCAATCATCGAAGATGCATTCGAACATGAGGTCGTCGCCGAGCGCGGCGCGGCGGATGCGCGGCCGCAAGCCGTAGCTCGGATCGGCGATCTCCGGCAGGATCAGGCTCGGCCGGCCTGAGCCCAAAAGCACCGGCGCCAAGGTCAATTGCAGCCGGTCGAGCGCGCGCGCGGCGAGAAAGCGCGAGATCGTCACGCCGCCGCCCTCGACGAAAAGAAAGGCCAAGCCGCGCTCGGCCAGCACGCGGCGGATCTCCTGCGGTGCGAGGCCGCCATTGGCGCGCGGCACCGCGACGATCTCGGCCTCGCCGAGCCGCTCGCCCGGACGCACGCGGTCCGCTGCAGCAAGCAGCAGGGTCGGCGCCGCGCCGTCGCGGAAGACGCGATGGCGCCGCTCGAGCCGGCGCTCGGCATCGATGACGATGCGCACGGGATGGTCGCCGCTGCAGCGCCGCACGGTGAGCTGCGGATCGTCGTGCAGCACCGTGCCGGCGCCGACCAGCACTGCATCGGCCAAGGCACGCATGCGGTGGGTATGTAGGAGGTCGGCCTCGCCGCTGAGCCAGCGCGAGGCGCCGGCCAAGGTGGCGATGCGGCCGTCGAGGCTTTGGGCGAGATGGGCGATGGCAAAGGGACGCGAGCGCGGCACCGCGACGAGCGGGCCATAAAGTTCGATGAGCGCCGTCGCCTCCGCGCCGATGGCAGCAGCGACGAGCGCGGCGCCGTGCTCCGGATCGTGGCGCCGCGCCAGCAGCGCCTGCCAGGCGGCAGCCTCGCCGAGGCCCTCCGGCCGGCGCGCCGCCGGGCTGCTCTCCATCATCTTTCACGGCCCCCTGTTGCGCGCTGCGATAATGAGGCTAAATGCCGACGTCTGTCACATCTTTGCCGTTTACCGTCATCCGATGCTCTGGGACAAACACATTTTCGCGAGAAGCGGCCGGTGATGCCGCGGCTCGGACCCGCCGCGACGATCGCGGCGCCGCGGCCGCTGCTCATGGGCGCGATGCTGCAGATCCTGCTGCTGGGCAGCGGTTTGGTCGCGGCCGCGCTGCCCTTGGGCTGGCGTGGGCAGGCGGTGGCGTTCACGCTCTATGCGGCGATCGCCGCGTTCGTTGTCGGCGGGTTGGGCCGCCATCCCTACCCCCGCTTCGGCCTGGCTAACGCCGTCACCTTGGCGCGCGCCGCGGCGGCAACCTTGCTCCTCGGCGTCTATGCCGAGGCGATGGCGGGCGGCGCGCTGCGGCTCGATGCGCCGCTGCAATGGGCGCTGGCGGCGATGGCGGCGTCCTGCCTTGCGCTCGACGGGCTCGATGGCTGGCTTGCGCGCCGCGGCGGGCTCGCCAGCGATTTCGGCGCGCGCTTCGACATGGAGACCGATGCGCTGCTCGTCCTGGCGCTGGCGCTCTTGGTCCATGCCGCGGGCCAGGCGGGTCTCTTTGTGCTGACGAGCGGGCTCATTCGTTATATTTTCGTCGCCGCCGGCCGGTTGTGGCCGCCGCTGCGGGCGCCGCTGCCGCCGAGCTTCCGGCGCAAGGCCGTTTGCGTGCTGCAGACGGCGCTGCTCGTTGCGGCGCTGGCGCCGGCGGTGCCGCCGGCGGTGGCAAGCGGCCTCTGCCTCGCGGGGCTGGCGCTGCTCGGCTATTCTTTCGCGGTCGATTGTGCTCGGCTGGCGACAGGGGTGGGCGCGCCCAGGCGCGTCCCCATATGAATGACAGAGGCGAATCCGATCTTGTTGCAGTCTCAGCCCCTTACCGAGCCGCCGGCCGATGCGGCCCGCGTCCTGCGGGCGGTCGACCTCGCCGTCGCGGATCTGCGCCGCGGCGGCTTGGTGCTGCTCGAGCATGCGGGGCAGACCGCCGCGCTCGCCGCGGCCGAAGCGCTCGCCCCGGGGATCCTAGAGCGGATGAGCGAGCTTGCTGGGCACAAGCTGGTGCTGGTGCTGACGCGCCGGCGCGCCGCGGCGCTTGGCCTCGCCGAGGCGCCGCCGCCGGAAGTGCGCGGCGGCAGCGTGCTCTTGCCGATACCCGAAGGCAGCGCGGCCGCGCTCCTGCGCGAATTGGCCGACCCTGGCGCCAAGGCCGGCGCGCTGCTGCGGGCGGCGCCGGCCGCAATTGACCAGGGCGCCGCCGACGCCGCGGTGGAGCTGACCAAGCTCGCTCGGCTCCTGCCGGCCGCGGTGATGGGACCGGTCGGTCCGCGCGCGGCGGCGCTGCTCCGCCAGGAGGACGTCCATTCCGTCGAAGCCGCGGCGATCATGGCCTATCAGGTCACCGCGGCCCAGTCGCTGCGTCCGGTGGCGGAGGCCAAGGTGCCGCTGGCCAATGCCGAGAACGCCCGCATCATCGCCTTCCGGCCGAGCGACGGCGGCGTGGGCCATGTCGCCATCCTGATCGGCGACCCCGACCCAGCCCAGCCGGTGCTGGCGCGGCTCCATTCCGAGTGCTTCACCGGCGATCTCCTGGGCAGCCTGCGCTGCGATTGCGGCGACCAGCTGCGTGGCGCGATCGCGGAGATCGCGCGGGTGGGCAGCGGCATCGTCCTCTATCTGGCGCAGGAGGGGCGGGGCATCGGGCTCGCCAACAAGCTTAGGGCCTACACGCTCCAGGATGCCGGGCTCGATACCTATGACGCCAACGAGCAATTGGGCTTCGATGCCGACGAGCGGGTCTATCTGCCGGCGGCCGAGATGCTGCGCCAATTAGGCTTCGGCCGGGTCCGGCTCCTGACCAACAACCCGGAAAAGGTGGCGGCGCTGACCCGCTGCGGCATCGCCGTGGTCGAGCGGGTGCCGCATGTCTTCCGCTCCAACGGCCACAACGAGCGCTATCTCCGCAGCAAGGCCACCCGACTCGGCCATTGGCTGTGAGGATTTATTAAGAAATCAATGATTTGCTGGGCGGCGCTGCGCCCGCTCCTGCGGCGCATGGCTGCCATCTCGCTGCGCTGCGAAATAGGACTAAATCGGTCCTTGAAAATCGACCCTCCCCGGCCCATCTTTCGAGATAGCTGCCCGGTCCATGCGAGAGGGCGGCGAAGGCAAGAGAGTTCAGGGAATGCACACCAAGATTGATACGAGTCTCATGCGCCTGGTCGAAGAGGCCAAGCGGTTTCCCATGCTGACGCCCGAGCGCGAGCGCGAGCTGGTGCTGGCTTGGCGCGACGCGGGCGACCGCGACGCGGTCCAGGAGCTGGTCGGCAGCCATCTGCGCCTGGTCGTCAAGATCGCGCGCGGCTTCGGCGGCTATGGCCTGCCGATCGCCGATCTCGTCGCCGAGGGCAATGTCGGGCTGATGCAGGCAGCCGAGAAGTTCGACCCCAACCGCGGCTTCCGCTTTGCCACCTATGCGATGTGGTGGGTGCGGGCGGCGATTCAGGAATACGTTCTGCATTCGTGGTCGCTGGTGAAGATGGGGACGACGGCGGCGCAGAAGAAGCTGTTCTTCAATTTGCGCAAGCTCAAGGGCCGCATGGAGCAGTTCGAGCAGGGCGATCTCGCGCCGGAGATGGTGACCGCGATCGCGACCGAGCTCGACGTTCCCGAGCTCGAGGTCATCGAGATGAACCGCCGGCTGTCCGGTGCCGACACCTCTTTGAACACGCCGCTTGGTACCGAGGCCGACAGCGAGTGGCTCGATGTACTGCCCGACGACCGGCCGAGTCAGGAGACCCTGCTCGCCGACCGCGAACAGTTCCAGCAGCGCAAGGAGCGGCTCGGCGCCGCCCTCAAGACGCTCAACCAGCGCGAGCGCGACATCATCGTCGAGCGCCGCCTGAAGGACGATCCCTCGACGCTCGAGGAGCTCAGCCACCGCTATGCGGTGTCGCGCGAGCGGATCCGCCAGATCGAGGTGCGCGCGCTCGAGAAGCTGCGCCATGCCATGCTGAGCGTCGCCAACGCCTCGCGGCCTCGCATCTCCGTCGCGGCCTGATCACGACAGCCACCACGCGCCGAGCGCCAGGGTGAGGATGGTGAGCGGCGCGCCGATGCGGAAATAGCTCCAAAAGCCGATCGCAATGCCGTGCCGCCTGGCGTGCTGCACGACGATCAGATTCGCGACCGATCCCAGAATGGTGAAATTGCCGGCGAGGGTCGCGGCCATCGCCAGCGTGAGCCACGCCCGCTGCGCATCGGCGAGGGGTGCTACGAACGGCTTCAGCACCAGCACCGCCGGCACGTTGCTGACCAGGTTCGACAGCACCGCCGCGACGACGGTCAGGACCGGCGGGCGCTCGAGGCCAATGCGTCCCGCCTCGGCGCGGAGTTCGGGCGTAAACACTGCCTTCTCCATGCCGGCAATGACGATGAAGAGCCCGGCGAAAAGCAGCAACAGCGACCAATCGATCTCGGCATAGACGCGCTCGGGCTTGACCCGCCGGGTCAGCAGCAAGAGCGCGCCTGCGACGATCGCGACCTTGGCCGGCGGCTGTCCCAGGCAGAACAACGCCACCATCGCCGCGGTAGCCAGCAATGCCTTCAACAGCAGCGCCCGGTTGCGGCGCACCCGCAGCTCAATGGGCGCGAGTCGCGCGCGCGTCAGGAACTCGGTGCGATAGGCGAAGGCGAGGATGAGTGCCGCGATGACCAGCCCTGCGGCCGCGACGGGCGCCAATTGCGCCGCGAAGACGCCATAGGGGATGTGCGAGAAGCTGCCGATCATGATGTTCTGGGGATTGCCGGTGATGGTGGCGGTGCTGCCGATATTGGCGGCCATCGCCACCGCCAGCAGATAAGGCACGGGATTGCGGTCGAGCGCGCGCGCCGCCTGCGCCACCAGCGGCGTCAGCACCAGGCAGACGGTGTCGTTGACGAGGAAAGCCGAGAGCCCGCCGGAGACCACGATCACGCCGCCCAAGAGCAGCAGCGGATGGCGCGCGCGCTGCGCGATAAAGGCCGCGGCGAGGCCGAAGAAGCCGGCAAAGCGCAGATTCGCCACCACGATCATCATGCCCAGAAGTAGGGTCAAGGTGTCGAGATCGATGGCGCGATAGGCCTCCTCGAGCGTGAGCGTGCCGCTTGCTACCATCAGACTCGCACCGATCAGCGCCGCACCGGCCCGGTCGAGCCGCGCCCCGGGCAGCCTGCCGATGGCAATGACGGCATAAGTCGCGATGAAGATCAGGGAGGCGAGCATCGTTGGCATGATAGCGACCAGGCCCGGTAACCGCCCTGATTTTGCCTTGATCCTGCGCTAGCTCCTGAGCCTCCGCGCCGGGGCGAATCTATGCTAGAAAGCGCGCGGGTCATGTGGTGCAAGCACCTCTAGGCGATGGCGGCGCGAGGAAGCGGCGAATTGCGTGCGGAGCCCGCGGACCGTTCGGGACCGCGCGGCGCGGCGCGGCGCGGGGGCGGGACGAGGACCGGCCGGCGCCGCTGGGTTTGGACGGCGGCGCTGCTTGTCATGCTGTGGGGCTTGGTCCTCGGCGGCGGTGCGCTCGCCTATTTCGCGCTGACCCTGCCGCCGACCGACGAGTTGACCCTCGCCACGAGGCGGCCGTCGGTGACGCTGCTCGGCGAGGACGGCTCGCTCATCGCCACCTTCGGCGACCTCTTCGGCGAGCCGCTCCGTCTGAAGGACATGCCGCGCTATCTGCCGGAGGCGGTGATCGCCACCGAGGACCGCCGCTTCTACAGCCATTTCGGCGTCGACCTCATCGGCCTCGGGCGCGCCGCCTATGCCGATCTGCGCGCCGGGCATGTCGTCCAAGGCGGCAGCACCATCACGCAGCAGCTCGCCAAGAACCTCTTCCTCACCAACGAGCGCACCCTGAGCCGCAAGATCCAGGAGGTTATGCTGGCGCTCTGGCTCGAGCACAAATTCAGCAAGGACCAGATCCTCGAGATCTACTTGAACCGCATCTATCTCGGCGCCGGGACCTACGGCGTCGATGCGGCGGCGCGGCGCTATTTCGGCAAATCGGCGCGCGAGGTCTCGCTTTACGAGGCGGCGGTGATCGCCGGGCTGCTGAAGGCGCCGACGCGCTTCTCGCCGGCGCATGACGTCGACGCCGCCGCCGACCGCGCCGAACAGGTGCTCGCCAACATGGTCGATGCCGGCTACATCACCGCGGCCCAGGCCGCGACCGCCGAGCGCCAGAGGAGCGGGCTCGGCCAAGCCGCCCGGACACCGCCGGGAAGCCGCTATTTCGCCGATTGGGTGGCGCAGCAGCTCTCGAGCTTCGGCGCCACGCAAGGACGCGACATCGTCGTCGCCACCACGCTCGATCCGCGCATGCAGACCGAGGCGGAAGCGGCGGTTCTCGATACGCTCGAGCGCAACGGCGAAAAGTCGATGGTCGGCGAGGGCGCGCTCGTCGCGATGTCGCCGGACGGCGCGGTGCGCGCCATGGTCGGCGGCCGTAACTATGCCGACAGCCAATTCAACCGCGCGGCCCAGGCGCTGCGCCAGCCGGGCTCGTCCTTCAAGCCCTTCGTCTATCTCGCGGCGCTCGAGCATGGGCTGCGGCCGAGCGATCATTTCATCGACCACCCCATCCGCATCGGCAATTGGCAGCCGCACAATTACGAAGGCAAGTACCGCGGCGATGTGACTGCGGCCGAGGCGGTGGCGCAATCGCTCAACTCGGTTGCGGCGCAAGTGCTGGAGCGCGCCGGCATCGACAACGTCATCAACGCGGCGCACCGTCTCGGCATCACCAGCGATTTGACCCACGACGCCTCCTTGGCGCTCGGCACCAGCGATGTCTCGCTCCTCGAGCTCACCACCGCTTATGCCGCCTTCGCCAGCGGCGGCGTCGCGGCCTGGCCCTACGGCATCCGCGAGATCCGCGACAGCGACGGCCAGGTGATCTACCGCCGCTCCGGACCCGGACCGGGCCGCGTCGTCGATCCCGCCATCGCCGGCGAGATGAACGAGATGCTGACGGGCGTCATCGCCCACGGCACCGGACGCGCCGCGCAGCTCGACCGGCCGGCGGCGGGCAAGACCGGAACCACCCAGGATTCGCGCGACGCCCTCTTCATCGGCTACACCGCCGATCTCGTTTGCGGCGTATGGTTCGGCAACGACGATAATTCTCCGATGAATCACGTGACCGGCGGCACCTTGCCGGCGCGCACCTGGCACGCCTTCATGGTCCAGGCGACGCGCGGCATGCCGGTGAAGCCGCTGCCCATGCCCGAGGCGGCGCCGGTCGTGGCCGAGGCCAGCTCATCGTCGCCGCTGATCCAGCCGCTGCAAGGCGCGATGACGGGCCTGCAACGCCTGCTCCATGCGATCTTCGGCGGCCGATAGGAAGCGGCGCCGCTACTCTTCGCTGGCCGTCGCCGGCACCGCCGCCAGCACGATGCGGCGATAGAAGCCCGACAGGATCGTGGCGCCCAGACCGACCACGATGAAATTCGAGACGGTGTCGACGACGCCGCGCAACAGCAGAAGCCCCAGAGGCGGTCCCGCCAGCGGGGCGCCCAATTGCATGGACGAGAGCAGCAGCGACAAGACAAATGCCACGATGAGCACGAAGGGCGCGCAGCTGATGAAGCCGCAGGCGGCGAGCCGCCAGGTATTGCCGCGCATGTCGCGCCACGCCGCGCCGAGGCCGAGCGGCGCGCCATAGGCGGCGGCGGGAAAGAGCAGCGACAATCGCGCCGCCGCAAGCCACAAGAGAACGCTCGCGGCGCTCGCCATCAGGAGCATGAGGAGCGCGCCGTTGCTGAGCGCCTCGCCTGGCTGGACGGCAGGGCCGGTAAAGGCGACCGCCAGAATCGCCGTCAGCAGGGCCAGGAAGGCCAGATACATCAGCACGGTGTAAACCAGAAAGCGGATGAAGGCGCCGCGGAAGAGCCGGGGCGGCACCGCGCGCTGGCGGCCATAGAGCACGGTCTGATGCCAATGCACGGCGAAGGCGTTGAGGCAGAGGAGGGCGACGACGACTTCGATGGCGTCGGCGACGGTGAAGCCGAAGGCCGCGTCCGCCGCCGTGGCGGCGGCGGGCAGCAATAATTCAGGCAGGATGGCCGCGGCCAGCAGAATAAGCAGCGGCGCCCAGGCGAATTCGAGCAGCAGATCGAGCCGCCCGAAGACCAGGCGATAGGCCTCGACCGCCACTTCGACGACGGGCACCTTGACCCGCGCCTGAGCCTCGTCCATCCGGCGTTCCCCCTCACCAGCAGACGCAAGCTTGCCTCGCCGCCGCCGCGGCATGCAAGCGCCCACGGGGGCGGGCGACGGCGGCGCTATTGCATGAACCAGCCGTGGCTGACGACGAGCGACTGGCCGGTCAATGCGTTGGTCTCGAAAGCGGCGAAGAACAGCGCCACCTGCGCCACGTCCTGGACGGTCGTGAACTCGCCGTCGACCGTGTCCTTCAGCATGACGTTCTTGATCACCTGGTCCTCGGTGATGCCAAGCTCTTTCGCCTGCTCGGGGATCTGCTTCTCGACCAAGGGCGTACGGACGAAGCCGGGGCAGATGACGTTGGCGCGGACCTTGTACTTGGCGCCTTCCTTGGCGACGACCTTGGCGAGGCCGATGAGCCCATGCTTCGCCGTGACATAGGGCGCCTTCAGCACCGAGGCTTCCTTCGAATGCACCGAGCCCATGTAGATGATGCTGCCGCCGGTGCCCTGCTTGTACATCTGCCGGAGCGCTGCGCGCGTCGTCAGAAACGCGCCGTCGAGATGGATGGCCAGGAGCTTCTTCCATTTGGCGAAGTCGAACTGGTCGAGCGGCGCGACGATCTGGATGCCGGCATTGCTGACGAGGATGTCGAGCCGGCCCCATTGCCCAATGGCCTTGGCCATGCCGGCCTCGACTTGGCCCTCATCAGTCACGTCCATGGCGACGCCGATGGCGCGCCGCTCCGGTCCGCCCAATTCGGCGGCGGTCGCATCGGCGCCCTTGGCGTCGAGATCGGCGATGGCGACGCGCGCGCCTTCGGCGAGATAGGTGCGGGCGATCTCCTTGCCGATGCCGCTCGCCGCGCCGGTGACGACCGCGACCTTGTCCTTGAGACGCATGGTTGTCCTCCTCGATTGAGCGTTGCGCGAGACCTAGCGGAGATAATCGTGGACCACTTTGCCGAGGCCCAGGGTCAGGTCGGAGAGAATGTGCACCGCCGACACGATTTCCAGGACCGGCAGGTCGGCGACCGGCGCGAGCGCATGCGGCTCGAGCTTGAGTGCGGCCGGTCCGGTCCAGGCGCCCGTCACCGTGACATCCTCGAGGTAATACTCGACCAGCTCGCAGATCCTGGGCGTGCCGTCGACATGCGGAATGATTTTCAGGAGATAATTCGGCGCGGCCAGCGCCGCCTTGATGGCGGCCGCATCGGCCAACGCGTGCTTGTAGCCCATGGTTCCCGTCGCCACCCGCACCGGGCCATAGTCGAGGGTGCCGACGAGCATGTCGGTCTCGGTCCTGAGGCTCGGGCTCGCCAGCTTCTTGGGGAAGCCCCACAACTCGCGGCCGCCGGCGATGGGCCCCTCATCGTTCAGGAACATGCAATGGCAATAGCCGCCCTTGCGCCCGCGGAAGGAGACCGGAATCACTTGGCCGGTCTCGGTGTAGTCGCCGAAGCCGGTCGAATCGGGCATGCGGATGAACTCGTATTTGACCAGCGGCGCTTCGAGTTCCAGGGGTTCCGGCAGGACCGCCTTGAGCCGCTCCGGATCGGAGCGGTAGGTGATGACCAGGAACTCGCGGTTGATGAAGCGATAAGGCCCACGCGGATAGGCCGGGCTGGTGAGCGGCATGGCGTAGGCGCGTTCGCGAACTTCCTGTTGCTTCATCTCGCTTCCCTTCCTCTTGCCGCGGCGCGCCGGGCGGCGAGGATTGCATCACTCGCCTTGGTGTTCGTTGATGTCGAAGGTCGCCACGCCGTCGTAATTGTGCGGCCGGGCCAATGCCTGGGGATGGCGCAAGGTGCGGATTGTCGCGTTGTAGCCCGCCCGCCAGTGCTCCTCCATGCTGAGGCGCGAGAACTCGTAATCCTTGGAATCGCCCTCGTATTGCTGCGCCTGGTAGATGAGATGAACGATGGAATAGACCTTGTGGTCGCCGAAGCTGCGCAACAGCTTCGCCTCCTCGCTCTCGTCGATCGCCTCCGGCATCTTCTCCATCATCATGGCGACGGCGCAGCGCAGCCGCTGGCTGTTCTTGAAGCGGTCGGTGTTCTCGCGCGTGCGGCTCGAATATTGGATCTCCTTCTGCCGCGTCGCCACCTCGATCATGTTGTCGGGAAAGGCGCCGCGCGCGCTCCACAGATCGATCTGGAAAGCGAGCGTGTCCTGGCGCGGGCCATATTGCAGCACCCATTGCAGCGGCGTGTTCGACACCAGTCCGCCATCCCAGTAATGCTCGCCCTCGATCTCGATCGCGGGAAAGCTGGGCGGCAGCGCGCCGCTCGCCAGCACGTGCTCCGGCCGAATGACATGCGTCGTCGTGTCGAAATAAACGAAGTTGCCGGAGCGGACATTGACCGCGCCGACGCTGAAGCGCGGCGCGCCGGCGTTGATCCGGTCGAAATCGACGAGGCGTTCGAGCGTCGCCTTGAGCGGCGCGGTGTCGTAATAGCTGGTGGCATCGAGGCTGCCCGGCGGCTGCAGCCAAGGCGGTGGCAGGCGCGGCTTGAAGAAGCCGGGCACGCCGCCCAGGAGCGCAGCCGACGCGCTCATCTGGTTGACGAGTTGGCGCGCATCATTGCCCTTGACCAGCATGGCACCGAGCGCGCCGGTCAGATCCCAGCCGGGCCGCGCCGTGAGCCCTTCCCAGAAGCGCCGCAGCGTGTCGACCCGCGTCTCCGGCGGATTGCCGGCGATGATCGCGGAATTGAATGCGCCGATCGAGATCCCCGCCACCCAATTGGGATGGATTCCGGCTTCGGACAGGGCCTGATAGACCCCGCCCTGATAGGCGCCCAGCGCGCCACCGCCCTGCAGCAGCAGCGCCACGCATTCGAATGGCAGCCGGGCGAGCGCGGTTCGGGTCTTGCTTTGCGGCTGTTCATCCATGGCGATCGACCGGTAGCTGGCGTTCGCGTGATTTCGAGCGCATCGGCGTCGGAGCTTTAGATTGGGGCGCTGTCGGCCCTGTGCAACCGCAGCAATGTTACAACGCTGTCACCTCGGTAAACGATCCGCCACCCCGCGCTCGACGGGGCAAAGGCGCCATGCTAAGGCGCGGCCATGAGCGAGGAGGAGCGCGCGCCCTACCGGCCTTTCGACGGCGGCCGGTTTCGCCCGGCCATGGGGCTGATGCCGCTCAACGAGAGCAATTGGCTCGAGATCGACCGGCATTTCGCCGCCGGCCTCGCGGAAAAGCGTGCCCTTCTCGCCGAACGGCATGGCGAGGTCTTTGCCGCGCTTCCCGCGGCCGCGGCGCCCGCTTCCGAGCTTTTGGCGCTCCTCGCCGCGCATCTGCCGCGGCACCATCCCGAAATCTTTCGCCGCGAGAACGACCGTCTCTTCAACCGCGCCAACGGCGAGGATTGGGATTTGACCCGTGGCGATCTTCATCCGCTCGATCTCGCCGGCCGACTGGTACAGGAGGATCTCTGCCTGCTCGAGGCCGCGAGCGACAGTTATCGCCTGATCGGCGCCACGCTGTGCTCACCCTCGCGCTGGCGCTTGGCCGAGAAGATCGGCCGGCCGCTCGCGGCGATCCACGCGCCGGTGCCGGGATATGGCGCGGCGCTCGCCCGTCCGGTCGACCGCTTCTTCGCGCATTTGAAGCCCGGGAAGCTCGTCTGGCGGCTCAATTGGGGCGTGCTCGACGATCCCGCGCCGTTCCAGCCGGTGGCAGCGCCTGCCGCCTCGATCACGGCAGAGAAAGCGGGCGAGCTTTTGTGGCTCCGGGTCGAGCGCCAGACCCTGCGGCGGCTGGTCGCGACCGGCGCCGTCGTCTTCGCCATCCGCACGCACATCACGCCCTTGGCCGCGGCGATCCGCATGCCTGCCGACGCCGCCGATCTCGCCGCCGCGATCCGCGCCATGCCCGAGGACATGCGGCGCTACAAGCGCATCGCGCTCTTCGCGCCCGCAGTTCTCGCCTGGCTCGACCAGCGCGCGGGCGCCGCGGCAGCACCGGTGCTATGCTGGGAATGAGGAGGTGACGCCCATGTTCCTGCGCAACCAGTGGTATGTCGCGGCGTGGTCGCATGAGGTTGGGCGCGCGCTGTTGAGCCGGCGGATCGCGGGCGAGCCGATCGTGCTCTATCGTACCGAAGGCGGCCGCGCCGTCGCCTTCGCCGATCGCTGCCCGCATCGCCTGGCGCCCTTGTCGCGCGGCCGGCTCGTCGGCGATGCGCTCGAATGCGGCTACCACGGCATCGCCTTCGCCGATGACGGGCGCTGCATCCGCATTCCCGGCCAGGAGGCGATCCCCAAGGACGCCCGCGCCAGGGCCTATCGGCTCGAGGAGCGCTGGGGCTGGGTGTGGATTTGGCTCGGCGAGGCCGAGAAGGCCGATGGCGATCTCCTCCCCGATTTCCACTGGATGAGCGAGCCGGATTGGGCGCCCGTCGGCGGCACGCTCAATTTCAAGGCGCATTACCAGCTTCTCCTCGACAATCTCCTCGATCTCTCGCACGAGGCCTTCCTGCATCGCGCCACCATCGGCAACAACGCCGTCGCCGACGTGCCGGCGCAAGCCGAAGCCTCCGGCGACCGCGTCCGCGTCACCCGTTTCATGCCCGACTGCAAGCCGCCGCCGCTGTTCGTCCGCGCGCGCGGCTTCACCGGCAACATCGACCGGCTGCAGGACATCACCTTCATCCCTCCCTGCTACATCACCATCGACGTGCGCGCGACGCCCGCCGGCACCAACGACATGTCGGCGGCGCTGCAATGGCAGGTGCTCAACGCGCTGACGCCGGAGACCGAGCGCAGCACGCATTACTTCTGGGGCCTGCCGCGCCACTTCGCGCAGGACGACCACGAGCTCGACGATCTGCTCGAGCGCGCCATCGTCAAGACCTTCAACGAGGACCGGGGGATGCTCGAGGCGCAGCAGCAGGTGCTCGAGGAGCACGCGCTCGACGAGCGCACGCTCTTGGCCGATTGCGACGCCGGCCCGTCGCGCGCGCGCAGCATCATCGCGCGGCTCATGCGCGAGGAGGCGGCTGCGCGGGCGTAAGAGGCGCAGAAGGTTGGGGTGGAGCACGCGATCGGGTTAAATGGAATCATCGCTCTTCGTCGTTCCCGCGAAACCGGGAACCCAATCGCAAGCGATGCGCCGCGACGTGGACCCCCGCTTGCGCGGGGGTGACGACTGAAATGTTTCAATCTGATCGGATTGTATTCTAATGACGCGTGCGGAAAAGCTGATCCTCAAGGAGTTGCTCGAGGTCTTGACTGCGAGCCACAAGGCAACGCTCGCCGCGCTCGACCGGGCGGAACGCGAGGTCGCCGCAACCCGCGCCTATTTCGGCGCAAAGCGGCCGGCGCTGGCGCAATCATGAGCTTCGCCGACAAGGTGCTCGACGCGCTCCGGAATGCGGTCCTGCTCGAGTCCCGCATCACCGTGCTCGCCGACAGCGTCGGCGATCTCGCGAAGGACATCCGCGACATCGACCGCCGCCTGGTGCGGGTCGAAACAGTGATCGAGATCGGCACCAAGGGCGGCTTCTCGAGCCGCCCGCCGGAGATCGAGAAGGGAGGCTGAGCCGGCTCAGCCGGCGCTGACGTCGAGGGCGTAGCCGGCGGCGCGCACGGTCCGCACCAGATCGGGCTGGCCGCCGGCATTCAAGGCCTTGCGCAGGCGGCGGATGTGGACATCGACGGTGCGCAGCTCGACCTCGGCGTCGCGGCCCCACACCGCATCCAGAAGCTGCTCGCGCGAGAAGACGCGGCCCGGCCGCTCCAAGAGGAAGCGCAGGAGCCGGAACTCGGTCGGGCCCAAATGCACCGGCTCGCCGGCGCGCGACACCCGATGCGCCGAGAGATCGAGCGCCACATTGCCGAAATTCAGCACCTCGGCCGAGGCGGAGGGCCGCGCCCGGCGGATGACGGCACGCAGGCGCGCAATGAGCTCGTTGGGGCTGAAGGGCTTCACCACATAATCGTCGGCGCCGCTGTCGAGGCCGCGCACGCGATCGCCTTCCTCGCCGCGCGCCGTCAGCATGATGATCGGGAGATCGCGCCAAGCGGGCGCCCGCCGGATCTGGCGGCACAGTTCGAGCCCCGAGAGCCGCGGCAGCATCCAGTCGAGCAGCACCGCATCGGGCTTGCCCTCCTTGAGCTGCAACAGCGCCTCCTCGCCGTCGCGCGCCTCGCTCACCGCGAAGCCTTCCTTCTCGAGGTTGTAGCGCAGCAGGGTCGACAACGCCGTTTCGTCCTCGACCACCAGAATGGATGGACGCATCAGGCCTGGTCCTCGCTGGTGCCGGGATCGGCGCCCACCGCCAGGCTGGTCCGGTCGCGCTTCGGCCGGATTTGGGTCAAGGCCGTGCCGTGCACGAGGAAGTAGACCGTCTCCGCGATATTGGTCGTGTGGTCGCCGATGCGCTCGAGGTTCTTCGCCATGAACAGCAAATGGGTGCAGGCGGTGATGGTGCGCGGGTCCTCGAACATATAGGTCAGCAGCTCGCGGAACAGGCTCGTGTAGAGGTCGTCCATCTCCTCGTCGCGCAGCCACACGGCTATCGCCTTGTCGGCGTCGCGCTCGACATAGGCGTCGAGAATGTCCTTGATCATGGCGCTGCCCAGCCGGCCCATGCGCTGGATCGCGCTCGCCGGCTTGACCGGCGGGATCTGGTCGAGGGCCATCGAGCGCTTGGCGACGTTGGCGGCGTAATCGCCGATGCGCTCCAGATCGGTCGCGGTCTTGAGCGCGGCGATGATCTGGCGCAGGTCGCGCGCCATCGGTTGGCGCAGGGCGAGGAGGCGGACGACGAGGCTCTCCACCTCGCGTTCGAGCTCGTCGACACTGGTGTCGCTCTCGATCACCTGCGCCGCCAGCTCGCTGTCGCGCTTTGCGACCGCCTCCATGGACGAGGTGAGCTGGCTTTCGGCCCGCCCGCCCATCTCGGCGACGATGTTGTCGAGCCGCTGTAGATCCTGGTCGTAGCTCTTCATGATGTGCTCGGAGACCATGGCTCGCTCCTCAGCCGAACCGCCCGGTGATGTAATCCTCGGTCTGCCGCTTCTGCGGATGGGTGAAGATCGCCTCCGTCTCGTCGAACTCGATGAGCTCCCCGATATACATGAAGGCGGTGTAGTCCGAGGTGCGGGCCGCCTGCTGCATATTGTGGGTGACGATGACGATGCAATAGTCGGATTTCAATTCGGCAATCAGCTCTTCGACCCGTTGGGTCGAAATCGGGTCGAGCGCCGAGGCCGGCTCGTCGAGCAGCAGCACCTCGGGCTTCACCGCGATGGCGCGGGCGATGCACAGGCGCTGTTGCTGGCCGCCCGACAGCGAAAGGCCGTTCTGCTTGAGCTTGTCCTTGACCTCGTCCCACAGCCCGGCCCGGCGCAGGGCCTGCTCGACCCGCTCGTCGAGCTCGCTCGTCGAGAGCCGCTCATAGAGCCGGATGCCGAAGGCGATGTTGTCATAGATCGACATCGGAAAGGGCGTCGGCTTCTGGAACACCATTCCGACGCGGGCGCGCAGCAGATTCAAATCCTGGCCGGCGTCGAGAATGTTCTGGCCGTCGATCCGCACCTCGCCCGCGGCGCGCTGGTCGGGATAAAGCTCGTAGATGCGGTTCAGCACCCGGAGCAAGGTCGATTTGCCGCAGCCCGAGGGGCCGATGAAGGCGGTGACCCGCTTGTCGTAGATCTCGATATCGATGCCCTTCAGCGCTTCGAAATTGCGGTAATAGAAGTGGAGGCCCCTGATCACGATCTTGGTCGACGGCTTCTCGAGCGGCGCCGGCCTGCCCGCGGGCACGACCGGCGCGGCGAGGGTTGGACGGGTCGGGGTGGGGGTGGGGATGGTCACGGGGGCGATGTCGATGGTCATCTGCTGAAGCTGCTCCAGCTCACCAAGAGGCGCGCGATGATGTTGAGGACGAGGATGGTGAAGGTGATGAGGAGCGCCCCGCCCCAGGCAAGGCGCTGCCAGTCCGCATAGGGGCTCAGGGCGAATTGGAAGATGACCACCGGCAGATTGGCCATCGGCGCATTCATGTTGCTGCTCCAGAACTGGTTGTTGAGCGCGGTGAAGAGCAGCGGCGCGGTCTCGCCGGCGATGCGCGCGATCGCCAGCATGACGCCGGTGAGCATGCCCTGCAGCGCCGCCCGGTAGATCACTTTGATGACCACCTTCCATTGCGGCGCGCCCAAAGCGATCGCCGCCTCGCGCAGACCCACCGGCACCAGGGTCAGCATGTCCTCGGTGGTGCGGACGACGACGGGGATGACGATGATGGCGAGCGCCGCGCTGCCGGCCCAGGCCGAGAAATGGCCCATCGGCACCACCATGACCTGATAGACGAAGAGGCCGATGACGATCGACGGCGCGCTCAGCAAGATGTCGTTGACGAAGCGCACCACCGGAGCGAGCCGGCTGCCGCGGCCATACTCCGCCAGAAAGGTGCCGGTGAGCACGCCGATCGGCGTGCCGGCAAGCGTGGCGCAGACGGTCATCATCACGCTGCCATAGATCGCGTTGATCAGCCCGCCATTGCTGCCCGGCGGCGGCGTGGTCTTGGCGAAGAGGTCGGTGCTCAAGGCGGGCACGCCGTTCTTGAGCAGCGACCACAAGATGAGGAAGAGGATGACGAGGCCGGAGGCCGTGGCGAGGAGCGACAGCATCAGGATGACGGCGTTGGTGGCGCGGCGGCGGGCATAGACGGTCATTTCGCCGCGCGCTCCTCGATGCGCATCAGCATCAGCTTCGCCGCGGCGAGCACGACGAAGGTGATGACGAAGAGAATGAGGCCCAATTCGATGAGCGAGGAGGTGTAGAGGTCGCCCACCGCCTCGGTGAACTCGTTGGCGAGCGTCGCCGAGATCGTGGTGCCGGGGGCGAGCAGCGAGGCCTGGATGCGGTGCGCGTTGCCGATGACGAAGGTGACCGCCATGGTCTCGCCGAGCGCGCGGCCCAACCCCAGCATGGCGCCGCCGACGATGCCAACCCTGGTGTAGGGCAGGACGATGTCGCGGACGACCTCGGATGTCGTGGCGCCGACGCCATAGGCGCTCTCGCGCAGCATCGCCGGCACCGTCATGAACACATCGCGCGTCACCGCGGCGATGAAGGGCAGGATCATCACCGCCAGGATGAAGCCGGCGGTGAGGATGCCCAGGCCCAAGGGCGGCCCGGCGAAGAGCAGCCCCAGCCCCGGCACCGCGCCGAGCGTGGCAATGAGGAAGGGCTGCACCGTGACCTGCAGTACCGGCGCCAGTACGAAGAGCCCCCAGATACCGTAGATGATGCTGGGAATGGCGGCCAGCAGCTCGATCAAGATGCCGATCGGCCGGCGCATCATGGGCGGGCACAGCTCGGTCAGAAAGACGGCGATACCCAGCGCCACCGGCACGGCGAGGATCATGGCGACCAAGGAAGTGACGAGCGTGCCATAGACCGCCGGCAGGGCGCCGAAGACGTCCTTCACCGGGTTCCACGCCTGGCTCGCCAGGAAGCCGAAGCCGAAGGCCCTGACCGCGGGACCCGCGCCGATCGCCAGCGCTACCAGGACGGCGCCGAGCAGGCTCAGCACTCCCACCGCGAAAGCGCGGGTGGTGCTGCGGAAGACGAGGTCTTCGACGCGCTGCCGGCGCATGCGGCCGGACGGGACGCGGGCGGTCGCTTCGGTCGTGTTTATCGCCGCCACGGCGCCTCCGCCGAGGTCGGGCGAGATTTATTAGCGTTTTTCAAATACTTAACCCGAAAGAGCCGGACCCCTTATCGAGGCCCTTTCCAACTCTCGGCCTCAAGGAGTACCCGCGCTCCGTTGCGGTTTTATGACAGCGCCGTTGCGGTCGGGAGATGGACCGTGAAGACCGAGCCGCGGCCCAATTCGCTCTCGATGTCGAGGGCGCCGCGGTGGTGGCTGACGATGTGCTTGACGATGGCGAGTCCCAGCCCGGTGCCGCCGAGCTCGCGCGAGCGCGCCGGGTCCGCGCGGTAGAAGCGCTCGGTCAGGCGCGGCAGCTGCTCGCGCGCGATCCCCTCGCCGTGATCGCGCACGGCGACCGCGACGGCAGCGTTGCGCTGGCCGCCGCGCCCGCCCGGCAGCGGCCGCGCGGAGCGGCGGATCGTGACCTCGACCGCGGTATCGCGCGCGCCATATTTGATCGCGTTGTCGATCAGATTTTGAAACACCTGGGCGAGCTCGTCGGCGTCGCCGAGCACCGCCGGCAGGTCCGGCGGCAAATCGAGGGCGATGCGCATGCCGCGCTGGGCAGCGCGCTGCTCGAGCGCCTGCGCCACCGTCTCGATCACCGGGGCGAGAGCGACGGCGCCGGTCGGCGGGCGGTGCTCATTGAGCTCGATGCGCGACAGCGACAGGAGGTCGTCGACAAGGCGGGTCATGCGGCCGGCCTGCTCGGCCATGATGGCGAGGAAGCGGTCGCCCGCCGCCTTGTCGTCGCGGGCCGGGCCGCGCAGGGTTTCGATGAAGCCGACCAGGGTCGCCAAGGGCGTGCGCAGCTCATGGCTGGCATTGGCGACGAAATCGGCGCGCAACTGCTCGCTCCGCTTGATGGCGGTGAGGTCGTGCAGCATCAGCACCGCGGCGGCGCCATCCGCGGTGCGCGGCTGCAAGGGCGCGAGGCGTGCGCTTAGATGGCGCTCCACCGGACTCGGCACGTCGAATTCGGCGACGCGGTCGCCCTCGCCGCGCAGCACCGCATCGACCGCGGCCAGCACCGCCGGGTGACGGAGCGCGCCGGCGAGGTCGCGGTCGACGAGCCGATCGCCCAACAGCGCCGTCGCCGCGGCATTGGCGCTGACGACGCGGCGCGCCTCGTCGATGAGGATGAGCGGCTCGGGCAAGGCCGCCAGCACGGCGCGGGCGGCGCCGAGCTCGGCCTCGCTCGCCCGGATCCGCGCCCGCGCGCCGCGTGCCCAGCGCCCGACCGAACGCCAGAGCTCGCGCACCTCGAAGCTCGCGGTGTGAACCTCCGGGTTGGCGCGCTCGTCCGCCATCGCTGCGACGGCGTTCTTGATCGCCTCGAGCCCGGCGAGGAGCGGCCGCAGCAGCAGAAAGGTCGCAATATAGACGAAGACGATCGCTACGAGCGCCGGCTCGGCCTCGAGCGCACCGAGCCAGACCAGCACCATCAGCGCCAGCAAGGCCGGCGCCGACAGCACCAATGCGCTGAGCAGGTGGCGTGGCTGAATGCGCAAACCCGTCAGCCGAGGACCTCATGCGCGGCGAGCGCCGCGAGATTGACCAGATCGGATACGTTGGCGCCCATCTCGACGATCTGCGCCGGCTTGTCGAGGCCGGTGACGAGCGGGCCGATCCGCTTGCCGCCGCCCAGCTGCTCCAGGAGCTGCGAGGCGAGGTTGGCGGTGTCGATCCCGGGCATGATCAACACGTTCGCCGGGGCCGAAAGCCGGCAGAAGGGGTAGCGCTCGAGCATGAGCACGCGGTTGAGCGCCACCTCGGCGCTCATCTCGCCGTCATACTCGAAGTCGACGCGGCGCGCGTCGAGCAAGGCCACGGCGGCGCGCACCGGCTCGGCGGCAGCGCCGCCGGGATTGCCGAAATTCGAGCTCGAGAGCAGCGCCACGCGCGGCTCCTGGCCCAGCATCTTGCGCGCCCGCGCCGCGGCCTGCATCGCGATGTCGGCGAGCGCTTCGGCCGAAGGCAGCGCTTGAGCGGTGGTGTCGGCGATCATCACCGAGCGGCCGTGCGACAGCAGCAGCGCATAGCCGAAGATGCGGCTCTTCGGCTTGGCGCCGATGACCCGCGCCACCTCCTCGAAGGCGGTGAAGTAGTTGCGCGTCGTGCCGGTGACCAGCGCATCGGCGTCGCCGCAGGCGACCATGCAGGCGGCGAAGACGTTGCGGTCCTGGTTCACCGTGCGCTGGCAGTCGCGGTACAGCGCGCCATCCCGCTGCCAACGGGCATAGAGAAAGTCGGTGTAACGCCGATTGGCCTGCGACAGCTGCGCGTTGTGGATTTCGAGCTCGCGCCCGGCCTCGACCAGCCCCATGTTGCGCATGGTCGCGCTGATGCGCTCCTCGCGTCCGATCAGGATGGGCGTGCCATAGCCCTGCTCGCGGAACGAGAGCGCGGCGCGGATGGTCTTTTCCTCCTCGCCCTCGGCGAAGACGACGCGCTTGGGGTTGGCGCGCACCTCATCGAAGATGCGCGAGAGGCTGGCGGCGGCGGGGTCGAGCCGGCCCTTGAGCCGGTTGCGATAGGCCGCGATATCGGCGATCGGCTTGCGTGCGACGCCCGAATCCATCGCCGCCTTCGCCACTGCCGAGGGCACCGCCCAGATGAGCCGGGGATCGAACGGCGTCGGCACGATGTAGGCGGGGCCGTAGCGCAGGCGCTGTCCGGAATAGGCCGCCGCCACTTCGTCCGGGACGTCCTCGCGGGCCAATTCGGCGAGCGCCTTGGCGGCGGCGATCTTCATCGCCTCGTTGATGGTGGAGGCGCGCACGTCGAGGGCGCCGCGGAAGATGTAGGGAAAGCCAAGCACGTTGTTGATCTGGTTCGGATAGTCCGAGCGCCCCGTGCACATGATCGCATCGTCGCGCACGGCGCGGACGTCCTCGGGCGTGATCTCGGGATCGGGATTGGCCATGGCGGCGATCATCGGCCGCGGCGCCATGGACTTCACCATCTCCTTGGTCACCGCGCCCTTGGCGGAGAGGCCGAAAAACACGTCGGCGCCCTCCATCGCCTCGGCCAGCGTGCGCTTCTTGGTCTCGACCGCATGCGCGGATTTCCACTGGTTGATGCCGTCGCGGCGGCCGCGATAGATGACGCCTTTGGTGTCGCAGAGGATCACGTTGTCGTGCGGCAGGCCCATGCTCTTCAACAGCTCGACGCAGGCAATGGAGGCGGCGCCGGCGCCGTTGACCACCATCTTGATCGATTTGAGATCGCGCCCGGTGAGGTCGAGCGCGTTCAAGAGCGCCGCCGTGGCGATGATGGCGGTGCCGTGCTGGTCGTCGTGGAAGACGGGAATCTCCAGGAGTTCGCGAAGCCGCGCCTCGATGATGAAGCATTCCGGCGCCTTGATGTCCTCGAGATTGATGCCGCCGAAGGCGGGATGCAGCAGCTTCACGCAATTGACGAAGGCATCGACGTCGCGGGTGTCGATCTCGAGATCCACCGCATCGATGCCGGCAAAGCGCTTGAACAGCACCGCCTTGCCTTCCATCACCGGCTTCGCCGCCAGCGCGCCCAGATCGCCCAGCCCCAAGACCGCGGTGCCGTTGGTAATGACCGCGACGAGATTGCCCTTGGCGGTGTAGTCGTAGGCGCGCGCCGGATCGCGCTCGATGCGCAGGCAGGGAAAGGCCACGCCCGGCGAATAGGCGAGCGCGAGATCGTGCTGCGTGGTGAGCGCCTTGGTCGGCCTGATTTCGATCTTGCCAGGCTGGCCCTGCGCGTGGAAGCGCAGAGCCTCTTCCTCGGTGATCCGTTGCGCGGGGTCTTCCATGGCGCGATGCTCCCTTTTTCTGCGAGTGTAGAGGAGACGCTACACTGGCGTCAAAGCCGTGACCCGATTTGACCCCGGCGGCGGCGGGGCAATAGGATCGCTTGGCGACGATGACGGTCGCAGGCGCCGAGGGGAGCGGGAATGACGCAGGCCGAGACCGCGCAGCAGAATCATGTCTGGCGCTTCTTCCGCGCCGGCGGATTCGATCAGGT
>Ga0209415_10001999_pt1 | contig 38675 bp, 36 predicted proteins | sample PeaSoiSIISIP2007_FD_187696 | JGI IMG/M metagenome (GOLD analysis project Ga0209415, IMG submission 187696) | Peat soil microbial communities from Weissenstadt, Germany - SII-SIP-2007 (SPAdes) (version 2) | ecosystem: Environmental > Terrestrial > Soil > Wetlands > Peat | place: Germany...
GGCCAAGCCGGTCGCCGCCAGGAAATTGCCGGTCACATCCTGGACGGCGATGCCGATGTCGCCGGTGTTTTGGTCCGTCAAGGTAAAGCGGTTGGTGATCGGGTCGTAACTGGCGTTGACGCCCGCGCCGGATTGGTTAATCCGGTTGAGGACGTCATTGATGCTGTCGCTGCTGGCGTTGAAATTGATGGTGACACCGTTGATGGTGAAGGCGCCCTTACCGCTCCCGCCATCGGAAACCGCAGTGGCCAGATTGCTCTGGGCGAGCGAGTTGGTCACATTGACGGAACCCAACGCGGTCGCGCTCGTAATGGCGCCTTTGCCGTCATTGTTCAATCCGGCCGCCTGCAAGAAATTGCTCGTGTCGGTGGCGCTCCCCAGGACAATCTCGCTGGAACTGCTCAAGGTAATCTTGTCCGTAGTCGAGGAATAGGCGGCGGTGACGCTTCCTACGGTCGCGGCGCTGAGCTTGTTGAAAACATCCTGTAACGTGTCGCTGGCGGCGATGGTGACTTGCTGGCCATTGACGGTGAAAGTGCCCGCGGTGACGGGGGTGGCGAACGGGGCGGTGCTCAAGGTGAGGCCGGACACATCATTCGTGGGGCTAAGCGGCGCGCTGACTCCGGCAGCCCCGTTTAGCGCTGCCGTGGTGGCGAGTTGAGTCACGTCGAAACCGTACGTCCCAATTCCTGCGCTCTGGGCCGCCGTGGCGCTGGCCAGGGTGGCGTTTGAGGGAGTCGCCACTCGGGCGCCGAAAAAACCGGGATCCGCGAGGTTGGAGATATCGGTCTGAAGGGTGGTCAGTGCGGATTTAATGCCAGCGAGGGCGGTGTTCTGTTGTTGCAGGGTGGTCTGCTGGGTTTGCAGTTGCTGCTCGGGGATTTCATCCAGAGCCACGAGCTCATTCACAACCGTCTGCCAATTGAATCCCGACGACAACCCTGAGATGATCAGGCTGTTCGCCCCAGACGACGAGGTCGCACTCGTTATTGCCATAGGTCGCTTTGTTCAACCATCTCGACTATCGGCTGGAAGTTGCGGGGACTTTAGCAAAAATCGTAACTGTTCAGGTCGCTGTGAGACGAGCCGCCGCACAGGAGCGCGGACATTCTTGTCCGCTTCGGGCGACCACCACGTTCGGCGGACAAGAATGTCCGCGCTCCTACGTGCGAATAGTTACCAAAAATCACCTGTCCGCGCGGGAGCCCTCCATCCGGAGGTCACCAGCGGCGTATTTGACGGAACCCGCTGCGCCCTGCCCGGCCAGCCGTGGGCTCAGTCCGGCTCGCTGATGCCGAGGGTTTTATCAGCCGCTTCGCTGTCGGCCTCGCCGCCGTCTAAGGCTGTGGGGTGGCTGGAATGGTTTCTGTATTCGGCCAGCTTGTTGCGCAGCGTGCGCACGCTGATGTCGAGTATCCTGGCCGCCTGCGTGCGATTGTTGCCGCAGTGCTCGAGCGCGGCGAGGATGTGGCGCTTCTCCAGTTCGTGCAGCGGCGGAAAATGTGCGGGTTTTTCCCCCGCAGCAGAAGAAACGTCGGGCGGCGGTGGCGGTTGGCTGAGCGGCTGGCTGGGCGTGCCCGTAAGACAAAGGTGTGCCGGCTCCACTACTTGCGACTCGCCGGCGAGGATTACGGCACGTTCGATCACATTTTGCAGTTCCCGCACGTTCCCCGGCCAGTCGTGGGAAGTGAGCACCCCGGCACTCGTGTCCGCGAGGCGATCTGCCGCGCAGCCGTGTTTGCGCGCCGCCCAACCCAGGAAGGTTCCGGCGAGGAAAAGGATGTCTTCCCGCCGAGCGCGCAGCGGCGGCACCAGGATGGGAATAACGTTCAGGCGGAAGAACAAATCCTCGCGGAACTCCTTGCGCTGAACACTTTGTTCAAGACGGCGATTGGTCGTGGCAATGACCCGCACGTCCACCTTGATCGTGCGGTTGCCGCCCACACGTTCCAATTCGCGTTCCTGGAGCACGCGCAGGAGTTTGGCCTGCAGGGCGGGCGGTATCTCGCTGATCTCATCCAAGAGGATCGTCCCGCCGTGCGCCAACTCGAACCGCCCCTCCCGCTTGCTGATGGCTCCCGTGAAGGCGCCCTTCTCGTGGCCAAAGAATTCACTCTCGATGAGGTTTTCCGGAATGGCGGCGCAATTGACCTTGATGAGCGGCGCCGACCCACGCGGGCTCTCCTTGTGCAGCGCACGGGCAACCAATTCCTTGCCGGTGCCGCTTTCTCCCTGGATGAGTACCGTCGCCTGAGTTCTCGCCACCTGCCGGATCAGTTGGCGCAGGTCGTCCATCGCCGGGCTGCGCCCCAGCAATTCCGAACCGAGGTCTCCCGTGTCCTTGCTGAGGAACTGGTTCACGTGCAGGATGTGAGTGAATTCGTCGGCCTTCCTGAGCAGCACGTCGATTTGGTCGAGCGAGAAAGGCTTGATCAGGTAATCAAAGGCCCCGTTGCGCATACAGTCCACGGCCGACTCGACCGACGCGAAGCCGGTCATGATCACCACCAGCGGTCGCTGGGGTCGGCTCTGGAGTTCCTTGAGCCAATCAGTGCCTTCGCCGTCGGGCAGCCGCACATCCAGAAACACCAAGTCGAAGTTGTCCCTGGCCAAGGCGACGCGGGCAACGGCCAACGTGGAGAGGCCCAGCACCTCGTAGCGACGCGCCCGCAACTGCGCTTCCAGGTTCCGCCGCACCGTCTGATCGTCTTCCACTATAATTATTTTTTCGATAGGCATAAAGCCGCCACGACTTCATCTGACACGTGGATCGATAAGCCAGTTGTTCTTTCAGGCATAAGGCTGCTAGGGGTGCTTGTGTCGATCGTAAGCGCGCGCTACAAAATCGGGTTGTTGCCGTTCTGCCGGAGGCAAAGCGCGCGCCGGCAATAGACCGCGGCGCAAAAGGTTCTGCTCGTTCTCCCGATCCAGCACGAGCACGCGCATGATGGTATCGAGGGAGGACTGCAACAGCTCGGCGAAGCCCGGGACCGGTTCCCGTTTGCCGGGCTCAAGTTGTTCGCATTCAGTGCGCGCCCGGGCGAAGGAGTTCCAGGAGAACTCCAGCCGGCTAAGGAGGTCTTGCCTTTCGGCCTGCATCGGCGCCACCGGGAACGGCGCCGGATCGCTGAGCGCCGCGGATTCCTTTCGGGCTAGTGCCAGCAAGTCATGGCAGACCGCCAGATGCTCCCGCAGAGCCCTGGTCATACTATTATCAGACATAATTACCACGTAAACCTGGAACGCCAACAACTCATGTTCTTCCCTCAGAAATCCCCGATCTTCGGTTCTAGCGCAAGGATAAAGAAAACCGACCGGCAGTCAAGGTTGTTTTCGCGCAGTTTTCCCGCCGGCGACCTGGGGGGAAACCGCGTTTACGCTGCCTGGGCAGGGGAATCCGAAGCGATGGCGGTCCCGTCCAGACTACTTTGCATCTGAAGCCGGGGCATTAGTCCCGCTGGTGGCGCGCTGGACGGCGCCTGAAGTTTGGACCGGTTGGCTGCCAATTATGCCCTGCGTACGATTGCGAAATTCCAGGTTGGCAGCTTCGGCCTTGCCATGCCACGCCAGGAAATCCTTCCGCCACTTGGCCATTTCCACTACCGCTTTGAGGCTGGGCGCGGCGTCTGCGGCTATTTCCTTTTCGCGCCTGGCGATATTCTCATAGTATTCCATCGCCTTGGCTGGCTGGTTCAACCGCTCGAAGACCAAGCCGATCTGGTACCAAACCGGCAGTTGCCAAGCGGGCGTCGAATCCAGGGCGGCCAGGGACACGTAAATGTCTAACGCCTTCATGGCATCGCCTTCCTGGTAAAACTGGTTGGCGATTTCGTTGCCGGCCCGCGCTTGCCAGTATTCCAGCGTCTGCCGGTCGGGAGCTGTGGCATGCACTTCTTCCAGCAAGTCATGCACCTCGCGCAGGGCCTGGCCGTCGCGGCCGGCTTGCTTGAGCGCCCGCGCGTACAAGAAATGCACTTCCGGTCTGTCGACCGTCTGCGGGTATCGTTTCAAATATTCCTGTGCTTCCGCGATCGCCTCGCTGCGGCGTCCCAGAGCGAACAGGCAATGAATAAAGTGATAATGAATCGTCGGACGATTCGCGGGCGGCGACTCCAATTTGAGCAATCGCCCGAAGGCATCGACGGCATCGGCGTAGTCGCCCAGTTCATACTCGGTCTGCGCGATTTCGCCTTGGGCGCGCAGAACCAGTTGCTGGTAGTCCGCGAATCTTTCGGGCTGAAGCACCAGCGCGCTGGACATCACGGAGTAAAACTTCGTGATCGCCAGACTGTGCAAGCCCATCTCTCGGTCCAGCAGGCCTTGGTGGAGGAGAATCTCCGGCACGGAGGCGTCCTTGGGCCAGCGCGCGAGCCATTGGGCGTAAATCTGCTGCGCCCGGGCCGGGTCTTTCTGCTCCTCGGTTGTTTGCGCCAGTTCCATCAACGCCGTCCGCTGCAACGCCTCCGGCGCCCGGCTCTGCAGAAGTTCAATGTACCCCGCCGCCGCCTCGGCGAGGAGTTGCGCCCGGCGGTTATGGCGGGCGCTTTCGAGTCGGGTCAAGAAGTCCTCCGCTTCCTTCGGGTCGGCCGATGTCGAGTTGGTTCCAGCGAAAACCCGCCAGGCCGCCTCCGTGGCCTTGTTGCTCGCCACCAGGGCCGGCGTGCTGCTCCATGTCGTGCCGGGTCGGGTTGGGTTTAGTGCGGGAACTCCGCCCGGCGCAGGCGCGTTTGCCAACTGCGCCGCGGACTGAAGGGCCACCCCGGAGGCCGCCGCCGCCAGCCAGCCATAGAACCGGAGCTGCCACACGACGCGCGAGCGAGGACTCACGCGTTCGTCCTCGGGCGTCCTCGCTTGAAGTTCCTTGGCGCCGGCCCCCGAATTCTCTTCGTCATCCGTCATTCGTCCTTCGCAAATTGATGTCCTATTGGACTTCGTAGATGGCCTGGCTCGAGCGCGCTCGCTCGGGCGTTACCGGGGGAACAAACTGCGGCATGATGCCTCCGCCAGTTGGCGGATTTGTCCAGGCGGGAGTTAAGTAGCGCCTGACCCATTGAGTTTCGATCGTTCCCATCTCTTCAGGCAGTGACTGTCTTGGCGGTTCCCCAGTGGACAAAACCGGGCTTTCGGTCTGCGGTCCCGCCGTAGCGCCAGTTGTCGCAGCCGGCACGGAGAGCATATTCGTCAAACTGTGCGTGTCGCCGCCGATAACTTTGGTCCCTTGCGTCTCCAAATTCGTGCTAGGATTCCCAGGCAGCAGCAGAGGTAACCGTGCGGCCGGGCCGGGTGAGGCTGTCGGCTTCAGGAAACGTAACGGCGCGGGCCCCACCACGCGGAGGTACCCGGTCGCCCGTGCTGGAGCCGCGGCCACTGCCAGCCAAAACATCCCGAGCGCAAGCCCTGCTCCCAGCCATCGCAAATGCCATGCCATCTCGGCTTACATCGGCAGGTTCAGCCCTAAGTTAAGTGGGAACGGCGCATTCAGGTTCGAAATCTGCGACCTCGCGGCTTTCGCCCAGAGAGGAGGCTGGCCTTAGGCAAGGCCTTTCTGCTAAGGTAACCCACGGTTTGGCCGATAATAGTCCTTAAGACTCTTGTGCAAAAGCAAGCAACCATCAAAACTGGGGTTCCAGGAGGCGCCCGAGCCCGCCACGGCGCCGCGCTCGTCGACAGTGACGCGCCCACGTCGCCCTCGGTAGCCAATCCCGCCCGGCCCCTCGAAGGTGGACGCGCTTTATTGGATTCGGCCCTCCGCATAACGAACATCGACGACCACCTGGCGAGATGGTTGGGCGCGGCGTCCGAAGAGTTGCCCGGAGCCGGCTTTGCCGAACTGCTCCAGCGCCGCTGCCCCGAAGCAGGGCCACTACTCGCCCGCGCCCTGGCGGAAGCTTCTCCCTGGGCTCGATACCGTTTCCAGGCCGTCGCGGATGCCGACAAAGGATGGTACGAATTGGAAGTGGCGGGCAATCCCGCGGGTTGGTTCCTGGGCTTGACTTCCATCCTCCCTCCGCCCTCTGGCCCACGTCAGTACCACGCCCACAAGCCCGGCGAGAGGAGTTCCGACGCCGATTCCTGGCAACCGCGGCTACGCCGGGCAGAGTCGCAGTTGGCGAAACTCGTCCAGCGCTGGCCCGGCATCCTGTTTAGTCAGGACGCCGCTTTCGCCTTCCGATCCGCTAGCGGAAAGTTCGAGGAGCTCACGGGCCTCTCCCCCGAGGCTTCCACCGGCGCCCCGCGCTGCTTCTGGGACATCGTTCATGAGGCCGATGTCGAAGAGCTCAAACGCCAATGTGACCGAGCAGCCAACACGCCGGCTGGCGTCACCACGACTTACCGCATCCGCAACACGGTTTCGGGCAAGATTTCCTATGTCTTGGAATTTCGCGAGGCGGTGGTCGACGATGCGGGCGTCCTGCTCGGGTACGAAGGGGCCTGGCTTGACATAACCCGCCAGACCCTGGCTGAGCGGCGGCTATCCCTCGCTGCCTGGAAGGAAAACCTCGACTTGCTAACCATAGGGTTGGCTCACGACTTAAACAACTTCTTGTCGCGCATCCTCTCGTTGGCAGAATTGATCCTCGCCGAGTCGGCCCCCGAGTCGCCCCACATACGTCAACTCAACTTAATCAAGCAAAGCTCCTTTCAGGCCGGCCAGCTCATGCAACGGATTGTCGGCCTGCACCGCGGCACTACCGGCATCCGCCAGTATGTCGACCTCACTCGGTTTGTGACTGAATTGGTCGAATTGGTTCGCAAGGTCCTCCCACGCGGCGTTCACGTCGAAACCGAACTGGCTCCGGGTGAGTTTCCCGTCTATATCGATGAGGCCGGCTTCCGCCAGGTGGTGTTGAACCTTGCCCTCAACGCCGCCGACGCCATGCCCAATGGCGGACGGCTCGTCTTCCGTCTCGATGCGCCCGCCTCGGAGCAGCCGCTCACCCATGGCCACGGAAAATTCCCGCGTCTGCCTTGTGTCTGCCTTTCGGTACAGGACAACGGGAGCGGCATCTCCCCCCGGCACCTGCCGCACCTGTTTGATGCCTTTTTCACCACCAAACCCCTGACCAAGGGTTTGGGCCTTGGCCTCTACAACGCCCGACTCGTCATCGAGGGACACGGCGGCGCCATCTCCGTCGATTCCACTGAGGGCGCCGGCGCCACATTCCATGTTTGGCTGCCCCAAGCCGATTTCACCGAAGCCGAACGGCTGGCTGGGCAGGACGCACCGGGCCGGAGGATCCAAGACCTGTGCGCCGAATCGCCCGTATGAATCCGCCCGACCCAGTCCTAGCCCCCCGTGAACTGAGGCGCCTCCTGGTGGTCGATGACGAGGCAGTCGTTCTCGGCGTGCTGTGCGAGACGCTGCGATTTGAAGGCTATGAGGTCGTCGGCTTAGAGGACCCGCTTCAGGCCAAAGATCTCCTGCGGACTACCCGGTTTTCGGTGATCCTCGTCGACCAGCGAATGCCGGCGATGACCGGGCTGGAATTCCTGGCCGACGCCAAGGAGCTGCAACCCAACGCCACTCGCATCCTCATCACCGCCGTTCTCAACCTCGCCACGGTCATCGACGCCATCAACCGAGGTGAGGTCTATCGTTTCATCGTCAAGCCCTGGCTGCGCGAAGAGTTGCTGGTCACCATCCGAAATGCCGCGCATCGTTACGAGTTGATCTGCCGCAACGCCGCGCTTCAGGCCCAGACCCTCGCGATGAACGAGCGCCTCGGCTCGCAACTCGAGCAACTCGATGCCCAAAACCGTGAACTCGACCAGCTCAACCAAACCCTGCACCAGAACCTCGACCGCTCGGTGCAGCTTTGCCTCAAGACCATGGAGACGTTCTTTCCCTTGCTGGGACAGACCGCGCGGCGCGTGCTCGCTTTGTGCCAGTCCATGGCCGAGGATCTCAGCCTCCCTCCAGGCCAGCGGCAGATCCTCGAGATCAGTTCCCGCCTCTGCGATATCGGCCTGATTGGAGCCCCTCGCGAATTAATCCGCAAATGGCAGCAGGTTCCGGACACGTTGAGCGAGGAAGAACGCGCCATCATCGAACTTCACCCGGCTATCGGGGAGGAACTCGTCGCCTTCGTGGCCGACCTGCGGGCCGTCGGCGCTACCATCCGCGCCCACCACGAACGCTACGACGGTGAAGGGTACCCGGACAAATTGAGTGGCGACGAGATCCCCTGGCTAGGGAGGTTGCTCGCCGTGGCGGCCGCCTACGCTCTGTGCCCTTATGGGGAATCGGCGGCCCTCGAATTCATCACCACCAACAGCGGATCCGCCTTTGACCCCGAGGCGGTGCGCGCGTTCGTACGCTGCCTGCCTCAGGCCGCCGTCCCGCGCAACCAAAAAGCCGTCCTCCTGGCTGAGCTTCAACCCGGCATGGTGGTTGCCCGGGGCATCTACACAGCCCACGGCATCCTCCTCATCTCCGAGGGGCAGGCGCTGACGGAGCCGCACATCCATCTGCTCCACAACCACAACCGCATCACCCCCATCGCTCAGTCCCTGCTCGTTTACGCTTGAGGCGAGGATCCGCGTGATTTCGCGGTTGTGCTCAAGCCGTCACATTCAAGCTGCTGCTGCCCGGAGTTGCGTGCAAGCTGGGAAGGACCTTCTTGCCATGGCCCTCGCTTAGGTAGGAGGCGTGGGAATTGGGGCGTGTTCCTTGGATATCTTGCTTTAAACTGGCAAAAGAGAGCCGCGCGCTCGAGAGGTCACCGGAACCGAGGGCGTTTTGCAGGGCATGGAAATCCTTGCCGAGCTGGCTGTTCCGTCCAAAGGGCTGGCCCCTTTGCACCGAAGGCGACGAGAGTTGAAGGTCTTGTTGAAGGGTTGTGAGGGCGTGCTGTGCATTCGCAACATTCCCCGCTTCGAGGGCCTTTCCGAGCGCCTGTAAATCCCGGGCGGAGTCAGTTGCGCCTTCCTGGGCCTGGGGTATATATCCGGCCGTAACCGAGCTAACGTTTGCGATGTTCATATTCTTTGCTGTTCATGCCGGCACTGCCTCCCGCGCCTGGGCCATCGCCGCAGATAGCGTCCGCGCCGCGGTGGGCAGCACAGCCTGCCACTGCTCGAGTTGCGCATTGAGTCTTTCGAGGACGGTACGCGCATCGAATTTCACCAGGCGACGATACAGTGCGAGGAACTCGCGGCTCACTCGCGCTTCGTCTTGAGGCGGCGGGGAGGGGTGGTTGTCACCTGCAACTATCTTGCACAACAACCGCGCGGCCATCAGTGAAGGATCAGACCCAGCCGGCAACCGTTGCCACAGCGGCAAGGCGAGGTCGCACTGGCCTGAGAGCATCAGGGCCTCGGCGCGTTGTTGCAAGAGTTTCGAGTCCTGCGGGGCGTGGCGCAGAGCTTCGGCCGTCCAGTTTCGGGCTACTTCGAGCAATCCAGGCCGGCTCAGAGTAAGCTGGCCGCCAGCCTGCCAAACTGGGAGGTCGCTCGGGTTTTCGGTCGCCAGCGCGAACAAAAGCTTCAAGGCCTCGCCGAGTTGGCCCTTCCCTGCCAGGAACCGGGCGTAATCCAGGCGCGCCGGACGCGACTTCGGGTCTTCTTCCATCGCGAGGCGAAACTCTTCGGCCGCGGCCTCGGTCTGCCCCAGATGCTCGAGCGCCACCGCCAGGCAATGCCGCGGGCCAGCCTTGCGAATTTCCTTATGAACGGGAGCCAAGCTCGGCTGCGCGCGTTTGAGCAGACACTGGCGCATCTGATCAGCCGCCTCCTGGAACCGACCCAGCTCAAGGCAGGCTAGGCCCAAAGAGAAATGGAGAGAGGCGCTCAGCCCGCCGGCCTTCGCCAGCGGTGAGTCGAGCAAGCCAACGAGCTCCGCGTATCGTTTCAACCCGATGAGTTGGGTGCAGAATTGTGTCAGCAACATCTCGCGCGTCTCCGGCGCAACCTCGGATGCTGATTGCGCGGCCATGGCGCCGACCGCCTGCCGGTAATGGTCAAGACCCTTTTCGACTTGGCCGGAGCGGACCAGTTCGAGCCCGTAGTTCATCAAAAGGTTCGGTTCCCCGGGAAACTCCTCGATGGCCTGTTCGAGCAGCCGCAGGTTGCGCTCGATCTTGCGGCGGTCTTTGACGAGCTGAGGTTGGTAGCCATAATGCCGCAAACCAGCATCGCCCATGCGATTGTCCAGGCCCCACTCCTGGCGGCGGACTTCAAGGCTGCTGAAAACCTGCTCGTGAACGCGGCCGACATAAAACAACCCAGGAGCGTTGCGAAACAGACGAGGCACATAGCAGCAACCCTCCTCCTCCTGGCCGGCGTCCACAATGGGCAGCCGCCACGCGATCACCGGTGCCACCCGCAGCAGCTTGCGGAGCGCCTCATGGTTCTCCGGCGGCAACTCTTCGTCGGCATCAACCATGAGAATCCAATCACCGGTTGCTCGCTCGACGGCCGCGTTGCGCGCGGCGCTGAAGTCGTCGCACCACTCAAAAGAACTGACTTCTGCGCCCTGCTCTTTGGCGATTTCAACGGTATTATCGGTCGAGCCGGTGTCCACCACGACGATCTGGCCTGCCAGGCCGCGCACCGAGGCAAGGCATTGGCCCAGAAACTGACCTTCGTTCCTGGCGATGACACAAACCGTGAGTCTTGGACTGCGCTGCGGGTCCAGAGCGTCTGGCAGGACGAGCCAGGGCAACCTGACGTTGCCACGGAGGTTGCGCTTAAGGAATTTTTTCGGCGGCTTCCATCCCGGTGCGAGGCTAAGAGCGTGCTGTGCGCACCGCCGAGCAGAAACGGAATCACCCGCCGTGTGGGCGATCTCTCCCAGCAGCAGGAAGGCTTCGGGATGGAACGGGCGGGCCTGGATCGCGGCCAGCGTGGATTCCCAGGCGACGCTTAGCTTCCTGAGACGGAGCGATTCGCGGGCATTCCCGAGGTGGCCCACTAATGCGCAGGCAGGCAGCTTGATCGGCGCGGCCTTCGCCCGCTTCGCGGATTCCGCAGCCTTTGCCGCGAGGGGCAGGACTTCGGGGGATCTGGACGTACCCCGGGCGGCTTCCTGTGCGAACCGCAGGAGCAAGGCCTCCCACTCATTCCATTCGCGTTCACGCGGATACTCACGTGCGGTGGCCAGGCCGCCTTGAATAAGTTGCTCTCGCAGCGCATTATCTTTGATGAGCCGCTCGACCGCCTCGGCGATTGCTGCCGGCGACCGAATGGGGACCAGGAGGCAGTTCTCGCCCCCACGGCAGTACTCGCGCGCCCCGGGCGTGTCCGTGCAGACTACGGCGCACCCCGCGGCCATCGCTTCCTGCGGCGGTCGCGGGCACGAGTCGTAATGTGACGCATATATATGCACGTGCGACGTCCCGTACAACACCGTTTTCATCTCGTCGCATGGCGCGAGATAGAATTCACAGGGGAAACGCGCAAAAATGTCAGGCGCCGTGGCGGACATGCGGACCGCGGTGAAATGGGGGAACCGTCTCGCCAGAATTTCCAGGGCATCGTGGATATCCTGGATGCCCTTGAATAGCAGCGGCTCTGACTCCGTGCCTCGCGCATCCGGTCCAACGATCAACAAACGGAACCGGGAGCCCGGCAAGGAACGCTGCAACGGGCGGAAAATCGTTTGGTCCGTGCAGACCGGCAAAATTCCATCGGCGGGCCGGCCGCACAGTCTTTCGACCGCCCCGGCGAGGTTGTTCGAGTTTGGCACGAAACGGACGCCAGGCAGAAGGTACGAGGCGCGAGACAACTCCCGCAGCCGCCGGTTCTGCTCGTTGTCGGGCATCGCTGGGTCGCTAAAAACAAACTGATCCCCCTGGGCGTAGTACACTTTGACCGGCGCAGGGACGGCGCTCAACTCGGCCGCATTGGTAAAATAGGTCGCGACCACGACGTCACTCGGCGGCACGCAGGCCGCCATCGGTTGGGCCGCGGGGACCTGGATCACGCGGGTGCCGAACTGGAACCAATCCGGTTTGGGGGTGTGCGTGACAATGGCCACTTCATGGCCGCGCCGGCGCATCTCCTCGGCCTGACGGAGCAGCGTCTGATTGCCGCCCGTAACTCCCAGGATGCTGCTGATGAGGTAGGTAACGCGCAGCCGCGGACGCGTTCCGGTGGTGAGGTGCCCAACGCTTTCGGCGGGTTCCGCGGCCCCGGTGGTGCGCCCCGCCAGCGTGCTGCCGACGCCGGCCGCGGAGGATTGCAAGAGTTCCCCCGCCCACTTCCTGGTTTTGTCATCGTACAACTTCGGGTGGTTCAATACGATGCGCGCGACCAACCCCTCGCGCTTCCGGTTGGCCTGCGCCAGCATGCTCTGGCCGCTCTTACGGTAGAGGAACAGCGGTTCGTGCAAGCAATAGCCAGCCCAGCCGTGCTCGACGCAACCGATCCAGAAATCCCAGTCCTCGTAGCCCTCGCGCATCGCTTCGTTGTAACCGCCCGTTTGTTCCCAGGCGGACTTGCGGAACAGCGCGCACACGCAGGCGATGTTGTCCTTGCCAATGAGTGTGGCTGGATCGAAATCGGGCAGCGGATACTCCGTGTCGAGCGCGCCGAAATGCTGGATATGAGTGTAAGCAAAGCCGACCTCGGGTTTGGCGTCCAGAATGGCCGCCAGTTTCTCGAGCAGCATAGGTCGGATCTTGTCGTCCGCGTCGAGCGGCAGGATGTAACGGCCGCGTGCCGCGCGAATGCCGGCATTCCGAGCGCTGGACAGGCCGCCATTGGGCTTCTCGATGAGCCGGATCGACCGGCCGGGGTGGCGTGCGATTAGCTCTCGGGCTGCTTCGCTGGTGTTGTCCGGGCTGCCGTCGTTGACGATGATCAATTCCCAATCCGCCAGCGTTTGGGCCACGACACTTTCGACTGCCTCCGGCACGTAATGCGCTTGCTTGTAACAGGGAATCACGACTGACACGAGCGGGGCGGCTCGGGGGCCGGCGGGTGTGGCGCCAGCAGCCCCCGCCGGTGCAGCGGCGAAGAGCTCAAGAGCCTGCTGGAGTGCTCTTCCCGCCCCCGGGTCTTTCACCGCATCGACCAGGGGCTGAGCACCGCCAAGTGTAGTTTCGGCCCGTGCTTTGTCGACCCCGATGAGGGCCCTGCCAATCTCGAGACGGGCGGCAAATTCGAGGTCTGGATTTCTGCTCGCGGTCGCAGAACGCAGACTCGTCTCGAAGAGTTCGATAGCCGCCCCGGTTTGCTTAGCTTGAACCAACGCCAAGCCGGCTCGATAAGCGGACTGCCATTGGACGGAGTACTTGACAAATGAAAGCAACCCTTCGGATTCGTGGCGCAACGTGTCCGCGTAGTCCGTAGCCCGCGTTTGCTCGACTACCTCCGCCACCAGGAGCGCGGCCAAATCGAGCGGCATGACATGATGGCGCTCGCCTGTGGCAACCACTCTCTGTGCGTCACAAAAGATCCGGTCCATTTTTCGGCCGAGTTCAACAATGGGAAAACAATCGGCCACGCGCTGCCTGGCGGCCGTCGCCATCCGCGTTCGCAGTTCGGGCGACCGCAGCAGCTTCAGCAAGGCGGTGGTGTAATCCGACACCTCGTTTGGTCCACGCTGAACCAGGACGCCGCACTCCGCGCTGACGAGCTCGGCCTGTCCGCCCACGGCGGCTGCGACCGGCACGACGCCCATGGCCATGGCCTCGTAAAGCGCCAGGGAGATGCCTTCCCACTGCGACGGAAGGAAAAAAATATCGCTCAATGCCAGCAGTTCTGCCATGGCGCCGTTGGGCACGGCGCCCACAAACCGTACCTGCTGCAACTGCGCGCGCTGGGCGAATTCTTTGAGTTGCGCCAGATCGGGTCCGTCACCGGCCACCAGCGCGGTAAACCCCCGCTCCTCGCGCGCGAGTTGCCGCATCACTTCACCAAAAACGCGAGGCTGCTTTTGGTCGCAGATTCGGCCGGCGTACAGGATCGTCGGATGCGAGCGGTTCACCGTCCATCTTTTCGCAAGGGCCGTCAGGTCGAACCGTTCGCGCCGCCAGCGGCCGGTGTCGATATTCGTATGACAAACCTCGATCGTGCCCGGGTCTCCGCCACGCGCTGTCATCCAATTCTTTAGGTGCGCCGAACTAACTACTTGGCGGGCCAGTTGAGTGCGGTAATGCAACGAGTAACGCGGATAGCCGCCTCCCATCCATTCCTCTTGCTCCATGTGCAGGTAATCCACAAAAGGCACGCCCGGAAAGTGCGCCCGCAGATAGGGCAGCAGTTGATAACCTAGCAGGCTTTGGCTCACGCACACCACGTCGGGTTGGCGGCTCGTAATGAGATAACGCAGGAAGAGCGGAAAATCGCTCACGTGCAGAAAATGGTTCAAGGGAAAGACATCGGGCGTCAGGCTCTGGAACTCGTGAAGCCAGGGATTTGGAGACTTTCGCGTGCCTACGACCGTAACGGCATAGCCTCGCTCGTGTTGGAGTTGGCCGATGAGGTCGAGGTTGAACTTATCGGCGCCGCCCAATTCAAAGTGGGGCACGAGAAAAAGCAATCGCGGGCCTTGCTTCACCAGTTGGTTGCGGAACGGCAATTCGTGGGACGCCGGGGAACAGAGTTGCGGCCGCACGGCCTTGAGTTCAGGGAAGCCCTGCTCCCAAAGCCGCGGATACCGCTGCCGGAGGCGGGCTCGGAATTGGTCGGCCTTCTCCTTATCGAGAACGTTGTTCCAATGCTCGCGGCCCGTTTCGCGCCGGCGATACCAATCCAGGAACTCGGGAATCGTGCTGCCCCAGTGTCCGTGTGCTGCCGCTTTCAGCCAGAATTCCCAGTCCTCAAGGCCACCGCAATTGGCCTCCTCATATCCCCCGATCGCGTGATGGACCGACTTTCGCACCAGGCAGGTCGCTGTCACCAGGTTCTCCTTCAGAAAACCCCTCCCGTTATGAAAACCGTTGCGCCATAGATATTGCTTGGAGCCGAATCCGACGGTGTAACCGGTGGTGAAGGCAAACTCAGGGTGCGTGTACAAATGCCACGCCATCTTCTCCAACGTGGTCGGCTCGATCAAATCATCGGCGTCGAGCTGAAAAACCAACTCCGCTCGCGCCTCGCGAAAACCGGTATTGCGGGCTGCGCTCAGGCCTTGATTTCGCGCATGGTCCACCACGCGAATCCTCGCGTCTTGGCGGCGGAACTCCTCGAGCAGCCGCAACGCTTCGGGGTCGGTGGACCCATCGTTGACGAGGATCCATTCCCACTGCTGGAGCGACTGGCGAAAAACCGAGGTCGCGGTCTCGCGGAAGATGGGCCCGCTATTGTAGAAAGGAGTGATGATGCTGACCACGGGCGGCGCCGCCGGTTCGGCTGGAGAATAGTCCGGCCGGGGACGTGTTGGTGCTGCGGGCGTGTTGCTATAGTCTGGATGGGCGGGGTCGATCATCGGTCAGCAAGGGTTTGAGGCCGCGCCAAATCTCTGCTGGGCCATAGTTCGTTGGGTTGCGCTCAGGCCCGGGAAGTGCCGGCCAGGGGCGCGAGTTTCGGGAGGCGGTCCGTCGGTCGGGTCAGGGCCTCTTGATTCGACCTGCGGATCTCGTCATACACCTCCTGCCGATGCACGGGCAGGTCGGCCGGAGCGGTGATGCCTAGCTTCACCACCTCGCCATCGACGCGCAACACTTTCACCGTGATGCGGCCGTCGATCACAATGCTTTCGCTGAGTTTCCGCGAGAGAATCAACATGGCGACCGGGAGTTAATTGGCCCGGAGAGGGAGGGGATAAGCCACCGGGAGATCGGAAGCATTGAGCGGGATTACCTGTTTGGCGAGCAGCGTGCGCCGGTTGAGGACAATCGGCCCCTTGAGATTGATCGTGGCCTGTTGCGGCCCACGAACCGTGACAATGTTGAGGACCAGACCGTCCTCGGCATTCTGTAAGCCCAGGAACTGCGTGTCCTGGTCGGCGATGTTCGGCCCGTAAGCCGGTAAAACAACGGACGGCGGCATCACTAAGAACGCCAGTTTCGGATTGTCCAGGGCCCGCAGCCGAAGGAACGGCGCCTCGGCGGGGCGAGTCAAAAGGGAGAAGCGTTTGAATTCCTCGAACCCCAACAAGCCAAGCGGCATGTCGATGATGCACTGCGTTCGAGCGTTAGCCGGAGTGGTTTCAACAGTTTCGGTACAGTTCATGTTTTTATGCCAGGTAATAAGCTAAGGAGAGGTTTTCGTTGAGCAGGCTAGCGCCGCTCTGCACCGCAGCCTGATAGGCGCTCTGAGCGGCCGACAGCTCTGTCATCGTCTGCGCCGGATCGGCCCCCGCGTCTTGCGAAATCAGGTTATTGGTGGAGTTTGCCTGGGCTGTGGCCACGGCACTGGCCGCGGCAAGGTGGGATTGGATGACGCCGTTCATGCCAACCTGCAGAGTGATGTTGTCCTGGTCTTTGGCCAGCGCGGCGCTGTCGGTCGAGGAGATGGCGGTGGTGTTCCCAGCCAAAAGGTGGCTTTGCAGGGCGATCAAATGGTTGAAAAAATCTGCGCCATTCCGCGAATCCGTAATCAGCCCTTCGGGCCCGCTGCCGGAGGTGTTCGCCCCCACCGTCTGGGCGGACACCGTGTTGCCGGGAGCAATTTCGACGGAGGCCACCGAGGAGTTGCCCTGGTAGGTTACGGCCGTGACATTGCCGCTGGCATCCGTAGTGGCGACAAACGGCGGTTGGTTGTCGAGCGTGCCGCCGAACAGGTACTGGCCCTGGTCTTGGCTGTTCATCGCCTGCACACCCTGCTGAATAAGTTGGGTCACTTCCGTCGCATAGGTCTGGAGTTGCTGCGGAGATGCCGTCCCGTCAGCCAGCGTCGCGATCTCGCTGGCTCGCTGCGAGATCGTGTCCAGGGTCTGCATGGCGTTGTACGAACTGGTGGCTACCGCCTGGAGGGAGGTGATGTTCTGCTGATACTGCGCCGTCTGGCTGTTTTGCGCCTGGAGATTGAGCACGGCGCCCATCCCGGACGGGTCATCGTCGAGTTGGCTGAACCGCAGGCCCGTGGCGACTTGCTTCTGCAGCTCGTTCTGTTGAGTGTTCAACGTGCTCAACTGGTTCACCAGTGAGTCGGCTAAAGTATTAAATGCAACACGCATAGTTCCTCTTCGCTGCTTTACGGGCTCTGTTTCATGCCGATCACCGTGGTGAGCATTTGGTCCAGGGTCGTCACTAGCTCCGCCGAAACCTGATAGGCCTTTTCGTAGCTCACCATGTTGGTCATTTCCTGATCCAGGGACACTCCGCTGACCGAACTGCGCTGGTTTTGCAGCATGGTTTGCACGGTCTGCTGGTCGCTTAGCTGGCTGTTCACCGTTGCCAGCGCCGAACCCAGGTCGGTCGCCGTGCCGTTGTAACTCTGGGAGAACGTTTGGTTGGCCAGGCCCGCTTGAGGCGCATTTGCCAACTGCGCCAAGGCCAGCGCCACCTGGTTGTTCCCGGCATCGCCCGCCACGCCGCTGGCCTGCAGCGTTGAGGGATCGTTCACCACGGACGCCGTGACGGAAATATCGCCGGCATTGGCGCCGCTGAAAAGACTAGCGCCTTTATGGCCGTTGAGGTCGTAGCCGGGCTGGTAAATTGAATTGACTTGTGAAATGAGTTGCGAGGCAAGCGCATTGATGCCGGTGCTCAGCGAGGCGAGGCCGTTGTCGCGCGCTGCGATGGTGCCCGCGATAGTCCCACCGCTCAGCGCCAGGGGCGTCCCTGAAGTCACCCCAGACACCAGCAACTGGCCGCCTCCCCCGTCATAGGTTTGGAGGGTGTCGTCCACGGTCGCGCCGGAGACGAGCAAGTGCCCATCCAGCGAGATATTCACGGAACCGTTGGCGTTGGCGCTGGACTGCACACTCGCCAGGTTGGCCAGGCTCTCGAGGGCCTGCTCCCGCTGATCGATCAGATCGTTGGCCGTACCGCCCGACGACGCTTGGGCCGCGACGATTTGCTGGTTGAGCCCGGCAATTTGGGTGAGCAGGTGGTTGGCGCTCGTGACATCGGTCTGAACGGATTGGTTGAGCTGGCTATTGATGCCGCTAAGCTGTTGGTTCACTTGGTTGAACTGGGCCGCGAGCTGTTGCGCCGCTGAGATCACCGTCTGGCGGTTAGTCAAAGAGCTCGGATTGGCGCTGAGGGCTTGAAAGGAGTTAAACAGACCGCTCAAATCGTTGTCCAACCCGCCGTCCGAGCCCACGGTTCCCGTCGCCCCGGAGGAGCTGAGTTGCTCGCCCAGGGCGGCCTGGACATATTGCAACGCGGTTTGCTGCGATTGGAGCGAGCCGGTGACGCTCGTTTCGTTTCGGATCTGCGCGTCGAGCAACGCGTCACGCACCTCCGTGATGGCAACTGCGTCCGCGCCAGTCCCCTGTTGGCCTGTGGTGGTGGGTAGTGGGGTGCTGGCCTCGATCTGCAGTTGCTCACGCGCGTAGGCCGGGTTGTTCGCGTTGGCCATGTTTTGGCCGGAAACCGCCACGCCTTCCTGCTCAGCTTGCATCGAGCGCGACGCCAGATTCAGAGTTCCAAAAAGCCCGAGCATAGAATCAGGTCAGCAGACGTCTTCGTAAATGGGGCGGCTTGGCAAAACCGGTTTGGTGATCCTGCCGGCCTCGTTGTACACTGGAACTCCATTGGCACAGATCGAGTTGATGAATTGTTCCATCAAGTCCAAGGATCGCCGCAGCAGGATTTGATTTTGCCGCGCCCGCTGCTTGACTCGCGCCAGCAAGTGGTTGTTTTCCTCGACCAAAGTCCGCACCAAGGGTTGGTAGGGCACAGGCAGCCGCGGAATGACCACCAGCAGTCGTTCCTCGCCGGCGAAATGCAGTGACAGGGCAAGGTCGCGCTGACGCTGTTCGCGCTCGTGGCGCGCGACGCGGATCGCCTCGCTCTGGCGGTTGATGGCGGCAAGGGTATCAAGCAGCTTATCGGGCAGCCGCTGCACAACCTCGGTCTGCTGCAGATCGAGCAGCGCCAGCAACTCGCCGTACTGCTTTAACTCGTCACGCAAGCTCTCGACAAAATTCTGCAGAAGTTCACTCATAGTTCCGTTTCGTGGCCCGTGCCGTAACGGCAGGAAGCTGGCCCGCGGGAGAGGGTGGTCCGCTCTTCACTGTGCCCTGGTTTGCAGGAGTCCCGGGGATCGGCCCCGCCGGTTCCGCTCCCTGAGCGCCGTAATGGCGTTGGAGCTCGCGCGAGAGGCTTTTCGCCAGACCGAAACCGCCGGATTTGGACATGGTCTCCGCCAACTGGTTGACGATCTCGTCGCGGTAAATGCCGTCAGCCGTCGAATTGCGGACGAATTTCGACGGGAAAACGGGGCGCTGGGTTTCACTCAAGATCTGGCGCAGCAACACCGCCTCGAAGGCGCGGCTGGCTTGGGCGATTTTGTCCGCCTGGGACACCTGCTGGTTCGACGCGAGGCGCTCGAGCGGCAGGCTGGCGGGATCGACGGGGCGGTTATGGAGCGGGTTGAGGTCCATGCTAGCGAACGATCAACTCGGCCTGCAAAGCGCCTGCCTGTTTCATGGCCTGGAAGATCGCCATCATGTCGCGCGGCGTCACCCCGAGAGTATTGAGGGTGGCAGCCACCTTTTCAACGGTTGGCAATTCGGGGAGGCTGACGATGCCGGTCTTTTGCTCTGAGACCTTTGTCTGGGTGCGCGGAGTCACCGTCGTCTTGCCTGAACTGAGGGGATTGGGCTGCGAGACCTCGGGCGTATTAGATACGGTAAGCGTGAGATTACCTTGGGAAACGGCGCAATGTGAGATTCGGATGGTGGAGGTGGCGACGATAGTGCCGGTACGCTCGTTAATGATGATGCGGGCCGGCGTGTCAGGAGTGACTTCGAGCGCTTCCAGGCTGGCAATAAAATCCACCAGGCGCTCTGCCAGACCGTCGGGCACGCGCACTTTGACGGAGGTCGAGTCCAAAGCTTGGGCGGCGTTAGTGAAAGTCAGGTTGATGGCTTCGGCCATGCGCGCCGCGGAGATGAAACTCGGTTCCCGGAGCAGAAGCTCGATGCACTGGTCGTGGAGGATGGTGGCCGGTATTTCCCGTTCGACCAGCGCGCCATTGATAATGGTACCGACGGTTGGATGGTTTTTGGTTACGCTCGCCCCGCCGCCACCCGAGGTTCCCACGCTGAATCCGCCGACCGCCAAAGGTCCCTGGGCCACGGCGTAGACATGTCCATCCGCTCCCAGCAAAGGTGTCTGCAGGAGCACCCCCCCTTGGAGAGATTTGGCGTCCCCCATCGAGGCTGCCTGGACGTCGAGCCGCGCTCCCGGCTTCACAAACGCCGGGATGTCCGCCGTCACCAGCACGACCGCCACGTTCTTCGAGGAGAGCGTTGACGCCGGGACGTTGAGCCCGTAACGCACCAGGAGGTTGGCGATGGTTTGTTGAGTATATACCGGGTCTTTGTCGCCGTCGCCGGCCAAGCCGACTACGAGGCCGAACCCGCTGAGTTGGTTGTCGCGCGCTCCGGCCACAACGGCGAGATCACGCACGGGCACGGCCACTGCAGATTGGAGCAGCACGCCGGCGAGCGATGCCGCAAGAACTCGCCCACTCACCTGGAGGCGGTGCGCGATTTTATGAGGCAGCGTCATGGGTCGGTTCCAAGTCAGAAGGGCGAAAACTTGTCCCAGAGCCGGTGGAACCAACCTTTGCGCTGAGCGTCGGTAATCGTGCCCTTGGCTACGATTTTAATGGTCGCGTCCGCGATATTGTAGCTAAACACGGTGTTGTTCGGCATAATGTCATCCTGGCGGATGGTGCCGCGGAGGACGATCGTCTGCTGCTCGCCCGAGAAGGAATTCTGTCGGACGCCTTCGATTACCAGGTTATGGTTGGGCAGTTCGTCCACGACCCGGACCGCAACGCTGGCAACGATTTGCTCGGAGTTGTTGATCGAGCCGCCACCCGTAAAGTCGCTCTTCCCGGTAAAGTTGAGCGCCGGCAGCGCGCCGCCTTTGGTCAGCAAGCCGCTGGCCCCCGGGCTGTAGAGAAAACTGGCAATGGACGAATTCACACTCGAGGCCTTCGAGGTCGAGGTAGTGTTTGCCTTGGTCGCGGTCGTGTTTTCCTGGACGAGAATCGTCACGATGTCGCCCGGGTGCGCAGCCCGCTTGTCGGAAAACATCGGTCTCGACATGTCGTCGCGCCACAGGGAATCAGCGCGCAAGCTCGGTCCGGCCAGGATGAGCAAGGCGCCCGCCGCCAGGGCGGTTCGGGCAAGGTCCCGGCGCCGGCGGCTGCGCGGGCGGCCGGTTTCAGAGCGGGATGGAAATCGTCTGTTCATTTTCCACTTTTCCGCGGAGTTCACGACGGGACTGAAGATTGCGCACCCGGACCATCTGGCCCGGGACGCCTTCCTCCAGAACTTCAACTTTCAACGAGATCACCATGACGCCATCGCGAACCACGGCCTCTGCGGTCTGGCCGCGAAACACCACGGGCCTGATCCGCACGACGCGCGCTGTCAAGGGGGTGCCCGCCGGCACGCTCGAGGCGAGCTCGCAGGCGGAGGCCTCCGCGGGCAATTGGCAGAGCGGTTCATGCAGCGTGAGCGCGTCGCGGCGTTCCTTTGCAAGATCAGCGTCATTAAGCGGTTGGCCGCGCTGCAGGGCTTTCCGCGCTACCAGCACGTCGCGCCAAAGGCGGGCCTGGATGGGGATCTGCCATGAGCCGACGAGGTCACCGCCTGCCCGCAATTCAAAGCGCACAATGCAGGTCGAGGCAAAATGGTCTGACGCGGGTTCGAGGATCTCGATCGTCAGCGGGACATCCGGCACTTTCACGGCGGTCCAGGGTCTGGTGAAACTCAATTCCCATCGCCCGCCTTCAGTCCCAAGTTGACGCTGTAAGGCCGCGTTCAACAGCAAGCACAGTTCGTCTTCTTCCAGCCGGCGCTTCGGGGGGGTTGTCTGCCGGGCCGCGGCATTGGTCTGTCCGCCCGACGGCGGCGAAAGCGCCGGTGAGCTCTGGGCAAAGAGCGGGCGGCCGGCAACGCTCGCCAGCGCGAGCGCGCCGAGGGCGACCCACTGACACTTTTTGCTGGATACGGTTCGCGCCATGAGATTTAGTTCGCACGTTCTCACGCCTCACGCCTCAGTTCATCGCCTCAGGTTATTGCCTTGTTGCAACATCTCGTCGGCAGCCTGAACGGCCTTAGAGTTCACCTCGTAAGCGCGCTGGGCCATGATGAGATTTACCATTTCCTCGACGATTTGGACGTTGGACATTTCGAGGGAGCCTTGGGATAGTTCGCCGTAGCCGTTCTGGCCGGGAGTGCCGAGTTGGGGCGCGCCGGAGGCGGGGGTTTCTTTGTAGAGATTGCGCCCGAGGCTTTCGAGACCGTTAGGATTGATGAAGCGAGCGAGCTGGACCTGGAAATTAGTCGCGCCGTTGGCGGTAGTGTAGGTGACCATGCCGGTGGGGGCGATGGTGATGTTCGTGGTGCCGGCTGGCACGGCTTGGAAGCCGCCCGCCAAGGGCAACCCGTCGCTCGTGGTAATGCGGCCGTCGGAAGAGGTTTTCAACGACCCGGCGCGCGTGAAGGTGGTGGTTCCGTCCGGCATTTGGACCTCAAAGAAGCCATCCCCGTTGACGGCCACATCGAGCTGCTCGCCCGTTTGTGTCAACTCGCCATTGGTGAAAATACGCGAGGTGGCCACCACTTTCGAACCGTGCCCGATCTGGATGCCGGTCGGAAGCTGGTTCCCCGCGCCCTGTTCTGCCCCTGGCGCCTTGGTGGTTTGGTAAAGCAAGTCCTCGAACTCGATTTTGCTCTTCTTGAAGCCGGTGGTGTTGACGTTGGCCAGATTATTGGAGATCACGTCCAGGTTGAGTTGCTGGCCTTCCATGCCCGCAGCGGCAGAATAAAGGGCTCGCAGCATATCAGTGGTAACTCATAGGGTTCGTTGAATTGTTCGCCATTAGCTCCCAGGCGCCGGATTCCCCACATCGCTGATGAGCCGGCCCACTCGATCGTCTTCCATTTGGATGACCTTCTGGTTTGCCTCGTAAAGCCGCATCGCCGTGAGGAGGTCGCCCATCTCGGTTAGAGGCGAAGCATTGCCGCCCTCCAAGACTCCTTGGCGAACGGTAGGCTTGGCCGTGGTGACGGGCTCGATCGATGGATCGCCCGCAATGAACAGTCCAGTGCCCGTGGGGGTCAGCGCACTCGGGTCGCTAAACACCGCCACCTTAAGACGACCCTTGAGCTGGCTCCCTTGCGAGACCTCCCCCGTCGCCGACACACTCATAGGTGCGGTGTCGTTGACATTGAGCTGAATTGGCCCCGAGCGCCCCATCACCGGCAGCCCTTGTTTCGTGGTCAGTTGTCCCTTGGCATTCACTCGAAACTCCCCATCCCGCGTATAGCTGGAGCTGCCGTCGGGCATCTGCACCTCAAAGAATCCGGGGCCTTCGACGGCCAGGTCCGTCGCCACGCCTGTGGGCCGGAGTTCTCCCGCGCTAAAATTGGTCACGGTCCCTGCCAGCGGCATGGTGAACCGTTGCGCCGCCGATGGCGAGGTTCCCGCCGCCCGCACCATGAAACCGGCCTGCACGGCGCTGAAGGCAACATCCTGCTTTTTGAAGCCCGGAATCTGACCGGCCGACAAATTGTCAGCAATGATTTCCTGCCAGCGGGTGCTGGCATTCATCCCGGCGGCGGCCTGGTATAGGATCGGGTCCATACGCTTTAGTGACTCTTAGCAATGAAGGTGCCATCGGTTAAAACCCCGCGTTTGTGGGGGTTTTGGAGTCCCGGTGCCGTCGCAGACGGGCAAAAGATTCCCACCCCTCGAAACTTTCTTCCGGGTGATCGAGCCGGCGGAAGCCGCCCTTGCGCACGCGCTGGGTGTTCCAGCCGGTTTTGGTGGGGATCGGGATGCGCGTGAGGATCGGCGATCAATACGCGCAGGCTAGATCGATGGTGTGACCGCACGGACATTGGACTATGATGCGGGTGACGCGTTCGCCATCGCGTTCGAGAGTGATCTTGGGTTCGACTGAAGCGTGTGGAGGAGCCGCGGCGGCTGTGGCCAGCGCCTCGTGAACTGGACGAAAGGCTTTCTCCGGGCCCACCGCGGCCGCAACTTCGGTTGCCGGCTTCGGTCGGAGCGGCGTGGGGCCGCCGGTGGGCGCGACTAAGGGTACGAAGGACTTGTTCATCGAAAGCTAGCCGTGGTGTTCGGCTGGTTGGCGCCAGTGCTCTCTGCTTGAGTACCCTCCTGCACTCGAAGCAGCACGGATACCCGGCGGTTGATGTCGTCGGCGGGACGCGTGTTGGCCATTGGCTGCGTGTCACCCAACCCAGAGACGCGGCAAACCTGGGCTTTGGCGACCCCGTGCTGGAGCAGCTTGCGCCGCGCCGCGTTGGCCCGGTCGGCGGAAAGCTCCCAATCGCCGTAATCCTCGCGCAGGGACTTGTGGCCGGCCTCGGTATGGCCGGACAACTCGAGGGCGAAGGTGGGGTATCGGCCAATTTCCCACGCGAGAGTCGAGAACACCCAGGAGCCGTAGGTGGTGAGGCGGGCGCTGTCGGGCTCGAAGAGCGGTTTTTGGGCACGGTCGAACATGTTGATCCGCAGCCCATCGGACGTGAGGTCGAGTTGGACGCTCTCCTGGTTGTTTGGGTCCTGTTGGAGGAGTTTGGCGAGATCATCGGTGAGGCGTCGCAACAACTCGAGGTGCAAGGCGGAGACGGAATCGAAATTGCCTTTCTGCTGGCGGGTGGCCTGCACATCTTTGTTTGGAATAATGCCGACGGACTCCTTGGTGGCGGAAGAGAAGGGATTGCGAAACGCGCGCTCGATGGCTTCCTTGACCCGGGTGTCCTGGGCCGTTAGCCAGAGGACCAGAAAGAGCGCCATCATGGCCGTGACGAAATCGGCGTAAGCGACTTTCCAGGAACCGCCGTGGTGCGCCCGCTTACTCATTGGCTCTTGGCGGCATTGGCGGACAGCGTCTTGAGCATGGCTTCGAGTTCATCGGCGCCCGGCCGCAGGTCTTCACTTAGGCTGCGCCGGGCAACCTCGATAGCCATCCCCGGCGCCATGCCGGAGGCGAAGCTGACCACTGAGGAGGAGATGCAGCGAAAATAGGCCAGCCGCGCCGAGACGTTGAATTCCATGTTGACCGCCAGCGGGCTCAGGAAGCCGTAGCCCAGGAAGATGCCGAGAAAGGTGCCTACCAGCGCGGCGGCGACTTTGATCCCAATCTGCTCGATGGGCCCGGCGATGGAGGCCATGGTGATAACGATGCCGAGCACTGCGGCCACGATGCCGAATCCAGGCATCGCATCGGCCGCGCGATTCAGCACGGTGATCGGGCCCTCGCTTTCCTCGACCATGCGCTCGAGGTCGGTCTCGAGCAAATGCCGCAACTGGTCGGGCTTGACCCGGCCGTCGATGACGGGGCGCAAAGCGCCGCAAAGGAACTCGAGGGCCTCGTGGTTGCCGAGGACGCCCGGGTAGCGTTGAAAGATGGAACTGGTGGAAGGGGTGGTGAGGTGTTCCTCGAGGGCTATCAGGCCGCTGCGCCGGCCGAGCTGAAACAACTCATAGAGGGCCTGGAACAACTCATCGTAGGCCCGGCGATTGTAAGGAGTGCCCTTGAGCACGATGACGATTGAACGCAGCAGATCGATGAGCACGCGTTTTGGCGCCATGATCACGACAGCGCCCAAAGCCGCGCCGCCGATGATCACTAATTCCGAAAGGTGCATCAACGTGTAAAAGTGGCCGCCCGCCATCATGAAGCCGCCGGCGACCGACGCGAGCACGATCATCGCCCCAACCAGGATGATCATGCGAGTCCCCCGGGTGCGCGCCGAAGAGTTGCGGCCTCCTGCCGCTCGATGAACGAGCGGATGGCAAGAATGGCTTGTGAATGGATCTGCGAGATGCGCGATTCGGTCAGTCCGAAGGCCTCGGCTATTTCCCGCAAGCGAAGATCCTCGAAATAATACAGGGCGAGCACCTTTTGTTGCACCTGGGGCAGTTGCCGTATCCGCCGGGCAATCAACTCCTTCAGTTCGTTCTCCGAGGCGCTATCGAAGGGGCTCGGCTGCGAGTCGTCGGGGATGCTTTCGTGTTGCGTGGTCCCGTCCGGCGTGTCAGCCGAGGCGCAGGCATCCAGGCAAACGAATGCGACCGGCCGTATCTCCTCGAGCCAGTCGCGGTATTCGCCGGGTGTAAGGCCCAGCGCCTTGGCGACCTCCTCCTCCCCGGGCGGTTGGCCCAACTGTTGTTCGAGCTCGTTGAGGACATTCTGAATCCGGCGCGCCTTCTCATGCACCAGACGCGGGACCCAATCCAGCCGGCGCAATTCGTCCAGAATCGCGCCGCGAATACGGAACCGGGCAAAAGTCTCGAAAGAGGCCCCAGCCGTGGCGTCATAGCTGCGGATGGCCTGCAGCAGCCCGACCAGTCCCGCGCTGTGCAGATCCTCAGGCCGCACGTGAGCGGGCAAGCTCAGTGCCACGCGGCCTACGACGGTGCGGACTAGCGGCAAGTATCGTTCGACGAGGGCGTTTTCAACTCCAGCATCGCCGGTCTCGTGATACGGCTGCCATAAATTGTGAGTCGCGGGCGGACCTTTTTCCTCCAGCGGTTCGACCTCTTTCGCTTCCAGAGACAAGGTAGTCATTTGTTCTTAAGCGTGGCGGGCACACTTTGGCTGCCGGTGTTAGCTTCGGAGGTTCGGCGCTGTTCCACAGAATCCAGCAGTCCCCGCAGCCAAATGCGGCCCCACCAGCGCATGAGCAATCCCACGACCGTGGCGCCCGCGCTAGCGTGCCAGAGAATCGCGGGCCAATCCGCCTGGCGGGCGAGCCCGAAGCCAAGGCCCAAGCCGAAGCCGAGCAGGCCCCCGGTGAGCATTAATGTCTTCATTTCACACGTCATTCGTCGTTCGGATCCAGGCTTGCGGCTGTTGCCACGCGAAAAAGCGCTGAGCCGCCGTCTGTTCCCTAGCAAAGTCTCTGCCAATAACCCTTTTTTCGCGAAGGATCGGCATTTGCACGGGCGTCAACGGCCAATCTGGCGGGAAATCAGCATTTCGGGCGAGGCGGCGCAGAAATCACCCGGAATATTTTGCCCTCCGCCAAGGTATCCTACCCTGAAATTTGTGCCGAGCACGACGTTCCAGAGTTTCCCGCGCCGCCGCTCCTCGTCCAAGTGTGTGAAAATGATATCCGTGACTGGCATTGAGGCAAAGCCTCGGATTTGCTCGATGGTCACGGGAATCTCGTAAGCGGCGTTGAGCACCAGGTGAATCTGCGCGGAAGCCATCGCTTCCAAGCGAGCGCGCAGCTCCTCAACCTTGCGGGCATCCATGATATCGACCCCCGGCAAATCCACCCACCCGAGGTCGAAGTTTGCCACCCCGTGGGTTCCTGGCCATTCGCGTTGGACGGGCACACCAAGGATTTCGCCGTATAGATCCAGGAGCCCCGGCAGGTTTGCCGCCCGGCCATCCAGCCGCCAGGCGCACGCGGTTCGCTCTTCAGTCAAAATGGCTTTCGCCATCCATTTGCATAAGACGGTGGTTTTGCCCGAACCCGGCGGTCCGATGAAAACGTGGATCTGGGGGAAACGGTGTGCCGGAGCGGGTGTTGAAGGCCAAAAACTCTTCAACGCGGATTGCACCAGGGCGAGTTCCTCGGGAAAGGATGCGGGTGGGTCGCCGCCACAAGACGAGCGTGCCCGGGCGAGCACCTTCTCGACCGGCAACGCCAATAAACCCATCTGGCGCAGCACCGCAGCGCTTCGCCAGCGGCCTGGAGCCGTATCGGCGCTTGCTGCGGCGCCGGGGGCGAACCCTCGCATAGTCGCGGCCTCTGGAAACTCGTTTGCAAGCCCGGGTATAGAGATGGCGTCAGACATTCCCGCAACTCGAGGCCAGAGTGGCGCCGCCCGTCGCTGGCAGTTTCCAGCCCCGTCAGGCGCTGGTTCCGGCAATGAGGCTACTACCTCAATCTGTGGCCTCCGCCAGAATCGGCTGAAGCCCTCGGCGGGCACCTGCGCCACGCTCAAGACCACGGCATCCGGCCCCAGACGGGAACGGACTTGCCCGAGGGCGTCGCGGGCGTCGCGCGCCAGAAAGCGCAGAGCGCTCATGCGGCAGCGGGAATGGTCGCCGCGTTCTGGATCTCAGTCCGCGGCGGAATCTCTGGATAGGCAATCACGGCGAGATCAGCATAGGTGGATTCGAAGAACCGCCGGAAGCCCAGGCGAATTTGCGGCGAGCAGAGCACCACGGGGGGATGGCCGGCTGCGAGCAACTGCTGCACAAATTTGCTGAGCGCATCATTGATGTGCCGGGCCAGGCTCGGTTCGAGGACCAGCGAGACTTCGCTCGGCGTCTGGCGCACGCCCTGGGCGATCACCTGCTCGAGTCGTGGATCGAGCGTAATGGCGCGCAGCCCGCCGTTGGGCGTTTGATAGTTGCGGGTGAGTTGTCCGCCGAGGCCGCGGCGGGCATATTCAGACAGTTCGTCTGGATTCTTAGTGAGTCCCGCGTAGTCGCTCACTTTTTCGAGCAGCCCGGAGAGATTGCGTATCGAAATGCCCTCGGCCAGCAGGTTCTGCAGAATCCGCTGGACCTGCCCGACCGTCAGTTGCGCCGGAACCAATTCGTTCACCAGCGTCGGATGCGTCTGCTTGAGATTGTCGAGCAGCACTTGGACATCCTGGCGGCTGAGAATTTCGTGACAACGGCGGCGCACCGTCTCGCTCAGGTGCGTGACCAAGACCGACGGGGCGTCCACGACCGTAAAGCCCCCAGCCTCCGCCGCCTTGCGCTCGGTATCGTTGACCCAGGTCGCGGGGAGTTGAAAAACCGGTTCCGTCGTGGGAACGCCTTTGAGCACGGTTTTGCTTTTCGCGGCATTCATGGCCAGCCAAAGGCCAGGCCGCAGTTCTCCTTGCGCCACGGTGCTGCCCTTGAGCAGGAATCGGTATTCATTGGGATTGAGCTGCAGATTGTCCCGCAATCGGATGGGGGGGATGATGACGCCCATCTCCTGCGCGAACGTGCGCCGGACACTGGTGACGCGGTCAAGCAAGTCGCCGCCGCGGCGCTTATCCGCCAACGCCACCAGAGCGTAGCCCAATTCCACCTGGAAGGGATCCAGATGCAGCAACTCTTCCAGCTTGTCGAGACCTTTGGATGCGCCCGCACCGGCCGGCGCGGAACCGCTTCCGGTTTTGGAAGAGGCGGCCCTGGCCCCGGCCGGGGCTGGCGACTCAGCCAAGGCGGGTTCGAGCGGTCCATGCCGATGGAGCGTGTAGGCCAGCAAACCGGTCAGCGTGGCCAGCACCAGAAACGGCAGCATCGGCAGCCCAGGCACAAGTGCAAAGACGCTCATCATGCAGGCCAGCACGGTCATAGCGCGCGGGTACACGAGCAATTGTTTGCTAAGTTCATGGCCCAAGTCGTTCCTCGAGGCCGCGCGCGTGACCAGGATGCCTGCCGCGGTGGAAGTGATGAGCGCGGGGATCTGAGAAACCAAACCATCGCCGATCGAGAGGATCGTAAACCGCTGCAAGGCCTCCGTGACGGTCATGCCTTTTTGCGCGATGCCGATCGCGAAGCCGCCGATGACATTGATCAGCGTGATGAGAATGGCCGCGATGGCATCGCCGCGGACAAATTTGCTGGCGCCGTCCATGGCGCCGTAAAAGTCGGCTTCCTGCTCGACATTCCTGCGGGCCGCGCGCGCCTCCGTTTCATTAATGAGGCCGGCATTCAATTCCGCATCGATGGCCATCTGTTTGCCGGGCATGGCGTCCAAGGTGAAGCGCGCCGCCACTTCCGCGATGCGGCCCGCACCTTTGGTGATGACGATGAAATTGATCAGGACGAGGATCAAGAAGACCACTAACCCGACGACGTAGTTTCCGCGGACGACGAAATTGCCGAAGGCCTCGATGATATGGCCGGCGTAGCCGTCCAGCAGGATGAGCCGCGTAGAGGCTACGTTGAGTGAAAGCCGGAATAAGGTGAGAAAGAGGAGCAAGGTGGGAAAACTCGAAAAGTCAGAGGGCTGCCGCACATAAAGAATGATGAGCAATGCCAGCAGCGAACAGGCGATGCTCAAGGCGAGCAGACAATCCAGAAACGCAGGAGCAACCGGCAGGATCAACAGCAGCACCGTTCCGAACAGGCCGGTGATGAGCCAAAGATCACCGTGGCGCAGGAGCACTCGCAGATTGTCGCTGAGTTTGGCCATAAAATCAGGGTTTCGAGCCTACTGGGTGTCGGGGGACCGGGCGCAGGCCTCCGCATAATACCGATAAGGATTGGTGCGATACACGTAGGCCAGAATCTCCGCGACCGCCGCGTAAAGTTGCGCCGGGATTTCGCGCCCGACCTTGCCGTACTTGAACATCAGCCGGGCCAGCGGCTGGTTTTCGACGATCGGCACATCGTGTTGGCGCGCAATCTCGCGGATCTCCTCCGCGTTCTTGCGAATTCCTTTGGCCACCAGACGCGGCGCCTCCATGGTCTGGCGATCGTAACGCAACGCGATGGCGAGGTGGGTGGGATTCGTGATTACCACGTCAGCCTCGGCAACGTCAGCCAGCATGCGCCGTTTCGAGCGGCCCAGCAGGCGCCGGCGGCGCGCTTTGATTTGTGGGTTGCCTTCCGTGTTCTTCATTTCGTCTTTCAACTCTTGCCGCGTCATCATCAGGTCGCGGTTGTTCCGCCAGAATTGGTAACCGTAATCGGCTGCCGCGATGATTCCCACCGCGAACAACACCCGCATCGAGATGCCGAGCGCGGACGCTGCCAGAAACTCGACAAAACGCGGCAGACTCACCGCGGTCGTGAAGACTGGGTCGGCGACGACCTGCTTAACCGCCGAGTAGGCCAGGGTGAGCACCAGCAGGAACTTCACCAGCGCGATTCCTGCGGCCACGGCCGAGCGTGCCGAGCACACGCGTTTGGCTCCTTCGGCCATATTGATGCGCTCCCAGTGGAACCCAAGAGCTTCTGAAGCGGTGTTGAAACGATTTTGAACCGTGCCCGCCAGCAAGCCGCCAGCCATAGCCGCGAGCACTATCGGGGCGACACACTGCAGAAGGACCAGCGTCCCGCGCAACGCTTGTCCTGGTATGGAATTCATGCTGATGGGCGTATCGTGCAAGTGGCCGAGCATGGCCGCCGTAGCGCGCCCCATGGTTTGCCACACTTCCCGGCCGGTGAAATAGATCGCGCACAACATGGCCAGCAGCACAAACGCGGTTTGCACCTCCGCGCTGTGTGCAATCTGGCCTCGCTTCTGGGCCTCCTCCAGCTTTCGCGGGGAGGGCTGCTCGGTTTTTTCGCCTTGCGGTTCGCTCACAGGTTTCAGCCCGCTCCCAATAGCTGCGCCACGCGCATGATGTCTTCGGGCAGCCGGCGCAGTTGGTTGAGGATATGCTGGGCGGAAATCTCGAGGGTGAGAGCGAAAACCACGAGCCCGCAGACGATTCGCAAGCCAAAGCTTTCCGCCAGGACGTTCATCTGCGGCACCAACCGTCCCAGCAACCCAATCAGGACCATGGCCAGAAACGAGGCGGCGATCATGGGACCGGCGATTTGGATACCGACGACGAAGACCCGGGTGGTATGATCCAGGAGGTTGCTGAACAACCCTTCGCTCAGGCGGGCCCCGCCTATCGGGACTAGCGTGTAAGTGTAGCTGAAGCCGGTCAGCAGCCAGTGGTGCAGGTCCAGCGACATCATCAGCAAGCAGGTGAGGAGGAACATCATCAAGGCGGGGGCTTGGGTTGGCCGCGCGTTGAGCGGATCGAGGATGCTTCCCAAGTGGAGGCCCAATTCGTTGCTGATAAGCTGGCCTGCAAAATCCGACACGAAGAAGGCCATCCGCGTGACCAGCCCGATCAACAGCCCGCAGCACACTTCGCGGGCGGATAACCCGATCCAGTCCAGCAGGGTGACTGGGCCGTGGGCAAAAGCCGGCAGCGTGGGCGCCACCAGCACCGCGAGCAAAGCGGCAAAGGCGACGCGAACCTGCACGGGAACGTTGAGCATCGTAAAGATGGGCAGGATGCTGAGGAACGCGCCGGCCCGGATGAAAACCAGCATCCAATTTTTGAGGTCCCAGTCCATGCGCTTACAATGCCATTTCGGGTATCTTCAGGAGGATGGCCGCGGTGAACTCCACCAACTGGCGGACCATCCACGGCGCCAATAGCAGCAGCAGCCCGAGCACGCATAGCGCCTTGGGCACAAAGCTCAGCGTATGTTCATTGATGGAAGTGACCGCCTGGAATAAGCTCACGATCAGCCCCAGGAGCATAGCTACGCCGAGAAACGGGGCGGCCAGAATGACCGCTTGCCAGATCATCGTTTTCATCAACTGCACCGCGAACTCAGGGTTCATAAATGTCTTCGCCGCCACGGGAGCCGCGAGCTTCGCGCTCACGAACCGAAACTCGTGATGAGCGAATGCACGATAAGCGACCAGCCATCGACGAGCACGAACAGCAGGATCTTGAGCGGCATCGCGAGGGTCGACGGCGGGAGCATCATCATGCCCATGCTCATCAGCACGGTGCTCACTACGAGGTCGATGAGGATGAACGGCACGAGGATGAGGAACCCCATTTGAAACGCCGTGCGCAACTCGCTGATGATGAAGCCCGGCACCACCACGCGCAGTGGCAGTCTATCGGGCTCCGTAGGCGGCAACTTTGCCAGTGCCGCAAAGAGCTCGACGTCCTTAGCTCGGGCCTGCTTGAGCATGAACCCCCGCATCGGACCGGAGGCGCGCTCGAGGGCCTCGTCTCCGGAAATCTGCGCGGCCCGGTACGGCGCGATGGCCTCGCGGTTGATGTTGTCCCAAACTGGCGCCATAATAAAAAAGGTCATGAAGAGCGACAGGCCCACGACGATTTGATTAGCGGGCGCCGCCTGGAGTTGCAGCGCGGTACGCACAAAGGAGAGCACGATGACGATGCGGGTAAAGCAAGTCATCAGGAGGATGATCGAGGGTGCCAGCGTCAGCAACGTAAGGCTGAAGAGTATCCTGATGCCCATGTCCACATCCTGCGGATGCCCGCCGCCTTCCAGCGCGATGTGCAAAGGACCTAGCGAAGCAACCTGGTTGGTCTGCGCCTGAACGTGGACCGCGCCAAACGTTAATCCCGCCAAGAGGAGCAGGAACAGGCCCGCGTAAGGTCCGCGGCGGACCGTCTTCATTTTCGCTTCCTCGGTGGCCGGCTTCATTTTTGCGGCAGTAGCTCCAGGAGGCGTTGGGAAAACGAACCCGGGGCCGCGCCCGGCGCCGCCTCAGCGCGAACGTCGGAGGCCGGCGGCAGTTGGCTGAGCAGACTCAGTCCGCCAGGTGAGCTGCCGATCAACAACCGTTGCTGCTCGTACCCAACCACGTGCAGGGCGAAGCGGTTGCCGAGCGCGCGGGATTCCAGAATGGCCAACCGTGGAACGCCCGTTTTGCGCCAGGCCAGGCGTTGCGCGTTGCGGAAGAGCCACACGCCTCCGAAGAGCAGCGCCAGTACGAAGGCCAGTGCCGCCAGCGTGCGTATCGCCGAGAGCCCCGCGCCGGGGAGATCCGCGTGCAGTGTCACCGTGTTGGTGGACTGCGCCAAACCCACGCGCGCGGCGCCCATGACGGCCAGTATGAGAAGACGGGTTGATAACAGCTTCATGTGCGCAGTGCTCCGGCAAGGACCTCGGTAATCTTGATGCCGAATCGGTTCTCGACGACGACGATTTCGCCGCGCGCCACCAGCTTGCGGTTGACGGACAGTTGCACTGGCTCATCGGCAGGCTTGTCGAGCTGCACCACCGAGCCAATGCCCAGTTGAAGGACCTCACGCAACGGTAACAGGCAACCGCCGAGTTCGACCGTCAATTTCAGGGGCACATCCAGGACGATATCGAGGTTAGGAGATGAGGTGGCCGGGTTGCTCATATACGATCAAATCTTCAGGGGTTCAGTCAACTCGACCGCCCAGTGCTCCCCGCTGGTGCCCAGCCGGCCTTGAAACCTCGGCTGCCGCTCGAGATGGATTTCCACCCTGTCGAACCAATTCTCGCCGAGGATCAACACTTCGCCGGATTTCAGCCCAGCCAGTTCCCGCGCGCTCAACTCAAGCCCATGCCATTCGGTGCTCACTTGAACGGGCACTTCGTCGAAGCTGGGATTCCATAATGTCGGAGCCGACGGGGGAGCGGGTTGGCTTGCCGCAGCCTCCCCGCCGGGACCGCCGCGCGGCAGAAGCGGGCCCAGAGTGAGCACCGGGAACGCCAACTGCATCCGGTCAACACAGTCGCCCAGCAGCACTTCCATCGAAAGCAGGAGCATGAAACTGTCGCGAGGCAAACTGTTGAGCGAACGGCCATTGCTTTCGTGGCCGAGCACGACCGGCCGCAGGTTTTCAGTTTTCTGCCAGAGCTGGCACCATTCTTTGAGGAGGATCTCCACAACCTGATCCAGCAAAGCCACCTCGATCTCGTTCAAATCCTCGTTGGAGGAGACCCCTTTCGCCGGGCCCCCGAGCAGCCGGTCCACGATCGTCAGGCCCAGCCGCGGCGGGATATCCAGCAGGCACACGCCGTTGAGCGGTTCAACTTTGAAGACGGTTAAGTGGGTCGGGTTGGGAAGGCCATCGATGAAGGCGGAATAACTTACGCACTCGAGCTTCGTTATCTGAATACTGGCCTCCAGGCGCAGATAAAGGGAGAGCTGCGCGGACAGGGATCGGACAAACTCCTCGTACACCAAACCAATCTTGCGCAACTGCTCCGAGCCAAGCGGCGCCGGCTGGCGAAAGTCGCGAGGATGAAGGTCTTCGTTTCTGAACGTTGCCTTGCGGCCACCGGATTGGATAACCGTGGCGGTCGGTTCACGAGCCGATCCTTCCGCGGCTAGCGGCTCCGGCGGGCTGCCGGGCTGTTCGTCGGGTTTGCTGGCTGAAGGTGGGTCACCCATTTCGGTTATACGGTTACTGAATGGCGAAGTCGGTGAAGTAGATCTCCTGAACCGCCGCGTTGCCGAGAATGCCGTTGAAACCTGAGATCAATTCCCCGCGAATCAGGTTGCGCGCACCCGGTTTTTCCAGGTCGGCGATGGTCTTAGCGCTCAACAGGCCGCTGGCCAGATCACGCAACTGGGCCTCGTTTTGCGAAACCCGGCTCGTAAAATCAGCCCCCCTTCCGGCGAGCGCCAGCGTCGTGAGCAGATAGCGCGAGCCCATGGTGCCGGCCACATTAACCAGCAATTTATTGAGTGTCGCAGTTTGCTTTTGGCCGGTCGGAAGGTTCTCCTTGCCCTCGCCAGGCTCAACCGGACTTTCCTTGGCCACCGGGTCAGCCCCGCGGGCCTCGGCACGAGTGATTTTTTGCATTCGGGGGACCAGGACGAAAGTGGTCACCGCATAGGCGAGCGCGGGCATGACCAGCAACGCGACCCCGAGAGGCACCCAGGCCTTCCACCCGTCGCCTTGGGCCTTCCCAGCGGGTGTCTCGGCAGCCTCGTCGGCCGCCGGCCGGTCCGGTTCAGACTTGCCGTGGGAGCGTGGAACCAGGTCAGTCGGTTGCGCCGCCATAGGAGTCAACGGATAAGATTTACCGTGGTCTGCATCACCTCGTCGCTGGTCGTCACCACCTTGGCATTGGATTCAAAGGCGCGCTCCGCAGTGATCAGATTGGTCATCTCGCTGGTCAGATCCACGTTCGACATTTCCAACGACCCCGCAACGACCGAACCGAGCCCGGCAGTCTGAGGGGCTGCCGGGGTCCCCACGGCGCCAGCCGCCGCAGTGATTGCATAGACATCGCCCCCTTGCTTCACCAGTGCGTTCGGATCGTTAAAGCTCTGAAGCAAAACTTGACCACGCACGAACGTCGTGCCGTCACTCAGAACGACGTTGACATCCCCGTTCTGGTTGATGCTGAACGACTGCACGGTGGCCCCCGGGGCCGCGGTAGCGGGCGCGCCAGTGGCGTCGATTTTTATATCGCCCGTGGCGCTCAGGGCGCTGGTGTTGTAGCCCTGCACGCGCAGACCACCGGAGGTGATCAGATACCCGCTCGCGTCCACCTGGAAACTTCCATCCCGCGTCACGTATTGTGCGCCTCCAGTGGGGTTCTTCACCGTGAAGAAGCCTTGCCCATTCACGGCGAGGTCCGAACCCACGCCGGTGGAGGCAATCGTGCCCTGGTTGAAATTGCTGGCGATGGCGGAGGTGCTCACGCCGCTGCCGACCTGGAGGTTCCCGCCGCCAAGCCCAATCGCTTGGCTCAAGGTGTCCTCGAAGTTCATGGACGCGTCTTTGTAGCCCGTGGTATTCACGTTGGCCATGTTATTGCCGATGACGCTCATGTCCTGCTGAAACTGTTCAAGAGCGCTAACTGCGGTGTTGAGTGTTGAGAACATAACTATTTCGAACTGGTTACTTGGTTACTGTATTTGTTTGACTGCCAGATGGAGTTTGGGTGACTGAGATTACTTGGTTCAAAGCGTAGGGCTGGCCGTTGACCACAATGCTTGGCGTCCCGGCCGCGTACTGGACCGCGCTCACGACACCCGCTATCGTCGCGCCTTGCGCCGACTGCAACTGGACGGTGCTCCCCAACAGAGCATTGGCCTGGATGCCGGCCATGTTTCCTTGCATGGTCTGGGTCTCTTGCAGCGCGCTGAACTGCGCCATCTGCGCGGCGAAATCGGTGTCGCTCACGGGGTTCATCGGATCCTGTTGCGACAGTTGAGCCACCAGCAACTGAAGAAAGTCGTTTTGGGTCAGCACCTGCTGCGGCAACTGAGATGCCGTCTGCGACTGGGTTGCAGAACTACCCGCTTTTGCGGAACTGATAGAGGCTACGGACATAAGTGTTCGATATAGTTAAGCCCACCATTCGCGGGCATTATCGGTAAGAGTTCTTCCCGCGCCGGATTTGAGCGGTTGAGGGTTCAGGATGGTTTGCGGAGAAAACTCCTTCGGTGGCGGCAAATCGCGGTCCCGGCGCGAGGAGGAAAAGTTGCCCGCTCCAGACGACGCTGCCTGCTCTGCGCCCGAAGTCAACGGGCCCAGGCGCACGCCATGTTCGGCCAAACGGTTCTGCAGTTGCTTCCATTCGGAGCCCATCGCGGAAAAGTCGCCCCGCTCGAGCACGGCCTGAGCCTCGAGACACCCCTGCGCAAACTTAACATGGAGCACCAGTTGGGTATTGCCGTCGGGGTTCAGGACCACGGACGTCGAACCGGCGCCGATGCGCGGCAGCCCGGTGATGACGTTTTCGATGGCTCGATGCGCAGGTTGGCCGGCTGCGGCTTGTGGCATGGGCGTCTCGGCACGGCCCGCGAGCCCCGCTCCCGCCGAGTGGTTGCTCAGGAGAGCGGCCGCCGGTTCTGCACTTGAAAGTGGCGCCAGGGCTTTATCAGCCGCGGCAAGTTCTGCCTTGTTGTTCATTCCCGTTCGCCTCGGCGATTCAGCCGCCGCCCCTTGGGTCGGCAAATTCTGCTCGGCCGGGGCGGAAATTTCGTTCACTTCTGGCTTCGCCTGCATTCTCCCGTCTTGCAAAGCAACCGGCATACCATGTTCGTTGGGCGACGAGATCTTCTCTCCTCGGAGATTGCCTGGCCCTTCGTTCTCCGGCATCGGGAGCGAGGCCATCGACCCTCGTGCCACACTCGACGCGGGGTCATCCGGTTGCCCCGCCTCGGGCGGTTTGGAGGCCGAGGCTTCGCCCTCGCCTTCGGCGGCGACAACCGGCGCTTTGGCCTCGCGTGCCAAGCTTTTCGTGCCTGCAGGCAGCGGCCCCTTCGAGGGCTCCGGGACTTCTGCTGGACTCGTGGATGGCTGGGTCAACACGGAAAGCACCGGTGATGAAATTGGCTGGGCGCCCTGCCCTTTCGCTGGGAAGTAAGGCGCAAAGGTGCCGGCGGTGCTCCCCTCGACCACGTCTCCCGACAACCCGCCAGCCGCTCCATCGGCCCCTGGGGCCGCTTGACCGGGAACGTCATCGGTCTGGAGGGGCGGCGGCAGAGCATCCATTGGGTGAGGAGGCACGGAAGCATAGACGGGAGTCTCGCGCCCTTCCAGCCGGTCGTTCTGCGCTGGGGCAAGAGTCGGAGAGGGCGTGTCCGCGTCTGACTTCTCCGGCATCGGGAGCGAGGCCACTGACTGGGGCACCACGCTCGACGCGGTCTCATCCAACCGCCCCGCCTCGGCTGGTTTCCCGACGGCCGCTGCTTCGCCCTCGGCTTCGGCGGCGACAACCGGCGCCTTGGCCTCGCTTGACGTGCTTTTCATGCCTCCAGCCGGCGAGCCTTTTGAGGGCTCCCGAACTCCCGCCGGACTTGTGGATGGCTCGGTCAACACGGAAGAAACCGGGGATGGATTTGGCTGGGTGCCTTGCCCTGTCGCTCCGGGGGCCGTTTGAGCGCGAACATCGTCGGTCTGGAGGGGCGGCGGCAGAGCATCCATTGGTTGAAGAGGCACGGAAGCATAAACGGAAGTCTCGCGCCCTCCTGGTTGGCCGTTCTGCGCTTGGGCAAGAGTCGGAGGGAGCGTGTCCGCGTCCGGCTTCTCCGGCATCTGCAGCGAGGCCATCGGCGCTTGCGCCACGCTCGACGCGGTCTCATCCAACCGCCCCGGCTCGGCTGGTTTCCCGACGGCCACTGGTTCGCCCTCGGCTTCGGCGGCGACGACCGGCGCCTTGGCCTC
>Ga0209415_10002000_pt1 | contig 38662 bp, 31 predicted proteins | sample PeaSoiSIISIP2007_FD_187696 | JGI IMG/M metagenome (GOLD analysis project Ga0209415, IMG submission 187696) | Peat soil microbial communities from Weissenstadt, Germany - SII-SIP-2007 (SPAdes) (version 2) | ecosystem: Environmental > Terrestrial > Soil > Wetlands > Peat | place: Germany...
TACTTGGCACGCTGATCGGCGCGCAAAAAGCACTCCTTGTCCAGCCGGTTGGTGAGCATATCCTTCACCTTGGGCGCCAGATCGTCGGGCTTCAACTGCGTGTTGTTGAGAAAGACCTTCCCGTCGCGGGTGACGGCGATCAGCACCGCATCGCTCTTATCGGCCGCCTGCATGGGGATCGGATTGTGGGTCTTCACCATGTTCACGCTGACGCCGTGCGTCAACATGGGCGTGATGACCATGAAGATGATGAGCAGCACGAGCATCACGTCCACCATGGGTGTCACGTTGATGTCGGCTACCGGCGGCGGAGCCGCATTTACTCTGAATTCATCCTTGTCCATTGCTGTTTCTCCCTGGGAAACCGGCTGGCCGTTGCTGCGGGGAGCCGTGGCCGGCTCCCCGCGGTTTTCAACTCGCCGGGAATCCCGAATGTTCCACCATCGCTTGGACGGCCGCTACTTGCGGGCGGCGGCGCCGCGCTGGCTGCGCTTCAAGAAGTAATCGATGAGTTCGGAACTGGAGTTGCTCATTTCCACATCGAAAGCTTCAATTTTGTTGGTGAAGTAGTTGTACATCCACACCGCGGGAATGGCCACAAACAGACCGATAGCGGTGGTCACCAGGGCTTCGGAAATACCGCCGGCCACAGCGCCCAGGCCGGTCGACTTTTCGGTCGAAATGCCGCGGAACGCGTTGATGATGCCGGCGACGGTTCCGAACAAACCGACGAAGGGAGCGGTGGAACCGATGGTCGCCAGACCCGAGACGCCGCGTTTGAGCTCGGCGTGTACGATGGCCTGGGCACGGTCCAGGGCACGCTTGGAAGCTTCGATCTCCTCGCCCGGGATTTCGGAGCTGATCTGGTGCGCCTGGAATTCCTGCAAACCGGCGACCACAACCTTAGCCAGGTGGCTCTTTTTGTAGCGGTCGGCGATCTTGATCGCTTCTTCCAGTTTGCCTTCCCGGAGCGCGCCGGCCACCGCCGGAGCGAACTGCCGGGACTGTTTACGGGCGCCGCTGTATGCCATCAACCTGTCGATCATCACGCCGATGGAATACGCGGACATGATGAACATCAGGATCACGACGGCCTTGGCCAGTGTGCCCATCTGGCTCCAGAGGTGCGGCAGGTCCCAGCCCACCGATTCCTGGAGCAAATACAAGAACGCGAAGTGCACATGCGCGAACATTCTGATTTTTTCTCCTGCGAGTTGAAATGTTACTGCTTTACCGACGTCCGCTTAAGGCCGCCGGGGTACTACTGCAACGTAAAGTTGACATCAATGGTGGTCGAAACCTCCACCGGCTCCCCATTCAGCATGGTCGGCCGGTAGATCCAATTCTTGACCGCGTCGAGGGCGGCCTGCACCAGCAGCGGATGGCCCCGCACCACCTTCAGGTCCTGCACCCTGCCGTCCTTGCCGATGACGGCGCTCAATTCCACCGTTCCCTGAATGCGGGCCTGCTTGGCCAGGGGCGGATAATTCGGCTTAATCTGCGTGATCAGGTTGGCCGCCTGAACATTGCCGCCCACGCGGATGCGCTGCGGGGTGACGGCCTTCGGGGGAGGCGGCGGCGGCGGCGCGGCGGAAGGAACTCCACCGATAATACCGCCCAACACACCACCCATGGAACCGCCGACCATGCCGCCCGCCACACCACCAACTACGCCGACGCCGGTGGAGGGAGGCGGAAGCTCGTCTTCTCTGATCTGCGCGATCTCTTTCGGAATCGTCTTGGGCGCCATCAGCTTGCCGGCATCGAACTGCCGCGGAATCACCTTCACCACTTTAGGCGGCGGGGTCGCGGCGGGCGGAGGCGGCGGGGGCGGAGGCGGAGGCGGGGCCACCAGGAAGCTTTGCAGCGTGGCTGCGGGAAGGACGTCGAAGTAGATCATGGGCAGAATCACAAAGACGCCGATTGCGAACAACTGGATCAAGGTCGAAAGCACGACCGTCCAGGTCTTGTTGGTCTTCCCCGTTTGTACGAATGTCTGTTCAAACATGAGGCACTTCCTTTCCCTGCTCGCTCAAACGCCGCCCATCCCACGGACGGCCAATATTCTACCGCCTTACTTCACTGCCCTGGCTGCATTCTTCCGCGGAGCGTCCGGCCGGGGCGCCGCAGGCATGGCGGCCGTTCTGGCGCCTCGCCTGTCTGCCCACCCGTGCCAGAACAACACAATCGGACTGGCGACAAATACCGAAGAATAGGTTCCCACCAGAATGCCGCACACCAGCGCAAACGAGAATCCATTCAGCACCGGGCCGCCAAACAGGAACAGCGCAATCACGGTCAGAAACGTCAGCCCGGAAGTCATGATGGTCCGGCTCAGCGTCTGGTTGACCGCGCGATTCATCACCGATTCCAGCGGCTCGCGCCGGGAAATCTTGAGGTTCTCGCGGATCCGGTCGAAAATCACGATGGTGTCGTTCATCGAATAGCCCACCAGCGTCAACAGGGCCGCAATCACCGTCATGGTGATTTCCTTATTAAACAACGAAAACAGGCCGATCGTAATGATGGTGTCGTGGAAGCAGGCGATCACCGCGCCCAGCCCGTAAATCCACTCGAACCGGAAGGCGATGTAGGCCAGCATCCCGGCCAGCGCGTACAGCGTGGCCAGCACAGCCTTCTGGCGCAGTTCCGCGCCCACCTTCGGTCCCACCATTTCCACTCCCGCAATGTGGAAGGGAGCCAAATAACACTCCTCGCGAAGAGTGTTCATAATACCAGCATTCATGCCCGGGGTGGAAGACAATTGATTAAAATTCGTGATCAACCCGGAGTGCTGGGTATCGCGGGTAGAGAGCAGCGCCGTCACCAGGTTCTGGAGGTCCTGTTCGCTGGCCGCCACGTTGTTGCGGGCCAGTGCGTCGCGCAGCCGTTCGGCCAGCGCGTCGTGCCCGGAGTTGTTGAAATCCAGCTTGGCGCCCGCGCCCTGGCCGAAAGTAGCCGCCAGAACGTCCGTCATATCCTGGCGATTGACGTTCATCTGGCCCTCGCTCGCCGCCTCCGTGCCGATCTCAACCGTGTCCTCCGCGCTGGTTTCGTTCTGCACCGAAACTTCGCCTTTAATCTTGGGCGAGCTGGACATGGCGGAGCGAATCTTATCGAGCGGCGGAGTGTAGGCGAACTTCACCGTCATCATCACGCCCTGCTTGAAGTCGATGCCATATTTCAACCCGCCCTTGGCAGCGATGCTGATGAATCCGGCCGCCGTCAGCACCAGGCTGGCGATGATAAACGGCCACTTCTTGCCCAGAAAGTCGTAATTCGTGTTCTTAAATAATTCCATCTAGACTGGCCATGCTGGCGCCTTATGTTAGGTTGGACACCAGCCTCTTCCGTTTTGTTCCCGTTACCCGCCCGTGACCCGGCTGGCGGCCGGCTTCCGCCCGGCGCGCCCGATTCCCGGTCTCCTGGTTGCTTTTTTTCCGCTCGGACATTGTACTAAATACTCGCTCTGTTACCAACCGCTCCCTGCGGTCGCGGCTCCGACGGCAGGTCCTAAATACTGAGCGTCTCCATGCGGCGATGCCCGGACAGTTCGTAGTTGAAGATGGTCCGCGAGACGAATACCGCCGTGAAAATGTTGGCGGCCAGGCCGATGGTCAGTGTGACCGCGAATCCCTTCACCGGGCCTTCCCCGAACAGGAACAGGAAGGCGCACGAGACAATCGTGGTGACGTGGGTATCCACGATGGTCCACCAGGCTTTGTTGAAGCCGTTCTCCACCGCGGCCACCACCGCCTTGCCCGCCCGCAGTTCTTCGCGGATTCTCTCGAAAATCAGCACGTTCGAATCCACCGCCATACCGATGGTCAGGATCACGCCCGCGATCCCCGGCAGGGTGAGCGCGGCATGGAAATAGGAGATCGCCGCCAGCAACACCACCGTGTTCAACAGCAGCGCCAGCACGGCATTGACGCCGCTGCGCTTATAGTACAGCAGCATCACCACCACCACGGCCACCAGGCCGGCGACCGCAGCCTGGATTCCTTCCCGGACCGAATCCGCCCCGAGGGACGGCCCGACGGATCTCTCCTCCGCCGCCTGCACGCTGGCCGGCAGCGAACCCGAGCGCAGGTAGCGCGACAGGTTATCGGCCTCTTCTTCGCTGCCCAGGTTGGTGATGCGTCCGGAATCTTCGATTCTGGACTGAATCGTGGCCACGCTTACGATCTGGTTGTCCAATACCACCGCCAGCTTGTTGCCGATATTCTTCTCGGTAAACGTGCCGAAGCGGCGCCCGCCATCCGGCGACAGGGTGAAGCTGGTTTCCCACTTCCGGTATTCGTCCTGGCCGGCATGAGCGTTGCGCATCTCGCTGCCCATAACCACTGCGGGACGCCCCAGCAGGAACCACTCTTCCCCAGGGGCGGCGCCGCGCGGCATGGCCTTGGCCAGTTTGCTGTTCAGCGGCAGAATGCCGCCCTTCTGCGCCAGGGCCGCTTCGCGGCTTTGGTACGGCCCGTCCTTGACTTCGTCGATCTCCAGCACCGCCGCGGTGCCGATCAACTCCTTCACCCGCGCCGGATCGTCCACTCCCGGCAGCTGCACCAGCACCTCATAGTCCGCGCCCGCGCGGCCGTACTGCTGTACGCTCGATTCCGCCACCCCCAGCTCGTTGATGCGGTTGCTGATCGTATCGATTGTCCGCTGCACCGTGTCGCGTTTCAGCGCGATCAGGTCCGAAGGCTTCAGCCGCATCGTGTAATCGGTGGAGTTCACCACCGTCAGCACGTAGGCGCTGTAGCTTTCGCTCACCAGGCTGCGGAATGCGCTCGCCGCGGTCGCCGGCACACCCTTCACCGTGATGATGATGTTGTCCGCATCCGTCACCGATGTCGGCTGCGGGGGATCGTTGCGGTCCATGCTGGAGAAGCCGATATTGCGCTTGAGCATGTCCGACTTCATGTGCTCCATGGCCTGATCGGCATCCGCTTTCACCGCGTCCTCGACATGCACCACTTCCACCAGTTGGCTGCCGCCCTTGAGATCGAGCCCGAGGCGGATGTTGTCCTTCACATTCTGGGTGAGTTCGGTTTTCGATTTGGGCAGACCGACGATGCCGAAAACGCACAGCAAAATCGTCACCACAATCACCACGGTTCGCCACATCAAATTCTGTTTCATGGATTGGAAAAGCCTGTCAATTAGAGATTGTTACGATTGCGCCTTCTTGAGATCGCCCGAGACGAGGTTCGCCACCGAGCTGCGGGTGACCTGGATCTTGATGTTATCCGGTTTCACGCGCAGCACCAGCTTGTCGTCGTCGATGGACACGATCGTGCCAACGATCCCACCCGAGGTTACCACTTCCACGCCATTCTGCAGACCGGCCAGCATAGCCTTCTGTTGCTTGCGCTGCTTCTGCATGGGCATGAACAGGAGGAAATAGAAGATTCCGAAGATCAGGAGGATGGGGAGGAGTCCCGCCAGCGAGCCCAACGGTCCGGAGGGCGTCGCTGTTTGCAGATAAAAGTTCAAAATCACGTAATGGCCAAACCGAGCCCTACCCGGCGTCTTCCGCCGGCCGGGCACACGCTAAGTATTCCGGGAACGAACCCGATATTATAGCAAGCCTGATCTCCCGCATGATGTCAAGGTAGCGCCGCAGGTTGTGGCGGGTAGCCAGCATGGCGAACAGGATCTCGCCGGCCAGAAACAGGTGGCGCAGGTAGGCCCGCGAGTACCGCTGGCAGGTATAGCAGCCGCAGCGCGGGTCCAGCGGCCGCGCATCATCTTTATAACGGGCATGTTTGATTACCACTCGTCCTTCGCTGGTGAACAGGTACCCGTTGCGCGCGTTGCGGCTGGGCAGCACGCAATCCATCATATCCACGCCGCGCGCCACGTATTCGGGCAGCTCCGCCGGCATCCCTACGCCCATCGCGTAACGCGGCCGCGACCGTGGCAGCGCGGCCTCGCTGGCCTCCACCATCTCCAGGCTGAGCGGACGCGGCTCGCCCACCGAAAGGCCGCCGATGGCGTAGCCGTCTGCATCCAGTTCCGCCAGGGCCCCGGCGCACTCGCGGCGCAGGTCCGCATACGTGCTGCCCTGCACGATCGGGAACAGCGCGTGGCGGGTTTCGAGCCCGGCCAGACGCCGCGCGTGGTGCTCCGCCGCCTGGCCCGCCCAGCGCACTGTGCGCAGCATGCTCTGGCGCGCGAATTCGTGGCTCACCGGGTACTCCGGGCATTCATCGAGCGCCATCAGGATGTCGCTGCCGAACGCAAGCTGAGCGTCCACCGTCGATTCAGGCGTGAAGCGGTGGGAATCGCCATTCAGGTGAGACTGAAACATCACGCCGTCATCGTCAATCTTGCGCAGGCCGCTCAAGCTGAACACCTGGAAGCCGCCCGAATCGGTCAGGATGGCGTGAGGCCAGTCCATGAAACGGTGCAGGCCACCCAGGCCGCGGATCGCCTCCGCCCCCGGCCGCAGATAAAGATGATAGGTATTGGCCAGCAGGATGCGTACGCCAAGGTCCTCGGCCAGGTCCCGCGAGGTCAACCCTTTCACCGTGGCCTGCGTACCGACCGGCATGAACACCGGGGTCTCGATGACGCCGTGCGCCGTGTGCAGCAGCCCCGCGCGGGCGCGGGTCCGCGAGCATTCCGCCACCACTTCAAAGCTGATCTGCCGCAACATCTGATGGTACCAGCGGCGCGCATTGGTAGGGCACGCTTTAGCTTGCCCCAAAAATCGCTCCGAGGTTCCGGCAAGGGCACAGTTGCCCTCGTCAAAGAAATGTCGAGACGACTCTCGACGCACCAGGCTTGACAGCCTGCGCCACGGACCGACTTTTTCCGCGGCCTCTGCGGCGGCGCATGTCATAGCCGCGTCCTATATAATCTTTCCCATGACTCGAATCGGCGGAATCTCCCGATGTGCGATGGCGGCCGCGGCTGCCTTGCATGCCCAGGACTTCGACCCGAAAATGCCGGCCACGGTGCCTCCGGTCACTGGGACCGTGGTGGAGGGCAGCAGGCTGCGCTACATCGACGTCAAAGCCGGTGAGGGAGAGCCGGCCCGTCCCGGCCAGCGGTTCACCGTGCATTACACCGGCTGGCTGCGCGACGGTACCCAGTTCGATTCCTCGATCGGCAAAGAGCCGATTCAATTCGTGCAGGGGCGGCGTGAAGTGATCGCCGGCTGGGACATGGGCTTCGCCGGTATGCGGGTGGGCGGCAAGCGCCGCCTGTTCATCCCTTATCAACTGGCGTACGGCGAAAAAGGCCGCGGCCCCATCCCGCCCAAGGCGGAGTTGATCTTCGACATCGAGCTGGTGGCCGCAGCAGATGTTGCCGAAAAGCCAGCCGCCTCCGACCTGCTGCTACCGTTTTCCGAGCTCTCCGATAAGGTGACGAAGCTGGCCGCCGCCGTGCCCGAAGAGAAATACTCGTGGCGTCCCGCCGAAGGGGTGCGCTCCTTTCGGCAGGTCTTCCTGCATATCGCCTACGGCACTCACCTGATGCTCGACGTTGCCAACGGCCTCACCGGCGATGCGTTGCGGAAGCGCATTGCGGAGCAAGGGCAGGCTGAGAGCCAGCCCATGACCAAAGCCAAAGTGTTGGAGGCTTTGACGGAGAGCTTCACCGCGCTGCGAGAAGCTCTGGAGGCGGAGCGCAACGCTTCGCTCAATCGCGACGTAGATTTTTTCGGGACCGCCACCACGCGCCGCGGCGTGCTCGCCAGCATCGACACCCACATCGCAGAGCACCTCGGCCAAGCCATCGCCTATGCGAGAGTCAATGGCATTGTCCCGCCCTGGTCGAATTGAAAGAACCCAGGAACAGGTGGGACAACCATCTCGTTTTGTCGTCCGCCGTGCGAACGCGCGACAGCTTGACAGACGACGAAAACCGATCGTCTGTCCTACCTCTGACCTGACGCGGCACGACAACGCTTGGCCATATAGTTAATCCCCATTGACAAATAGGTGATATAATCCATAGAGAATTGGTTGATGCTATGGGTAGCCTTGTCGAAGAACAACTGACTGATCGCCAACTATTTGAAACTGAACATGATCGCCTGGTCCGGGAGGAGATCGAAACCTTCCGCCGCAAGGCTCAGGCGTTCCTGGACGGCCAGATCACGGAAGACGAGTTCCGGCCTTTCCGGTTGAAGCACGGCATCTACGGGCAGCGGCAGGCAGGGGTGCAGATGGTGCGGTCGAAGATCCCCAGCGGGATGCTGACCGCGGCGCAGGCCGGGCAACTGGCGCGTGTGGCTGAGGAATTCGGCGGCGGCAGGGGGCACCTGACGACGCGCCAGAACATCCAGTTTCACTTCGTGCCGCTCGAGCGCGTGGCCGACCTGATGCACGTATTGGCGGACGCCGGGCTGACCAACCGCGAGGCCTGCTATAACACGGTCCGCAACATCACCACTTGCGCCTGGTCGGGAATTGCGCGCAACGAGGTTTTCGACGTGCGGCCGTACGCGCAGCGGCTGGCGTTTGCTCTGTTGCGCAAGGAGCTGACCAGCAACCTGCCGCGCAAATTCAAAATCGCCTTCGATGGCTGCGCCGGGCGGGATTGCATTTCGGGCGCGATCAACGATATCGGCCTGCGGGCGGTGATCCGCGACGGCAAGCGCGGCTTCCGCATGCTGGTGGCCGGAGGCCTGGGGCCGCTGCCCACCGAGGCGCAACTGCTCGAGGAGTTTGTCCCCGAAGAGCGCCTGCTGAACCGTTGCGAAGCGGTGATCCGCATCTTCAATCGTTACGGCAATCGGGGCAACAAGAACAAAGCGCGGTTGAAATTCGTGCTGCGCGAGCGCGGCATCGAGTGGCTGCGCGAGCAGGTGGAGAAGGAATACCGGCTGATTCTGTCTGAGGGCGGGATCGAATGGCCGGAGTTGGTGCCGGAGGGCTTCGGCGGCTATCAATCGCAGCCGCAAACCCTCGGGCAGGGGGCACTGCTGCCCGTGGCCGGGCGCCACCAGACCGGCGACGGCGCGTATGACGCGTGGCTCGCCACCAATGTGGCCGAGCAGAAACAGGCTGGTTACGCCGCCGTGACGGTGCGCGTGGAGCAAGGCAATCTGCAGGCGGAGCAGTTGCGGGGGCTGGGGCGCATCGCCGCCGCCGCCGGCGACGCGACGCTGCGCGTTTCCATCGACCAGAACCTGCTGCTGCCGTTCGTGCCGCTGGGGCGGCTGCCGGAAGTGCATCGGGCACTGGCCGCGATCGGCCTGGCAGCGGCGCGGGCGCGCCATATAGATGATGTCGTGACCTGCCCCGGCGCCTACTCGTGCAACCTGGCGCTGACCAAGTCGATGAACCTGGGAGCTGCGCTCGGCGAGGCGCTCCGGCGCTATGACGACCCCCGCGTGCGCGAGCTGTCGATCAAAGTAAGCGGCTGCCCCAATTCCTGCGGCCACCATTGGGTGGGAGACTTCGGGTTTTTCGGCAACGCGCGCAAGATCGACGGCCGCGAGATTCCGTATTACCAGATGCTGCTCGGTGGCGGATACGACGAAGAAGGTGTGATGCGCTTTGGCCTGGCGGTGCAGTCGATTCCGGCGCGCCTGGCGCCCGCCGCCGTGGTGCGCGTGCTGGATCATTTCCAGGCGAACCGGCTGGAGGGCGAAACCTTCCGCCAGTATGTGCTGCGCCACAGGATTGAAACCTTCCGCGAACTGACGCGCGAGTTCGCCAAACCGGCGGAGCTGTTCCCGGAGATTTACCAGGACTGGGGCGACGAACAGGCGTTTTCGCTCCAGTTGGGCCGCGGCGAATGCGCGGCATAGAGGGAAGAAAGGTCGAGATGACTCTCGACCCTGCACGCAAGAATGCGTGCGCCACGGTTGTGGCGGCGAGTGCGCGGCTTAGCGCGAGTCAGTACTCCGTAGTTTGGGCGGCGTCCAGCTGGTAGCAGTAACGACCTTTGGGGTGGCTCCAGAACCCCGAATGGCCGTGGAGCCTTGGTTCGTCCGGAGCGCCACTATCGGCCGCGAAGGTGGCACACAGTTCGTAGGCGGTGGCGGACTTCGGATGGTACTCGTAGGGAGCATCCGTTACCGGATCGTTCAGGTTCACGCGGTCGCGCTGCGGAAGTTCGGCGAGTGTGGCGGGCATTGGCATCTGCCGGCGATTGCGGAAGTACATCTGCAGTGCGACGGACTGCAGGGCTTCGATACGGCGCTCGTCAGCCCGGATGGCGCGCTGGTTCGCCCGCGGTCCGAGGCGATGGAACCCGAGCGCCAACACGACCAGGACAACAACCAGCGCCCCGCCCGCCATCAGCCCGTCTCTATGCTTCGTCATGCCCGGCGCCTCTTTTCAGCGATTCGAGGTAATACCAGAATACGCTGCCGGCAATCACCACCACGGTCAATACCTTCAGAACGAAACGGGCGGTCAGCTCTCCTTGCAGGAAGAAGGTGAGGAACGTGATCAGATCGCCAATCACAGTGCCCGCCGCGATCAGCAACGCAATATAGGTTAGCCATTTGCGAATTCCGGATTCGAGCTTCTCCGGGCGGGTTTCCACTTCCTTCAGGATGAAACGCATGACCAAAAGAAAAATGGGAAAGCCGACGATGATGCAAGCCATTTCACTGGAGACCTCATAAGGGGACTCAAAGGGCTGCCGCACCAGCGGGTCCGGGAACCAGCGGTTGATATAGGTGAACATCAGTGAGCCCAGCGCGATTGTCCAAGTCGCCAGGGTGGAAAACGCCAGCAGGTAGAGGAAAGCATCGCGGGCCGCTTCTCCGGCTCCTCCGGCGCGCACCGGCACCGGAAGGCCAGTCAAACTCTGGTAGTAGCGTCCGAAAGCCGCGTAGATATCCTTGGCCGCCCAGCCCTGTTCGCGTAGGAGATTGACCAGGAGGTCATCGGCGGCGCCTTTGGTCTTGGAGGCCTCGATAAACGCGTGCAGCGTTTCGGACTTGCTTGTCTGCTCCATGCGCCCATTCTAACGCCCGAGCCAGCTTGCCAGGCCTGGTTTGCCTTAATCCCGAATTCATGCCGGCTTAATCGCTCTGTAACATCGACGCTGATACCGTTAGAGCAGGAAACAAGGGCACCAATGAAGAAGATCCTGCTGATCGAAGACGACGTCGACCTGTTTTCGCTGCTGAAGTACAACCTCGAAAAGGAAGGGTTCTCGCTGTCCGGCCTGCAGACCGGCAAAGGGGCCATCGAGCTTTGCCGCCAGGTGCGGCCGGACCTGATCCTGCTCGACATCATGCTGCCGGACTCGGATGGCCTGGACATCTGCAAGGGCATCCGGCGCGATCCCGACCTGTCCGGCGTCCCGATCATCTTCCTGACCGCGCGGGCTTCGGAGACCGACCGCATCGTGGGCCTGGAACTGGGCGCCAACGATTACGTGGTCAAGCCGTTCTTTGTGCGCGAGCTGATCGCGCGCATCAAGCTGCAGTTCCGCAACCAGAGTTCGCCGCCGCGCGTGCTGGAGGCCGGCGGGCTGGAGCTCGATACCAGCAGCCGCCAGGTGCGGTTGAACGGCAACCCGCTGGCGCTGACGGCCACCGAATTCCGGCTGCTGGAGTTCTTGATGACCCGCCCCGGCGTGGTCTTCAGCCGCGAGCAACTGCTCAATTCGGTCTGGGGTCAGGACCGCGCCATCACCGACCGCGCAGTGGATGTGTACGTCCTTCGATTGCGCCAGAAGATCGAGCAGGACCCCGCTGAGCCCTCACTGATTCATTCCGTGCGGGGCTTCGGCTACACCTTCGAACCGCGGCGCGCACTGGCGGGGGCGTAAAACACCGGCGGCGAAGACCGCCGCCGTTACAGCACCAGTGCCTCGCTTCCTGGTAGCGTCGGTGGTCTTTGCCGCCGGCTCCTTGCGAATAAACGATCAGCAGCAGCCCATCTTGATGTCGCCGCCGGCGGTGACGGGTTCGCCGAAAGCTTCTTCGGGCGCGGGGGCGCCCTGCAGCACAGCCATCCAGCGGCGGGCGGCGTCGAACACTACCAGCACCACCCCAACGATGAAGATTGCCATCAGGGCGGAATCCAGATAACCGGTAATCATCGGCTGTCCCGTCTTCGATGTCAGCGGCCAGAAAATGTCCCTGATCGAAAGAACGCCCGCGGTAATCGTGGTCACACCCACAAAGCACATGGGGATGCCGCTAATCCAGGCGTACCGGGCCTTGCCCATGTTGATCAGAAAAGTGGTGACCACCGCCAGGGCGATGGTGGCCAGCAACTGGTTGCCGGTGCCGAATAAGGGCCAGATGGTCGAGATGTTGCCCGTATAAATGAGGTAGCCCCACCCGAGTACGACGAAGAACGTGGTGATGAGATTGCCGGGCAGCCACGCCGTGTTGCCGAACCGGGGGCTGGCCTTGCCGATCAGTTCCTGCAGAACGTACCGCGCCACACGGGTGCCGGCGTCGATGGTGGTGAGGATGAAGAGCGCTTCAAACATGATCGCGTAGTGGTACCAATACCCGATCAGGCGGTCCATGCCGGGAAGGCCGCGGAAAATCTGCGCCATTCCCACGGCGAGCGAAACCGCGCCGCCGGTGCGCCCGGCCAGCTTCTCGCCCACCTCGCGCGAGATGATATCCAGATTCACGGTGTGCAGGCCCAGCCTGGCGAAAACATCGGGAGCGCTGTTGATGGCGAAATAGTCGCCGGGGTGCATCGAGGTGGCGGCGATCAGCGCCAGCACGCCGACCAGCGATTCGCAGACCATCGCTCCGTAGCCGATGAAGCGGGCGTCGCTCTCCTTGTCGATCATTTTGGGCGTGGTGCCCGACGCACCAGCGAGTGGAAACCGGAGATGGCGCCGCAGGCGATGGTGACGAACAGGAACGGGAACAGCTTGCCCCTGATGATGGGGCCGCCGCCGGAAACGAATTGCGTGACCGCCGGAAAGCGGATGTCCGGGTGGACGATGAAGACGCCGACCACCAGGATGGCGATGGTGCCCAGTTTCAGGTAGGTGGCCAGATAGTCGCGCGGCTCGAGCAGCAGCCACACCGGCAGCACCGATGCGATGAAACCATAGGTCGCCATCAAGAGCGTAATCTGGTGCGGACTGAAGGTGAGGGCGCCCGCGGCGGAGCTGGTGGCGAACCAGTGGCCGCCGATTACCGCCGCGATCAGCAGTACAACTCCAAAGATGCTCGGCCCGGTGACGGTGATTTTGCCGGCGTGGCTTTTGAACATCCACACGCCCATGACGATCGCGATGGGCATGATGCATCCGATGGTGAATACGCCCCAAGGGCTGTTGGCGAGGGCGTTCACCACCACGATCCCGAGCCCTGCCAGGGTGACCAGCAGGATGAACAGCACCGCCACCATGGTCACCAGGCCGGCGAACGGGCTGATCTCGCTGCGCGCAATGCTCGCCAGCGACCGCCCGCGGTGGCGTATGGACGCCACCAGCACGGCGAAATCCTGCACGCACCCGGCCAGCACTGCGCCGATCAGCAGCCACAGGAAGCCGGGCAGGAAACCGAATTGCGCCGCCAGTGTGGGGCCCACCAGGGGGCCCGCGCCGGCAATGGCGGCGAAATGGTGGCCGAACAGCACCCACCTCGGCGATGCCACGTAGTTGTGGCCGTCTGCAAAACGATTTGCGGGTGTGATGCGCCGGTCATCCAGAGCCAGCGCTTTGGCGGCGATGAAAGCAGAGTAGTAGCGGTATGCCAGGGCGTAGACGCAAAGCGCCCCCAGCAGGATCGGGAATGTATTCAACGCGCTCTCACAACCATCGAGAGAGCTTAGAATATCGCACAGCCGCGATCGACGCTGGCTTAATCCAGCAGGCGCACGCCAAGGTAGAGGCCGGCGAAGAGCACGATGGAAACCAGCAGCACGGCCAGCCCCAGGAGCACCCGCTCCCAGCGGCTCGACTGGCTGCGCTCGTCCTCCCTGATTTGCTCCGCAAGGTCCTCGAACATAGCGACCTCCTATGATGCCGGTAGGCCACGGGCCGGCCGGGCGCCGGCTTCGGGTTGCGTGTCCTGAGCCGCAATCTGCGATTCAGGACTTCGCGGTATGAATAGTTCATTTATGCGCCAGCTAAGACGCCGAGTCAAGCCCCCAGGAACCTTCGCCAAATGGGATAATCCATCTTTCGGCTGCGCGAGTATTTCCGCGCGCTCAAAACAAAACAATGAAGCATCATCATGAAGCTCTCGCCGGGTTTCCGGTGGTGGTGACGATCCCGGTGCTTTGGGGAGACCAGGACGCCTTCGCGCACGTGAACAACCTGGTATACCTGGGCTGGTGCGAGACCGCGCGTGTGGAATACATGCAGCGGGCGGGCATGTGGGTGCCGCTGCCGCCGCAAGGGGTGGGCCCGATTCTGGCCAGCATCAAGTGCGACTTCAAGGTGGCGCTGAACTACCCGGATACGGTGCACGTCGGCGCGCGCGTCACGCGCATCGGCAACAGCAGCCTGCAGATGCTGCACCACATCGTCAGCCACCAGCGGGACGAACTGGCGGCGGTGGCCGATTCCACCATCGTGATGCTCGACTATTCGATCGGCCGGCCGTCGCCGGTGACGGCCGGGATCCGCGCGAAGATTGGCGAGATCGAAGGCAGGGAGTTCGCCGGACATGCCCCCGCTCCGAGCCGGGCATGATGATGAACGGACGCGTGTTTCTCGAAGGCCGCGCGCGCTGTTAGACTGGTGCAGCATGGAGATTTCGCAAGAGACGATTGCGCCGGGCAAAGCGGTGATCCGGCTCCAGGGCAAGGTCATGATCAGCGAAGCGAGCGACCGGGTGGGCGCCGCGGTGGAGGAACTGGTGCGGGCCGGCACCCTCACCGTCATCATCGACCTGAGCGGAGTGACCGCGCTCGACAGCACGGGCATCGGTTACCTGATCGCCGGCTACAATCGCATTACCGCGGCCGGCGGGGAGATGCGGATGGCAGGCGCCACCGGCCACATCATGCAGAATTTCCGCGTCAATCAGTTGGACCGGGTATTCGCGTTTTATCCGAGCGTCGAAGAAGCGGCGAAGGACTAGAGTTTCGCCGGAAACCGCGGTCTGCGCGCGCCACCAGCCTGGTCCGCTACTGAGACGTTCCGTACGCTGGCGGCTGGCGCCGGCGTTGGCCCCATCACTGTTTCGCGCTAGTGCGTGCGATTCACAACCGCCCGGCGGCAAGCATTACACCGATTTGACACGGATTTCACAACTCAAAATCGCCGCCCTGCCATCATCGGGTGGGAGGACTTTGAAACATGCAGAATGCAGTTCGCCAGCTGTGGCTCGGCCTGGTTTGCTCGGCCGCCCTGCTAGCGCAAAATATGCCGCCCGGCACGCACATGATTGGCTCGACCGTGCCGGCGAACGGCGACGTGAACCCTTACGGCATCGCGATCGTGCCCACAACGGCCGGTAATCTCACCGCTGGAAACATCTTAATCAGCAACTTCAATAACAGTTCCAACCTGCAAGGAACCGGCACGACTATCGTTCAGATTACGCCCGGCGGCAGCCAGTCGCTGTTTGCCTGGATCAACGCGGCGACTCTTCCTGGCGCATGCCCTGGCGGTATTGGGCTCACCACCGCACTGGCCGCACTGCCGTCTGGTTGGGTGGTGGTGGGAAGTCTGCCGACCACGGACGGAACCTCGGCGACGGCGCAAGCCGGCTGCCTGCTGGTGCTGGACCCCTCGGGCAACGTGGCGGAGACCATTACGGACCCGTCGATCAACGGACCATGGGACATGACGGCCGTCCAGCAGGGCAGCCAGGCGTTCCTGTTCGTGAGCAACGTTCTCAACGGCACGGTCGCCGGCGGCGGCAGCGTCGTCAATGAAGGATCGGTGATTCGCATCACGCTGAATCTGTCGTCGGACGCGCCGCCCACCGTGCAATCGATCGTGACGGTTGGCTGGGGCTTCTCCGAACGCACCGATCCGGCGGCCCTGGTGATCGGTCCAACCGGCCTTGGCCTGGCGCCCGATGGAACCCTCTACGTCGCCGACAGCCTGAACAATCGGATCGCGGCCATACCCAACGCGCTCACCACCACAACCTCGGCGGGTACCGGCACCACGGTATTCATGGGCCATCCGCTCAACGATCCGCTCGGGCTCACGATTGGCGTCCACGGTGGCAACATCCAGACGGTGAACGGCAACAACGGAGTATTCGCCGCCATCACTCCCACTGGCGGGCTGACCGCCCTGGCTGTTCTCGATGCGAGCGGCAGTCCGCCTGGCGCCGGGGCCCTATTCGGTTTGGTGGATAGCGGCAAGGGCATCTATTACGTGGACGACGCCACCAACACGCTCAACATTTTCAAATAGTAGTGGTCTGCCACCGTAGGGGCCGGGCATGTCCCGGCCCAGCGGCAACTCGGTCATGCGATCGCCGGTTCCGGTTCACTAGGTCCAAGGGTCGATGACTGATATGCCGCAGCGATCAAAATCGGCGGTGTTGCGGGTCGCCACGGCCGCACGATGGGACCGCGCAATAGCCGCGATCATGGCATCAAACTGTGAGATTGGCCGCCCCGCTCGGTCTCGCGAGGCGACCAGGCTGGCAAATACACGGGCGGCGTCCTCATCGAAGGGCAGGATACGGCCCTCGAACCCCTCGGCGAACATCTTTTCGACGGCCGCCAGCAAACGCGTCCTGCGCCTGCCGGGCGGCAGCGCCTCAACGCCGTACAGAACTTCTGCCAGCGTGATCGTGGTCGTAAAAACGGCCGAGGGTGTTTGGGCGGCGAGCCAGCGCAGGACAGCACCGGAAGGCAGGGGCTTGAGCGCCTCCGAGATTACGTTCGTGTCGAGTATGATCACTTCCCGATCCGCGGAGGACGGCGCACTGCCTGGCGCGGCGGGAGCGCGAGTTCCACGCCGCCGAGAGGTTCGATGTACCGCCGGATCGATTCCGCGAGATTGAGCCGGGGAGCGGGTTTCGCATTCAGTCCGGTCTTCAGAATTTCACGCGCCTCCTCTTCCATGGACCGGCCGTGGCCAGCCGCGCGCAGGCGCAGTTTCGCCTTAACCCCGTCGTCGAGCCGCCGTATCGTGATGCTCGCCATACATCAATGATATCATTGCAATCACTGCAGGCGGGCCGCGGGTAGGCGACTGCGAAATGCACGGCGCGGGCCGGGCATGCCCGGCCCCTACGGGGTTCGCAGGATCGCTTCGACCAAGCCGTCGATGGTGAAACTGGCGGCTTCCACGGTGACCTGGATGCCGAGGGCGCGGACGGTCTGGCTGGTGACGGGGCCAATCGACGCCACTTTGACGCGATCGAGTGCGGCGGCGCCGGCGGCGGTCACGAAGTTCTGTACGGTCGAAGAACTGGTGAAGGTGATCCAATCGGGCTTGTGGGCGAAGATCTCGGCGGCGCGCGCGGGTGCGTCTTCGGGCATCACGGTTCGGTAGGCCTCCACCACATCCACCTGCGCACCGCGTCGCGTCAGTTCCGCCGGAACCAGGTCGCGCGCCACGGCGGCGCGGGGCAGCAGGATTCGCTTGCCGGCCAGGTCGCGATCCGCGAACGCGGCCAGCAAGCCCTCGGCGACATACTCGGCGCCCATCAAGTCCACCTTCAAATGCAGGGCTTCGATGGCGGCGCGCGTGGCCGGGCCGATGGCGCAAATGCGCGCGCGCAGCGAGCGCCAATCGGCGGCGGAGCCGTCGAGCCGCTCGACGAAGCATCGCACGCCGGTGGCGCTGGTGAAGATGAGCCAGTCGTAGGAAGCGAGATTCGCGATGGCGCGGTCGAGCGGCGCGGGATTGGCGGCGGGCCGGATTTCGATAGTCGGCAGCTCGATGGCGTGGGCGCCTAACGCTTCCAGCCGCGCCGTCAGGGCATCGGCCTGTTCGCGGGCGCGCGTCACCACAATGCGCCGGCCAAACAGCGGCAGGCTTTCATACCAGTTGAGCTTTTCGCGCAGCCGCACCACTTCGCCCACCACGATGGTGGCGGGCGGCTTCATGCCGCGCACGGCAATCAGCGCCGGCAGCGTCGCCAGAGTGCCGACGACGGTCTCCTGATCCGGCCGCGTGGCCCAGCGCACCGCCATGGCTGGGGTATCGGGCGAACGGCCGCTCGAAATCAGCGCGCGGGCGATTTCCGCAAACGTGGTCAGCCCCATGAAGATCACCAGCGTTTCGGCCTGCCCCAGCTTGTTCCAATCGATCGAAGTTACAGCGTGGCCGGTGACGAAGGTGACCGCCGAAGTATGCTCGCGGTGGGTGAGCGGAACCCCGGAATAGGCGGCGATGCCGAGCGGCGTGGTGACGCCGGGAACGATCTCGAAGGGAATACCGGCCGCGGCGAGCGCTTCGGCTTCCTCGCCGCCGCGCCCGAACAGAAACGGGTCGCCGCCCTTGAGCCGCGCCACGGTGAGGCCGCGGCGGGCGCGGTCGATCAGCATGCCGCAGATTTCTTCCTGCGAAAAGGCGTGCGCCGATTTTTTCTTACCGACGTAGAGCCGCTCGGCGTGCGCCGGGGCGAGGCTCAACAGCGCATCGGGAGCCAGGTGGTCGTAGAGGATGGCATCGGCCCGTTCGAGGATACGGCGCCCCTTCACGGTGATCAGTTCCGGATCGCCGGGCCCTGCGCCGATGAGATAGACCTTAGCGGCGTTCAAGAAATCGCCTTTCCAATTTGCACGGCTCCGTGGCGCGCGCAGTCATGCGTGCTGCGTCGAGAGTCGTCTCGACGTTTCTTCGCTGACGGGCCGGTAGGACAGACCATCGCCTTCCGTGGTCTGTCATGCGTGGCCAAGGTGGGGAGCGTCGACAGACGACAAAAACCGATCGTCTGTCCTACCTGTGTGCACCGGGCGCCACGCCTGCGGCCGCGCTTTTTAGCCGTGTACCGCATCGAGAATTTCCCTGGCGCCGCGGGCCAGCAGATCGGCGCCCAACCGGCGGCCCACCGCTTCGGCATCTGAGAGGAACCCGTCAGCTTCGCCGCGGATCAGCTCGCTGCCATCGGGCGAGGCGACGATGGCGATCAAGTGGAGGCGGCCATCTTCCACCGTGGCGTGCGCACCGATGGGCACCTGGCAGCCGCCGCCGAGGGCGGCCAGCAGACCGCGCTCCGCGGTCACCGCAGCGCGCGTGGGCGCGTGGTCGAGCGGCATGCTCGCCTTCCAGCCGGCGCTTCCCGGGCGCGCTTCGATGGCCAGCGCGCCCTGTCCGACGGCGGAGCACATCACTTCGGCAGGCAGAATCTCGGCGATGCGGTCCTCCCATCCCAGCCGCTTCAATCCCGCGGCCGCCAGCAGAATGGCATCGTACCGGCCTTCGGCGAGCTTGCGCAGGCGCGTATCCAGGTTGCCGCGCACCGATTCGATGGCAAGATCCGGCCGCAGCTTGCGCAACTGCGCGGCGCGGCGCAGCGAGCTGGTGCCCACGCGGGCGCCGGCAGGCAGATCGGCCAGCCGCTTGCCCACCACTGCGTCGCGCGCATCTTCGCGCTCCGGCACCGCCGCCAGCGCCAGGCCTTCGGGCAGTTCGGTGGGCAGATCCTTCAGGCTGTGCACCGCCAGGTCGGCGCGCCCGTCCAGCAGCGCCTCCTCGATTTCCTTGGTAAACAGGCCCTTGCCGCCCACCTGGGCGAGCGGCACTTCGGTGATGCGGTCGCCGGTGGTTTTGACGATCTCGATGCGGGAGGCATGGCCCAGCGCCGCGAGCTTCGTTTCCACCCAGCGGGCCTGCCACAAAGCGAGCTGCGAGCCGCGCGACGCAATGACCAGCATCCTCAATCCTGTAAGTGAAACGCCTTGCGAATGGCGGCCACTACGTGCGCGCCATCGGGCTGCGCCGAATGCGACCGCAGCGCGGTGATCGGTCCATGAGCGACCTTGTTGATGATGCCGCGGGTGAGCGCCTCCAGCGCCTCTTCCTGCTGCGGGCTGAAGGGGCCGTAGCGTCGCCGCACCTTGTCCAGCTCGGAGGCGCGGATCTGTTCGAGCTGCTCCTGCAAGCCGACGATGGTCGGTGTGACTTCGGCCACCTTGAGCCGCGCCATCATGCGGTCCACTTCTTCCGAGACCAGCGCCTCGGCGTGCTCGGCTTCCTTCATCCGCTCGCGAAGGTTGGCGTTGACGACCTCCTCCAGGTCGTCGATGTCATAGAGAAAGATGTTGTCGATTTCGTTGACCGACGGCTCGATGTTGCGCGGCACCGCGATGTCGATGAGGAACATGGGCCGGTTGCGTCGCGCCGCAATCACGCGCTGCATGTCGTCCTTGTGCAGGATGTAATGCGGCGCGCCGGACGACGCGATCACAATATCCACCTCGGGAAGCATTGCCAGGAAGCGGGTGTACTCGACCGGCGTGCCCTGAAACAGCGCGGCCATTTCCGCGGCGCGCTCCGGCGTGCGGTTGGTGACGAAGACGTGGGAAGCCCCGGACCGCCGCAGATGGCGGGCGGCCAGCTCCGACATCTTGCCCGCGCCTACCAGCATGATGGTGCGGTTCTCGAGCGAACCGAAAATCTTGCGCGCCAGCTCGACCGCCGCGTAGCTCACCGAGACCGCCATCTGCCCGATGCCGGTTTCCGAGCGCACCCGCTTGGCCACGCTGAAGGCGCGCGTGTAGAGCCCGTCCAGCCAGCCGCACAAGGCGCCGCTCGATTTGGCCGCAGCGTACGCGGTCTTGAGCTGCCCCAGGATTTGCGGTTCGCCCACCACCATGGAATCCAGGCTGGCCGCCACGCGAAACAGGTGGTGGATGGCCTCGCGCCCCTGGTGCCGGTAAACGTGCGGCTCGAAGGTCTGCGGAGTGACGGATTTCTGTTCGGCCAGAAAACCGTCGACGATGGCTTGCGGATCGGCGCCGTCTTCGGTGGTGAGGACGATCTCCACGCGGTTGCAGGTGGAAAGAATGACGGCTTCGCTGACGCCTGCGCGCGCTTTGAGGGCGCCCAGCGCTGCCGGGAGCGATTCCTCGCGGAAGGCGAGGCACTCGCGCACTTCCACCGGCGCGGTCTTGTGGCTCACTCCGGTCAGCAACAGCTTCATGGCTTCAGCATGACGCCCAGGCGCGCGTGGGCAGCCCAGGTCAACGCGGAAAATCCGAGCACGGTCACGGTCATGATGGCCGCCTTGCGGCCCCGCCACCCGGCGGTAATGCGCAGGAACACCAGCGCCATATACGTGCCCCAGGTGAAAAAGGAAATGGCGATCGCCGGCTGCCGGATCCAGGCTTCCTTGTGCTCGATGAAGGCCCAGGTGCTGGCGGCGATCACCGCCAGCGTCATCAACACGAAGCCCAACGCCATGGATTTCGAAATCAAATCGTCCAGCGTGCCCAACGGGGGCAGCCGGTAATATAGCTTGCGCGGCTTCTTCGATTTCAGCTGGCGCTCCTGAAACAGGTAGAGCACGGAGGCGACCGCGGTGAACAGCAGCGCCGCGTACCCGAGCAGCACCAGGACGATGTGCACCGTGAGCCAGGTGTCGCGGACCACCGGGCTGGTCCAGGCGTTCACCGGGTTGCCCATGGTGGCGACCAGCGCCATCACGAAGACCAGGGGGAAAATGAACACGCTCAAGCTCTCCAGCCGGTAGCGCCAGTGAACGAACAGGTACAGCACCACCACCAGGAAAGCGCACATGGAAAGCGTTTCGTAGAAGTTCGTGATCGGGCAGTGATTGGTGCTGAGGCCCTCTTCCACAATGGAAACGAAGTGGAACACCGCCCCGACGGAGAACGCACCCAACGCCACGCGGAACAGGTTCTCGCGGCGGCGAACCAGGGTGAGGATGGCGTGCAGGAGGCCCAGCGAATACAGCGCCGCGGCCACGCGCAGCCAGATGACGCTCATATCAGCCATCGGCTATCCGGGGAAAAAACGTTTCGAAGACCAGTATAACGAAAGCCCGGGTGCAGGGCCCCTCACAGCGCTTTCGGACGTTCCGGCCGGCGGGTGAAAGGCGGCGGAAAAGAGGATCCGAAACACGAGTAAACAAATTTAATGACGCGCGGAGTTTCGCGAATTCGATCCACTATTTCCGCCCCGGAAAGAAAAGTCCGCTTCGGCTCCGGATGAGGGGGACTCCGCGAATCGACTGATTGGACAGCACATCGCGGCAGGGCCAGGCGCCCGGTTCGGGGCGGCCGGAATTCTCGATTTAGTAATCCTAAACTCAGCATTTAGCATATTTGGCTTGACCAGACGGGGGAACCAATTTATGTTGCGGTTGAGTCGTTAGTTGGTGTGGACCGGCGGCAGAGGTCGAATTCTGCCGAAATTGAGTCCCGCGGGGAAGTCCGGATCTAAGACTTCAGGGAGAGGTTATGCTTTTCGCCAGGATCCTTGTTGATCGCAGAAGCGCCGCAGCAATCCTGTTGATTGCGCTAGCGGTTTTAGGAGCATTCGCTCCGCGCGCCCGAGCGCAAGCGGTGGCCATCGCGGAAATCGATGGATACGTCACCGACCCGAGCGGCCAGGCAATAGTTGGCGCCCAGGTGAAAGCGACCGAGTTGGATAAGGACCAGGTTCACAACACTATGTCCAACGCTACCGGCCGCTATGCGCTGCCGGACCTTCCGGTGGGCAATTACCGGTTGGAAGTCTCCGTAAGCGGTTTCAAGACTTACGTGCAGACGGGCATCATTCTGCAGGTGGCAAGCAATATTGAAATCAATGTGCCGATGCAGATCGGCGCGGTGACCGAGAGTATCCGGGTGGAAGCCAATGCGGCCATGGTGGAGACCAAAGAAAACGCCGTGGCGCAGGTCATCGACCAGCAGAGGATGATCGACCTGCCTTTGAACGGCCGCAACCCAGCCCAGTTGCTCACGCTGACCGGAGCCGGCACCAGCACCATGACCCTCAATGGCGGCGACTTGACCGGCAGCAAGAACATTCAGGGAACGGCCGGCGGTTCGCAACAGTTCTCGGTTGCCGGATCGCAAGCCAACGGCATCAACTTTCTGTTGGACGGCGGCGACAACAACGATGCGTTCAGCAACGTGGGTCTGCCGATTCCGTTCCCGGATGCAGTTCAGGAATTCAACGTGCAGACCAACGGCCTGCAGCCGCAGTACGGATTGCATCCAGGCGGCGTGGTCAACGTAGTGACCAAGTCGGGAGCCAATGCGTTTCACGGCGACCTCTTCGAGTTTCTGCGTAACGGCGATCTCAACGGCCGGCCGGAGGGTATCGCAACCGTATCCAGCGGCGTGGTCAGCAACACGCTGCAACCGAAGCGCGACACCCTCAAGCGCAATCAGTTCGGGGGCACGGCCGGCGGCCGCGTCATCAAGGACAAGCTGTTCTTCTTCGGCGGTTATCAGGGCACGCGGCAGCGCAGCGATCCCGGCCAGAACCCTGCATATGTTCCGACTCCGGCTGTGCTGAACGGCGACTTCAGCGTGGTAGACGGAGCCAAGTTGGCCGGCGGTTGCTTGAGTAAGCAGGTTCTGTTGAAGGACAGCAACAAGAATATTTATCCCAACAACCAGATCCCCGTTTCCGCTTTTGACCAGGCGGGATTCAAGCTGGCTTCCAGTTACCTGCCGAGCACCACGGATCCGTGCGGGTCCACGTTATTCGGTTATCTGGCCGACAACCCCGACGATGAGTGGATCGGCCGCGTGGATTACATCTTCAACGACAAGCACAGCCTCTACGGGCGCTACTTCATCTACGATTACCTGGCCGAGTCGCTCTTCGACGGCAAGAACGCCCTGACCACGGGGCAGTCGGGCAACAAGGACCGTACCGAGAACTTGACGATTGGCGACACCTTTACGCTGGGCCCGACCGAAGTGAATTCGTTCCATGCCACCGCCGTTCGCCGCCGCGACGACCGCGCCGACGCCTCCAACCTGTTCGGCCCGAACGCCCTGGGCGTGACCATGTGGGAAGCGATTCCCAACTACACGCAGCTCAGCGTCAGCACTTACTCCGGCGGCGGGTTCAACATCGGCTGCGGCACTTGTGCGCCGGCCACGTTCGACGTCAACACGTACCAGGTGTCCGACGATTTCACCTACATCCGCGGCAGGCACCAGTTCGCGTTCGGCTTCGACGGCCGCAAGAGCCAGTTCAACTCTGTCAACGACCAACAGGCGAACGGACAATTCACATTCAACGGCAGCACCACCGGGGACGGCATGGCCGACCTCTTGCTTGGCCACATGTCCGGATTGACCGACGGGAAAGTGATTTCCGACTACATCCGCCTGACGGTGGCCGCCGCCTACGCGCAGGATGCCTTCCACGTGACCCCGCGTTTCACCGTCAACTTCGGCTTGCGCTGGGAGCCCACCGTTCCGGCGTATGACAAGTTCGGGCGCGGCAACCAGTTCAATTGGAGCCTCTTCGAACAGGGCTGGCACAGCTCCGTGTATCCCACGGCGCCGGCAGGCCTGGTTTTCGACGGCGACCCCCAGGACGCTTATGGCAAATCTTTCACCGCTCCCCATTGGGGGACGGTCTCGCCGCGTCTGGGCATGGTGTGGGATCCCAAGGGCGACGGCAAGCAAACCATTCGCGCCGCGTTTACCGTGATCCACGATACCAACGAGTTGTTCTACCCCGAGCGCTGGACCACCAATTCGCCGTATGTCTCTTCGCTCAGTTTCACCAGCGGACAGTTCTCGAATCCGTTCGCGGGGGTAGCGGGTGGCGACCCGTTCCCCGGCGGCATCGTTTTCCCGTCGCTCGCGACCACCGGCGCCCCCGGCGCTTACATCAGCGTTCCACCCAATATCAAACCCATGTACGTAATGCAGTGGAACCTCAGCTACCAGCGCCAGCTCGCTCCCGATTGGCTGATGACGGTGAACTACATGGGCAACGCCGCCCGGCACATCCTGGGATCGGTGGACGTCAACTACTCGATCGACGTCCCGGTGGCAGGCAAGGCTGCGAGCACTACCAACACCAACCAACGGCGCCTTACTTACCTGATGAACCCCACCACCGGCGGATCTTACGGCGACATCCAGGTGAGTGACGACGGCAATAACGGCGAATACCATGGCCTGTTGGCTTCGCTGCAACACCGCATGGCCAAGAACTTCACCTTCCTGAGCAACTATACCTGGAGCCACTGTGTCAGCGACTGGGACTTCGCCGGAGAACTGGCCGGCCCGGTATACCAGAATCCCACCAACCGCGATGCCGAGCGAGGCAATTGCGGCTTCGACCACCGGCAGGTGTTCAATACTTCGCTGGTGATCATCAGCCCCGGATTGGGCCACAGCGTTGCCAAGATGATTACCAAGAATTGGCAGCTTTCGCCCATCGTCAGCCTGTTCACCGGCAACCCGATCCAGCTCACCGATGGCAAGGATATCTCTTTGAGCGGCCAGAACCTCGACCGGCCGGAGAATGTTCTGCCCAACCAGGTCTATCAGACGACGCCTAACGGGAGCGGAATCCCGTGGTTCAACGGGTCGGCATTCTTGTGCGCGGGGAACTTGGCCGCAACTCCATGCACGTCTTTCACCGGCCTGTTTGGCGATACCGGGCGAAACTCCGTTTATGGCCCGGGCATCATCAGCCTTGACACCGCCCTGACCCGCCGCTTCGAGCTTAAGGAACGGTGGAAGCTCGACTTCCGCGCCGATTTCTTCAACGTGATGAATCACGCCAACCCGAGCAACCCAATCGCCAGCAACCCGGCAGCCTTAAACTTCGGCGATATTACCACCTTTAACCCGGGAAATTTCACTCCGCGCGAAATCCAGATGGCGTTGAAGCTGTACTTCTGACATTCAGTCGATAGCAGATCTCAAATCCGGGGGCAGGCACGCGAGCCTGCCCCCTTTTTTTAGGTAGGGCACGCTTTAGCTTGCCTCTTTGGTCTTCCCGAGCCAGCGCCCTCATCCCATCGAAGGCGCCGCCTGGAATTGCGGATAATTGGGCATGGCCACCAGCCGGCCGACGGAGCGGCCCGTGCCGCGGACCGCGGCGCAAACATCTTCCTCCACACGCACCGCCGCGGTGATGTTCGCCGGCTTCTGCGCCTTCGTCACCTTATACGCGCCGCAACCGCTGCTGCCCATGCTGGCCCGGCAGTTTCACGCCTCGGCCGGAGCGGTGAGCCTGGTACTGACCGCCTCCACCGCGGCGGTGGCCCTGGCCGCGCCCTTCGCCGGCGTAGTGGCCGACCGCCTGGGGCGCAAGCGCGTGATCGTGCTTTCGGCGCTCCTGCTCTCTGTGCCCACCGCCGGGGCGGCGGCTTCGGGCAGCCTGACGCAGATGCTGGCCTGGCGTTTTTGGCAGGGAGTTTTCACGCCGGGCATTTTCGCCGTCACCATCGCCTACGTCAACGACGAATGGGAGCAGGGGGTGGGCGCGGCCATGTCCTCCTACGTTGCCGGGACGGTGCTCGGCGGCTTCAGCGGCAGAATGATTTCGGCTTTGGTGGCGGCGCATTCCTCGTGGCATTGGTCGTTTATCACGCTGGCGGCGCTCGACGCGTTGTGCGGCGTGGCGATGTGGGTCTGGCTGCCGCCGGACCGCCATTTTACGCGCTCCCGGAGTGGAGCTTCCGCGCCACGAGCCATGCTCAGCCATCTCCGCAATCCGCCGCTCCTGGCCACTTACGCGGTCGGCTTCTGTGTGCTGTTCACTCTCATCGCCACCTTCACCTACGTGAATTTCTATCTGGCCGCGCCGCCATTCCGTCTGGGCACCACCGCGCTCGGGCTGATCTTCGTGGTCTACCTGATCGGCGCCGTGGTGACGCCGGTGGCCGGGCGCGCCATCGACCGTATCGGGCACCGCTTCACCCTGGTAGCCGCTTTCAGCGGAGGGATCGGCGGCATCTGCCTCACCCTGGTGCCGCATCTGCCCGCGGTGCTGCTGGGCCTGGCGCTGACTTCGACCGGCGTCTTCATCGCCCAGTCCGCTGCGTCGAGCTACGTCGGCAGGTTGGCGCAAGGCGCGCGCGGCGCCGCTGTCGGACTGTACGTCATGTTCTATTACACCGGCGGCAGTTTCGGGGCGGCCTTGCCGGGCCGCTTTTGGAACCGCGGCGGCTGGCCGGCCACGGTCGGCCTCATCGCCGCCGTCGAGGCGCTGACCATCGCGCTCTGCCTGCTGTTTTGGAAACCTGCCGCAACCGGGCCGGACCAGGAATCGTACGCCGCCGGCCAGGCGGGATAAAGGCGGGCTCCGTGGGGCAGACCCCCTGGTCTGCGCGGGACGCCCTCGTCCCGCTGCTCGCCCGAAGCATCAACGACTCGCTTCACCGCGAGGGGCCGACCAGGGGGTCGGCCGCAGACGAGGGCGTCTGCCCCACTTTGCCGCCATGAGAAAATCGAAGCGTGGACCTCCGGCCGGCAGACGAAAATCCGCAGTTGCGCATCGCCAATGTTGACGGGCTCGATCTCGCTTTGTGGGAATGGCCGGGCGCGGATCCGCCGCTGATTTTCGCGCACGCCACGGGGTTCCACGGCAGGCTGTGGGACTACATCATCCGCCGTCTCCCGGGAAGGCATTGCCTGGCGGTGGAAACGCGCGGCCACGGCCGCAGCGCGCGGCCCGATCCGCCGTACCGCTGGCGTTACCTCGGCCGCGACCTGGCCGGCATCCTGCGCAGCCTCGGCGTGCGCGGCGCGTTCGGCATCGGCCACTCCTCGGGCGGCCACTCCATGGTGCAGGCCGCGGCGCTGGTTCCCGACGCCTTCGCCGCCATGCTGCTGATCGATCCCACCATCTTTCCGCTGTTCCGCTACGGCGGTCCGCCACCCGATTTCGCCTTCATCCTGCGCCGCAAGAACATCTGGCGCTCGCCGGAGGAGATGATCGAGCGCTTCCGCGACCGCCCGCCGTTCGTCACCTGGGTGCCGGAGATTCTGCGCGACTATTGCCAGTTCGGGCTGGTGCCCAACGGCGATCACCTGGCGCTGGCATGCCCGCCGGCGGCCGAAGCTTCCATCTACGAGCTAGCCGCCGCGCCGGAATCGAATATCTACGCCGAGGTCGCCCAGGTCACCGTGCCCGTGACTATCCTGCGCGCCGGAACTGCCCGCAAGCCGGGCGAGCTCGACCTGGCCGCTTCACCCACCGCCGCCGACCTGGCCGCCCGCTTCGCCCGCGGCCGCGATGTAGTGCTGGAAGGCGCTTCCCACTTCATTCCCATGGAAGCTCCCGACCGGGTGACTGAAGAAGTGCGCGGGATGATTCGCGCATAAGGCACCCCGGGCGTTGCCAGAGGTAGGACAGACGATCGGTTTTTGTCGTCTGTCGGGGTTTTGCGCTTTGGCGGAGCATGACAGACCACGAAAGGCGATGGTCTGTCCTACCTCACAAAACCTGCGAGAATTCGGCCCTGGCCGGCCACTACATGCAAGGCGGCATGCGAGCGGCGATTCTCATGGCGGCGTGCGCTCTGGCGGGGGCGCAGACGCCGGACCCGGCCTACGAGCCACTGGCGCGCGCGTATGACGCGTTGCGGGCGCACGACTATGACGGCGCAGTGGCCGGCTTCACCCGCGCCATCGAGCTCGCACCGGAGCGCGCCTCCATCCGTAAGGACCTGGCCTACACCTATCTCAAGATCGGCGAAAACGGCCTGGCGCGCGAGCAGTTTCACGCGGCCCTGGCGATGGACGCGGCGGACGTTCAGGTGGCCATGGAATATGCCTTCCTTTGCTATGAGAGCAAGCAGGAGGCCGAAGCGCGACGCATCTTCGACGGCATCCGCCGGAACGGCAATGCGGTGGCGGAGCGGGCGTTTCAGAATATCGACCGGCCGCTGGCCGCCGGCATCGAGCGTTGGATGAGCGCGCTGGCGGCGGGCCCGGAGAACTTCAGCGCGCACTACGAACTGGCTACGCTGGCCGAAAAGCGCGACGACCTGCCGCTGGCAGCCGAACATTTCGAAAAGGCCTGGCGTCTGCTTCCCGACCGGCGCACCGTGCTGGTGGACCTGGGCCGTGTGTGGAAGGCCATGGGCCGCACCGACGATGCGATCGCCGCTCTGCTGGCCGCTTCCCGCGGCGGCGAACCGCGTGCCGCCGAGCAGGCGCGCGAGTTGCTGCCGGATCGCTACCCCTTCGTTGCCGAATTCCGCCACGCGCTTGAGCTCGATCCCCGCAACGCCGAGCTGCGGCGCGAGCTTGGCTATTTGCTGCTGCGCATGGAGCGCGAACCGGAAGCCGAACAGGAATTCCGCACGCTCACCGAAACCGCCCCGCATGACATGCTGGCCGCCACCCAGCTCGGCTTCCTGCTCCACGCGCGCGGCGACGACGCGGGCGCCGCGCCGCTATTCGAGCGCGTGCTGGCCGGCCCGGACGAGGACCTGGCCAACCGCGTGCGCGCCGTGCTGCATATGCCGCAGGTGTTGGGCCGCCGTCCGCAGGCGGCGACCGATTCCATCGACGCCAAAGTAATGGCCGAGCGCAGCATCAAGGCCGGCTATATGAAGGATGCGCTGAAATACCTGCAGGTGGCCCACGAAGACGACCCGGGCGATTTCGAGGCCATGCTCAAGCTCGGCTGGACCTACAACATCCTCCATCAGGATGCGACCGCGGCCCGCTGGTTCGATCTGGCGCGCCGCAGCCCCGACCCGAAGATCGCCGCCGAAGGCCGCACAGCGTGGCGCAACCTGAGCGGCGCGCTCAAGAGATTCCGCACCACGGTCTGGTTCTACCCGATCTACTCGACGCGCTGGCACGACCTCTTCTCCTACGCGCAGGCCAAGACAGAACTGCGCAACAAGACACCCTTGCAGCCCTATGTGAGCGTGCGCTTCGTCGGCGACACGCGCGTCACCGTGGGCGCTGTCTCACCGCAGTATCTTTCGGAAAGTTCATTCATCGTGGCCGGCGGTGTGCGTGTGATGCCGTGGCACGGCGCCGGCGCGTGGTTTGAAGCCGGCAGCGCCATGAGCTACGCCACCGGCCACATTGTGCCGGACTACCGCGGCGGCCTGAACTATGCGCACACAATCGGCCGGTCGCTCGGCGCCGAATCGTCCGGCTGGTTCGCCGACACCGCCGCAGACGCGGTCTTCATCAGCCGGTTCGGCAATGACTTCCTGGTGTACGACCAGTCGCGCTTCGGCTACTCGATGGGGCCGGCGGCGTTTCGCGCGCAGTTCTTCTGGAACGGAAACTTTACCGTCGATACCCAGCGGCAGGCCTGGGCCAACTTTTTCGAAACTGGTCCGGGAGTGCGTTTCCGCGCGGCCTGGATGCCGCCCTCGATGTACGTCACCACCAGCTTGCTGCGCGGCATGTACCTGCCGAACACCGCGGGCGGCAGTCCGGCCAGCTTTAACGACCTCCGCTCGGGAATCTGGTATGCGTTTACTCACTAGCGCGCTCTTAGTCGCCGCCGTTGCTTCGGCCTCTCCCCTGCCCTATTTTTGTGTGCTGAGCGAGGACGCCGGCGCCTGGCCGGAGATCCTCTCTTCGATCGGGCTGGTGCGGCAGCCGGCGAACCTGGCGCATGTTTTCGTGGCGCGCGCCGGCACGCCCGCTTCGAACGAGTGGAACCAGCGGGTGGAGCAGGGCGCCATTCTGATCCTCGAGGGCGAATCTTCGCTCGCCGAGATGTTCGGTTTCCGGCGCGGCGCCGGCTTCGTCAAGGTTGGCAGCCTCACCGACGTGCACCGCCCGGACCTCGCCATCGTGTGGGAAAAGGGGCTCGAGCTGCCGGTCTTCGACTTGCCCGGCAGCGTCACCGTGTTCGCCCGCGAGCGCTGGAGCGGCGCGCCGATGCTGGCGGGAATACGGCGCGGGACCGGAATTCTGCTTTGGCTGGCCGCGCCGCCCGGAGAGCGCGGCTACGAGCGGTTCCCGTATCTTTTGCAGGCCCTGGCCGATCTCGGCATGGAGCGGCCGTTCTCCTCCGCGCGCCTCTGGACGTTTTTCGATTCCGCCTACCGCTCGCGCGTGGACCTGGATTACTTCGCGGCACGCTGGCGCGCGAGCGGCGTGGCGGCGCTGCACGTGGCCGCCTGGCATTTCTGGGAGCCGGACCCGGAACAGGACGCTTATCTCGAAAAGCTAATTGCCGCCTGTCACCGCGAGGGCATCCTGGTTTACGCGTGGCTCGAGTTACCGCACGTCAGCGAGAAATTCTGGGCGGACCATCCGCCATGGCGCGAAAAAACCGCCATCCTGCAGGACGCGCAGCTCGACTGGCGCAAGCTGATGAACCTGACCAACCGCGACTGCTTCCGCGCCACCGCGGATGGCGCCGCGGCGCTGGTCCGGCGCTTCGATTGGGACGGAGTGAATCTGGCCGAGCTGTATTTCGAATCGCTGGAGGGCATCGGCAATCCGGCGCGTTTCACTCCTATGAACGACGATGTGCGCCAGCAGTTCCGCGCCCGCACCGGTTTCGACCCGATCGATCTTTTCTCCGGCCGCCGTGACGATGCGTCGCAAAAGCAGTTCCTGGATTTTCGCGCCGAACTGGCCCAACAGATGGAGCAGGAGTGGCTCGGCGTGCTCGAAACCATGCGCCGCGAAAAGCCGGATCTGGACCTGGTGCTGACGCACGTGGACGACCGCTTCGACACCGGAATGCGAGCCGCCATCGGCGCCGATGCCGCGCGTGTCCTCCCCCTGCTCGATACGCACAGGTTCACTTTTCTAATCGAGGATCCGGCCACGGTCTGGAACCTGGGGCCGCTGCGCTACCAGGCCATTGCGGAGCGGTACCACGCGGTCACTAATCATGGCGACAAACTGGCCATCGACCTGAATATCGTCGACCGCTATCAAAACGTCTATCCGACCAGGCAGCAGACCGGCATTGAGCTGTTCGAGTTGGTGCACAGCGCAACGCGCAACTTCGAGCGCGTCACTCTGTACTTCGAGAATTCGCTGTTGGCGCCGGACCTGGGGCTGCTGTCCGCGGCCGCAGCCACCGTCAGCCGGGTGGAGCGCATCGGGTCGAAGCTGGTGGTGGAATCGGCGGACGGGGTGGGAGTTCCGTGGCGCGGCCCGGCACTGGTGGATGGCCAGCCCTGGCCGGTGCAGGACGCGGAAACGGTGTGGCTGCCGGCCGGCGCGCATAGCATCGAGGCCGCGGCGGCCGATGCCGGCCCGCGGCTTCTGCGGCTCAACGGGGAACTGAAAGCCGCCCGCGGCGTCGACGCGCACTCCATCGAGTTCACCTACCAGAGCACCGCCCGCGCCATCGCTGTGCTCGATCGCACGCCGCGGACGGTGGAGATCGATTCGAGCCCCGCCACGGCGGAGCGTGCCGGAGCCAACACGCTCCTGTTACCCCGCGGCCAACACATCGTGACATTGACCATCGAGTGAGTTAGGATTACGAATGGTCGATGATGGACGTCGCACTGCAGACCGGAACTCCGGACATCCCGGATAAGCTGTACTTCAAGATCGGCGAAGTGAGCGATCTGCTGGGCGTCGAACCGTACGTGCTGCGCTTTTGGGAGACCGAGTTCCCGGTGCTGCAACCGAAGAAATCCGGCACCGGCCACCGCCTGTATCGCCGCAAGGACGTCGAGCTGTTGCTGCGCATCAAGCATCTGCTCTACGAAAAGCGGTACACCATCGAGGGCGCGCGGCAGTCGCTGCAGGCCGAAGGCCGCGGCGCTAAAGCCAGGCGCTCCACCACTGTCCAGCAGGAGTTGTTCGCCACCGACCCGTGGCCTGAAATCCGCCGGCAGCTCACCGAGATTCTGAACCTGCTCAAGTAACCGCGGCGGCCCGGCCGGACTCTGCGCAACTGCCATTCCCGAATGGGTATCGGACTGGCCTATCCAAAGAGATCTGTTTCGAGTGTTGCTCGTAATCTATAGTGAGCATTGGGAGAACGGCACAAGCCGTCGCATTCTGCCCCAACCGGAGCTCCAGATGAAAGCCTCTGCCAGCCGCATTGTCAAAGTCATTATCGGCGCGATTGTGCTCGCCAACATCCTGTTCTGGGTCCCTTCCACGCGGCTGTTTTCGCTTTACGCCCTGGGGCGCGCGCCGCGCTGCCCGCTGGGAAAAGCGGTCCGCGCGTTCGGCACGATGTCGAAGCGGGCGGCGATCGAGAAACAGCTCGACCGCGACAAGAAGCTGGTCGAAAAGGACCCTGCCGGCTACCATCTGTGGGAGACGGCGATGGGCAGATACTGGGTGCCGGCGCGGGACGACGATACTCTCACCGGCAACCTGGCCGAACAGGCGACCAATGTATACGGCGATCGTGAGGATGGTGTCCATCCGGGCGATGTCGTATTCGATTGTGGCGCCAACATCGGCGTCTACACGCGCGTGGCCCTGGCTGCGGGCGCGAAGCTGGTATTGGCCATTGAACCGGCGCCGGAAAACGTCGAATGCCTGCGGCGCAACTACGCCGCCGAGATCGGCCAGGGCCGGGTCATCGTAGTGCCGAAAGGCGTCTGGGACCGTGAAGACGTCCTGACCCTGCGGGTCGACGCGGGCAGCTCGGCCCGCGACAGCTTTGTCGGCAGTTTCGGACCGGCGCTGCGCGGAATCCACGTGCCCCTGACCACCATCGACCGGTTGGTCGAGGAGCTGAACCTGACGAGCGTTGGCTTCATGAAGCTGGATATCGAGGGCGCTGAGAAAAACGCTCTTGCGGGTGCCAGGAACACCTTACTGAAGTATCACCCCCGAATGGCGATTGCCATGGAGCATCTGCCCGACGACCCGGTGCGGATTCCGCAGGTCATCCTCGCGGCGGCCCCCAGCTACCAGGTAGCGTGCGGCGACTGCGTCGATGAAATCACCAAGGTTCGCCCCGACGTGCTCTTCTTCCGGTAGGCCGCTCGCGCGGATCGCCTGCTCCACATTCAGGACCGCATTGGATCCTGCGCCAGCGGGAATCGGAATCGGCAGGTCGGGGACCCGCCTCACGGTTACTTCGCGCTGATGAGATTCGCGAACAGGCGGTAGGCGCCGGGGACGCCGGCGGGCAACTGGCGGAACCAGGAGTACGCGGTGAAGATATAGACGCCTTTGCCGTAGCGGGTCCAGAGTTCCCCTCCTTCTATGGCGGTCTCGCCGGGATCCTGGGAGGACAGCACGGTCTGGTAGCGCTTATCCCAGTCGGAGGCGAAATACAGGCCGCGCTCCTGCACCCAGCCTTCGAAGTCGCGGGCCGCGATCGGATTGGGCGCGTGCAGCAGCGGGGAATCGGCGTGCGGGAAAGCGACCGGGGCTTCCTCCACGGTAACCCGGTACCGCGAGCCCGGCGGAACGGTCATGGGATAGGGGCCGAGGTGAAGCGTAAGGTCGCCGGTATTGTACTGGACGATGTAAGTGCCGCCGCCCGAGACGTAATCCAGCAGACGCTGCTGGTTGGCGCGGATATCGGCGCGTACGTTGTAAGCGCGGACGCCGGCCACGATGGCATCGAAGCGGGCCAGGTCGCCCTGTTCGAGGTCGGACTGGCTCAACAGTGTGACCTCCAGTCCCAACTGGCGCAGGGCCTCCGGCATTTCGTCGCCCGCGCCCATGATATAGCCGATGCGATGCGCGGTGACCTGGATATCGGCCCGCACCAGCTTGATGTCGGCCGGCGGAAACAACGTCTGCGCGGGAAAGTGCGGATAGGAGATGACCTCGATGCCGTTCGAGATTTCGCGGCCGCCGACAGCCGCCACGGCGCGCAGCGAAGCCGTCGCCTCGCCGGCCGGCGGCGTCACCGTAAACGCAAGTTCGCAGGCTTCGCCGCGCGCGGCAATCTCGAAATGGCGAACGGCCGGTTCCACTTTCCAGGCCGGCGGCGCATCCAGCCGCAAGTCTCCAGCGGCCTTTTCCACCCGCGCCTCCACCACCACATGGACGGCGCGCGGCGCGGGCGAAGGGAACAGGGTGACCGGCTGCGGCAAATTGACCGCCACCGGCGGAACCACCGCCAGCGGCCGTGTCCGCTCGCCTTCGGCGCGGCTGGCATAACGATAATGAACGGGCCGGACCAGTTCGATCGGTATGCCGGCCACCAACAGCCGGACGCGCACACTCGCCACCGGCGGTGTATCCGCCCGGCCCAGCAGCCGTTGGTCCTCCACCGTGTACACGTCGCCGACCGGAGGCTGCCGTAACCAGTAGGGCTGCGAATATGGCTGGGAGGGCGGGACTTCGCGGCTGAATTCGATTGTCGCCGGCTGGCCGGACGCGAGCGGCGCCGGTTTCACCGGCAGCTCGCGGTCCCACATGCCTTCCATGCGTGCGCCGGCGAGTTCCACCGGCTGCGGCGACCGGTTGAGCACCGTGGTCGTGATAGCCAGCGGCCTTCCCGGCACGGCCTCCGGTTCGTGCGCCTGGGCTTCGATCCAGATACCGGCGCAGCCGGCGATGGCTTCGTCGATCTCGTTCAGCTTTTCGCGAGCCAGCGGGTCGGCGATGGCGGCGATCAGCGGCCTGGCTTTCCCCAATAACGGAATGATCTTCTCCGGATGCTCCGGCTCAAATGCTTTCACGGCCTCGGCCAGGATGGGCGTCACCGGCGCCCCGCCGGGCAAGCGGCTCCACGAGGTATCGATGCCATCGAACACGTCGGCGGGCGCCGGCTGGCCGGCCAGCAAACCGAATTCGGAGGTGGAAGCGCCCGGCCGCCGCATCGCGCCGGTACCCTGGCTGTGATGCATGCTGCGGCTCAGCACCGCCAGTTCCTCATAGGAATAGCCGAGCACCGGATTCAGTGCGCCGGTCTCCACCCGCCCGGCGGGAGGCAACGACGGCGACTGCGGCGGGCGCTCGGCTCCAGGCGGCAGCGGAATCTGGCCGGGGCGGGGTCCGAAATTCCATAAGGCATGCACGATGCGCGTGGCCTGCCATGGCTTCACGTATTGAAGCTGTTCCGGGAAACGCGCCGGGTCGGCGGCGGCGGCGAATGCCTCTTTTCCCAGGATTGCCGAGACCTGGTGGTGGCCGTGGCCGTCCTGCGGGCCGCCGGTGAAAACCAAAATGATGACGTCCGGCCGGTAACTGCGGATCACCCACACGATATCGCCCAGAATGCGGTCGTGGCCCCACTTTTGCATCGTCTCGGCTGCGGTCTTGCTGAAGCCGAAATCGATGGCGCGGGTAAAAAACTGCTCGGCGCCATCGATCTGTCGCGCAGCCAGCAGTTCCTGGGTACGAATCACGCCCAGCGCCGCGCCCTGTTCGGAGCCGATCAGGTTCTGGCCGCCCTCGCCGCGGGTGACGGAAAGATAGGCGGTGCGCATGTGGCGGCCGCGCGCGAAATAGGCCAGCACGCCGGTGCGCTCATCGTCCGGGTGCGCGGCGATCATCAAGACGCTGCCCAGTTGGTTCAGGCGCTCGATCGATTCGAGCAGTTCCGGGGTCCCGGAGAATGGCTGCTGCTGTCCGGTCAGCGGAGACAGTGCAGCCAGAAGAAGAGCACCCAGTGCGAGTTTGCGCGGAATCACTAGTAGTCTATTCTACGATGTTGGCGTTTTGAAAATCATCGTCTCCGAAAGACGGCTGGCGGCCGGGCGAGGCATGCCTCGCCCTACCGCCCGCCCGCGACCCCGTAGGGGCCGGGCATGCCCGGCCCAACTCGGCCACAAGACCCGTAGGGGCCGGGCATGCCCGGCCCGGCTCGGCCACAGCAGATCCTGGTTCTGCGACGAGCTGAACTTGTTGAAATTGCTGACGACCAAAATCGGGCCTGAATATCTCTTGCTTTCGATGTGGTTGAGCGGTACGCTATCCATAAAGGATTTATGGGAGCGCCAGACAAGCCGGGAGACCTGGTTCAGGGCACGCTCGACATGCTGGTGCTGAAGACCCTGGCCCAAGGCGCCATGCATGGCTATGCCATCGCCGAGTTCATCCAGACGACTTCGAACGATGTGCTTCGTGTCGAAGAGGGCGCACTCTATCCGGCGCTGCATCGTCTCGAACTGCGGGGCCTGCTGGCTTCGGAATGGGGCGTATCGGAAAACAACCGGCGCGCCAAGTACTATCGGCTGACCGGCGCCGGGAGGAAGCAACTGGCTGCGGAATCCGAGCACTGGGGCCGTATGACCTCGGCGATTGCGTTGATCATGGACACCGCATAGGAGGCGCGCGTGCTACTCGAACGCGTCAGTGCGCTTTGGCTGCGAGTGAAAGCGCTGCTCCATCGCGGCAGGCTGGACCGCGACCTGGACGAAGAACTGGCGTTTCACCTGGCCATGCGCGCCCGAAAATATGGCGACGATCCGGCGGGACATGCGGCGGCGAGACGCCAGTTTGGAAACGCGACCCGCATCCGCGAGACCTGCCGCGAACTGTGGACCTTCGCCGCTTTAGAAACGCTCTGGCAGGACTTGCGCTATGCGGCTCGCACGCTGGCGAAAACACCGGCGTTCAGCATGGTGGCAATCCTCTCGCTCGCTCTGGGCATCGGAGTCAACGCCGCACTTTTCAGCCTGACGGACGCCATGCTGCTCCGCGCTTTGCCGGTAAGGAATCCGCAGGAGTTGGTGGAGTTCGTCAGAGCGAGCGCCGGCTCCATGACGACGAATCTGCCTCGCCCAGTCTTCGATCGTTTTCGCCAGGACCGGAGCGTTCTCGCGGACGTTTTCGCCATTGACGAGTCGAGCCTCGCCTTCCGGGCCGGCGGCCTCACCGAGCCGGCCACGACCCACGAGGTTTCCGGCTGCTTCTTTTCGTCGCTGGGAGTTCAGCCTCTGATGGGTCGTACGATCGGCCCCGACGATGACCGGGTTGGCGCGGCCAATCGCCTGGCGCTGCTCAGCTATGCGTTTTGGAGCCGGAGGTTCGGAAGAGATCCTTCCATTCTCGGCTCCGTCGTGCACTTGTCGGGCGAGCCCGTCACCATCGTCGGCATCATGCCGCCGCAGTTTTTTGGTCTCGATCGACAGAGGGCTCCGGATCTGTGGATTCCTCTTGCGGCCGACCGCGATCCCGGCGATGTCTGGGTGTTGGGCCGGTTGCAGCCGGGCATTTCGATCGCGCGCGCACGCGCCCAGCTCTCGCCGCTGTTCCACCAGGCGCTCGAAGACGAGCTGCAATCCTCGTCGCAAGGGTGGGACCGCAAGGCATTTCTGTCTTCGAGGCTCCTGGTGAACCGCGCCGCTGAGGGGACGTCAGGGGTGAGGTGGGACTACTGGGATTATTCCAATACGCTGAAGATCCTCATCGGCCTCACAGGTCTGGTGCTGCTGATTGCGTGCACCAACCTGGCGAATCTGCTGATGGCGCGCTCTGCGGCGCGTTCCCGGGAAATCGGCATTCGGCTCGCGCTCGGAGCGGGCCGCTGGCGGCTGGTCCGCCAATTGATGACCGAGAATTTACTCCTCTCGCTGACCGGCGGCGCGCTTGGCGTGTTGGTTGCCGGTTGGGGACACCGTCTCATGCTGGGATTTTTGGTGGACGACCCGCGTAGCGTCGCGCTCGATTTCCAGCTCGACTATCGGTTGCTGGGCTTCGGCCTGGCGCTGTCGCTGACCACCGGGCTGTTGTTTGGACTCATGCCTGCGCTTCGCGCCACGCGCGCCGATATGTCCGGTTCCATCCACAGTGCCAGCCGGCAGAGAGGCGCGTGGAACATGCCGCTTGCCAAGGGGCTGCTCGCGTTTCAAATCGGCCTCTCGATGGTGTTGCTGATCGGCGCGGGCTTGTTCGCACGCAGCTTGAGGAACCTGGGCGCCGCTGACCTGGGGTTCGCGCGCGAGAACCTGGTGATGATGCATGTTGGCGCGAACGGCCAAGCGCGCCAGCAGTTTTGGATGGAAATCATCCGGCGCGTAGCAAGGCTGCCGGGCGTGCGAAGCGTGGCGCTGGCG
>Ga0209415_10002001_pt1 | contig 38627 bp, 36 predicted proteins | sample PeaSoiSIISIP2007_FD_187696 | JGI IMG/M metagenome (GOLD analysis project Ga0209415, IMG submission 187696) | Peat soil microbial communities from Weissenstadt, Germany - SII-SIP-2007 (SPAdes) (version 2) | ecosystem: Environmental > Terrestrial > Soil > Wetlands > Peat | place: Germany...
CCGCCGTGGACGGTCCGGCTCACCTGTTGGTAGCGACCGGTGAGCGGATCTCGCCCGCTTCGGACCCGGACCTCCCACACACCTGGTGCGCGCTCGCGCAGCGATCCCTGCATCGCCCACCAGCCTATCCCTCAAAATTGAGGGATGATTGAGGGATGAACGGCGACTGCCAATCGTTGCGACCGTAAAGTACATGCGTTGAGCTGCGGAGGGAGGGGGATTCGAACCCCCGGGGCTTGTGGCCCAACGGTTTTCAAGACCGTCGCATTCGTCCGCTCTGCCATCCCTCCCTGGTGCGCCCGCCCGCATCGCCCGAGCTTCCGGCGCCCCGGCGGCGCGGCGCCTGGCTCAGCCGTCGGGTGCGATCCGCTCCCTCAGCGAGCCGAGCCAGGCGTCTGCCGAGCGGCGTTCGGCGTCGATCCGCGCGCGCTGCTCCGAGGCGGCGTCGCCCGGCACCGGGTACGAGCCGAGGAACTTGACCGCCTCGAGCTCGACGTGCAGCTCGCGCAGGCAGTCGCCGAGCACCTCGTCGGCCACGTGGCCCTCGATCTCGATCACGAAGCAGTAGTCGCCGAGCGCCTGCTTGGTCGGCCGTGACTCGATGCGCGTCAGGTTCAGGCTGCGCGCCGCGAACTGCCCGAGGATCTGGTGCAGGCTGCCAGGACGGTCGGCGTGCTGGAAGCAGACGATCAGCGTCCGGTCGTGGCCGCTCGGCGGCGGCACGACGCCGGGGGCGACGAGGACGAAGCGCGTCTGGTTGCCCGGGTGGTCCTCGATGCCGTGCGCCAGCACCTCGAGCCCGTAGAGCTTCGCGGCGACGGGCGGCGCGACGGCCGCGGTGTCCGCCAGGCGCTCCTCGGCGACGAGGCGCGCCGCGTCGGCGGTCGAGCTCGTGGCGCCGACGGTCGCGCCCGGCAGGTTCGTGGCGACGAAGTTCCGGCACTGCGCGCTCGCCGGCGGGTACGACAGCACCGTGCGCACGTCCGCGAGCGTCGTCCCGGCCAGCACCAGCAGGTCCAGGTGCACGTCGAGCACGACCTCGCGCTGCACGAGGAGGTCGGTCGCGAAGATCAGCTCGTCGAGCGCGGCGTTGATCGACCCCTCGATCGAGTTCTCGATCGGGACGAACGCCGCGTCTACCTCCCGGCGCGCCGCCGCGGCGAGGGCGTCGGCGATCGTCGCACTGGCGACCAGCTCGGCCTCGGCGAGGTCCGGCTGGGAGAGGAGGGCCTCCTCGCTGAACGTCCCCTGCGGCCCGAGGTAGGCGATGCGCCATGGCGGAGCGGGGGGTGCGGCCATGGCTGGCAGGATAGTGAGCCGGATGGACGACGACGATCTCACACGGCTCCTCGCGGAGGTGCGCTCCGGCGAGCGCTCGCCCGACGAGGCGGTCGCCCGCCTGCGGCGGCTCCCCTTCGCCGATCTCGGCTTCGCCCGTGTCGACCACCATCGCTCGATCCGCCAAGGCCTCCCCGAGGCGGTCTATGGGCCCGGGAAGAGCCCCGAGCAGTGCGCGGCGATCGTCGCCGAGCTGATGAGCGGGGGCTCGGCGCCGGTGCTGCTCACGCGGGCCGACCAGCTGCAGGTCGCCGCGGCGCTCGAGCGCTCGCCCGGCGGCCGCACGACCCCGACCTCGCTCGCCGGCGAGCAGCTGCACATCGTGGCGTGGCGCCACGCCCCGGCGCGCCCGGGCAGGGTGCTGGTCGTGACCGCCGGCACGGGCGACCTGCCCGTGGCGGCGGAGTGCGTGGCGACGCTCGAGGCGTACGGCTTCTCGCCGCGCCTGCTCGCCGACTGCGGCGTCGCGGGCGTGCACCGCCTGCTCGCCTCCTTCGACGATCTGGCCGAAGCGGACGCCGTCGTCGTCGTCGCGGGGATGGAGGGCGCGCTGGCGAGCATCGTCGGGGGGCTCACCGCCGCCCCGCTCGTGGCGGTCCCGACGAGCGTCGGCTACGGCGCGAGCCTGGCGGGCGTGACGGCGCTGCTGGCCATGCACGCTTCCTGCGCGTCGGGCGTGACGGTCGTCGGCATCGACAACGGCTTCGGGGCGGCGAGTGCCGTCGCGAGGATCCTGCGTTGAGCGCCGCCGGCCCTCCCGGCGAGGCCGGCGGTGCCCCGCCGGCCGCGGCGGTGGCGAGCGGCACCCGGGTCGCCTGGTTCAACTGCTTCGCCGGGATCGCCGGCGACATGGCGCTCGCCAGCCTCGTCGACGCTGGCGCCGACATCGACGAGGTGCGCGCCGTGCTCGGGCGGCTCCCGATCGCCGGCTGGTCGATCGACGTGGTCCCGGTGCTGCGCGGCGGCATCGCCGCCACCCGGATCGTCGTCGAGGTGGCCGACGACGGGGTCGTCCGCACCTTCCCGCACGTGCTGGCGATCCTCGACGAGGCCCGGCTCCCCGGGCTCGTCCGCGAACGGTCAGTGGCCGCGTTCAGCCTCCTCGCCGAGGTCGAGGGCCGCCTGCACCGGCGCCCGTCGTCGCAGGTCCACTTCCACGAGCTCGGCGGCCACGACACCATCGTCGACATCGTCGGCACCGCCACGGCGCTCGAGCTGCTCGCGATCGACGAGGTGGCCTCGAGCCCGGTCGCGACGGGCACGGGCATGGTCCGCAGCCGCCACGGCATGCTCCCGAACCCGGCACCGGCCGTGCTGGCGCTCCTCGCGGGCGCGCCGCTGTGGGGCCGCGACGTGCAGGCCGAGCTGACCACACCGACCGGTGCCGCCATCCTGGCCGCGACGGCGGTCGAGTTCGGCCCGATGCCGGCGATGACCGTCGAGGCCACCGGCTACGGCGCGGGCGCGAACGAGCTGGAGGGTCTGCCGAACTGCACGCAGGTCGTCGTCGGGACCCGCTGTGAGGGGCGCGCCGGCCCGCCGACGTCGACCCTGCCCGTCGGACAGCCGCTCGTGCTGCTCGAGGCCAACGTCGACGATGCGACGGGCGAGCAGGTCGCAGACGCCGTCCAGGCGCTGCTGGAGGCGGGCGCGGCCGACGCCTGGGTCACACCCGTGCTGATGAAGAAGGGGCGCCCGGGACAGGTGGTGAGTGTGCTGGCGGACGTCGCCCTCGTCGAGCAGCTCCGCCGCGTCCTCGCCGCCGAGACGGGCTCGTTCGGCGTGCGGTCAACGGTCGTCGACCGCTGGGCCGCCTCGCGGCGCGTCGAGGAGGTGGAGGTCGACGGCTACCCGGTCCGGGTGAAGGTGAGCCCGGGCCGTGCCAAGGTCGAGCACGACGACGCCCAGCACGTGGCCCGCATGCGCGGCCTGCCGGTGCGCGAGGTGGTTGCCCGCGCCGAGCACGCCTGGCGGGAGCGCTCGAGCTCCCTGGAGCGGCCCGACGGCGCCAGCTAGGTAGGCCGAGCCGCCCGAGCGGGCGCGGCGGTCAGGGGCAGGAACCCTGGCTGTTCGTCACGCAGAGGCTGACCTGGTCCACGCTCGAGCGGACGGCACCTGCCGACGCGGTGACGCTCAGCACGTACGACGAGCCGGTCCGCACCTTCAGCGACGGCACGACCACGTAGCGGGCGCCGGCGGCGGCGAGCTCGGCGATGCGCGCCGAGCGAGCGGCGCTGCCGGCGGCCGGCGTGCCGGGCCGGGCGCGCGCCGACGAGGAGGCGCGAGGAACGAGCGTCGCGGTGACCATGACGTCGCGGAGGGCGACGTCCCCCGAGTTCGCCACGACGGCGGTGACCGTCACCTTCGAGGTGGCCTGGACGAGCGAGACCGACTGGCGCGGCGGGAGCTGGAGCGTCGTGGTGGTCGTGGACGAGGTCGTCGTCGTCGACGAGGTCGTCGTCGACGAGGTCGTCGTCGGGTGCGTGCCGGCGGTCGTGGTGGTCGGGAGCGAGGTCGTGGTGGTCGAGGTCGTGGCGGTCGGGGTCGTGGTGGTCGGGGCGGGGGGCGACGGCAGCCCCTCGATCCGCACGACGGGCGGCTGCAGGGAGACGGCGAGGAGCGTCAGGGCGCGCGTCTCGCGGAGCTGCGCGGCGGCGGCGAGGCTCGCCGCCCATCTCGCCACGGCCGGGGATCCCCAGCCCGCCGCGGACGAGATCCAGACCGACGCGGCGGGCAGGCGCGACGCGTCGCTGCCGTCCGGCAGCGCCCGCAAGAAGCGCGGGTAGGCGGCGTCGGCCCGGAGCAGCTCGGCGCCAGCGGCGACGATCGCCGCCTGGGCGGCCGCCGCGTTCGTCGAGCCGGGGCCGGAGGTGGCGAGCGCGATGCCGCCGATGAGGGTGGTGACCGCACGGCGCCGCCCTGCCAGCACGGCGGTGAGCGCCGATTGGGCGGCCGCGTCCGGTGCGCCGACGTGGAGCGCCGCGAGCGAGTCCGCGTCGGCGGCGCTCCCCGCGCTCAGCTGCTGGAGGAGGCCTTCGAACGAGGCCCGGTCCATCCCGGCGCCCTGGCCGCGAAGCGTTCTCAGCGTCGCGGCGAGCGCGTTGGAGTCGTCGACGACCGGGCCGACGGCCGCGACCCAGCTACGCGCTCCGCGTCGCGCGGCGGTGGGCGCCGAGCTCACGACCTGATCCGTCACCTCGCCGACCACCAGGGCCAGCAGGAGGCCGAGGGCGATCCAGGGCCAGATCCGGCGGCGCCCGCGCCGAGAGGCGGACGACGATGAACGTCCAAGGGGGCCCAGCATCGGCGATGACCCTAGTAGCCGGGTGGGGTGGGGGTCCCGGCAGGCGCGGACCGCCTAGCGGGCCCGGGGCTCACTCGCCCGGCGAGCCCCCGGCGACGCTCACCTCGGACTTCGTCGAGCGCCAGTTGACCGTCGGGCGGATCGCCTCGAAGTTCACCCGCGACTTGTGCTTCAGCGCCAGCGAGACCAGCGAAGCCACGAGCTCATCGCTCAGCAGGTGCGGCTTCAGGCCGAGCTCCGGCAGCTTCGTCGTCACGGCGTGGTAGTAGTGCTCCTCGCTCTCCGAGCGCGGGTTCGGGATCGACTCGATTGTCACGTCGACCGGGGAGACGCGCTGCACCCACTCGGCGAGCTGGCGGACGGCGAAGGACTCGGTGAACTGGTTGAACACGCGGTACTCGCCCGCCTTCGGCGGGTTGAGGCAAGCGAGCTCGACGCACGCGAGGGTGTCGCGGATCTCGAGCATCGCCCGGGTCTGGCCGCCCTTGCCGTAGACGGTGAGCGGGTAGCCGACGGCAGCCTGCACCACGAAGCGGTTGAGCACCGTCCCGAACACGCCGTCGTAGTCGAAGCGCGTCGCCAGGTCCGGGTGCATGGACGTCTCCGGCGTCTGCTGGCCGTAGACGATCCCCTGGTTCAAGTCGGTGGAGCGCAGGCCCCAGATCCGGCAGGCGAACATGATGTTGTGGCTGTCGTGGACCTTCGACAGGTGGTAGAAGGAGTTCGGCTGCTTCGGGAACGGCAGGACGTCCGTACGCCCCTTGTGCGTGATCTCGATGAAGCCTTCCTCGATGTCGATGTTCGGCGCGCCGTACTCGCCCATCGTCCCGAGCTTCACCAGGTGGATCGCCGGATTCAGGTCGGAGATGGCGTAGAGGAGGTTGAGCGTCCCGACGACGTTGTTCACCTGCGTGTAGACGGCATGCTCGCGGTCGATCATCGAGTACGGGGCGCTCCGCTGCTCGGCGAAGTGGACCACCGCGTCGGGCTCGAAGCTGCGGAGCGTGTCGACGACGAACGCGCTGTTGGTCAGGTCGCCGACGAACGGCTGGATGGTCTGGCCGGAGACCTCCTTCCACGTCGAGACCCGCCGCTGCAGCTGGCGGATCGGCACGAGGCTGTCCACGCCCATCTCGTGGTCGTAGCTGCGCCGCACGAGACTGTCGACGACGCCCACGTCATGACCCCGCTGTGACAGGTGCAGCGCAGTCGGCCAGCCGAGGTAGCCGTCGCCACCGAGTACCAGGATCCGCATCGAGCCTCTTCCTCTCGTTTCAGCCGTACGTGCCAGACTTCCGCGCCGATCGCCCGGTCCGGCGAACTCGGTCCACTCGCGCACGTGCGGACCCGAATGTCGGCGGTCGGCACGCGATCGGCAGCGGATGACACAATCGCAGTAGCTCGTGGGTAAGCCTAGCCGAGGGCGTGCCCCGCTCGCCCGAGACCGTCTACTAACTTAGAACAACCTGTGTGCCGTGGGGCTCGCACCAGGACGCGCAGCGAGGACGGAACCCGTTGGACACCCAGTGGTACCTCGACGTCAACCACTTCGCACGGCAGACCGCGTGGGCGCACGGCTTCATGCATTTCTATGCCCTGTACGGGGGGGTGCTCCTCCTCGCGATCCTGGTCGTCGTGGGCTTCTGGCGGGCTCGGGGCGGGCTCGGCGGCGGCGGCAGCGCCCAGCACGTCGCCGTGGTGCTGTGGACCGCCGGCGGGACCCTCGTCGCGCTCGGTCTCAACCAGCCGCTCTCCCATATCGTCGGGCGCTCCCGGCCCTACGCCGTCCTGCACGGCGTCGAGGTGCTGGTGCCCCGTGCCAACGACTTCACGTTGCCGAGTGACCACGCCACGGTCGCCGGTGCGATCATCGCCGGGCTGTGGCTCTCGCGCGACCGGCTGGTCGCAGGGCTCGCCACGCTCCTCGGCCTGTTCCTTGCGTTCGCGCGTGTCTACGTCGGCGCCCACTACCCGGGTGACGTCCTCGCCGGCCTCGGCTTCGGCGCAGTCGTCGTCATCGCCGGCTACCCCCTCGTCGTCCCGCTGCTGCGTCGGGGGGTGGAGATCGTAGGGCGTAGCCCGCTCGGCGTGGTCGTCGGCACGGTCCACCGCGACCGTCCCGCGGGCCCTGGGCCGGCGGCACGCCCGACGGCCCTCGGGGCGACGGGCTCCGTGCGGATCCTCGGCGGCGACGGTGCCCAACCGCGCGTCCCTGCCGGCAGGTCGTCCGAGGTCGATTCCGGCCGGGACATGGGAGGCTCGTAGCCAGCGGCGGCGCGGCCGCCCGAGACAGGGCCGCGTGCCCGCACGATGCCGGTGTGGCGCAGCTGGTAGCGCAGGCGACTTGTAATCGTCAGGTCGTGGGTTCGAGTCCCACCACCGGCTCTCTTGTGATGTCGCGAGACGTCGTGGACACCGTCCCGGGTGTCGCGCGACTGAACGAACCCATGGGGCGTCCCGCGAGGCGTCGCATGGCAGCCGACGAGCTGGGCACCTCGGCGACCGCCCGGTCCGCCGCTCGGCGCTGCTCGACGCGCCCGCGCCGTCGGCTCTCCTGCACACCGGACCCGACCCACCGGCGCGCCGCTGGACGGGGCAGGAGGCCCGGAGCGCCTAGCGGTACTCGCGAGGAACCCGGTAGACGCCTGGCGGGTTCGTCTCGGCGTCTGCCGCGAGTGCCGACACGAGATCGACCTCATCGACGTCGACCGGCTCGAGCTCCTCCTCCTGGTACCCGGGGTACTGCTCCACCGGGACCGCGACGTACGCGCCCTCGGCCGTGCGCATGACGACGTTGTGCGACTTGCGCTTTCCGGCGAGCGGCGCCGTCTGTAGCTCTTTGCAGATCTTGTACGCCACCGGGAAGACGATGATGGGCACGACGATGCACAGGACGCGGAAGGTCCAGAGCACGAAGTTGAGCGAGAGGGACAGGTAGTTGGCGAGGACGTCGTCGGCGCTCGCGCCGAACAGCACGAAGTAGAAGGCGAACACGGCCGCGCCGAGCGCGGTGCGCATCGGACGGTCCCGCGGCCGGTCGAGCAGGTGGTGCTCGGAGGTGTCACGGGTCAGCTTCGCCTCGATCATCGGCCACATGTAGATCAGGGTGAAGGTGATACCGGGCAGGAGGATCGCGGGGAAGAACGCGTTCGGGATCATGTGCCCGGGGAAATGGATCTCCCAGCTCGGCATGACACGGAGCGCCCCGTCGAGCCAGCCCATGTACCAGTCCGGCTGGACGGCGTAGCTGACCTTGTACGGGTAGTACTGACCGTAGAGCCAGATGGGGTTGATCTGGATCAGGGCACCGAGCAGCGCCGTGACTCCGGTGGTAAGGAAGAGGAAGCCGGTCGTCTTGGCGATGAACCCGGGCCACATGGGCGTGCCGACGACGTTGTCCTCCCGCGCCCCACGGCCGCGGAACTGCGTGTGCTTGTGGCGCACGAGCATGCCGAGGTGGGCGCCGAGGAGCCCGAAGATCACGAGCGGGATGATCAGCACGTGGATGATGAAGAACCTCGGGATGATCGCCGTCCCGGGATAGGCGCCGCCGAACAGGAAGAAGGCGAGGTAGCTGCCGACGATCGGGACCGACTCCAGGATCGAGAAGGAGATCCGGATGCCGGTCCCCGAGATGAGGTCGTCGGGGAGCGAGTAGCCGAGGAAGCCGTTGAAGATGGCGAGGATGAGCAGGGTCGCCCCGACCATCCAGTTCACCTCGCGCGGCTTGCGGAAGGCGCCGGTGAAGAACACGCGCAGCATGTGCACGACGATCGAGCCGACGAAGATGTTCGCCCCCCAGTGGTGCATCTGGCGGATCAGCAGGCCGCCGCGCACCGCGAAGCTGATGTTGATCGTCGAGTTGTACGCCTCGGAGACGGTCTGGCCCTGTAGGGGCTTGTAGCTGCCCTGGTACACGACGTCGTGCGCCGAGGGCACGAAGTAGAGCGTGAGGAAGATCCCCGTCAGCACGAGGACGATGAAGGAGTAGAGGGCGATCTCCCCGATCATGAAGGACCAGTGGTCGGGGAAGATCTTGTTGAGCAGGTGGCGGCCGCCGCGCGAGACGGCCAGGCGGTCGTCGACCCAGCCGAAGAGCTTGTCGATCACGTCGTCCCACCCCGCTCCCAGAACCCGGGACCGATCGGCTCGTCATAGCCCGCCTGCGCCCTGATGTGACCGGAGGAGTCGATGTAGAGGGGCAGCTGCGGGAGCGGCCGCGGCGCGGGACCGAAGACGGGGACTGCGCCCGCGTAGATGTCGAACAGCGACTGGTGGCACGGGCACAGCAGCTGCTGGGTCAGCTCCTCGTAGAGCCCGACAGGGCAGCCGGCGTGGGTGCAGACCTTCGAGAAGGCCACGAAACCTTGCGGGCCCCAGCTCTCGCGGCCCTTCATCGTCACCACGCTCCCGCCGTCTTGGACGTGGAGGAGCACCGTCTGGGAGAGCGCGCCGCCGACGTCGCTTTCGGGGAACACCGTCATGATCCCGCCGACGTCGACATCGCTGACCTTCACGCGCTTGCCGTCGATCGACGTGAGATAGGAGCCCTTCCTCCACGTCGTCTTGTAGAGCTTCTTGCCCGGTAGTGGCCCGAGCGAGCGGAGCAGGGGGAAGAGGGCGACGATGCCGAAAACGCCCGCCGCCGCGCCCATGAACTTCACGAGGAACCCGCGCCGCTTCACGGCGACGCGGCCCCGCACGGCGAAGTCGGCGATGAGGAGTTCCTTCTCCTCCTTCTTCGTCTCCATCAGCTGGCGGGGCTCTTCGAACGGGCCGCGGGGCATGAGGTACTTGCCCCATGCCGCGAGGCCGTAGCCGAAGGCCAGCATGCCCACGCCGAGCGTGATCCCGAGCCAGTAGTTCTTCGCGTTCTGCCAGTAGGCCGCCCCGAAGCCGACGAAGGCCACCAGCGAGACGAAGAACGCCGCGGCGACGGCCGCGGCGGCACGGTCCGGGTGCTTCGCCGCGACGTCGAACTGCGGCGCGTCGATCGGGACGCGTCGCTTCGATGCTGCGTCGCCGTGTTGCGCGCCGTCGGTCACGGGGGCGTCAGGCATGGGCGATCTCCACTGCTTCCTCCGCGTGCTCGCCGTCGCCGCCATCGTGGCCACCGTCACCGTCGCCGTCGTCGTGGCCGCCGTCACCGTCGCCGCCGTGGCCCTCGTCGGCATCACGTTGCGTACGGTCCCCGACCCAGAACCCGATGAGCACGCAGGCGCCGACGCCGACGAACAGGCCGATGAAGCCCTCTGCCACGGGGCCGACGCCGCCGAGGCCCAGCCCCCCGGGGTTGTCGGAGTGCTCGATGTCACGCGTCACGTAGGCGATGAGGTCCGTGAGCTGCTTCTTCGAGACCGTTCCGGCGGCGAAGCGCGGCATGTTCCCCGGCCCGGTCCTGACCGCCTCCGCGACCTGGACCTTGGTGACTCCGTGCAGTGCCGGCGCGGTCAGCCCGTTCGAGAGGGCGTCCCCGGCACCGGTCACTGTGTGACAGGGCGCGCAGTTGAGGGCGAAGATGCTGAAGCCCTCGCTGACGCTCGCGTTCTTCAGGTCGACGGTCGGGATCCCCGGCCCTCCGCTGCCGAGCGAGGCGACGTACTCGGCGATGGCGATCGTCTGCGCCCGGTTGAACAGCGGCGGCTTGCGGATCGGCTCGCTCGTCGGGTTGGCGAGCGGCATCCAGCCGCTCGACACCCACAGGTCGACGGTCGCCGCGCCGACGCGATGCAGGTTCGGGGCGAGGGCACTGCCCTGGGCGTCGGGGCCGTGGCAGCTCGAGCAGGTCTGGTCGAAGAGCATCTTTCCGAGCGCCAGCTGCGCAGAGGTACTCGACGACGTCGTGTCGGCGAGGACCGCGCTGGCCAGGCCGGTCGCGGCACCGGAGCCGGTCTGCTGGCGGCCCGGCGCGAAGGCCAGCAGGCCGAGTGCGACGGCAAGCACGACGAGGCCCGAGGGGACGAGGAGTCGACGGATCACGGCTATGAGAGCAGGAACAGGGCGCTGAACAGCCCTATCCACACGATGTCGACGAAGTGCCAGTAGTAGCTGACCGCCTGGAAGACCGGTGTCTCGCCGGCGTCGCCCCGTGGACCCTTCATCCTGCCGAGCAGAGCAAGCATGGCGACCAGGCCGAGGAGCACGTGGAGACCGTGCAGCCCGGACATGATGTAGAAGAGCGAGCCGTAGGCGTTGGTACGCGGCCGGAACGGCAGCGTCTTCCACTCGTACATCTGGTTGGCGAGGAACGCTGCGCCGAGCAGGAAGCTCGTCACGATCCATGCGCGGGCTTTGCCGCGTTCGCCGCGCTCCTCCGCCCAGACCCCGAACTGCATCGTCGGGCTGGAGGCGAGCAGGACGACGGTGAAGATCGCCGCCTGGATCGTGTCGAGCTTCGTCCCGGCGGGAGGCCAGTGCGGAGCATTGGCGCGGATCGTGAAGAAGGCCGCGAAGAGCCCGCTGAAGAACATGAACTCCGAGCCAAGCCAGATCATCACGCCGACAGCGAGGAGCTGTGGCCGCTTGACCTGTGCCGGCCCTCCCGCGGGCAGCGGCGCCCCGATCGCCGTCACCTCAGTCACGGATGTATTTCATAGTCGACACCTGCCCGGGCGCACCAAACGAGTTCGGCGGGGCCGGCAGGGGCTCCGTCTTCGGCACCCTCCCGCTGTAGGGTCGTCCCGTGCCGCTCGCCGACTCGCCCTTCCTGCGGGCCTGCCGGTGCCAGCCCGTCGAGCAGGTGCCGGTGTGGTTCATGCGCCAGGCGGGCAGGTCGCTGCCCGAGTACCGACGGCTGCGCGGGACGGCCAGCATCCTCGAGGCGGTCCGCGATCCCGAGCTCGCCGCCGAGATCACGCTGCAGCCGGTGCGGCGTTACGGCGTCGACGCCGCGATCCTCTTCTCCGACATCGTCGTGCCCGTCGCGGCCATCGGCGTCGGTCTCGAGATCGTCCCCGGGCGCGGCCCGGTCGTCGCCGAGCCATTCGGCTCGCCCGCCGACCTAGAGCGTCTTCGCCCGCTCCAGCCGGAGCTGGACACGCCGTACGTGATCGAGACGGTGCGGCGGCTCGTCGCCGAGCTCGATGTCCCCCTGATCGGCTTCGCCGGAGCGCCGTTCACCGTGGCGAGCTACCTCGTCGAGGGCGGTCCGTCGAAGAACTTCGCCCGGACGAAGTCGCTCATGCACGGGGACCCCGCGACCTGGTTCTCCCTGATGGACGCGCTCGCCGGGATCGCGCTCGCGTCGCTGCGCTCCCAGGTGGAGGCGGGGGCCAGCGCCGTGCAGCTCTTCGACAGCTGGGCCGGCGCGCTCAGCCGCCGCGACTACGAGCGCTTCGCGCTGCCGGCCTCGCGCACGGTGCTGGAGGGCCTCGCGGAACTCGGCGTCCCACGCATCCACTTCGGCGTCGGCACGGGGGAGCTGCTCGACCTGATGGGCGCCGCGGGTGCCGACGTCGTCGGCGTGGACTGGCGGGTCCCCCTGACCAGCGCACGGGCCCGCGTCGGCCCGGGGCGCGCCCTCCAGGGCAACCTCGACCCGGCGATCTGCCTCGCCGGCTTCGATGTCGCGGCATCGGAGGCCCGGCGGGTGCTCGCCGAAGGCGGTACCACGGGCTACGTGTTCAACCTCGGCCACGGCGTTCTCCCCGAGACGGACCCGGACGTGCTCGCCCGGCTCGTCGAGCTCGTCCACGCCGAGACGGCACTCGGGCGTCCCGCCGCGGCGGGCGAGGCCCGCCCGTGAGGACCGGCGTCCTCGTCATGGCCTACGGGACACCGACAGGTCCCGACGAGGTGGCTTCCTTCTACACCGACGTGCGCAGGGGGCGGGCGCCGAGCGAGGAGCAGCTCGCCGACCTGGAGCGCCGCTACAACGCGATCGGCGGCGTCTCCCCCCTGGGCGAGCGGACGGCCGCCCAGGTGGCCGCCATCGGCGCGGCGCTCGAGAAGCTCGCTCCGGGCCGCTTCCGCACCGTCTACGGCGCCAAGCACTCGAAGCCGAAGATCGAGGACGCCGTCGACGAGTTGGCCCGTGACGGCGTCGGACACCTCGTCGGCCTGGTGCTGGCACCGCACTACTCGGTCCTCAGCGTCGGCGAGTACGTCGCTCGCGCGAGGGATCGGGCGGAGCGCCACGGCATGACCTGCGCGTTCGTCGAGCGCTGGCACGACGACCCGGTGCTGGTCCAGGTGCTGGCCGAGCGGGTGCACGCTGCCGTCGCATCGCTCGGCCAGGCCGCACCCGGGCGCCTCGAGGTGCTGTTCACCGCCCACAGCCTGCCCGAGCGGATCCTGACGATGGGCGACCGCTACCCCGAAGAGCTGGCGGAGACGGCCCGCCTCGTCGCCGGCCGGCTCGGCATCTCGGCGTACCGGGTCGGGTGGCAGAGCGCCGGCCGCACCCCCGAGCCGTGGATCGGCCCGGACGTGCTCGCGCTGCTGCCGGTGCTGCGGGCCGAGGGGGTGGAGGCGGTCGTCGTCTGCCCGGCGGGCTTCATCTCCGACCACCTGGAGGTCCTCTACGACCTCGACATCGAGGCGCGTCGGGTCGCCGAGGGACTGGGCCTCGCCTTTGCCCGCACGGACTCGCTGAACGACGAGCCACGCGTCGCCGCCGCGCTCGCCCGCCGGGTGCTGGCGGCCGACACCGCGACCTCACCGACCGGGAGGGCCGGCAGGCAGCGGGGGGCTGAGTGACCGGACGTGCACGGGTTGTCGTCGTCGGCGGCGGCGTCGCCGGGCTCGTCGCGGCGAGGGCCCTCGCCCGGCGCTGCGACGTCGTGCTGCTCGAGGCCGGGGCGCACCCGGGCGGCAAGCTCAAGACCGGTGAGCTCCTCGGGCGGCCGCTCGACCTCGGACCGGACGCGTTCATCACCCGGAACAACGCCGCCGCGCAGCTCTGCCGTCAGCTCGGCCTGGGCGACGCGCTCACGCCACCCGCGACGGGCTCGGCGGCGGTCTTCGCCCGCGGCCGGCTCCGCCCGCTGCCGGCGGGTCTCGCCCTCGGCGTCCCGACCGACCTCGCCGCGCTGTGGCGTTCGGGCATCGTCGCGAGGTCGGCGGTGCTGCGCGCCGCGGCCGACCTCGTCCTACCCGGCCTCGCCGCTCCCGACGGCCTGGTCGAGCTCGCCGCCGCCGGCACCGCCGATCCGACCGTCGCCGAGGTGGTCGGCGGCCGTCTCGGCGCCGCCGTCCTCGACGCCCTCGTCGACCCGCTGCTCGGTGGGATCAACGCGAGCGACGTCCGGGCGCTCTCCTTCGCCGCGGCCGCGCCGCAGCTCGCCGAGCGCGCGGCCGGCCGCCACAGCCTGATGCGCGCATTGCGCGCCGTTCCGGCGGGCCAGGCGCCGGCGAACCCGGCCGACGCGGCCGGAACCGCCCGGCCGGCGGCGCCGGCAGATGGCACCGGGCAGGCCGACCCCCTCTTCTTCGGGTTGCGCGGCGGGCTCGGGCGCCTGGTCGAGCGGCTCGTGGCGGCCTGCGAGGGCGAGGGCGTCGAGATCGTCACCGCGGTCGCCGCCGAGCATCTGGCCTGCCTGGGCGAGGGCGCGTGGCGCGTCCACGCCGGGGGACGGGCATTCGACGGCGAAGCCGTCGTCCTCGCCCTGCCGGCCTACGGCGCCGCCGGGCTCCTCGCGGAGGTCGCCCCCGAGCTCGGGCGCGAGTGCGAGGCGATCCCCTACGCGAGCGTCGCCACCGTCGGCCTTGCCTGGCCGGAGTCCGCGGTCCCGCCGGCGCTGTCGGAGCAGCTCGCCGCCCTGGCGGGGGCGGCCGGCGCCCGTGGCGAGGACCGGGGCAGCGCCTCGGTGCTGCCAGGCAACGGCGTCCTCGTGCCGCGAAGCGCCCGGCACCTGGTCACGGCGGCGACCTTCACCTCGACGAAGTGGCCCGGCTCGGCGCCGGCCGGCCAGGTCGTGATCCGCGCCTCCGCCGGCCGGCACGGGGACGACCGGGCAGCGGGGCTCCACGACGAGGCGCTCGTCGCCCGGGTCCGCTCGGACCTGCGCGAGATCCTCGGCATCGGCGACCTCCCGCTCGCCACCGTCGTGACCCGCTGGCCGCGAGCGTTCCCCCAGTACGTGAGCGGCCACCTCGCCCGGGTGGCGAGGATCGGCGAGCTCGTCCGGGCGCATCCCGGGCTGGCGCTGGCGGGCGCCGCCTACGGCGGCATCGGCATCCCCGCCTGCGTCGCGAGCGGCGAGCGCGCCGCGGCCACCATCGCGGCCGCGCTGGAGCAGTGACCGGGCGCGCCCGCTTGCACGCCGGGCGCGCCATGCCCGGACGCAACATCGCCAGAGGGACCCTTCCGAGGGCCGGGCTCGCGCTGGCGGCCGGGGCGCTCGTCGCCGCGTCCGTGCCGCCCTTCGGCATCTGGCCCCTCGGTCCCGCCGGGGTGGGCCTCCTCGCGGTGCTGCTCGCGGGGCGCGGCCCGCGGTCTCGGGCGCTCATCGGGCTCGTCGCCGGGATCGCGCAGTTCGCCGTCGGGTGCACCTGGGCGCTGGCGTTCACGGCGGCGGGCTACGTCGGGCTCGTCGCCGTGCAGGCGGTGTTCACCGCGCTCGCCTGCGCCGTCGTGCCGCCGGGTCGCGGCAGGCTCCTGGCGCTCGCCGGGGCGCTGACGCTGGCCGAGTGGGTGCGGGACTCCTGGCCCCTCGGCGGCATGCCGCTCGGCGGCGCCGCGCTCGGTCAGGCCGGCGGGCCGCTGCTCGCCCTGGCCCGAGCGGGTGGCCCCCTGCTCGTCGCCGCCGGGGTCTTCCTCGCCGGGGCCGGCGTCGGCGCGCTGGCGTCGGGGCTCGCCGAGCGCCACCTCGGCGGGGCGCTCGCCGGGGGCTGCGCGCTGGTCCTCGTGGCGGCGGGCGCGGGAGCGGCGACGTTCGCGCCCGACGGCGGTTCTCCGGTCGGCCACGTGCGCGCCGCGCTCGTCCAGGGCGGGGGCCGGCGCGGGCTCGACCAGCTCGAGGTGCCGGCCAGCACGGTCTTCGCTGCCTCCCTGGACGAGTCGCGCCGCCTCTCGGGACCGCTCGACGTCGTGCTGTGGCCGGAGGACGTCGTCCGCCTCGGCGCTCCGCTCGCGGCCTCGCCGGTCGACGCGCTCCTCGGGGCGCTCGCGCACCGCCTCGGCGCGACGCTCCTCGCCGGTGTGACGGAGCCTGTCGGGGCGACGCGGTTCCGCAACGAGATCGTCGCCTGGGGCCCCACCGGCCACGTCGTGGCCACCTTCGAGAAGGTCCATCCGGTCCCGTTCGGCGAGTACGTCCCGTTCCGCTCGCTCCTGTCGCACCTGTTCGACCTCGCCGACGTGCCCCGCGACGCCGTCAGGGGGCACGGCAGCGGGATGATCGCCACGCCCGCGGGGCGCTTCGCCGTGCTGGTCTCCTACGAGACCTTCTTCGCCGAGCGCGGCCGCGCCGGGGTGCGCGCCGGGGCGGAGCTCATGGTCGTCCCGACGAACACGGCCTCGTACGCCACGAGCCAGGTCCCCAGCCAGGAGCTGGCCGCCTCGCGCCTCCAGGCCGTGGGCGAAGGGCGCGACCTGCTCCAGGCCGCCACCACCGGCTTCACGGCCGAGATCGACCAGCGGGGCGACGTGCTCGCGAGGACTCGGCTCGGCGTCCCGGCGCTGCTGCGCGTGGTGGTGCCGCTGCGGCGAGGCGCGACCCTCTACGAGCGCTTCGGCGACCTACCGGTGCTGGTCCTCGCGCTCCTGGCGCTGCTCGCCGGTCGGGCGGCGGCGTTCGGCGGGCGGAGGGGGATGCGGCGCCGGCGGGATCCGGGGCCGGGCGGAGCCCGCGTGGTTCAGCCGGCCTCGATCGGCAGGTCCACGGAGGTGAGCTCGTCCAGCTCGCCCTCGAACGTCGAGGCCGAGGCCGTCGCCCCCGCCGCGCCGAGCCCGGACATCTCGGCCGGGCTCGCGATGGGCGCCGGCTTCTTGAACAGGATCCGGTTGAAGAGGACGAACTTGCCGATCCACATGACGCCGTAGGTGACGAGGTTGGCCAGCTCGACCAGCAGCGTCTGCACGTGGTGCGAGGCGCTCAGGTGGTGCGCCTCGTGGGCGGCCGCCCCGACGGCGACGGTCGACACGACGAGGCTCAGGGCGGCGATGACCCAGAAGGGCACGACCTCCCGCCACAGGTGCGACTTGCCGGACTTGCCCCAGGCCCAGGTGCGGTTCAGGTAGTAGGAGGGGATGGTGGTGATCACCGTGGCGATGACGTTCGCCACCATCGCCGAGCCGACGTCGACCACCCGGTAGAAGACGTAGAGCAGGCTGAGCGAGAGGATCGTCGTGATGACCGAGACGCTCGCGTAGCGCCAGAGCTTCGAGAAGCCCGGCGTCCTCACGAGCTCGCGGCCGCGATCCACTAGGGATATCGTCGGCGCAGGCACGGGACACCAGGTTATCGGCTCCGCCGCCCCGGCGGGGAGCGAGGAGCGATCCGACCGTCCGCCGCGGCGCTCGCCGGCGGACTCAGCCCGCTTCGGCGGGCAGGTCGCCGGTCACCGGGGCGGCGACGGGGGGCGGCGGCTTGAAGAGCACCTTGTTGAAGAGCATGAACTTCCCGACCCAGATCACGCCGTAGGTGAGGAAGCTGGCGCCCTGGACCGCGAGGGTCTGCAGTGAGCGCGAATGGACGTGTGCCGTCGCGTGGGCGGCGAGGCGCACGACGACCGTCGAGAGCACGATGCTCGAGATGGCGATCGTCCAGAACGGGACGACCTCGCGCCACAGGTGGGACTTGCCGCGCTTGCCCCACGCCCAGGTGCGGTTCAGGTAGTACGCGGGAACGGTGGTGATCGCCGTCGCGAGCAGGTTGCTCTCCGCCGCCGACTTGATCCCGACGACGCGGTAGAAGAGGTACAGGAGGCCCTGGGCCAGCAGCGTCGTGATCACCGAGACGCTCGCATAGCGCCACAGCCGGGAGAATGCGTCCGTCCTCACCAGGCTCCGACCCCGTTCCATCAGGGACGGGGTTCGTGATGGCACCGACGCCGAGTGTACCGTCGTGACGTGGCCGAAGGCATTGGCGCGCTGCTCGCGCTCTTGGACCTCGAGACGATCGAGGTCAACATCTTCCGCGGGACGAGCCCGGACGACCGGCGCCAGCGGGTCTTCGGCGGCCAGGTGGCCGCCCAGGCGCTGGTGGCCGCCGGGCGGACCGTCGAGCAGGGTCGCGTCCACTCGCTGCACTCGTACTTCCTCCGCCCGGGCGACCCGACGCTGCCGATCCTCTACGAGGTCGACCGCATCCGCGACGGGCGGTCCTTCACGACCCGCCGAGTCGTGGCGATCCAGCACGGCCGGGCGATCTTCAACCTCCAGTGCTCGTTCCACCTGGAGGAGCAGGGGCTGGAGCACCAGGACGAGATGCCGGCGACGCCGGGACCGAACGAGCTGCCCGAGCTCGCCGACCTGCTCGCTCCGGACGACGAGGTCCCCCAGGGGAACTTCCGCTACCCGAAGGGTCTCGACATCCGCTTCGTGAGCGAGCCGCCGTGGGAGCGCAGCGACGCCGACCAGCGCCGCGAGCAGCTCTGGCTCCGGACGGACTCGCCGGTCGCGGACGACCCGCTGCTCCACGCCGCGATCGCCACCTTCGCGTCGGACCTGACCCTCGTCGACACAATCCTGCAGCGCCACGGGATCACGCCGTGGAGCGACTCGGTCGTCGGGGCCAGCCTCGACCACTGCATGTGGTTCCACCGTCCGTTCCGGGCGGACGAGTGGCTCCTGTACGACCAGCACAGCCCGACGGCCTACGGGGCCCGGGGGCTCGCCCACGGCGCGCTCTACAGCCAGGACGGCCGGCTCGTCGCCAGCATCGCCCAAGAGGGCCTGGTGCGGCTCCGCAGGGGCGCCTGAGCCGTGCTCGCCTCGGTCGCCGGTTACGCGGTGTTCGGCGTGTTCGTCGCGCTCATCGTCGTGCTGGCGGTCTTCGTCGTCCGATTCACCCGAGGGCTCGGCCGCAAGCGGGGCGAGTGAACGCAGCGGGCGGCGCTGCCGGGGATTTGTCGGTCAGGTGCTCGGGAGCCGGGGTGCTCAGTGGATGCCGCCGCGGCGGCTCTCCACCACCACGCCGATGATCGCCGAGATGGCGAGCGTGAGGCCGACGGTCGCCGTCCAGAAGCCGAAGACCAGCGCGAGACCGACGAGCGCGGCCGCCACCCCGAGGACGAACGGCCAGATGCTGGTGCTCGGGAAGGTGCCGACCACCCCGGCGCCCTGCTCGGGGGTCGCCTCGGGGTCGTCCTCGGCCCTCGGCGTCATGCGCCGGGACCACCAGAGGTAGTAGCCGCCGGGCAGCAGGCCGAGCAGGCCGACCGCCACGAGCATGATCGTGCCGCCGCCGGTGATCGTCCGGTAGTTGGGCGCCAGGCCGACCGCCCAGAACAGCAGGGCGACGACCGCGCCGAACGCGGCGAGGAACAGGAGGAACTTCGCCTCGACCTTCACGAGTCGCTCCCGTCCGGCCAGTCCTCGCCCGAAGGCGGGGCACCGCCGGCGGCGACACCGGCGCCGACGAGCTCGCGCCGGCCGTGCTCCTGGTGGTGGTCGACCGAGAGGTGGTCGGGATGGTTGAAGTCCCAGACCGGCCGCTCGGAGCGCACGGGTGGGAGCCAGGTGAAGTTGTGGTGGACCGGTGGCGAGGAGGCCGCCCACTCGAGGGTGTGGGCATCCCACGGGTTGGCGGTCGCCGGCACCGGCCTGCGCCACGAGACGTAGAAGTTCACCAGGATGATCGCGACCGAGATGAACAGCAGGTACGCGCCGACGGTGGAGATCCGGTTCAGGCCGGTCCACCCGTAGGTCGAGGGGTACTCGGCGATGCGCCGCGGCATGCCGTGCAGCCCCAGCAGGTACTGGGGCATGAACGTCACCCAGAAGCCGACGAACATGAACCAGAAGCTCGCCTTGCCGAGGCTCTCCCGCACCATGCGGCCGGTCATCTTCGGGTACCAGTAGTACAGGCCGGCGAAGCCGCCGAAGACCGCCGAGCCGAACAGCACCTCGTGGAAGTGGGCGACGACGAAGTACGTGTCGTGGGTCGCGAAGTCGACCGGTGGCGAGGCGAGGAAGATCCCGGTGACCCCGCCGAACAAGAAGACGACGAGGAAGCCGATCGCGAACAGCATCGGGGTCGTGAAGCTGATCGAGCCCCGCCACATCGTGCCGATCCAGTTGAAGAACTTGATGCCCGTCGGCACGGCGATCAGGTAGGACATCAGGCTGAAGAAGGGCAGCAGCACGACGCCCGTCGTGAACATGTGGTGCGCCCAGACCGCCGTCGACAGCGCCCCGATCGAGATGGTGGCGAAGATCATGCCCCGGTAGCCGAAGACCGGCTTGCGGGAGAAGACCGGCAGGACCTCGGTCACCATCCCGAAGTAGGGCAGGGCGAGGATGTAGACCTCGGGATGGCCGAAGAACCAGAAGAGGTTCTGCCACAGCACCGGGACGCCCCCACCTGCGACCGAATAGATGTGCGAGCCGATATGTCGGTCGCACCACAGCAGGATCAGCGCCGCGGTGAGCACCGGGAAGGCGATCAGGATGAGGATCCCGGTCACGACCATGTTCCACGTGAAGATCGGGACCCGGAACATCGTCATGCCCGGCGCGCGTAGATAGAACACCGTCGCCACGATGTTCACCCCGGTGAAGATCGCCGAGAACCCCGTGAGGAGCAGGGCGACGATCCACATGTCGGAGCCGGAGCCAGGCGAGTTGATCGCGTTGGAGAGCGGCGCGTACGCCACCCAGCCGAAGTCCGCGGCGCCGCCGACGGTGAGGAAGCCGCTCACCATCGTCACGCCGCCCATCAGGTAGAGCCAGTACGAGAGGGCGTTCAGGCGGGGGAAGGCCATGTCGGGGGCGCCGACCTGGAGCGGGACGATGTAGTTCGCCAGGCCGCCGAAGGCGAACGGGCCGGCGAAGAGGTAGAGCATCAGGCTGCCGTGCATCGTGAACAGCTCGTTGAACGCGTGCTGGGACACGATCGTGTTGTCGGGCGACGTGAGTTGCGTCCGCATGATGACGGCCATGATCCCGGCGAGGCAGAAGAACACGAGCGAGGTGATCATGTAGCTCATGCCGATCACCTTGTGATCGGTCGAGGTGATCCACTTGAGGAGCCCGGTCGGACCGTGCTCGTGCTCCGGCTCCTCCGGCCGACCGACTGCTGGTGGTCGCTCTGCGAGAACCGTCATGAGGTCGCTCCTGCCTGCGCTTGGGAGGCCTGCTGGGCGCTCATCCAGTTCGAGAAGCTGCTCGGGCTCTCGACCCGAACGCTGAACAGCATCTCGGAGTGGTACAGGCCGCAGTACTGGGTGCACTGGCCGTTGAACACCCCGTTCGAGGTCGTCGTGAAGTCGAAGACGTTGGTGACGCCCGGCTGCGCGTAACGGCTGAAGTTGAAGGCCGGAACGTAGAAGCCGTGGACGACGTCGGCCGAGTCGAGCACGATCCGCACCGTCGAGTTGGACGGCAGCACCAGCTGGGGGTAGTGGTCCGAGGTCGCCGGCTGCGCGAGCAGCGTCGGCTCGGCGGCGGTACGGATCGTCACGCCCTGGCTCTTCCCGTTGCCGCTGTCGTAGGTGAACTGCCACCCCCACCGGTAGGCGAGCACGTGCACGATCTCCGTCGGGTGGGTCGACACGGCGTCGATCTCGTTCTCGGTGACGACGGTGAAGTAGAAGATCACCCCCACGATCAGGACCGGGATCATCGTGTAGATGACCTCGAGGATCGGGTTCGAGTGGAACTGGCGCGGGATCTGGTCCGAATGCCGGCGGCGGTAGCGGACGATCGTCCAGAAGATCAGCCCCCAGACGATCACCGCCACGACCAGACCGGTGATGACCATCCCGACCCAGAGCTTGAACTCGTCCTTGCCCTGGGCGGTGGAGCCTCGGAAGGCCCCAAAGGTCGGTGCCTGGCAGCCGCCGAGCACCAGGGCGCCGCCGAGCAGCAACACCGGGACGGCCGCCCTGCGGAGCCGGGTGCGCGACGAACCTGGGCCGCCAAGAATCCGCGCGAGCGGCGATCGGCGGGACGCTCCGGCGGTCACGGCTGCGACATTAGCGAGCACTTGGAGAAGCGAGCCAACTGGGACGGCCGGCTCAGCCGGCGGCGCCTCCGCTGCCAGCCCGGCGGGCCGCGGCCCGCTCCCTCGCAACACGCCGACCAGCCCCGGTGATGAGGCCGAGGCGATGCGCCCCCGTCTTCGCCGCCCGGCCTGCGGCACGTCCGGCCACGGGCATCAGGGCGCCGGCCAACGCCGCCGTCGCGTTGACGGCGCTCGACACGTCACCGTTCCTCCTGCTCCCCACCGGTGGCGCCGTGCCCGTCCCGCCCCCCGGCGACGCCTGGTCACTCGCCTCGCGAACCGGCCGCGGCACGTCGACGTAGGCGGTGGTCCGCTCGATCCGGATCAGCACGAGCGCGACCGCCTCGGCGACCACGACGCCGAGCACATGAAGATGCCGGTACGCGACGAGGGGCGAGAGCACGAGAGCGACGATGACGAGCACGTCGCCGGCGTGATGGGCGCGGCGGCCCAGCACGGAGAACGCTCCGAGCGTCCCCGCCGTCACCAGATTGAGCAAGAGCAGCACCGCGCCGACGGCGACGAGGGTGAGCTGGGTGGCACCAGATGTGTGGATCCCGACCGCCAGCAGGGCGGCCGCCAGCACGTACTCGGCGATCTCGTGGGCGAGGAAGCGCACACGACGGCGCGCGCTGACCCGCTCCTTGCGCGTCGAAGGCACCGGTGCGAGCTGGTCAGCGGCGAGCGCTGCTCAGCTGCCGCTCGGGTCCTTCGTCGAGCCAGCCGCCTGGTCGGGCGTCTTGGCGTCGGGCGTCTTGGTGTCGGGCGTCGTGGAGTCGGTCCCCCCCTTGCTGGGGTCGCCCTCCTCCATGCCCTTCTTGAACTCGTGTGAGGCGCTGCCGAGGCCACGCGCCAGCTTGGGGAGCTGGGACCCCCCGAAGAGGAGGACGATCACGATGACCGCGATGACGATTAGGCCGTCCGCCCCGAGAATCTCTGCGAGCACACCTGTGGGCACAGGCCCTCCCTTCCGCTGCTCTATAGCCGAGTCTACGTCGATCGGCGCGGTCCCGGGACCCCGGCTGCCGACTCGTCTCGCAACAGTTCGGTGTCAGTAAGGTAGGCGGATGCCGCGGGAGCCCGACCGGTGCTGAGCACGGCCCACTCAGCGCGCCGCGCCACGGTGGTCCACGCCGGGGTCGGGGGGTGACGGTCACCACGGGAGCCGCCGGTCAGGGCCGGGCCGCCAGCGGCGAGGACCAGTCGCCGGAGACGGCCGCTCCGACCTACCGGGGGGTCCCCGTCGACGAGCTGCGCGCCGACCTCCGCCTCGCCTGCATCTCGCGCGCGCTCGACGACCGCCAGCTCATCTTGCACAAGCAGGGGCGCTCGTACTTCCACATCGCCGGCGCCGGCCATGAGTCGCTGCTGCTCGGGCTGGCCCGCTCGCTTCGGCCCGGCTACGACTGGTTCTTCCCCTACTACCGGGACCTCCCGCTCATCCTCGCGCTCGGCGTCACGCCCTACGAGATCCTCCTCTCCTCCGTCGGGTCCTCGGAGGACGCCGCCTCCGGCGGACGCCAGATGCCCTCGCACTGGGGCTACCGGGAGCTCAACGTCTTCAGCCAGTCCAGCCCCACCGGGAGCCAGTGCCTGCCGGCGGTCGGCTGCGCCGAGGCGACCCGCTACGCCGCGGCGCGCTCGCTGCCCGGCGTCTCGGTCCACGAGGACGAGATCACCTACGTCTCCATCGGGGAGGGCGCCACGTCGGAGGGCGAGTTCTGGGAGAGCCTCAACACGGCCTGCCAGCTGCGCCTTCCGCTGCTCTACCTCGTCGCCGACAACGGGTTCGCGATCTCGGTGCCCTCGCGCGACCAGTCCCCGGCGCCGATCTCCGACCTCGTCAGCGGGTTCCCCGGCATCTCGGTCACCAAGCTCGACGGCTGCGACTACTTCGCCAGCCGGGCCGCGGGCGCAGCCGCCGTCGCGGGCGTGCGGGCCGGGCGAGGCCCTGCGCTCCTGCACGCGACCGTCACCCGCCCCTACTCCCATTCCTCCTCCGACACCCAGGCGCGGTACCGCCTGGCGGCCGACATCGACGCCGAGCGCGCACGCGACCCGCTGCGGCGGCTGGAGCGTGAGCTCGTCGAGGCGGGCGTTCTCAGCGAGGACGACGCCGCCGCGATGAGGACGGAGGCGCACGACCTGGCGGCCGAGGCGTCGGCAAAGGCCGTCGACGCCGCGCGGCCGGACCCGGCGACCGTGAGGGAGCACGTCGTCTCGCGCGTCCGCCTGCCCCTCCCGCCCGAGACCAGCGAGGCCGGCGGCGAGCCGGTGCACTTCGGCGAGGCGATCCGCCGGACCCTCCACGAGCTGATGGCCGCCGACGAACGGGTGCGGGTCTTCGGCGAGGACGTCGCGGACGGGACCGCCGAGGTGCTGGAGGAGCGCGACGGGATGGGCGGCGTGTTCGGCACGACGCTCGGGCTCCAGAGGGCCTTCGGCGCAGATCGCTGCTTCAACACGCCCCTCGCCGAGGCGAACATCGTCGGTCGGGCGGTGGGCCAGGCGCTGCGCGGGCTGCGCCCGGCGCCCGAGATCCAGTTCTTCGACTACATCTGGCCGGCCATGCAGCAGCTCCGCTCGGAGGCCGCGACCATGCGGTGGCGCTCGAAGAGCACGTTCACGGCGCCGTTGGTGCTCCGCTGCCCGATCGGCGGCTACCTGGCGGGCGGCGCGATCTGGCACTCCCAGTGCGGCGAGTCGATCTTTACCCACATCCCTGGCCTGCTCGTCGCCTTCCCCTCGCGGGCGAGGGACGTCGCCGGGCTCCTGCGTGCCGCCTTCTGCTACGAGGACCCGGTCCTGTTCCTCGAGCACAAGCACCTGCTCCGCCAGCGCTACGCCATGGACCCCTTCCCCGGCACGGACTTCGTCCTCCCCTTCGGCGTGGCGGCAACCGTGCGTCCGGGCGAGGACCTCACCATCGTGACCTGGGGCGCGACGGTCCAGCGCTCGCTGCTCGCGGCCGAGCAGCTGGCCAGCGAGGGGATCGAGTGCGAGGTGATCGACCTGCGGACGCTGGCGCCGTGGGACAAGGAGGCCGTGGCCGCCTCGGTGGCGCGCACGTCCCGCCTCCTCGTCGTCCACGAGGACGTCCTGACGAGCGGGTTCGGCGCGGAGATCGCCGCGTTCGTCGCCGACGAGTGTTTCGCCGACCTCGACGCGCCGGTGCGCCGGGTCGCGGCCGCCGATACCTGGGTCGCCTACGAGCCCACCCTCGAACGGGCGACGCTCCCCCAGGTGGTCGACGTCGTGGAGGCCGCCCGGTCCCTCGCCTCGTACTGAGGCGTGCCCGAGGCGACGTCGCGCCGCTGCACACCCGCGCTCCGCCTCAGTGTCGCGCGATGCCGTCCTGGCTGGCGGTGGTCGGCGAGACCGACACCGGGCCGAGATTGTCGACCCGCAGCGCCGATCGCGCCGCTCGGCGCGCGGACCGCCGGCCGCCGCCGCCGACGCGGTTGGGCGAGTACCGCTGGGTCATCCGCACGATGAGCCGCGACGACAGGATGAAGACGACCACGAGGAACACGAGGAGGAGCCCCGCCTCCTTCGCCAGCGCCTGCACTGCTGCGCTCGGCTGGTCGTAGAAGGTCCACGAGGCGTAGGTCAGGTACCCGACCTGGTTGTGCAGCAGATCGAGCTTCGGCAGGCTGTTCGAGAACCCCGCGGTGTAGATCAGCGGCGCGGTCTCGCCGATGGAGATCGCGAGGGCGATGATCAGGCCGGTGAGGATGCCGGGGATCGCCGAGCGCATCACGAGGCGCCGGAGCACGAGGGCCTTCGACATGCCGAGCGCCTCGCCGCCCTCGCGGTAGGCCAGCGGCACCTGGTTGAGCGCCAGCTCGGTCGATTTCGCCACGTAGGGCACGACGAGCAGTGCGAGCACGATCATCGCCGGCAGGGCCGAGAAGCCCCAATGCAGGCCGACGACCAGCGCGAGATAGCCGCAGTAGCCGAAGACGATCGACGGGATGCCCGAGAGCACCTCCGTCGCGCTGCGCAGCAGCGTCGAGAACACGCTCCGGCCGGCGAACTCGGCGAGGAAGATCCCCGAGCCGATCCCGATGAGGCTCGTGAGGACCCCCACGCCGAGCGTGAGCCACAGGGTGCCGACGATCGCGTTGCGCAGGCCGCCGCCGACCCCCGTCGAATCGAGGGTGAAGATGCTCCAGTGCCAGACGGAGGCGGCACCCCGGACCACGTACTCCACGATCCAGACGACGGGCGCGATCAGAAGCGCCATCGCGAGGCCGCAGACCCCCCACCATGCCCCGTTGCGGAGCCGGCGCAGCGGCGAGATCGCGGCGTCGCGCCGGATGCCGGGGGCGCCGTCGGCGGTGGCGGAAAGGGTCCCCGAGGCGACGGCCATCAGAAGCCGGCCCCGACCGGGAGGCTCGCCCCGCGCGCCGAGCGCCGCACGATGAGGCGCGCCACGACGTTGACGACCAGGGTGATCACCAGCAGCACCAGGGCGCCCTCGGCGAGCGTCTTCACCGCCAGGCCGCTCGGGTCGGACTGGGCCGCATCGAGCTGGCCGACGATCGTCGCCGCGATGGTCGTCATCGTCCCGTAGATGTTGCTGGCGAGATGCAGGTTGCTGCCGCTGACGAGGGCGATGGCGATGGTCTCGCCGAGCGCCCGCCCGAGGCCGAGGACCGCTGCCCCGACGAGGCCGCCGCGGACCCACCGCCACTGGACCGTCAGGAACACCTCGGCGCTCGTCATCCCGAGCGCCTCGGCCCCTTCCTTCGTCGTCTCCGGGACCTGGCGCAGCAGGTCCCGGGTGGTCGCGGCGATGATCGGGATGATCATCGCCGCAAGCACGAGGCCACCGGCGAGCAACCCCTCGGGGCCGTAGGGGCCGCGGAAGATGTTCAGGATGGGCACGTTGGGCATGTGCGCCAGCACAGGGTAGAGGTGACGCGCGAGCCAAGGGCCGAAGACGAAGAGCCCCCACAGCCCGATGACCACGCTCGGCACGCCGGCGAGGATCTCGATGCAGAGCCCGATCGCCGCCGCCACGCGCCGGGGTGCCTTCTCCACGAGGAGGATCGCCGCGCCGACGGCGATCGGCAGGCCGACGATGATGGCGATCGCCGAGGACTCGAGCGTCCCGGCGATCTGGGGCCAGGCCCCGTACCGCGCACCGGCCGGGTGCGCGACGCCGCCGGTGTGGAGGATGCCGCCGTAGGAGTTCCCGTACGACCAGGTGCTCCCGGTGAGGAAGTACCAGCCGTTGTAGCGGATCGCCGGGATCGCCTCGACGAGCAGGATGACCAGCATCGCGGCGAGTGCCGCCAACGGGATCACCGAGGTGAGCCCGGTGCCCCACTGGAGCGACCGGTGCGAGACGGCTTGCCAGCGCGCCCGTGCCCGAGAGTCGGCGGCCAGCGTTCCGCCCGCCCCCGGAGCGTCCTCGAGCGGTGATGCCGGTGACCGGGGCGCCTCCGCCCCGGTCACCGGCCCGCGCGCTGCGGGGCTCTGCTCGTCGTCCACGGGCAAGCTCCCTTGCTCTGCGAGTGCTACTGGATCTTGTTCAGGAGGCTGACCGCCACCGACATGGCGTTGGCCGCCAACGGCTGGAAGTTGACCGGCGCCAAGAAGCTCGCCGCCGCGCCATGACGCGGATCCATTCCCCAGGCGAGGAAGGCCTTGATCGCCGTGGCGGTCGTCGAGCTCGACTGGTTGGCGTTCACGATGGCGTACTCGAAGTTGACAATGGGGTAGCCGAACTTCGCCGTCTTCGAGAACTCGAGGTTGACGGCGCCGGTCGAGGGGATGTGCTGGTAGCTCGCGACCTCGCTAAGGATGTTCTGCGGTGTCGGCAGGACGTAGTTGCCCTTGCCGTTCAGCAGCTGGGCGTCGCCAAGGCCGTTCTTGAGCGCGCTACGCAGGTAGCTGATCCCGATGTAGGCGACGCAGCCGGCCGTCGTCTCGCAGGTCGCCAGCATGCCCGAGTTGCCCTTCTCCCCGAGCTCTCCCGACACGTTCGGCCACGAGACCACCGTGTTCGGGCCGTTGGTCACGAAGCTCGAGCTGCCGAGCGCGTTGTACAGGTACGAGCTGAACAGGAAGGTGTCACCGCTGCTGTCCGAGCGCCGCAGCGGCACGATCTTCACGTTCGGGATCGAGACGCCCTTGTTGACGCTCGTGATCGCGGGATCGTTCCACGTCGTGATCTGCCCGGTGTAGATGGCGTTCAGGATCTTCGGCGTGAGCTTCAGGTGGACGCCCTTGGCGAGGCCCGGGATGTTGTAGTCGACCTGCTGCGCGGAGACGACGATGGGGATGTCGAGCAGGTTCGGCGGGTCGCTGAGCGGCAGGTAGGCGTCGGAGGCGCCGATGTTGACCGTCCCGTTGAGCGCCTCTGACTGCCCGGTACCCGAGCCCGTCGAGGCGGTCTGGACCGAGGCGCCGTGGTAGCTCTGGGCCCACGTGCTGAGGAGCGGGTAGAAGAGCGACGAGCCGGTCTCGGTGAGGCTTCCGCCGCCCGGGTTGGCCTCGAGCGAGCTGAGCTGCTTCTCGGGCGCAGCTAGGGGGTTCACGGTCTTCTTCTTGTTCTTGCTGTTGGAGCTGTGGTGGGTCGAGGCTGCGGCGATCGGCGCGGATGCCGCTCCGAGGGCGAGCGCGCCGGCGAGCGCGACCGCTGCCGCGCCGGTGGTCCGGCCGCGCCAAGAGCGACGACCGCGCTGCGACACGGTCATCTCGTTGGCAAGGTCTCGTGCATCCATGTGGACAGGTGCTCCTTTCGAATGCCCGTCGATCGGGCGGTCCGGGTCTGGGGGGCAGTTGCGTCCGTCCGGACCCGTCCGTCACGGGTACGGCCGGAACGGCTTGGAACCGTCAGTGCGTACCGACGGGGTCGGCTTCCCCACCGACGTACCGGGCGGTCTCGGGACGCTGGGGCCGGTCGAACAGCTGGGCGGTCGGGCCGGTCTCGACGAGGCGGCCCTGGTAGAAGAAGATCGTGTTGTCGGAGAGGCGCTTCGCCTGGGCGAGGTTGTGCGTGACGATGATCACCGTCAGCGCCGGCGTCAGGCGGCGCACCAGCTCCTCGACCGCCTCGGTCGAGCGCGGGTCGAGCGAGGAGGTCGGTTCGTCGAGCAGCAGCACCTCCGGCTCGACCGCGAGCGCCCTGGCGAGGCAGAGCAGCTGCTGCTGACCGCCGGAGAGCCGGAAGGGCGAGTCGTTCAGCCGGTCGGCGACGTGGCTCCACAGGCCGACCTCGGCCAGGCGGGTCTCGGCGATGTCCCGGAAATCCGCGCGCTTGGCCATGCGGTGTGCGCGGACCCCGGCGACGATGTTGTCCATGATGGACATCGGGAACGGGTTCGGCCGCTGGAAGACCATGCCGACCCGTCGCCGGAGCACCAGCGGGTCGACGTCATGGCCGTGGATCTCCTGGCCGCAGAGCGAGATCGACCCCCGCTTCCAGAACCCTTGGACCTTGTCGTTCAGCCGGTTGAGCGAGCGGAGGAACGTCGTCTTGCCCGACCCCGACGGTCCGATCAGGGCCGTGACCGTCCCGCGGGGGAAGTCGACGGTGATGTCTCGCATGATCGTGGCGTCACCGAAGCCGAGCGTGAGGTCGCGCGACGTCATCACGACGTCGTCGTGGCGAGGAGCCCCCTCAGGTGCACGACCCGGGACAAGGGTCGTCATCGCTTGCTCCCTCGTGCCGACGGTGGGATCCATATGCAACAGCACCGTAACGGTGCGACCTGAACCGCAAGGGAACGGTTCGCGACCTGCCGGTGACGCGTTGGTGAAACCTTCCGGGAGCGCGCACGTCCCGGCCTGAATCGCCTGCTCACCGTTCACGACCCCGGTTCGCGGGGTACGATCGAACGTGGTCGTTGATCCCGTCCCGATGCCGACGATCGCCGCCATCGTCGCCAAGATCGACCGGCAGATGAACCGACTCTTCGCCATGGTCGGAGACGCCATCGCCGGCGCGACCCACGCGCTCCTCACGGGCGACCGGGAGGCGGCGAAGTCGCTGGTCGAGCGGGACGAGACGATCGACGCCCTCTACCGCGAGCTGGAGCGATTGGTCCTGGACCAGATCATCGAGGGTGCGGACTCCCCCCAGCGCCTGCGCTACCTGATCACGGTGCTGCGCCTGCTCCCCGAGCTCGAGCGCAGCGGCGACCTCGCCGAGCACGTCGCGCGGCGCGCGACCCAGGGCATCGTGGCCGACATGTCGGCGCGCGCCCGCGGGCTCGTCGAGCGGATGGGCGAGGTCGCCTCCGAAATGTGGCGGATCGCCGCGGACGCCTTCGGCGACCGGGCGCCCGACGTCGCAGACCGGCTCGACGAGCACGACGACGAGATGGACGAGCTGCTGGTCACGTTCACCGCCGAGCTGGTCGGCGGGAAGATGTCGCTCCCGGTGATCATCGAGCTCGTCCTGATCGGTCGCTTCTACGAGCGCTTCGGCGACCACGCGGTCAACATCGCCCGGCGCGTGCCCTCCAGGTCGTCCCGACCGACGTCCGAGCAGGAGGGCTGAGCGGCCGGCGACGGCAGGTCGCCGGTTCGCACCAAGGATTCGCGCGCAGGTCATCTTCCGTTCACCTACGCGTTGCCTCGCAGTCACCAACGGCCGGCAGGCTCGACGTCGACGATGCGCGACGGCCTCCCGCACCCGACGATGCAGGACGGCAAGCGGCCGGCTCCTCCGGCGCTGGTCAGGACCTCGGCAGTCGCCGAGGTCCTGGACGAGACCCCGCTCGGGGCGTTCCATCTGCGGGCGCTCATCGCGTCGGGCCTGGGCTTCTTCACCGACTCCTACGACCTGTTCATCATCGGGACGGCGACCGCTCTCCTGAAGGGAGAGTGGCACCTCTCCACGCCCGACGTGAGCCTCGTCGGGAGCTCCACGCTCTTCTCGGCGTTCCTCGGCGCGATCGTGCTCGGCCGCGTTGCCGACATCGTCGGACGCCGGCGCGTCTACCGCTTCGTCGCGGTGGTCATGGTGCTCGGGGCCGTCGCCTCGGCGTTCTCGCCGAACCTCGGGGTGCTCATCGCCTCCCGGCTGGTCCTCGGCTTCGGCATCGGGGGCGACTACCCGGTGAGCGCCGTGCTGATGAGCGAGTTCTCGAACCGCCACAGCCGCGGCCGCCTCGTGAGCCTCCTCTTCTCGATGCAGGCGCTCGGCCTGGTCGTCGGGCCGATCGTCGGCATGACGCTGCTCGCAGCGGGCTCGGGCGTCGACACCGCCTGGCGCCTGATGCTCGGCCTCGGCGCCCTCCCGGCCGGTGCAGCCGTCTACTTCCGCCGGCGCATCCCTGAGTCCCCGCGCTTCGCTGAGCGGGTGCAGGGGGCCAAGGACGCCGCCGACGCCGCCGCCGGGATCGCCACCCAGCCGTCGGTCGCCTCAGGCAACGGTGCGACCGCGGCCACCGGGCGGCGTTCGGACGCGGGCGCGCGGGTGCAGATGACCCTCGGCGACATGGCCCGCCATCCCCGCCTGCTCCTCGTCCTGCTCGGGACGGCGGGGTCGTGGTTCGCCTTCGACTACGCCTACTACGGCAACACGATCTCGACGCCGATCGTGCTCCACGCGGTCGACCCGAGCTCCAGCCTGCTGGCGAAGCTCGCCTGGACCCTGATCGTGTTCGTCGTCGCCGCGTTGCCCGGCTACATCCTCGCCTTCACCACGATGGACCGCATCGGGCACAAGCGCCTGCAGCTGATCGGCTTCACGGTCATGGGGGGCGCCTACCTCGTGGCCGGCGCCGTGCCGGGCATCGCGTCAAGCGTCGTGCCGTTCCTGCTCTGCTACGGGATCAGCTACTTCTTCGCCGAGTTCGGCCCGAACACGACGACGTTCGTCCTGCCGAGCGAGCTCTTCCCGACCGGTGCGAGGACGACCGCGCACGGCACGTCCGCGGGCGTCGCGAAGGCAGGAGCGTGCATCGGCGTATTCGCCGTTCCGGTCCTCATCGCCCACCTCGGCCTGCGCGGCTCGCTCCTCGTGTCGGCCGGCGCGGCGGGCTTCGGGCTGCTGTTCACCCTGCTGCTCCCCGAGCCGGCGGGGCGCGCCCTCGACGAGGTCTCGGGCGAGCACGCCCTGCTCGGCACGGTCGCCGGCGGCGCTGACGCGGTGGCAGCCGCGGAGGCCGTCGTCGGCGGGGCCATGGCCGACGGCTCGCCGGTTCCGGCCGCGAGCTCCTCGGCCGCGGGCGCTCCGACGCTCGCCCCCAACAGCGGCTCGGCGCTCCCGTGAGGTGCAGGGCCCGGGCGCTAACGACGGCGCTGCGCGGCCGCGGCTGCCTGCTCGACCCGCCTCGGGCACGCCGCCTGGCCATCGGGCTCGGGGCGCTGCGCGCGCTCATCGGTATCACGGCGCTCGCTGTGCCGACCGTCCCGGCGGCGCCGTGGGTCGGGTCGGACGAGGCGAAGCGCCCCGCCGTGCGACTGTTCGCGCGGACCATCGGCGGGCGCGATCTGGCACTCGGCCTCGGCGCCGTGATGGCGGCCCGCTACGACGCCCCCCTTCGCGGGTGGGTCGAGGCCGGGGCCCTCGCCGACGCCGGAGACACCGCGGCGACGCTCCTCGGCTTCGGCGAGCTCCCTCGACGCACCCGGTGGCTCGTCCTCGGCCTCACCGTCGGCGCAGCGGTGGCCGGGGCCGTGCTCGCTCCCGCCGTCGACCGCGCCACGCGCTGAGCAGCGCCAGGCGCGCCCCCCAGAGCGCCTCGCGCGGGCGGCACCCGCTGGGTCCGCCCGACGTGCGCCGGCGGAGGGCGCGATCGGCGAAGAAGGGCCGCAGCGCGAGATGCACCGGCGGGAGGTGGCCGTAGAGGAGCACCGCCTCGCCCGGCGCCGGCCGCCGCAGCATGTCCCCGGGCAGGAGCCGGCGCGTCGTGAGGCTGGTGGTGCGCGTCGTGGCGCCCTGCTCGTCGACCGTCGTCGAGTCCACGACATGGTCTTCGTCGCCGACGAGCCGGCTGACGTGCTCGAGGGTCGCGGGATCGGCGACGCCCGAGCAGACGAGCTTCGCCCGGTGGTTGTTCACGACGGTGGCCCAGCGCGCGCCGTAGCGCGCCTCGACCTGGGCGAGGTCCTGCCAGACGGTGACGACCTGGACCCCGTGCGAGGAGGCCGTCGCCGCCAGGGCGTCGAGTCCAGCGAGGGGCGCGACGTTGGCCGCCTCGTCGAGCACCACGAGCAGCGGCGGGTCGAGCGCACGGTCGGCGCGCGACGCCGCCTCGAAGGCCGCCTCCACGACGCTGCGCAGGATCGCGACGAACACGGTCTGCAGCCGCTCTTGCTCGTGCGACGGGGCCACCAGGAAGAAGGTGTGGCGCCCGCCGTCGAGGAGCAGTGCCGGGTCCAGCTCGTGACGCTCGGTGGTCGCGGCCACCGACGGATCCGCGAACGCCGCCAGCACCGTCTCGGCGGTCGTGTAGACGGAGCTGCGCTGGCGGTCCTCGCGCCCGAAGCTCGCCTCCGCGGCGCGGACCGCCTCGGGGACCCCGGCGAACTCCAGCGCGAACAGGACCTCGTCCACCTCTTCGGTGTCGACCCAGCGGACAACGTCGGGCATCGTTCCGCCGGAGCTCGACGCTGCGAAGAGGAGGGGGGCGAGAAGCTTCTCCGCCGTCGAGTACCAGAACGCCGCGTCGTCCAGGCCGCCCCCGCCGGCCCGGGCCACCGAGCAGAGGGCGGCCGCGACGCGACGTGCACCGGCCCAGCTGGCCGACGCCGCGAGCGGCGACCAGCCGGCGCTCGGGAGGCCGGACACCCCGACCGGGTCGTAGACGAGGCTCGTGCCGACCCGGCGGCGCCACCCCAGCGTGTCGCGCACGAGGTCGGTCTTCACGCTCGTCGCGAGCACCGGTCCCTCCCACTCGAGGATGGCGGGGATCACGAGGCCGGTCGTCTTGCCTGACTGGCTCGGGCCGACGACGAGGAGGGAGTGGCCCCGCTCGGCGGCGACCAGTCGCCGACCCGCCCGGCCGAGGACGAGGCGACCCGACCCGGCGGACCGCACCGCGAGCGGCCGGAGCTCGGAGGGCGCGGCCCAAGTGGCGCCGGTGGCGGTGCGGCGCGGCGCCGGGCCCCGCCCGGGTCGCCGCCGGTGCACCCGCCGGGCCGCCACGGTCGCGCCGACGACGCCCGCCGTCACCGAGGCGAGCAGCGTCGCGACGGTCGCCCACCAACCCGCTGCGCCGGGCAGACCGGCACGAAGCGCCGGGGGGAAGGCACGACCCGGTGAGGAGGGATCGACCAGGAGGCGGAGCACCAGCGTGGGGGCGGCGCGGAGCGGGACGTCTCGCCACCCGTGTCCACCGAGCACGCCGTCGATCCCGGCCGTCGCCCAGCAGGCCAGCGCGAGCACCCCGGCGGCGATCACGGCAAGGCACGCCGGCAGCTCCGCCCGCCCGGGGGCGGCGGGGGCCCCCGCCCCCCCGCGGAGGGGCACGCCCGGTGGCGAGCCGCGGGGTGCCAGCCGCCCCCGTACCGGCGTGCCGGGGCCGCGCCGAGGCGTCACGGGACCGGGACGAGGCGGGCGTCGGTGTCGACGAGGGCGCGCTCGCCGGGTGCGATGCGGTGCTCGACGAGGAAGGACCGTCCTGCGACCCGCCACAGCGCGACGCCACGCCCGAGGCGGGGGAGGAGCCGGGACTCGGCCTCGCCGAGGCCGAGCGCCGCTGACGCCGCGGGAACCTCGCCGGCACCCTGCGCGTAGCAGACGAGCGTCTCGGAGTCGGCGAGCAGCCCTTCGGCGATGCGCGCCCCGACACTGCCGGCTCCGCCGGCGCTGGCGAGGTCCGAGACGCGGTGCAGGACGGCGACGTTCGCCACACCGTGGGCTCGCGCCAGCTTCCAGGAGGACTGGAGGAAACGGGCGACGCCGAGGTTGGCGAGCACCGCCCAGGCCTCGTCGACGACGAGGAGCGTCCGCTCGCCGGTGCCGGCGCGCCAGCTGGCCTCGAGCGCAGCTGCAGCGCAGGTCACCAGGGCGCCGAGCGCGGGCGAGTGGTAGACGGCGGAGAGATCGAGGACGACCGCGCGGCCGTGCAGGTCGACGCCGGGCGTGGTGGGTCCGTCGAACATCCCCCGTAGCTCGCCGTGGACGAGGCGGCGCAGCTCGAGCGCCACGTCGCGCGCCTCGGCCCGCAAGGTGGCGACATCGCTCGCCACGGCGATCGTCGAGGTGGCCGTCGGGGAGAGCAGCGCCTGGACGACCTCTGGGAGCGTCGGGGGACGCGCACCCGTGGTCGCGCCGGCGAGCGCGAGCTCGAGCGCCGTGTGCTCGACGGGACGGAGCGCCCGGTCGAGGCATGCCGAGGCGAGCGCCGAGAGCAGTGCGAGCCGGCGCCGGGACGTCTCCTCGGCGGCGCCCGGGCCGCCGGCCCGGGGCGCGTCCAGCGGGTTGAGCCGGACCGCGCCGCCCGGCTCGAGCAGGATCGGCTCGACGCCGAGCGCCCGTGCCAGCGGGCCGTACTCACCCTTGGGATCGAGGACCACGACCCGCCGACCGAACGCGGCCTGGCGGTAGAGGTAGGTCTTGACCAGCGCGCTCTTGCCGCGCCCGATCTGCCCGAGGACGAGGACGTTCGGGTTCGTCAGGACGCCCGCGGCGTAGAGCTCGAAGGGATCGTGGACGAACGCGCCGCCGAACACGTCGCGGCCCACCAGCACCCCAGAGGCCGGCAGCGTGCGGCTCGTCACGAAGGGGTACAGCGCCCCGAGCTGCGCGGTCGTCGCCTCGTGCGCGGGAAGCCTCATGCGCATCCCCGCCCGACCGGCAGGGTGCAGCAGAGCGCCTCGGCCTGGCTCCCGTAGAGCCGGAGCAGCTCGAGCCGGGCCAGCGCCGCGGCCTGCTCGACGCGTCCACAGGCGCGTTCGAGCTCGGCCTGGCTCGGCGCACTCACCGTCAGGTAGCCGGAGAAGCGGTAGCCGGCGTGCCCTTCGGCCAGCTCGGACTCGCGCCGGACGACGGCGTCATGCTCGTGGCGGGCCCGCGCCGTCACCGCGAAGCCGTGCCGGCGGCGCAGCTCGGCGTCGGCGACGGTCGAGGTCCGGGCGTGCTCGGCGGCGCGCACGGCTCGCAGCGGCGCGAGCGGGGCCATGACCACGGAGACGCTCCTGCGCTCGGAGCAGCCGACGAGGAGCGGCAGGAGGAAGTCGCTGCCGACGTCGGTGCGCGGCCATTCGGCGATCCAGAACGTCGCGTGCCAGGTCCCGTCGGTCCGCGCCGACGCCCAGTGCTCCTCCAGGACCCCCGGCCACGGGCGGTCCGAGCCCGGGTCGGTGCGCGACCGCGCCTCCAGGCCCCGCCGCAACGCCGCGCGCAGCCCCACGGGGGAGAGCACGCCGTCGACGGGGAGGCCTGCCTCACGACACCGGCGCTCCAGCATGGCGACCTCGTCGGCGAGCACGGCGGCCGCTTCGGTGAGCCCGGCGCCGCCGGCCCGCGCGCTGCGCACGCGGACCGTCAGCGCGAGCAGCAGCTCGTTACGGAGCGCGCGCTCGGCCTCGAGGCGCACCAAGGTCGCGTACGAGCGGGCTGCGGCGGCCATCGCATCGCCGCCGTGCGCCGCGTCCTCGCCTCGGAGCCCGTTCTCGCTGCCGTGCCCCGCCGCGTCGGAGCCGGCGGAGGAGTGCCCGGCCGCGACGACGCCGGCGGCCGCCTGGGAGCGCCCGGCAGCGCCTCGGCGCATCCGCTCGCGAGGGTCGGGAAGCGTGCGCGACACCCACTGCAAGCGGTGCACCGCCGCGCGCTCGCGGGCAACCGACGCGAGCACCGCCGCCCAGGTACCCACCCGCCGCGTCCGCTCCTCCTCGGCGAGGAGCGCGAACGACTCCCCACCGAGGGAGCACACCGCGCTGAGCGTCCCCAGCCGGGTGTCGTGCACGGCGCCGATCGGCCGGCCGGCGGCGGCCCTGGCCTCGACGACCTCGAGACGCGACAGGAGCTGCGGGGGTCGCCTGCTGGACGGCGCCCGGCGCGCGTCGGGCGGCGCGGCGCTCCGTCTCGCCGGTCGGGCCGCGAGGAAGCGGAGCACGACGGGGAGCCACTGCTCCAGGGTCCGGCCGCGAACAGGCCAGCAGGCCGCGCCGGTCCCGGCGAGGGCCGCGCCGGTCGCGGCGACACCGGCCGAGGGGCCGTGCACGCCCCGGGCGAGACCGACGGCGCACACGAGGGAGGCCGCCACGACGGCGAGCTGGCCCGTGCGCACGCCGGCGACCAGCCCACGGCGGTCGCGTGGCCCGAAGCGGAAGCGGGCCCTCGTCTCAGCGTCGGCCATCGTCGGTCCCGTCCGCCGGAGCGGCGCCGCGGCCGACGCCGTCGCGTGCCGCCATCTCGGTGGCGATCCGCCCGGCGTCGGCCAGGACGTCGGGCGAGTCGCGCGCCACACCGGTCGCGGGTCCGACGTCGTCGACGACGGTCGGCGCCCCGGCGCCGACCGTCGTGCCGGCTCCGGCCTCCCCGGCGGTCAGCCCGAGCGCGAGCCCGGCGGCGTTCGACGCCGCGGCCCTGGCGACGCGCCCGCCGAGACGGGCAGCGCCCTCCAACTGGCCGACCGCGCCCGCCTCCACCATCGGGATCAGCCGGAACAGGGCGAAGGGCGAGAACGTCGCGAGCAGCAGGAGGGCCACGCCCTCGACCATGTCGGAGATTCCGCCTTGATCCACGAGCGTGCTGGCGGCGAGCGTGAGCACCCCGACGACGACGAGCTTGGAGAGCACCAGCGCGGCGATCGTCTCGCCGAGGCGTCGCGCCCAGTGCGCGCTCGCCGGCCAGACGAGCCCGGCGAGCGCGATCGGGAGGAAGAGCGTCGCGACCGCGACGGCCGCGGAACGGACGACGAGCTCGAGCCAGAGGACGAGCGCGACGACCGCCGCCAGCCCCGCGATGAGCAGCCCGGCGAAACCCGCGAGCGGCGCCGCGCCGGGCCCGCTCCCCGCGAGGACCGTGACGAGGTGGGCGACGAGCGTCGACGCCGGCGCGCCGTTCGCACCGGCGAGGGAGGAGGAGAGCTCGTCGGTCGCGGCGAGCGCAAGCTCGACGAGCTGGGCCGCGCCAGCGCCGAGCAGGACGGCGAGCGGCAACCGGACTAGCACCGCCCTCAGGAGCAGGCCGAGGTCCTGGCGCACCACGGCGTGGATCGCGGCGAGCACGAGGAATGGCAGCGCGAGCAGGGCCCCGATCTCGGCCACGACGCCGAGCTCGTGCTGGAAGCCGGCGCCGAGATCGGGCTGCGTCGTCGCCTGCAGGACGCTGCCGAGCGCCGAGACGAAGCTGGCCGCACCGGCGACGACCCACTTCGTCAGCGCCTCCAAGAGCGCCTGGGCGAGGCCGGTGGTGGCAACCGGCACGCCGGCCACGATCATGCTGGACGCTGCCGGGCGGTCGCCGAGGCCGGCACCGCCGCCGAGGACGAGGGCGGCGTCCACCGCACCTCAGGCCTTCCCGCCGAGGCTGAACAGGAAGTTGAGCAGCGGCGGCGCCGCCCCGATGATCAGGCAGGCCGCGCCGGACACCAGCACGGCACGACGGCCGGTGGATGCGTGCTGATAGTTGTTCGTGTGGGAGCCGAGCGCCCACGTCGCCGCGCCGACGACCAGTCCGACCAGCGACGCGAGGAGGCCCCACCAGCCGATGCCGTTCGCGAGCGTCTGCAGCGCTGAGCCGCCGGGCAGGGCGGAGCTGTCGGGATTGAGCGTGATGAGCCCGCTGGCGAGACGCGCGCCAAGAGCGACGTGGAGCATCGACACCTCGTACCTCCGTGGTCCCGGGCCGCCCGCGCGGCGGCCCGTCGGGTTTCGCGAGAGGGGGCGCTGCGGCCGCCGTGACGTGACCGGGCCCCGAGAGGTGCCGCCGGGGATGCGTCCCGGCGCCGCGATCACCCTAG
>Ga0209415_10002003_pt1 | contig 38600 bp, 38 predicted proteins | sample PeaSoiSIISIP2007_FD_187696 | JGI IMG/M metagenome (GOLD analysis project Ga0209415, IMG submission 187696) | Peat soil microbial communities from Weissenstadt, Germany - SII-SIP-2007 (SPAdes) (version 2) | ecosystem: Environmental > Terrestrial > Soil > Wetlands > Peat | place: Germany...
CGGGCGAGCCCTGGTGGCTACGGGAAGCCCGTTCCCGCCGGTCGAGGGGGAGGGCCGGCAGCACCTCATCGCCCAGGCTAACAACGTCTTTGTCTTCCCCGGGGTGGGGCTTGGCGCCATCGCGGCACATGCCCGGGAGCTCACTGACGGCATGTTCCTGGCGGCCGCATCCGCGCTCGCTGAGATGGTGACCGCCGAGCGGCTGGCCCAGGGGGCACTCTACCCGGCGCTCTCCGACCTGCGGGCGGTCTCGCGCCGGATCGGCATCGCCGTCGCGCGCGAGGCCCGCGACCAGGGGCTGGGGCGGCGGGCGGCAGACGAGGAGATCGAGGCCGCCGTGGACGCGACCATGTGGGACCCGGCGTACGAGCGCGCCGCAGCGGTCAGCCCGGCGCCGGCGCCGGACTGACGTTGACGCCGGAGCAGACCAGGGCAACGCGGCCAATCGCAGGCAGTATCGCCTCGCGACCTGCATTCGCCTCGCGCGCGTTACGCGCGCGCGTGAGGAGCACGCCAGGCGCCGCTCTCCAGGCACGCCGGCCGGGAATGCTGCCATCCGTCAACCACGACGCCCGCGCCGCAGGCGGTCGCCGGGGTCCGCGTCGCACGGTCCCCGCCCACTGACGTCACAATTGCAGGATGCGCTTCGGCCTCGACGTCGCCCAGCAGCGCCTGGAGTGGCCCGAGATGCTCGAGCGGGTGCGTCTCGCCGAGCACCTCGGCTTCGACGGGGTGTGGGGATTCGACCACTTCGAACCGATGTATGGCGAGGGCCCGGGCAACTGCTTCGAGGGGATGACCACCCTCGCAGCCCTGGCCACGGCGACCTCCCGGGTGCGGCTCGGGCTGCTGGTCACGGGCGTGACCTACCGGCACCCCTCGGTGCTCGCGGCGGAGGCGATAACCATCGACCACGCCTCGAACGGCAGGCTTGAGCTGGCACTGGGCGCTGCATGGTTCGGCGACGAACACCGCGAGCTCGGGATCCCCTTCCCACCCATCTCGGAACGCATCGATCGCCTCGAGGATACCGTCGAGATCTTCCTCCGCTTGACCACCGGTGAGCGAGTGTCCTACGGGGGCCGCACGGTCTCGCTCAAGGGTGCCCAGATGCGACCGCGGCCCGTCCAGAGGCCGCATCCTCCGATCTGGATCGGGGCGTCCGGTGAGGCCCGGATGCTGCCGCTGGCCGGCCGGCTTGCTGACGTCTGGCACTGCTTCGGCGACGCCAGCGTGTTGCGCCGCAAGTGGGAGATCGTGGCCGAGGCGGCGGGGCGCGCCGGCCGTGAGCCTGAGCGGATCACGCGTGCTGGCTCCGTCTCGATCAGCGGGGATCTCGTGGCCGCGGGTAAGGAGGTTGAGGCGCATCGTGACGCGGGCACGAGTTACTTGATAGCGGGCTGGCCGGAAGAGGGAGCCGGGCGGGTGGAGGAGTTCGCCCGGGCCATGGAGGTGGGCGGCTGACTGCGTCGTGGAGCCATCGAGCAATACGGCGACGCGCTGGCGGCGGAAGACTGGGGCAGCCGGTCGGTTGAGTCCCTGCAGAGGCAGCCCTCGGGGGGGATGCCCCGTTGGAGCGCATGTCGAGATACTCTGTCGGCGTCGTGAGCCGGTGGACCAGCGTGATCCCGCTGTATCTCGGGGCGGCCGCCATGCTCACCGCATGCGGGACGAGCGGCGGCTCCCTCGACACGAGCGACCTCACCAAGGTGGAGATGAGCTCGGCCCAGGCCCTCCCGCCCCCGTACGGCTCGGCACAGGCGGTGCTCACCTCCGCCGGATCGCTGGCGGCCTTCCAGCAGGAGGTGGCCTCGCACCACATCGACGTCACCTCACAGGCCACGAGCGGCGACGGCTGCAGCGGTGGAATTCAGTACACCATCGTCCTCGACCGGAGCGGCGGGAAGCCGGCGACGACCCTCAGCGCCTACGACTGCGGCGGGCAGATCACCGGCAACGTGACCGGTGACGTGTCGGGCTTCCTCTCTTACGTCAGCTCGCTCCTGGTGGCGACCCCATCGGGTCAGGGGTAGCGCCCGGCTGAGGGTCGGCCGTGCGCGCTCGGGGCGGAACCGGCTCGACGGGTGACGATCTCACGCTTTCTGCAACCGTCCCGCCCCATAGGCGGTATACCTGGTACGAAGGGGATCGCGACGTCTCATCTGTGGGGCGATATGGCCAGCACGCACTGGCGGCGGAATCCGGCGGCGATCGGGACGCTCCTGGCGGTGGCCTGCCTCGTCACCTCGTCCACGGGCGTCATCCCCGTCGCGGCCTCCCTCCTTCCCCTGCCGCCCACCACCGCGAGCCCGTCCCCCGCCGCTCCCGCCGCCGCCACTCCCGCCCCGTCTCCGTCCGGCTTCGCGGCCACCCCGAGCGGTCCGCCGGCGTGCAACAACCTCACGGTGATCTCGTCCTGGAGCCTCCCGCGCCGCGCCGCCCAGCTCGTGGTCGTCCCCGCCGCCGAGACCGACGTGGCCGCGGTGGCTCCATCGGTGGAAGCGGGAGCGGGGGGTGTCGTGCTCTTCGGCACCGCCGCACCGTCCGATCTCGGGTCGCAGCTGCGGGCTCTGGCGGCACTGGACGCAGGAGGTCCGGGGCCGCTGGTGATGACCGACGAGGAAGGGGGCGAGGTGCAGCGGGTGAGCAACCTGGTCGGATCGCTTCCGTGGCCGGCCACGATGAGCGCGACGATGACCCCGGCAGCGGTGCGCCAGCTCGCCGAGACGGTGGCGGAGGGGATGGCGGCCACCGGGATCACCATGGACCTGGCGCCGGTGCTCGACCTGGCTGCGGGCCCGGGGCCGGATGCCACCCACATCGACGGCCCCCGCTCCTTCGGGCTGGCGTCCCAGACCGTGACGAGTTACGGGCTGGCCTTCGCCGAGGGGTTGGAGGCGGGTGGGGTGACACCGGTGGTCAAGCACTTCCCGGGTGAGGGCGGCGCGACCGCCAACACCGACGACGCGCCGGCCAGCACTCCCCCGCTCACCACGCTGGAAGCCGCCGACCTCCAGCCCTTCGAGGCGGCCATCGGTGCCGGCCTCCCCGCCGTGATGGTGGGCGACGCCTCGGTTCCCGGTCTGAGCCCGGGGCCCGCCAGCCTCTCGCCGGCCGCGATAACCGGCCTGCTGCGGCAGCAGCTCGGGTTCGAGGGGCTGGTGCTCACCGACTCCCTCTCCGCCAAGGCGATCAGCGACCTCGGCATCGACGTTCCGGAGGCCTCCGTGGACGCCGTCGCCGCGGGTGCCGACATGCTCCTCTACAACTCCACCACCCCGAACCTGACCTTCCAGCAGGTGGTGGAGGCGCTGGTCGCGGCCGTCTCGGACGGTCAGATCCCGACCATGACCTTGGACACCGCGGTGATGCAGGTGATGGCAGCCAAGGGGGTGAACCTCTGCGGGTGAGCAGGGCCTCCACCGCTCCGCCGTGATCCCACCAGAGTCGCCGGCCCGGGCGGGGCGTCCGACACATATTGGTTATTGACTCACCGGCGGCGGCCGGGGACCCTGGCGTGGTCCACACCAATGCTGCCGTACGGCTGGTAGGAGAGGTCGCATGCTGCGCCGATGTCTGTCCCTGCTGGCGTCTGCCGGAGCCCTCACGGCCACCGGTGCGGCGGGCGCACCGAGCACCGCGGTGTCACACGCTCCGGCGATCCTCATGACCAAGGAGGCCACCGGGTGGACCTCGGGCAACTGGTCCGGTTACGCGGGATCGACCGGATCGGCCGGGTCGGCGACGTCGGTGGAAGGGTACTGGGAGGTTCCGTCGGTCAGCGCGACCTCGAAGAACACGTACTCGTCCACCTGGGTGGGGATCGACGGCTTCGGCAACTCCGACCTCATCCAGACCGGGGTGGAGCAGGCGTGGGTGGGGGGCGCCGCCCAGTACACGGCCTGGTGGGAGATCCTGCCCGCGTCGCAGACCAACATACCGACCCTCGCCGTCCACCCGGGCAACGTGATGTTCGCGTACATCGCGAAGCTGTCCGGCAGCACCTGGGAGATCGAGCTCGAGGACACCACCACGGGGAAGTCCTTCTCCACGGACCAGACCTACACCGGAGTGGCCGACACCGTGGAGTGGATCGTCGAGGCCCCCACGGTCGGCGGCAGCGTGTCCACCCTGGCGGACTACAGCACCATGTACTTCGACAAGGACGCGTTCAACGGCTTCTACGCGGCGTTCACCAGTGCCAACCGGGGGGTGATGATCCAGGGAGGCAAGCACGTGTCGACGCCATCCAAGCCGGATTCGGACAAGGACGGCTTCGCCGTCGCCCACGGAGCCAAGACACCGCCGCCACCCGCGAGCTGACGATCGCCGGCGGAGGTCCTGCCTCTACCCGCGCAAGCCGGTGACGTCGACCCCCCAGCGGGCGACGAGCTTCTCCCCCGGCTCCAGCACCGTCAGGTCCTCGCCGCTGCGGAAGGCGTCGGGCGGGCACGTCATCGGCTCGATGGCCAGGCTGGTGCGTCGATGGGGAGCCGCGATCGCGTCCCCGGAGTACAGCTGCAGCCATCGGTGGGCCTGGTCGACCCACACGGTGAGGCGGTGCCCGTCGGGAGCCTCGAGGGTGGTGCGGGCCAGTCCGTCGCGATCGCGGACCAGGTCGGTGTAGGCGGAACCCAATTCCGTGCCGCCGATCACCCGGCCCTCCCGGAAGTCCCACTCGGTGCCGGAGACGGGGATCTTCCCGGCGGGGAGCAGCCGGGCGTCCGTGAGCAGGTAGGTGGACGCCGGGACCCGGAGCAGGCAGCTGTCCACCTGGGGGGTGCCGAGCGTGAAGTAGGGGTGGGCACCGGCTCCGAAGGGGGCCGGGGAAGTCCCGGTGTTGACCGCGGTGAGGCTGACGCTCAGTCCCGACGCGTCGAGCTCGAAGGCGGCGGTGAGGTCGAGGCAGAAGGGGTAGCCCGGCCGGGCGTGGAGGCGGTGGCGCATGGCCAGCCGAGTGTCGGACCGCGACTCGGCAACCCAATTGTCCCAGCGCGTGAACCCGTGGATGGCATTGCCGAACTCCGGCTCGTCGACGGGAACCTCGTGATCCTGGCCGTCAAACCTGTAGCGTCCGTCGCCGAGGCGGCCGGGCCATGGCAGCAGGAGCTGGCCGCGTCCGTCGTGGCAGATCTCAGATTCGTCGAACCCCTCCAGCAACGGGACGCCGGCGAGCGCGTAGCTGCGGAGGGCGGCGCCAACCTCGGCGACCACCAGCTCCTGGTCACCACGCATGATCCGGAACTGGCGCCCGCTGGGCGGTTCGGGCTGCGCCGCGGGGACCTCGGACCGGGCTTCTTCGGAGGGTTCTCCGCCGGTCGGAAGGCGGTTCGAGGTCCTGATGCTCATGGCCGACGGCGAAGCGTACCAAGTCCGGGTGGGCGAGCCGGTCAGCGGGCCGCGAGCACCGCCGTGCGCTGCTCCGGGGAGAGCGGCTTCACGGCCTCCCGGAGGGTCACGCCGGAGGCCCGCCGCGCCCGGGGGAGCAGCCACTCGTAGACGAGCCCGGGGCGCTTCCGGGCGATGTCCCGCAGCACCCAGCCGATCGCCTTGCGGATGAAGAACTCCGTCTCGCCGAGCATCGCGTCCGCGTACCGCGAGAAGCGGGCGAAGTCGCCGTCGCCGCGCCGCAGCGGCCCCAGCAGGGCGAGCAGCGCGGAACGGCGGATCCAGAGGTCGCCGTCGACCGCCCAGCGGTCGAGCACCGCGCCCAGCTCAGGGTGGTGCTCGACCAGACCGCCCACCACGACGGCCGCCAGCTCGTCGACGAGTGCCCAGGTGTGTGCCTCGCGCAGCAGGCGCTCCACCAGCACGATGTCCGCCGGTTGCAGCCGGTCTCCACCCATCTCGAGCAGCTCGGCGGCCACCCTCCGGCGCTCGTAGACGGTGCCCGCCCACAGCGCCTCCACCAGCGCGACGAGCTCATCCCGGGTCAGGGCAGGACGGCCCCTGGCGACCGCCCTCGCCACCGCGCGCACCGCCGGGACGCTCACCCCGTAGTGGTCGAGATCGCTCTTCAGGTAGGCCTTCTCCTGCACCGCCCGCTCCGCGGAGCCCTGGGCGCGGAGCTTCCCGTCGATCTCTCGGAACAGCCGCTGGACATCCATGGCTCAGCTCCTCAGCGGCGGTCCGCCAGGCAGCAGTGCTTGTACTTGCGGCCGCTGCCGCAGGGACACGGATCGTTGCGCGAGGCGTCCCGCCAGCGCTGCCTCTCCTCGCGCTCCTCGGCCTCGAGCACGCCCATGATCGCCGCCACGCCCCGTCCGGAGCTGCCCAGGCTGACCATCCGCTGAAGCTGGGGGAGCATGTGCTCGAAGGAGCGCCGGTAGCCGGCGCAGAGGTAGTTGAGCCCCGGTTCCCCATCGGGGGCCAGCGCGAAGCGGTCCTTGGGGCAGCCGCCGTTGCAGAGGAAGAGGACCGGGCACGACCGGCAGGTCGTCGGAAGGTTCTCCTTCTTGGCCTGGCCGAAGGCGACCTGCGCCGGCGATTCGACGAGCGCGGTCAGCCCGTCGGTGGTGACGCTGCCCAGGCGGTGGTCCACATCGACGAAGTGGTCGCACGCGTACACGCCGCCGTCGTGCTCGAGGGCAAGCACCCGCCCGCAGGTCTCCGACATGACGCAGAGGTTGGCGGGCTTGCCGCTGACCACCAGGAGCGCCTCGGCAAAGTTCTGCACCGCGATCCGGCCGACGTCGTGGCGTACCCACTCGTCGAAGACGGTGCAGAGGAAGGCGGCCATCGCCGCGGGGGTCACCGAGCGCTCCGTGACGGTCCCGCCGGCTGCCCTCTCGACGACGGGGAGGAACTGCAGCCAGCGCACCCGCTCGGTGAGGAAGAAGCGGTACACCTCGAGCGGGGCCGCGGCGGTGCGCGCGTTCAGGGTGCAGAGGACGTCGGGCTCGATGCCATGGGCACGGAGGCGGCCGAGCCCCCGCATGGCCCGGGCGTGGCTGGGCAGGCCCCGGCGGTCTGGGCGGCTGCGGTCGTGGAACCGGGCCGGACCGTCGATGCTGATGCCAACCGCGAAGTGGTGCTCGGCGAGGAACGCGCACCACTCGTCGTCGAGCCGGGTCCCGTTGGTCTGCAGGTTGTTGATGCACCTCCAGCCCGGCGGCAGGTGCCGCTCCTGGAGTTCCACGACCCGCCGGTAGAAGCCGAGACCGGCGAGGGTCGGCTCCCCGCCGTGCCAGGCGAAGTACACCAGGGGACCGGGGCTGGCCTCGATGAAGGCGCGCACGTGAGCGTCGAGAACCGCGTCGCCCATCCGGTAGCGCTCGCCGGCCGGGAAGAGGCTGGTCTTGCCGAGGTAGTAGCAGTAGTCGCAGGCCAGGTTGCAGATGGGGCCGATCGGCTTGGCCATGACCACGAAGGGCTCCGCCACCCCGGCATCATCCACCCCGAGGGGCCGCATCGTCGCCGCTACCGCCCGGCCGGCTCGCGGAGGACCTCCGCGCCGATCGGCGCCTCCCTCTCCTCGCTCGCCCGCTTGGTCCCGGCGACGTCGATACGGATTCGTGAGCGGATTGTCCCGGATCTGAGAGTCACAACCTCTTGACAGCCACTTCTATAGTACTTACTATCAGATGGAAGTCAGAATCAAAAGGAGGACGCCGCCATGAGCGCACCGGCAATCGTACCCGGAAGCGGCGCCCGCAGGTGGTGGGCGCTGGGGGCTGTCATGCTCGCCGTCCTCGCGGTCGGGCTGGACGCGACCGTGCTCAGCGTCGCCCTCCCCACCCTGGCCGCCCAGCTCCACGCCTCCGAATCCGACCTTCAGTGGTTCTCCTCCGGCTACCTGCTGGTGCTGGCGGCGCTGATGCTGCCCGCCGGCCTGTTGGGTGACCGGTTCGGCCGCAAGCGAGTGATGGTCGGAGCCCTCCTGCTCTTCGGGCTCGCCTCGGCGGGCTGTGCCCTCTCCAAGACCCCGGGCGAGTTCATCGCCGCCCGGGTGGTGCTGGGCTTCGCCGGGGCTCCGCTGATCGTGATGGCCATCTCCGCCCTCGCGGTGCTCTTCACCCCCGAGGAGCGGCCCAAGGCGGTCGGCATCTGGGCGGCGGTCAACTTCCTCGCCTTCCCCATCGGCCCGATCGTGGGGGGCTACATCCTCAGCCACGCCTGGTGGGGATGGGTCTTCCTGATGAACGTCCCCGTCGCCCTGCTCGGGCTGGTCGCCGTGCTGGCCCTGGTGCCGGAGAGCAAGTCGTCCGAGAAGCCGGGGATCGACCCGCTCGGCGTGGGCCTCTCCACCGCCGGCCTGGTGGGCCTCACCTACGGCCTGATCCAGGCCGGCCAGGCCGGGTGGGGGAGCGCCACCGCCATCGGCCCCATGCTGGCCGGTGTCGCGCTGCTGGTCGCGTTCCTGCGCTGGGAGGTCACACTGACCCGCCGGCCGGGTGGTCAGCCACTCGTCGACCTCGCGCTCTTCCGCTCGCGCAGCTTCACCTGGGGCGTGCTGCTCCTCGCCGTCTCGGGCGTGGTGATGATCGGCGTCATCTTCACCCTGCCCCAGTACTTCCAGGGCATCACCGGGGTGGACCCGATGGGCAGCGGCATCCGGCTCCTCCCGCTGCTCGGTGGCCTCATGCTCGGCGCCCTGCCCTCCGCCCGCCTGATCCGCTGGATCGGCCCCAAGCTGGTCATGAGCACCGGCTTCGTGATCCTCGGGCTCACCGCCGTCTGGGCGGCCGCGACGACGCTCGGCACCGGGGAGGGAGTCACCGCCGCCTGGATGGCGGTCGGCGGCCTGGGCATGGGCCTGGTCTTCGCTCCGGCGGCCTCGGCGGCGCTGGCCGAGATCGACGCCGAGCACAGCGGCGTGGCGAGCGGCGTGCTCCAGGCGCTCAACAAAGTGGGCGGCCCGCTCGGCGCGGCCGTCTTCGGGAGCGCCCTCAGCTCCGTCTATCAGGCCCATCTCCCCCTCGCCGGGCTCCCGGCCTCCCTGACCTCGATCATGAAGACCGGGCTGACCCAGGGCCTCGAGGCCGCCCAGCGGCTCGGCTCCGCCAGCCTGGCCCACGGGGTGAGGAACGCCTTCGTCCAGGGCATGGACGCGGCCTTCCTGGTGTCGGCCGGCATCGCCGCCCTCGGCCTGCTGCTCACCCTGGCGTTCATGCCGCTGCGGACACCGGCGCTCGCCACCCTGCCACCCGGCGGCGCCCTCGAGCGCAGCGACGACTCGGCCCTGCCGCCGATCACGGAGCCGGGCGCGGCGGTCGTGCCGACATCCTCGTGAGCCGCTACGATCGTGGCGGAACCCGCGGAGCCGGTGGAGTGAGCATCGGTCGGTGCACGGAGTGAGGACCGGGTCGAGATGACGTCATCAGAGGCGATCGAGGGCCGAGGGCCGGGGCTCCGTGAGCGGAAGAAGGCGCGGACTCGCGCCGCCATCCAGCAGGAGGCGATGCGTCTCTTCCGCGAGCGGGGCTACGACGGCGCCACCGTGGAGGAGATCGCCGAGGCCGCCGAAGTCTCGCCAAGCACCTTCTTCCGCTACTTCCCGACCAAAGAGGACGTGGTCCTCCGCGACGACTACGACGAGCAGATGCTCGAGGTGTTCCTCGCCCAGCCACCCGACCTGACGCCGCTGCAGGCGGCGCGTGCCGCCCTGCACAGCCTGGGCGGCATCGCCGGCGAGCTCTCCCCCGAGGAGCGCGAGCTGGAGCGAGTGAGGATGGTGCTCACCTTCACGGTCCCCGAGGTGCGGGCCCGCTGGATCAACGAGCTGGTCCGGGCCTTCCGCACCCTGGCCGAGGCGGTGGCGGCGCGCGCCGGCCGGCCGCGGGATGACCTGCGGGTGCGCACCTTCGTCGGCGCCGTGATCGGGGTGATGCTGGTGGCGATGGAGCCACTCGTCGAGGACCCGAACCGGGAGTGGACCGAGTTCCTGCCCAAGATCGACGAGGCCCTCGCCTACCTGGAGCAGGGCCTGCCCCTCTGAGGCGGGGCGGATCCGTCACGCTCCTGCCCGGCTGAGCCGGCCCGCACAAGGGGACGCTTCACTCCTCTGCTAGTAACAGAGCGTTTGACAGGGTAGCAACGATCTGATAGCGTCTGCATTGTCCCGGAACGCAGCGGGGCCGGGGCGGACGCGGGCAAAGGGGGATCGGAAAGGTGTCGAGGTTCAGGCGCCACGCGGTGGTCGAGACCGAGGTGGTGGGGGTGCCCGCCTCTCCCGGTCAGCCGACGACGCAGCTCTGCTCGGAGCCAGGTTGCGAGGGCCCCGACCGGGTGACCTGCGACTACCGGGATCGGCGGGGGACGCCGTGCCCCACGGCCTGGTGCCCGCAGCACATTGTGACGGTGAACGCCTGGCGTCTCTGCCGCCGCCACGCCCGGCTGGTCCAGGTGCTCGCGCCCGTCGAGTTCCGGGGAGAGCTGCCGCCCCCCGACCTCGACAACCGGGCGCCCTCGCTGACCGCGTACCTCGGCGACGCCCTCGACGCGCCGATGCGACAGATCCTGGGTGGGCTGTGCCGGGCGGCCCTCGGTGAGCACGTGGCCGCCGAGGTGCTCAACCTCGTGACCTCCCAGAGCGGGGAGCGGCGATGGTCGCAGGGATGGAAGCTCTTCGACAACACCGGGCCGCTGCTCCGGATCGGCGTCGAGGTCGACGAGAAGCGCGACCCGGAATGCGCCATCCGGCTCAACAGCCGGGTCATCCTCCGCTTCGTCCTGCCTTGGATCCAGGATCGCCGGCCCGGAGCTCCTGCTGCGGTGCACGCGGACGAGGAGAGGCGGCGCGAGTTCTTCAGCGCCCTGGCGGAGCAGCACATCCGCCCGGCCGTCGCCGCCGAGGAGCGCTGGGTGCGGCGCTGGGAGCGCACCCCGCAGGCCGGGTCCCGGAGCTGATCCTCCTCCGGCCGGGCTGAGCGGGCGAGCCGGCCTCGTCGCGCACCCCCGGGCCGCCTTCGCACCGCCTGCCGGTCGGGTGCGCCCCGATCAGACGTCGGCGAGAGCTCCGACGTCGTGACCGAGGGCCCGCAACGCCCGCCGGTACTTGGAGCTGCTCTCGGGCGGCCCGGCGCCGGCCGCGCGGAGCCGCGCCGCCACCCTGTCGGCGAGGTCCTCGCCACCGTCGTGCATCTCGACCTCGAGCTCGCGGAAGCGGTCGGCGACCGATCCGTCCGGGGCGCGGACCAGCACGGTGTCGTCCATGACCTCGACGCCCGCCCCCCGCGGTCCGCCCGGATCGCCCCCACCAAAGGTCAGCACCCGGCGGCTCGCCTCGAGCACCGCCACCGGCTCCAGCGAGGCGGCGGTGACGTCCGCCGGGAGAAGGTCGAGCAGGGCCGGGGGTGGGACGGAGCCCTCGGCGCTGAGCTCGTGCTCCCCTCTCACCATCCGGTCGCCCTCCATCCGTCCGGGTGTCTTGAGGGTCCAGACACCGGGATCGCCCGGGCGGTCGAGGCGGCGCCGGTGGCGGAGCCCGAAGCCCTGCCGGACCAGCTCCAGCGACCCGGTGTCCCAGTACGTCGACTCCTGGGGCTCGGCTCCCGAGTCCTCCACCGCGCCGTCGCAGAGGTCACCCAGGTCGGGGAGGACGTAGGCGGCGTCCGCGCTCAGCTTGATCTCCCTCTCCACGCCGCCCGACATGCGCCGATTATGCGCGAGCGCCCCCGGGGGCACCGCCGCACGCCCGGACGTCAGCGCTGGGCCCGGCGCTGGTCGAGCATGGCGAAGAGCCGCTCCGCCACCCGTCCGGGGGTCACCCGGTACGCCTGGTGCTCGTGCTCGTTGGTGATCCACACCTCGCAGTTGCCGAGCAGCCCGGCGGTCTCCAGGGCCAGACCACGTTCCACGTAGGGATCGTTCCAGTAGACGGTGCCGACCACGGGGACACGGTTGGCACGCAGACGGTCGACGTCGTAGAGGGGCGGCCACGATCCCTGGGTGGCGATCGCCTCCGCCACCTCGCGGAGCGGACGAAGCGGCGCCCACTCCTCGAACATCCAGCGGAACATCATCTCGCCGGTGAAGCAGGGCGCCGGCTGGGCATCGGGCCGGTAGCGGGCATCGGCGCCGATCACGCGCGCCGCCGCCCAGCGGGTCGGTGCACCCTGGGCGTAGCACGCCTCCTGGAGCAGGGAGTAGAGGGGATTGGTCGCCGGCGACATCGTCCCGGCCACCTGCTGGTGCACCGCGCCACCGAGCATCCCCAGCACCTCCAGGTCGCGGATGGCGCGCTCGACGACGCCGTGCAGCTCGGCCGCGCCGTGGAGGTGGCCGAGGAGCATCCCCAAGGTGAGGAAGGCGCGCGCGCTGAGACGCTGGCCGTGCGCGTCGACGTCGGGCGCCGACTCGAGGTGGTCGAGGATCCGGCGCACCCGCTCCGCGTCCTCCGGGAAGCGGGCCAGGAAGGCCGCGTTGCGCTCCACCGTGCGCTCGGCCAGCGCCGCGTAGACGGCGGCGGCGTCGTGGAGGACGGGGGCGAAGCCGCCGGCGATGATCACCCCGGTGACGTGCTCGGGAAGGAAGGAAAGGTGGGTGAGGCAGCAGAATCCTCCGAAGCTCTGGCCGAAGAGGTGCCAGTCCGCGTCCTCGCCGAGCAGCACGGAGCGGAAACAGTCTGCGTCGCGCACGATGGAGTCGGCCCGGAAGTGACGCAGATACTCGGCCAGCTCGCCGGGATCCCGGCGGGGGAGGGCCCGCGCCTCGAGCGGCGTGCTCAGGCCGGTGCCGCGCTGGTCGAGGAGGAGCACCCGGTAGCGGGTGAGCAGCTGCTCCAGCCACGCCCCGCGTGAGGCCGGGAAGGCGAACTCCATCCCCGGCCCGCCCTGGTACCAGCAGATCACCGGCAGAGCGCGGTCGTCCGCCCTCTCCGCGGCCACCACCTCGCGGGCAAAGACGCCGATCGTCGCGGAGCCACCGGGCCGGCTCCAGTCCAGCGGCACCTCGATGCGATGGCCAGTGACGATCATCCGGTCCACCGCGACCCGCGACACGACCTTGTGGGCGTTCACCGAACGGCTCCCGGCGGGACGCGCCTCATGCCGGGACCTCGAGGCGCGTCGTGCCCCCCATGTACGGCCAGAGGGGATCGGGAACCTCGACGCTCCCGTCCTCACGCTGGTAGGTCTCGAGCACCGCGTCGAGGACCCGGGGCACCGCCAGCCCGCTGCCGTTCAGGGTGTGCACGAACCGGGGCCGCTCGCCCGGCGCGGGCCGGTAGCGGATGTTGGCCCGGCGCGCCTGGAAGTCCCCGTAGACGCTGCACGAGGAGACCTCCAGCCACCGTCGCATCCCCGGCGCCCAGGCCTCGACGTCGTACTTCTTCCACTGGGCGAAGCCCATGTCGCCGGTGCACATCGAGAGCACCCGGTGGTGGATGCCGAGGCGCTGAAGAAGTGATTCGGCCTGACTCGTCAGCAACTCGAGCTCATCGAGCGAGGTCTCGGGGGTGGTGAAGCGGACCATCTCGACCTTGTCGAACTGGTGGAGCCGGATGTAGCCGCGGGTGTCCTTGCCCGCCGCCCCCGCCTCCTTGCGCCAGCAGGCGGTGTAGGCGACGTGGCAGATGGGCAGGGCAGCGCCGTCGAGGATCTCCTCGCGGTAGAGGTTGGTGACCGGCACCTCGGCGGTGGGCACCAGGAAGAGGTCCTCGTCGGTGCGGTAGGCGTCGTCCTCGAACTTGGGCAGCTGGGCGGTGCCGACCATGCACTCGCGGCGCACCAGGTACGGCGGCAGCACCTCGGTGTAGCCGTGCTCGCGGGTGGCGACGTCCAGCATCCATGCGATCAGCGCGCGCTGGAGCCGGGCGCCGTCGCCGCGCAGGATGGCGAAGCGCGCCCCGCTGATCTTGGCGGCGCGCTCGAAGTCGAAGATGCCGAGCCGCTCGCCCAGCTCGAAGTGGGGCCGGGGCTCGAAGGCGAACTGCGGCGGCTCGCCCCAGGTGCGCACCGGGACGTTACCGGTATCGTCCTGACCGACCGGGGCGGACTCGTGGGGCGGGTTGGGGACGTAGAGCAGGAGCGACTGCATGCGTCCCTCCAGCTCGCCCAGCTCCGCCTCGCCGGACTGGACCTGAGTCTTGAGCTCGGCAAGCCGGGCTCGCTGCTCGTCGGTGGGCGCACCGCGGATCGCGGACGAGGCCCGGTTGCGCTCGGCCTGCGCCGATTCGACCTGGGCGCGCAGGGCTCGGGCGCGGATGTCGAGCTCGAGGATCTCGTCGATGGGGGCCGGCTCGTGCTTCAGCTCGGCGCCCCGCCGGTAGCGGTCGGGGTCCTCGCGCAGGTCCTGGAGGGGGATCACGTCTCGGCCTCCCCGCCCGTCTGGGGGCGCATGGTCGGGAACAGCAGAACGTCGCGGATGCCGGGGCTGTCGGTGAGCAGCATGGTGAGGCGGTCGACACCGAGGCCCAGGCCCCCGGCGGGGGGCATCCCCGCCTCGATCGCCTCCAGGAAGTCCTCGTCGATGGGATGTGCCTCCGCCTCGCCCAGGACCCGCTGCCCCGCCTGTTCCTCGAAGCGCGCGCGCTGGTCGATGGGGTCGTTCAGCTCACTGAAGGCGTTGGCCAGCTCCCGGCCGGCGACCACCAGCTCGAACCGCTCCACGAAGCGGGGGTCGTCGCGCCGCCGCCGTGCCAGCGGGCTCACCTCGGCGGGATAGTCGAGGACGAAGGTGGGATCGAAGAGGGTGCGTTCGACCCTCTGCTCGTAGACCTCGTTGAAGACGGTGCCGAGACCCTGGCCGGGCTCGATCTCCACCCCCGCCGCGCGCGCCCGCGTCTCGAGACTGCCGTCGTCCCAGGCGCGCACCGGGTCGAAGCCGCACACCTCCTCGATCAGCCGGGCCATGGTCTTCGCCGGGAACGGCGGCGTGAGGTCCAGGTCGCGCCCGCCGTAGCTGCGCTGCAGCGGGGAGCCCGCGCCGCGCGGGAGCTCCGCGGAAGCCTCGCCGCCCCCCTCCACCTCGGCCAGCGGGACGGCGCGGGCCGCTGCGACGACGATGGCCTCGGTCAGCTCGCGCATGTCGTGGTAATCGGCATAGGCCTCGTATGCCTCGAGCATCGTGAACTCAGGATTGTGCCGCGGCGAGAGCCCCTCGTTGCGGAAGACGCGGCCGATCTCGTACACCCGGCGGTAGCCCCCGACCAGCAGGCGCTTCAGGTGCAGCTCGATGGCGATCCGCAGGTAGACGTCGGTATGCAGCGTGTTCCAATGTGTCCGGAACGGCACCGCATGGCCGCCCCCGGGGATGACCTGGAGGATGGGGGTCTCGACCTCCAGGAAGCCCCGCCCCTCGAGGGTCCTCCGGACGGCGCGCAGCAGCTCGGCCCGGGTCTGGAAGTGGCGGCGCTGGCTGACGTTCGACATCAGGTCGTAGTAGCGCTTGCGGTAACGGGTCTCCTGGTCCTGGAGCCCGTGGAACTTCTCGGGTGGTTGGCGCAGCGCCTTGACCAGGGGTGTCAGGGAGCCCGCCAGGACGGTCGGCTCTCCCCGGCGGGTGCGCATCAGGGTTCCCTCCACGCCGACGATGTCGCCGAGGTCGAGAAGCTTCACCGCCTCGAAGGCGGGTTCACCGAGCCGGTCCTCGCGGAACCAGACCTGCATGCGGCCGCTCTCGTCCTCGAGATGGGAGAAGACGCTCTTGCCCTGAAGCCGGTGGAGCATCAGCCGGCCGGCGACGACCACCGCGGGCCCGGGGGCGTCCGCGGCGGGACGGGTCCGCTCCCAGGCGAGCAGCTCGCGGCGGGCCTCCTCCAGGGTGTGGTCGGGCCGGAAGTCGACGTTGTAGACGGGGAGGCCCAGGGCGGCGAGGGCTTCCGCCTTACGCCGGCGTTCGGCCATCAGGGGGTCGTCGGGCATGCGCGCCTCCATGGTGCCGGAGCGGCGGCCCGTTCGGCGCAGAGCAGGCCGGTTCGACGCGATCTGGTGGCCGGCGCCGCCCTCAGCGGAGGGCGACCACCTGGAGCTGGCGCATCCCGCCGGGGCTGTGCACCTCGATCCGGTCCCCGATCCGGCGGCCGAGGAGGGCCTTGCCGACCGGGGACTCCATCGAGATCCGCCCGGAGGTGACGTCGACCTCCGCCGGGCCCACGATGGTGAAGGCCTGGGTCCCGTACTCGTCCTTCACCTCGACGGTCGAGCCGACCTGGACCACCCCGCCGACCTCCGCCTGCTCGATGATCACGGCGTTGCGGGTCATCAACTCCAGGGTCAGGATCCGCCCCTCGAGCATCCCCTGCTCGTTCTTGGCGTCCTCGTATTCGGCGTTCTCCGTGATGTCGCCGAATTCCTTCGCATACTTGATCCGCTCGGCAATCTCGGGGCGCCGGACTGTCCGAAGCTCCTCGAGCTCCGCCTGGAGCTTCTCGAGGCCTTCCTTGGTGAGCAAGACCGGCTTGTCCATGGTGATGGCTGACCTTCGTGAAGTGAGTTTTGCGCCCGCCGAGCGCCAGCGGCGCATCAGGGGGGAAGCAGGGGAGTATAGGTGCTGAGGGTGAAACGATGATGGCGACGTTCGAGTAACAAACTGACCCCACCTGGTTGACCTCGATCTGATAACCTACCTATCATCCAGTCAGCGGTCGGGGACCGCCACTTCCCAAGCCCCCCCTCTCGGGGCGTCTCTGGTCTTCCAGGGGCGCCCTCTTTTTTGGTGTGGGAGCGCATCCACGGCCGGCGCCGGAGGTCGCCGGTCAGCCCTCGCCGCTCGTGAAGACCGGGTGGAACCAGCCGCCTGGGCCCAGGCCGGCTTCGAGGGCCTGTCCGAGGAGGGCGTCGAGGTCCGCCCGGGTCGTGAGCGTCTGCACCATCGCCCGGAGCCGGGCCGCCCCGTTGCATCCCCTGATGGTCCAGGCCACGTACTTGCGGCCGACCACCAGGGCCCGGGCCTCCCCGTAGTGCTCGATGAGCAGCTCGAGGTGGCGCCGGGTCAGCGCGATCCGCTCGGAGAACCCCAGGTCGGGGAGGAGCTCACCGGTGGCGACGTGGTGGACCGCCTGGCGGATGAACCAGAGGTTCCCCAGGGCGGCGCGGGCGACCACCACCCCGTCCACGTCCTCAGCGAAGATCCGCCGGCGGATCTCGCGGATGTCGGTGACGTCGCCGCTCCCGATCACCGGGATCCGGACCGCCCGCTTGACCCGGGCGATCTCGGCCCAATCGGCCTGGCCGAGGTAGCGCTGGGCCCGGGTGCGCCCGTGGACCGTCACCATGGCGCAGCCCGCGTCCTCCAGGGCGCGGGACAGCTCGGGGGCGTTGATCGAGCCCTGGTCCCAGCCCAGCCGCATCTTGGCGGTGACCGGGACGTCGACCGCCTCGACCATCGCCCGGACGACCCGGGCGGTGCCGGCCAGGTCGCGGGCGAGGGCCGCACCGGAGCCTCGCCCGGTGACCCGGGGCACCGGGCAGCCCAGGTTGACGTCCACCACCATGGCCCCCCGTTCGGCGCAGATCGCCGCCGCCTCGGCCATCACCCCGGGGTCGCAGCCGACCAGCTGGGCGGCCACCGGGCGCACCCCCGGGTCGAAGGTGAGCTGCTCGAGGGTGCGCGGGATGAGGCGGATCACCGCTTCGGCGGCGGTCATCTCGGCAGACACCAGGCCGGCGCCGAGCACCCGGGCGAGCCGCCGGAAGGGAGCGTCGGTGATCCCGACCATGGGGGCGATCAGCACGGGAGAGTCCAGCTCCAGCCGGCCGACCCGGAGAGGGGCGGGGGCGGGGGCCGGGAGAGGCGGAGGCGGCGCGATCGGCGCAGGGCCCGCGACGGTCATCCGGCCATGGTAGGCAGGCGGCGCCCCGCCGGCGACCGCGCCGGGTGACGGACGGAGCCGGTCAGCCCGCGTTCAGCTCGTGGATCAGCCGGAGCCCCACCAGGGTCAGGCGCTCATCGGTGGCGTGGACGCCGGGGATGAGACCGGCCATCAGCGACGCCAAGCCTCCGGTGAGGATCAGCTTGGCGTCGCCCCCCATCTCCCGGCGCATCCGGGCCACCAGCCCCTCCGCCAGGCTGGCGTAGCCGAGCACCAAGCCCGCCTGCATCGAGGCCCTGGGGTTGCGCCCGAGGACGGTGTCCGGTGCAGCCAGGTCGACCTGGGAGAGACGGGCGGCGCGCTCCACCAGGGCGTCGTGGCTGACCATCAGGCCCGGGGCCACGGCCCCGCCCAGGTAGTCGCCAGCGGCGTCGATGGCGTCGACGGTGGTCGCGGTGCCGAAGTCGCAGATGATCGCCGGCCCCCCATAGAGATACTGGGCGGCGATGGCGTTGGCGATCCGATCGGCGCCGACCAGCGACGGGTCGTCGTAGTGGATGCGGATCCCGGTGCGCACCCCCGGCCCCACCACGAGCGGCGGGTGGCCGAAGCGCTGGCGGGCAAGCTCGTCGATGCTGCGGGATAGCTCGGGGACGACGTTGCTGACGGCGACCGCCGAGATCGCCTCCGGTTCCAGCCCCGCGGAGCGCAGCAGGGAGACCACGACCAGCCCCAGCTCGGCGCCGGTCGCCCGCGGCTCGGTGTGGATGCGGAAGTCGGCCACCAGCCGGCTGCCGTCGAAGACCCCGAGGACGGTGTCGGTGTTGCCGACGTCAATGGCGAGCAGCATGGACGACGATTGTGGCGCGCAGCGCCCCGCCCGCGCGACCACGGCATCGATGGTGCGGACGGGTAGGATCGGTGCCGCAGTGAAACGTGTGCACCTCGTGTGCGACAGCACCGCCGATCTCGGCCCCGCCTACTACCCGGCCCACGACGTCGAGATGGTCCCGCTCCGCATCATCTTCGGAGACCAGGAGTTCCGCGACCAGGTGGAGATGCCGACGAGCGACTTCTACCGTCGGATGCGCGCCGGCGGGCCCCACCCGCGCACCTCCCAGCCGCCGCCGGGCGACTTTGCGGAGGTCTTCCAGCGGCTGGGGAGTGACGGCGGCACCGTCATCTGCACCACCATCTCCTCCGATCTCAGCGGGACCGCCGGTTCGGCGATGCAGGCGCGCCGGTCCCTGCCCGACCTCGACATCCGGGTGGTCGAGACGAAGTCCTGCGGGCCGGCCCACGGTGCGGCGCTGGCGATGGCCGTGGCCATCCGCGACCGGGGCGGCGGCGCGGACGCCATCGTCGCCGCCATCGACCGCCTGAAGGCGACCCAGCGCCTCGTCTTCACCGTCGAGAACCTCGAGTTCCTCCGCCGCGGCGGGCGCATCGGCACCGCCCGGGCCCTGCTCGGCACCGTGCTCAGCATCAAGCCGATCCTCGCCTTCATCGACGGCAAGGTCCAGGCCATCGACCAGGTGCGCACCTACACGCGGGCCCTGGATCGCCTCGTCCAGGAGCTGGCGTCCGCCGTCCGCCTCTGGGGACGGACCGTGGCCACCCTGGCCCATGCCGACAACCGCGAGGGCGCCGAGGCCCTCGCCGTGAAGGTGGCGGCCGTCACCGGGGAGCCGCCTCAGATCGTCGAGGTCGGCGCCGTGCTCGGCTGCCACGTGGGGCCGGGCGCGTTCGGCTTCTTCTACCATCCGGCCGCGGCGGTGACGGCGTGACCTGGACGTGACCCGGATGGCGGGATCACCGCGCTCCCGGTGTGGACCGGATGACAGACGGTTAGGATCGGACCCTCAGTGAACCCGATTCACCTGGTGTGCGATAGCACCGCCGATCTCGACGCCGACTACGCGACCGCCCACGACGTCGCCGTCGTGCCCCTCCGGGTGATCTTCGGCGAGGACGAGTTCCGGGATGGGGTCGACATCTCGACGGCGGAGTTCTACCGGAGGATGCAGGTCGATCCCCACCTCCCCCGAACCTCCCAGCCGACCCCCGCCGAGTTTGAGGAGGTCTTCCGCCGGGTCGGGAGCGACGGCGCAACCATCGTCTGCACCACCATCTCGGCGGAGCTGAGCGGGACCTACGGGTCGGCGCTGCAGGCCCGAGCGGCCCTCCCCGACCTGGACATCCGCGTCGTCGACAGCCGGACCGTGGGGCCGACCCACACTGCCGCGGTGGAGGTGGCGGTGGCCCTGAGGGATCGGGGCCGCGACGCGGATGCGGTGGTGGCCGGGCTGGCCCGTCTCCGAGAGCAGCAGCGACTGATCTTCGCCCTCGAGACCCTCGAGTACCTGCGCCGCGGCGGACGCATCGGCGGTGGCCAGGCCTTCGTGGGCACCGTCCTCAGCATCAAGCCCATCCTCGGCATGACCGACGGGAAGATCGAGGCGGTCGACCGGGTGCGCACCTACCCCCGGGCGCTCAACCGCCTCGTCGAGGAGGTGGCGACGGCGGCGCGCTCCTGGGGCCCGACTAAGGTGATCTGCGCCCACGCCGCCCGACCCGAGCAGGCTCGGATCGTGGCCGCGCGGGTGAGGGAGATCACCGGGGAGATGCCGCGGATCGTCGAAATCGGGGGGGTGCTCGGCTGCCATGCCGGCCCCGGCGGCTTCGGGATCGGCATGCACCCCGCCTCCGCGGTCGAGGTCTGAACTCCTCGCACCTCCCCCCGGTGCTAACATCGTTGGTCGGATGCCCAATCAACTCGCCCTCGACGGCCTGAGATGAGGCACGCGACCGCGGACGCCGAGGGCGCGGGCGGCCGCGCCGAGATCAGCCGCCGGCGCCGAGCCGAGATCGTCGCGGCGGCCGCCGCCGTGCTGGGGCGGCTCGGCTCCGCCGAGACCTCGATGAAGGAGATCGCGGCCGAGGCGGGGGTCGCCCCCGGCCTCCTCCATTACTACTTCGAGTCCAAGGACGACCTGCTGGTCGCGGTGGTCGGGGAGCTGGACCGGCAGATGGCCGACACCTGGTCGGCGGCAGTCGAGGGGCGGGACGAGCCGCTCGACCGGCTCGTGGCCGGGCTGGACGCGGCGGCGGGCGGGTGCGCCCGGCATCCGGAGATGTGGCGCGCCCTCTCCGACCTCTCCCTGCTCAGCCTCTCCGCCCCGGCCCTGCTGGCCCCGTGCCAGGCACTCCGGAGGAGGTTCGCCGCCGCCGTCGAGGTGGAGGTGCGGGGGGCTCTGGGGCACCTGCCCGCCTACACGCTGGTGCCGCCGCGGGACCTCGCCGGCGCCATCGCCGCGGCCATCGAGGGGGCGGCGATGGCGGCGCTGATGGAGGGGCGAGACACCACGGCCCTCTTCCAGGCGGTCAAGGTGATGGTCCTCTCCCTGGTGGTGACCGCCCATGTCACCGCCGGGCAGGAGCCGCCGATCGCCCGGCTGGCCCAGCTGCTCCGGCCGCGCTGAGATGCGCCGACGCGACCTCCGCTGTCCCAGCGGTTGCACCGGGGGCCGGTTCGAGGCCCTCAACGCCCCGCTCTACGTGGACTCGCGGGCTCGATACCTCGAGCACGACGACAGCCTTGCCACCTTCGTCTGCGCCGAATGTCAGGCGGTGGCCGTCGACATCGCCGAGGCGGCGGCGGCGATGCGCCGCGATGCCGAGATCCAGCCTCAGGTGCTGGTCTGTCCCCAGTGCGGCACCCAGATGCTGCCGCCCCTCGACGACGAGCTGGCTCCCTACGTGGAGTGCCCGATCTGCGAGACCCGCTTTGCCCTCGAGGAGGGGATGCCACATCTCCACGGCACCGGGTGGGACGGTGGCGAAGACGCGTAGCCAGTACGACAAGGAGGCGGACATGTCGGTGATCGACGACATCCTGGACAACAACCTCATCCTCGCGGCCCGCTTCGACGAGCGCACCGGCTCCCTCCATCACATGCCCGCGCAGCACCTCGCGGTGGTGGGCTGCATGGACGGGCGGCTGGACCTCCCCGCGGTCCTCGGACTGCGCCCCGGCGACGCCCACGTCATCCGCAATGCCGGCGGGGTCGCCACCGACGACGTCATCCGCTCCCTGGTCGTCTCCCAGCGGCTGCTGGGAACGCGCGCGGTGATGCTGGTCCACCACACCGAGTGCGGCATGCTGGGCTTCCGCGACGACGATCTCAAAGCTCAGATCGAGCAGGAGACCGGGGTCCGGCCGCCCTTTGCCCTCGAGGCCTTCTCCGATCTCGACGCCGACGTGCGCCAGTCGGTGGCGCGGATCCGGCTCAGCCCGTACCTCCCCCACCGGGACGAGGTGCGGGGCTTCGTGTACGACCTGCACAGCGGCCGGCTGCGCGAGGTGTCCACCCACATCGCGGCCGGCGGCTGAGCGCGTTCCGCAGTCCGAAAGCGAGGCGGCGGGCGCGCTGGGGAGCCCTCGGGTGCACTCAGGCGAGCCCAGCCGGCATCGGCGGAAGGAGCGCGATGGTGGCGCCCACCGGGCCGGCATCCTCCCCGGGTTTGCGTCCCCAGTAGCGGGAGAACCGGCCGTCGAAGCCGATCACCCGCCCCCCCGCCCGCACGTCCGGTCCGCTCTTCCAGTGCGGGGTGTGGCCGTGGACCACGCGCCGGGCGCCGAAGCGGCGCAGGTGCGCCTCGAGTCGCGCGCGGTCCTCGAACGCACGCCGGCCGATCAGGTGGCGCAGCAGACGGAACACCCCGCCGGGCTCCTGGCTCAGCAGACCGGCCGCAGCCTGGTTGACCGCGTCGACGCCGTCACCCAGGGCAGCGTAGTCGTCGTCGTCGGTGTGCTGGACCAGGGTGCCGTCATCGAGCAGCAGCATCACCGGCACATGGCGCAGCCAGGCATCCATCTCGGCGTCGCTGGCCAGCGCCTCGAGGTCCGCGGGGTCCCCACGGCGCCGGCGCCAGATCGCCTCCAGCAGCTCGCCGTCGCGTGCCCGCAGACGCTCCCCGCCGTAGCGGTGCTCCTCGACCAGCGCCATCACCAGCAGGTCGTGGTTGCCCAGGATGGCCCGGCCGTGGCGGCGCTCCATGGCGATCCGGGCCGCCTGGTGGCCACCGGCGTCCCCCGGTCTGCCTCCGGTGAAGAAGTCGCCGAGGAAGATGGTCTCGACCTCGTCCTCGGGGAAGGCGGCGAGCGCCGCGGCCAGGCGCTCGTGGTCGCCCTGGACGTCTCCGACGATGAGGACGGGCAGCGCCATGGGCCCAGGGTACCGGCGGCCCGGGGAGGTGCGCTTCGCCGGCTGCGCCGTCCGGAGGCATTGGTGAGTCACAGGGCCTGTCAAGCAATTCGTGACGAAATATTCGTCACGAATTCACTCGAAAGGCCGGGAAACGAATACCTCCCCGCCGCGCCGCCACTCGCCGCGTGACCGGCGCGACTCGGTGCCGGCCGGGTCAGCCGGCGAGCGTGGACACCAGCTCCCGGGTGCGGGCGACCCTCACGCTGGCCCTGGTCAGGGCGCGGCCCACGGTCCGCGGCCCCGGCCCACCGGGCAGCTCGCGGCGGCGCAGCGCGGCATCGACGTCGAAGAGGGCGATCACCTGCTCGTCGAACAGCTCGGAGAGCTTGCGCCAGTCGTCGAGGCCGAGATCGGCGAGCGTCCGTCGCTCGGCGACGCAGCGGCGCACCGCGGCCCCCACCAGCGCATGCGCCTCGCGGAAGGGCATCCCGCGCCCGACCAGGTGCTCGGCGACGTCGGTGGCGAGCAGCATCGGGTCGGAGGCCGCGCGCCGCATCGCGACCGTATCGAAGCGGATGCGGCGGACCACGTCGCCCACGACGGCGAGGGTCGCCAGGCTGGTGTCGACGGCGTCGAAGAGCGGCTCCTTGTCCTCCTGGAGGTCGCGGTTGTAGGCGAGCGGCAACCCCTTGAGGACGGTGAGCAGGGCCACCAGGTCGCCAGTCACCCGGCCCACCCGGCCTCGGGCCAGTTCGAGGACGTCGGGATTCTTCTTCTGGGGCATCAGCGAGGAGCCGGTGGCATGGGTGTCGGGGAGCTCCGCGAAGCCGAACTCCACGGTGGTCCAGAGCACGATCTCCTCGGCCAGCCGGGAGAGGTGGGCCATCAGCAGCGCGCACGCCGCGACCAGCTCGACGGCGAAGTCGCGGTCGGAGACGGCGTCCAGGCTGTTCGCGCTGAGGGCGGCGAACCCGAGCGCGCGCTGCGTGCTCCCCCGGTCGATGGGCAGGGTGGTGCCGGCCAGGGCACCGCTCCCCAACGGCAGCACGTCGCAGCGGCGGTACCCGTCCCTCAGCCGCTCCACGTCGCGCTGGAGCATCTCCACGTAGGCGAGCAGGTGGTGGGCGAGGGAGACGACCTGGGCCCGCTGGGTGTGGGTGTATCCGGGGATCGGCGTGGAGCGGTGATCAGCGGCGCGGCCCAGCAGCGCCTCCTGCAGACCGGCGCAGCCGAGCATCAGATCGAGGGTCCGGCGCCGGCACCAGAGGCGGAGGTCGGTGGCCACCTGGTCATTGCGGCTGCGCGCGGTGTGCAACCGCCCGGCGGCGGGGCCGATCAGCTCATGGAGGCGGCGCTCCACCGCGGTGTGCACGTCCTCGTCGCCGGGGTCGGCGCTGAAGTCACCGCGCTCCAGCTCACCCCGGATGGTGCGGAGCCCGGACTCGATGGCGCGGTGGTCGGCGGCCTCGATCAGCCCGACCTCGCGCAGCATCCGCGCGTGGGCCAGGGAGCCCTCGATGTCCTCGGCGGAGAGGCGGCGGTCGACTCCGAAGCTGCCCGTGTACTCCTCCACGCCCCGGGCGGTTCGGGCCCCCAGCCGCCCCGCCCAGACCTTGGCGGGAGCGCGCTTGGCCGGCTCGGGGTGCTGGCGCTCGGCCGGCTCGGGGTGCTGCCCCTTGGCCGGTGCCATCAGCGCCGCTTGACCCTGCGTTCCAGGCTCAGCGGGAGGCTGTCCTCCAGCGCTCCCTGGATGCGGGCCTGAGTTCGCAGCGGGAGCCCGAACAGCTCGATGAACCCCCGGGCCGCGGAGTGGTCGAAGGTGTCCTGGCGACGGTCGTAGGTGGCCAGCTCCTCGCGGTAGAGGGAGCCCGGTGCGCGCCGGCCGGCCACGGCGACGGTCCCGCGGCGGAGCCGCAGCCTCACCTCCCCGCTCACGGGCTCCTGGGTCACCGCCACGAAGGCGGCGAGGGCGCTGCGCAGCTGACCGAACCAGAGCCCGTCGTAGACGAGGCGGGCCCACTCGTCCCCGAGGCGCCTCTTGAGGTGGAAGACGTCCCGCCCCAGGGTCAGGGTCTCCAGCGCGGTGTGCGCCGCGTGGAGGACCACCGCCGCCGGAGCCTCGTAGATCTCCCGCGACTTGATCCCCACCAGGCGGTTCTCGACATGGTCGATCCGGCCCACCCCGTGGCCGCCGGCCAGGGCGTTGAGGCGGGTGACCAGCACGTCGCCGGAGAGCCGCTCGCCGTCGAGGGTGACCGGGATGCCGTGCTCGAAGCCGAGGCTGACCAGCACCCCCTCCTCCGGCGCCTCCGAGGAGTCGGCCGTCCAGGCGAAGACGTCGGCGGCGGGCTCCTGCCAGGGGTCCTCCAGGGGTCCGGCCTCGATGCTGCGCCCCCAGATGTTGGCGTCCACGGAGTAGGGGGACTCCTGGGTGACCGGGATCTCGATGCCGTGCTCGCGCGCGAATTCGATCTCCTGGGGACGTCCCATGTCCCAGTCGCGGACCGGGGCCACCACCTCGAGCTCGGGGGCCAGGGCGGCGGTGGCCACGTCGAAGCGCACCTGGTCGTTGCCCTTGCCGGTGCAGCCGTGGGCGACCGCCTCGGCGCCCTCGTCGCGGGCGACGTCGACCAGGATCTTGGCGATCAGGGGCCGGGCGAGGGCGGTGGCCAGCGGGTAGGCACCCTCGTACATCGCGGACGCGGCGAGGCTCGGGAAGCAGAACTCCTCGACGAAGAGACGGCGGGCGTCGACCGCGTAGGCGGCCACCGCGCCGGTGCGCAGCGCCCGGTCGGTGACCTCCTCGATGTCCTTGGCCTCGCCGATGTCGGCGGTGCAGGTGATCACCTCGTAGCCGAGCCGCTCCTGGAGCCAGCGGATCGAGACCGAGGTGTCGAGTCCGCCGGAGTAGGCGAGGACGCAGCGCTTGGACCGGCTCACCGTGGACCTCCCTGCCCGCTGGGCGGGCCCCCGGCCAGGCTGCGGGCGGCGCCCCCGGTCATCGCCTCGCGGAGACGGCCGGCGAGGCGGCGCGCGCCGGGGCGGGAGCGGACCACGACCAGGACGGTGTCGTCGCCGGCCACGGTGCCGGCGACCTCCTCGAAGTGCGCGGTGTCGATGACCGCCGCCACCAGCGGGGCGCTGCTGGGACGGGTGTGGACGACCCCGATGTGCTCCACGAACTCCATGGAGCGGACATGTTCGCGCATGACCGCGCGCAACCGGGTGCTCACCGGTGACGGCTCGTCGGCGTCACCGCCACCCGGGACGTAGCGGAGGCCGTCCGGGTCGTGGACCCGGGCGAGGCCCAGCTCCCGGATGTCGCGGGAGACGGTCGCCTGGGTGGCGTCGAGACCGCGGCGGTGGAGGGCGGCCACGATCTCCTCCTGGGTCCGGACCTTGCGGTCCCGCACCAGGTCGAGGATGGCCTGCTGGCGCTCCGCCTTGGCGACCGGGCCGAGAACCGAGCCGACGTTCATCGCCTCTCCCTCCGGATGACGGCGCTCACGCCGGGCCCTCCGCGAGGGCCAGCTCGAAGGCGCCTCCGAGCCGCTCCAGCGCCTGGTCCGCCTCCGCCTCGGTGAGGACCAGCGGGGGCACCAGCCGGAGCGCCGACGTGCCGGTGGCGTTGACGAGCAGGCCGCGCTCGAGGGCGGCCCCGACCACCTGGTGGGCGACCGGCGCACTCAGGACGGCGCCGAGCATCAGGCCCCGACCCCGAACCTCGGCGATCGGCGCTCCCGACCTCCCCAGCTGCAGCAGCCCGCGGCGGAGACGCTCCCCGACCCGGGCGGCGTTCGCGACCAGCCCCTCCCTCTCGATGGCGTCGAGGACGGCCGCCGCCACCGCGGTGACCAGCGGACCCCCTCCGAAGGTGGTGCCGTGGTCGCCGGGCTCGAGGATGTCGGCGCGCGGGCCGGCGAGAACCGCCCCGATCGGCAGCCCCCCGCCCAGGCCCTTGGCCACCGCCATCACGTCGGGGACGATCCCGGCGTGCTGGTGGGCCCACCACCTCCCGGTCCGGCCCATCCCGCTCTGGATCTCGTCGAGGAGCAGCAGGAGGCCGTGCTCGTCGCAGAGGCGGCGCAGGCCCCGCAGGGTCTCGTCGCTCATCGGCACCACCCCGGACTGGCCCTCGATGGGCTCCATGAGCACCGCGACGGTGCGGTCGTCGATGGCCTCCCGGACCGCAGCGAGGTCGTCGTAGGCGACGTGGACGAAGCCCCGCGGCAGCGGCTCGAAGGGCTCGCGATAGTGGCGGTTGGAGGTGGCCGCCAGCGCCCCCATGGTCCGGCCGTGGAAGGCTCCGTGGGCGCAGATGATGGTCGATGCGCCGTTCCGGTTCAGCTTCCCCCACTTGCGGGCGATCTTGATGGCCGTCTCGACCGCCTCCGTGCCGCTGTTGCAGAAGAAGACCCGGCTCGGGAAGGCGGTGGCCACCAGCCTCTCCGCAGCATCCAACTGAGGCTCAGAGAAGTAGAGGTTGCTCAGGTGGATGGCCCGGCCCGCCTGCTCGGCGAGCGTCCCGAGCACGGCCGGATGACCGTGACCCAGGACGTTGACCGCGATGCCGCCGACCAGGTCCAGGTACTCGCGGCCGTCGACGTCGGTGAGGGTGCAGCCCCGCCCCGTGCGGAGCGCCACCGGCTGGTGGGCGTAGGTGGACATCAGCACCGTGGCGGCCCGCTCCTCGATGGCCGAGAGCGCCGCGCTGACCTGCGGAGCCGGACGGCTCACCGCGTCACCATGGTGCCGACACCCTTCTCGGTGAGCAGCTCGAGCAGCAGCGAGTGGGAGACGCGGCCGTCGATGATGTGCGAGGCGGTGACCGCCTCGAGGGCATGCAGCGCCGCGCGCACCTTGGGGATCATGCCCCCGCTGATGGCGCCGCTCTCGATCAGCCGGTCGGCCGCGGCCGCGTCGAGCACGCTGATGAGCTCGCCGTCCGCACCGCGCACCCCCTCGACGTCGGTGAGCAGCACCAGCTTGGTGGCCTTGAGCGCGACCGCCAGCTCGGCGGCCACCGTGTCGGCGTTGACGTTGTAGGCGTCGCCGTCGACACCCAGGCCGACGGAGGCGATCACGGGGATGCGGCCCTGGTCGAGCACCGCCTCGACCGGCTCGGGGTTGACCTGATCGACCTCACCGACGAAACCGAGGTCATGACCGGCCTCCGTGCCCCGAGGCCGGACCATCAGGGTGGGACCGTCCTCGCCGCTCATGCCCACGGCCTGGCCGCCGAGCTTGTGGATCCGGGCCACCAGGTCGGGCCCGATCTTGCCGGTGAGCACCATCTTCACCAGCTCCATGGTGGGTGCGTCGGTGACGCGCAGCCCGTTGACGAACTTCGGCTCGAGGCCCAGTCGCTGCTGCCACATGGAGATCTCCGGGCCCCCGCCGTGGACCAGCACCGGGCGCATGCCGACGAAGCGGAGCAGCACCACGTCCTGGAGGAAGGAGTCGACGTCCTCCCCCATCGCCGCCCCACCCAGCTTGATAACCAGGGTGTGGCCGGAGAAGCGCCGGATGTAGGGGAGCGCCTCGACCAGCACCTCGGCCCGGTGAATCCGCTCCTCCATGGTCTGCGTCGGTGTGGTCATGTCGTGTACTCCGCGTTGATGCGCACGTAGCCGGCGGTGAGGTCGCAGCCCCAGGCGTGGCCCCGCCCGTCACCGGCGCCCAGGTCGATGTCGATCTCGCTCCGGGGCTGCTGCAGGGCGGCGACGACGGGGCCCAGGTCGGTGTCGAGGGGGGCGCCGTGCTCGAAGACGGTGGTCCCGGCGAACGTCACCCGCACCCGGTCGAGGCTGAAGTGTGCCCCGCTCCGTCCCAGGGCCATGACGATCCGCCCCCAGTTGGGGTCGGCACCGTGCACCGCCGTCTTGACCAGCGGGGAGACGGCGACGGTGCGCGCGGCGAGACGCGCCTCGGCGTCATCGCGGCCGCCGCTGACCGAGACCCGGAAGTGCTTGGTGGCGCCCTCGGCGTCGGCGATCACCTGTTCCGCCAGCGACTCGCAGACGCCCAGCAGGGCCTGGCGGAAGGCCTGGAAGCCGGAGTCTCCGGCTCTGAGCGGCGGCCCGCCCGCGGCGCCGTTGGCGAGGGCGAAGAGGGTGTCGTTGGTGGAGGTGTCGCCGTCGACGGTGATCGAGTTGAAGCTGGACTCGGCGACCTCGGCGAGCAGCGCCTGCAGGTCGGCTGCCGCGACATCCGCATCGGTGGTGACGACCGCGAGCAGGGTTGCCATGTTGGGGTGGATCATCCCCGACCCCTTGGCCATCCCGCCGACCCGATGCTCGACGCCGTCCACCGCGAAGCTCGCACTCGACGTCTTGGGGACGGTGTCGGTGGTCATGATGGCCCGGGCGGCCAGCTCGCCGGAATCCCGGCTCAGGCTGCGGGCCGCGGCGCGGAGGCCCTCGGCGACCCCCTCCATCGGCAGCGGCCGGCCGATCACCCCGGTGCTGCAGACGAGCACCTCCACCGGGTCGCGGCCGAGCGCGCCGGCGGCCAGCGCGCACATCCGGAGCGCGTCCCGGAGTCCCCGGGCTCCGGTGCAGGCGTTGGCGTTGCCGGCGTTGAGCACCACGGCGTGGATCGGCGTTCCCCGGCGCAGGGTGAGCTGGGAGATGACCACCGGAGCGGCCTTGACGAGGTTCTGGGTGAAGACGCCGGCCGCGGCGCAGGGGTGGTCGCTCATCACCACCGCGATGTCGTCGCGGCTCCGGTCGCCGTCCCGGATGCCGGCGGCGGCGGTCCCGGCGCGGAAGCCGAGCGGCGCACAGACACCGGTGCCCGCAGCCACGGCGGTCTCGATGGGGCCGGCTTCGGTCACGGCCACGTCGAGGACCTGAGCAGCCCGGTGGTCTCGCCAAGCCCGAAACGCAGGTTGGCCGCCTGCACCGCCTGGCCGGCTCCGCCCTTCAGCAGGTTGTCCTCGGCAACGGTGACCACGGCCATGCCGTCCTGGTCACCGACGTGGATGGCGGCGACGTTGCTCCCGGTCACCGACTTGGTGGGAGGCGACGTCTCCTCGAAGCGCAGGAAGGCGTTGGAGGCGCAGAAGCCCCGCATCAGCTCGGCGACGTCGGCCACCCTCCGGCCGGCGACGGGGCGGAGATAGAGGGTGGCGAGGATCCCGCGCGTCATCGGGATCAGGTGGGGAACGAAGGTCAGGCGCACCTCACGTCCGGCCGCCGCCTTCAACTCCTGGAGCATCTCGCTCTTGTGGCGGTGGCCCTCCACGCCGTAGGCCCGGACCGATTCGTTCACCTCTGGGAAGTGATAGGTGAGCGACGGCGACCGGCCGCCACCACTGACTCCGCTCTTGGCGTCCACGATCACCTCGGGCTCGACCAGCCCCTCGCGGAGGGCGGGGACGGCCCCCAGGAGGGTGGCGGTCGGGTAGCAGCCCGGGACGGCGAGCAGGTCGGCGCTCGAGATGGCGGCGCGGTGGATCTCGACCAGGGAGTACACCGCCTCCTCGCAGAGATCCGGGGCGGGATGCTCGAGCCCGTACCAGCGGGTGTAGGCGGCGGGGTCGCGGAGCCGGAAGTCGGCGCTCATGTCGATCACCACCCGGCCGGCGCCGAGCCACTCCCGCGCGTGGGCGGCGGCGACGGTGTGGGGCAGGGCGGCGAAGACCACCTGGGCATCTCCGGGGTCCAGCCCGTCCTGGACCTCGAGGGTCACCCGGCTCCCCGGGACCGTGGCGGCGAAGGGTTTCCCGGCCGAGCTGCGGCCGTGGAGCCCCACCAGCTCGATGGCGGGATGGCGGTCGAGGATCTCGACGCACTGGGCGCCGAGGTAACCGGTGGCGCCGCAGACGGCGGCGCGGAGCACGGAGGCGGGCACGGTTGGGGAATTATACGTTCGGAGTGCATGATTATGCAATGGCCGGTCAGAGCGGTGGCTGCCTGCCCACCACCTCCGACCGCCGCCGCCCACCGGTCGGTGCGGCGCGACCGACGCTCAGACCGGCACCGTGAAGGCCAGGCCGCTGGCCGTCTCGGTGGGCGCCTTGCGGACCCCGGTGCCGACGGCCAGGAACTCGACGCCGTACTCGCCCCAGACGTGGTTGTACTCCTTGACGGTCACCCCCACGATGCCGGCGGCGCCGGACCGCTCACCCTCGGCCTGCATGCGCGCCATGGCCAGCTCGCGGGCGGCGTAGACCGCCTGCGTGTAGAGGGGGATCTCGACGTTCTGGCCGAACTGCTTCATCGCCTGCCGGATGGATTGGTGCGCCACGTGGTAGACGCAGCTTCCCAGGACCAGCGCGGTGGGGCTCCAGCCGTAGCGCAGCAGCTTGAAGAAGTCGCGACCGGAGAGACCCGAGCTGAAGGGCCGGCCCCCGGGAGCCTGGAAGGAACCGGGAGCCTTCTCGGAGCGGACCGCCGTCCCCACCGCGAGGAACTCCAGGACGTCCGCGCCGCCTTCGTAGGGGACCATGCGCAGGTCCACGCCGACGATGCCGTCGGCGTCGAGCTGGACCGCCTCGGCGACCATGCGCTCGATGGCCAGCTCGCGGGCGCTGTACATCGCCTGGCTCAGAACAGTGAGCTCCATGGACTGCTCCCAGCCCGCGAACTGCAGTCCCACGTGGTACATCGAGGTGCCCATGACGAGGCCCAGGGGCACGAAGCCGCTCTCGCGCACCAGGACGAACTCGTCGACGCTCAGGTCCGAGGTGAAGCACCTGCCCTGAGCGGTCTCCGCCAGGCGACTGGTGCCGCCCTCGGGGACCCATTGAGCTGCTGGAGCGTCGGTCACGGTGACACCTCCGACGATGGGATAACTCGCGCGGAACTATACGCGAGGCGCTGTGGGGTGCCCGAAGCCGTCAGCTACGAGCGTCCGCCTTAGCGAACACGTCGGCCGCGGTCACCTCCAGGCCCGCGGCCGGACGGACCAGCCAGGTGGCTCCCGTGACCCCGCTGACCGCCGCGAGCGCTGCGGCGCAGGCCCCGGCGGCCTCTCGCTCAACGATGGCGACGACGCTCCCTCCGAAGCCCGCGCCCACCAGCCGGGCGCCGTGACATCTGGGCACGCGGCGCGCCGCCTCGACCATGGCGTCGAGCCGGGGGGTGCTCACCTCGCAGTCGCGGCGCAGCGATTCGTGGCTCGCGTCCATCAGCCGTCCCAACTCCCGGACGTCGCCCGCCTCCAGCGCCTGGACGGCGGCGTCGGCGCGGCGCGTCTCGGTGGCGACGTGGCGGCCGCGCGGCCGCAGACCGGGATCCAGCTCCCGCCAGCGCTCGCCGATCTGCTGACAGGTGGGCACGCCGAGAAAAGCGCAAGCCCTTTCCGCCGCCTCGCGGCGCCGCCGGTACTCGCGGCCGCCGACATCGTGGCTCTCGCCGCTGGCCACGACCAGCACCGAGATCTCGGGCCACGGCCAGTCGACCCGCCGCCGCGAGCCGGTGGCACAGTCGAGGGCGAGCACCGACCCCTCCCGGGCGTGAACGATGGCACGCTGGTCCAGGTCGCCGCAGGGGACGCCGGCGATGTCGCGCTCGGCGGTGAGGGCGACCGCCACCAGCTCTTCCGCGGTCACCCGCCGGCCGGCGAGCCGGAGCATCGCCACCAGGGCGGCCAGGATCACCGCGGCGGAGGAGGCGAGACCGGTCGATGCCGGCAGGTCGCCGGCGGCGGCCATCTCCAGGGGAGGCACGGTGGGGTCTCGCCGGCCGAGGGCCTGGGCGGCGGCGAAGAGGCGGTCCCCGATGTCCCCCACCATCACCGGCTCGGGCCGCTCAACGCGCTGGCCGAGGCCGGCCGCTCGCCACCAGCCGTCACCGGAGGGCCGAACCGCCACTGCCAGGGAGAGGTCGACGGCCATGCATGCGACGTGGCCCCCGACGTAGTCGACGTGCTCGCCGACCAGGGTGACCCGGCCGGGCGCGACCCCGACCGCCGTTGCCACACCGTCGCCGAAGGCGTCCACCAGGGCCCTGGAGGCGGCGTCGTTCATCGGTGCTGCATCGTGCACAGCGTCAGGCGGGGGAACGCCCGGGCCCCCGGGTGCCCGAACGCCGGTGGCGGGCGCGCTCGAGGTTGACCGCGGCGCCGATCAGGGCCAGGTGGGTGAAGGCCTGCGGGTAGTTGCCCAGGAGGTCTCCGCTGGTCACATCCACCTCCTCGGCCATCAGGCCGAGCGGCGAGCCGAAGGAGAGCAGCCGCTCGAAGCGCCGCTGCGCCTGTTCCACCTCACCGATGTGGGCCAGGGCGTCGGCCAGCCAGAAGGAGCACATCAGGAACGCCCCTTCCTCGCCGTGCTCGACGCCGTCGTCGGTCTCCTCGGGGCGGTAGCGGCTGACCAGCACCCCACGGCCGAGGTGACGGGCGACCGCCCGCACCGTCGCGATGATCCGGGGATCGCGATCGTCGAGGAAGCGCACCTGGCTGGCCCGGAGCATGGCGGCGTCCAGGGTCCCTCCGCCCAGGGTCTGGGTGAAGGCGCGCCGGCGGCGGCTGTACCCCTCCGTCGTCACCCTGCGGTGGATCGCCCGGCGCGCCTCCTCCCAGCGCTCGCGGTCGCAGCGAAGGCCGAAGCGCTCCGCCAGGCGCAGTCCCCGGTCGACGGCGACCCAGCACATCATCTTGCTGTAGGTGTAGTGGAGCTCCCGCCCACGACTCTCCCAGATGGAGGCGTCGGGCAGCTGCCAGCGATCGATGGTCATGTCGACGACGGCGTGCAGCTCCTTCCAGAGCTCCTGGCTGATCTCACCGCCGAAGCGCGCGTAGAGGTAGGCGCTGTCGAGCAGCTCGCCGTACACGTCGAGCTGGAGCTGGTCGACGGCGCCGTTGCCGATCCGCACCGGCTTCGACCCGCGGTAGCCGCTCCAGTGGCCGAGGACCTGCTCGGTGGTGTCGCGACCTCCGTCGACCCGGTAGAGGTTCTGCACCTTCGCACCCTCGCCGATGCCGGTCGAGCGCAGCCAGCCGAAGAATCCATGGGCCTCTTCATGCAGGCCCAATTGGAAGAGGCCGAAGAGGGTGAGCGACGCGTCGCGCAGCCAGGTGAAACGGTAGTCCCAGTTGCGCCTGCCGCCCAGGGCCTCCGGCAGCGACGCCGTGGGGGCCGCGACGATGGCTCCGGTCGGAGCGTAGATCATCAGCTTCAGGGCCAGCGCCGACCGCCACACGGCCTCCGGGAAGGCCCCGGTGTAATGGACGCGGTCGATCCAGCGCCACCAGAACTCCTGGGTCTGGCGCAGCAGCCGGCGGGCTCGCTCCACCGTCCACGCCGCCTCCGAGGTGGCGCAGCCGCGAGCGGTGTGCTGGCAGCGCAGGGACAGGGCGACGGCGTCGCCGGTATGCAGCGTGAAGGTCGTATGCGGGCCCTCAATGTCGCGCGTGGAGACGACGCAGAGATGGAGGCCGCCGGCGTCGCCGTGGAAGCGGCGTCCCTCGGCGCCGAAGGCGCCCACAGCGCGGCCGTAGTCGGGGCGGAGGACGAGGTGGTGGTCCATCGTCACCGTGCCGGCGAGGCAGTCCACGATGCGCACCAGACGAGGCTCACGATGGGGGTGGGCGTGACGCTCGACGGTGGCCTCGTCGACGGGCATGAAGTCGCTGACCCGAACCAGACCCGTGGATGTCGAGAAGATGGTGCGCAGGAGGTTGGTCCGATCGCCGTAGCGCTGCTGGGCGCGGTATGCCCCACGCGGGCGGACCTGCCAGTACCCACCGGCACGGGAGTCGAGGATGCGGCCGAACAGGGACGGCGAGTCGAAGCGCGGCAGGCAGCACCAGTCGATACTGCCGTCGACGCCGACCAGGGCGGCACTGCGGCAGTCGCCGATGAGGCCGTACGCGCCGATGGGGAGGTAGCCGGCGGTGCGGCCCACCCCCTCGATCATGAGAGGGGTTCCCGTCCGGGGTCGGAGAGCGCTCCCGCGCCGGGCGGCGGCGCGGTGAAGCAGGAACGGGCACCGGTGTGGCAGGCCGGACCGGCGGGCTCGACCAGGAGGAGCACCGCGTCGCCGTCGCAGTCGAGCCGGACCTCGACAACGCGCATGGTGTTGCCGCTGGTCTCCCCCTTCTGCCAGAGACGCTCCCGGCTCCTGCTCCAGAAGGTCGCCCGCCGGGTGACCAGGGTGGCCTCGTAGGCGTCGCGGTTCATGTGGGCGACCATCAGCACCTCGGCGGTGCGCACGTCCTGGACCACGGCGGTCACCAGCTCGCCGCCGAAGTCGGGGGCGCGCCCGGCTGGCTCCGCCATCAGGGAGAGCCCGGCGCCGAGGGTCAGCCCTGCGGCGACGAGCGGCACGTGGAGAGGGGAATGGCCCTCGAGATTGACCCGGTAGCCGTTGGGAGAGGTGACCGTCATCTCCCAGCTGTCCATCCTCTCCCAGTACCGATCGGGAGCCGTGTGGTGATAGCCGAGCTGGTCACAGAGCCTGGCCACGGCGGCAAGATCGTCCACCTGGAACTGCCAGAGGATGGAGTCGTTGGCGGCCCGGGCCCGGAAGTGGTCGCTGATCTCGATGCCGAACTCGACATCGCCCTGCCGCATGGCGACGAAGCCGGGAAACTCGTCCCCCTCCTGGAGGACGCTGAATCCCAGGTCCTGGTAGAACTGCACCTCGGCGTTCAGGTCGTCGACGTAGATGACGGGCACCAGCTTGGTGAACCTCACAGCCGGACCTCGACGCCGTGCTCGCGCAGGTAGACCTTGGTCTGCGGGATCGGATGGATGCCGTCGTGGAAGATCGAGGCGGCGAGCGCGGCGTCCGCGCCCCCCTCGCTCAGCACCGCCCGGAGGTGCTCGGGCTCGCCGGCACCCCCGCTGGCGATCACCGGGATGGTCAGCCGGTCGCCGACCGCCCGGGTGAGCTCGAGGTCATAGCCATCCTGGGTTCCGTCCCGATCCATGCTGGTCAGCAGGATCTCACCGGCGCCGCGCTCGGCGGCCTCCCGCACCCAGGCGAGCGCGTCCCGCCCGGTGTCGCGGCGGCCGCCGTGGGAGAAGACGTGCCAGGCCCCACCCTCGCGCCGGGCGTCGACGGCGACCACGACGCACTGCACGCCGAAGCGCTCGGCGGCCTCGCCGATCAGGGCGGGGTGATCGAGCACCGCGGTGTTGAGCGACACCTTGTCGGCGCCGCTGCGCAGCATCCGATCGATGTCAGCGAGCCCGCGCAGCCCACCCCCCACAGTGAGCGGGATGAAGACGGAATCGGCGGTGCGGCGGACCGCGTCGAGGAGGATCTCGCGGTCCTCGCTGCTCGCCGTGATGTCCAGGAAGACCAGCTCGTCGGCGGATTCGGCATCGTAGCGCGCCGCCAGCTCGGCGGGGTCACCCGCGTCGCGGAGGTTGACGAAATGGACGCCCTTGACCACCCGGCCGTGGTCGACGTCGAGGCAGGGGATGATCCGCTTGGCCAGGCTCATCGCGGGAAGCGGAGGATGGCCGCGCGCAGGTCGAAGCTGCCCTCGTAGAGGGCCCGGCCCACGATCGCACCGGCGGCTCCGACCTCGGCGCAGCGGACGATGTCGTCGACCGTGCTGATGCCGCCGCTGGCGATGACCGGCCCGGGGAAAGCCCGCACCGTCTTCTCCAGGCCGCCGAGGTCGGGGCCGCCCATCATCCCGTCGAGGTCAACGTCGGTGCGGACCAGACCGGCGAGCGGCCAGCCGGCCCACCGTTCCAGATGGGTGGCGGCGCTCCCCGCGCCCTCGGTCCACCCCTGGGCCTGGGCGGTGTCGCCGCGGACGTCGAGGGAGGCCAGGCAGCGCCCGGGCAGCGCGGCGCAGATGACCTGGGCGGCGTCGGGATCCTGGACGGCGACGCTCCCCAGGACGACGAACGCAGCCCCGGCCGCCAGCCACCGCTCCGCCGCCGCCAGGGTGCGGACACCTCCGCCGACCTCGACCTCGACACCGCGCTGGCGCGCCGTCTCGAGCACGCCGCGGGCGGCGGTGGCGGAGTCGAGGTTGACCATGCCCCGCGCCGCGTCGAGGTCGACCAGGTGGATCCGATGGGCGCCGCTCTCGGCCAGCCGGAGCGCCACGGCCGCGGGGTCCTCCTCGTAGACGTGCTCACGGGAGTAGTCCCCCTGGACGAGGCGGACACACCGGCCCTCCCGGATGTCGATGGCAGGGATGACGATCACGGGAGGGACGGCTCGGCCGGCCTCGGTTCGCCGACGCAGGCGGCCACCAGGTTGGCGTAGATGCGGAGCCCGGCAGGGCCGCTCTTCTCGGGGTGGAACTGGGTTCCGGTCACCGCCCCCCGCTCGCAGACGGCGACGATCTCGCCCCCGTAGTCGACGGTGGCTACCACGTCCCCGGGGTCGGCGTCGGCCGCGTACGAGTGGACGAAGTAGCACCAGGCGCCATCCGCGACGCCCGCGGTGAGGGCCGCCGGCCGGCGGATGCGGAGCTGGTTCCACCCCATGTGCGGCACCTTGAGGGAGCCGGCGGCGATGCGGCGCACCCGCCCGGGAAGCAGGCCGAGCCCGACTCCGCCCTCCCCCTCCTCACTGGCATCGAAGAGCAGCTGGAAGCCGAGGCAGACCCCGAGCACGGGGTGGCCGCGGCCGGCCGCCTCCCTCACCGCGTCGCCGAGCCCGGAGCCCAGCAGCAGCGCCGCCGCCGGCGCGAAGGCGCCGACGCCGGGAAGCACCACCCCGTCGCTGGCGGCGACCACCCGGGCGTCGGGGGTGATGACCGCCTGGGCTCCAGCCCGCTCCAGCGCCCGTTCGACGCTGCGCAGGTTGCCGACCCCGTAGTCGACGATGGCGATCCGCGGCATCAGAGCACGCCCTTGGTGGACGGCACCCCGCGGCCCACCACCATCAGGGCGTCGCGGGTGGCCAGCCCCAGCGCCTTGAACGCCGCCTCGGCGACGTGGTGGAGGTTGGCGCCGCGGACCAGGTCGACATGGAGGCTGATCCCCGCGGATTGAGCCAGAGCCCGCACGAACTCGTGAAGCACGGTGACATCGAAGTCGTTGATCCGGCCCTTGAGAGCGCTCATCTCCCAGGTCAGGTGAGGGCGGTTCGAGTAGTCGAGGACGCAGCGCACCAGGGACTCGTCGAGGGGCGCATAGGCGTGACCGAAGCGCCGGATGCCGGCGCGGTCCCCGAGCGCCCGGCTGATCGCCGCTCCCAGGGCGAGCCCGCAGTCCTCGACCAGGTGGTGCGCATCGACCTCGATGTCGCCGGAGCCGTGCAGCCGGACGTCCATGCCGCTGTACTTGACGAAGGATTCGAGCATGTGGCGAAAGAAGGGCAGCGGGACATCGATGTCGGCGCTGCCGTGCCCGTCCAGGTCGACGTCGACCTGGATGCGGGTCTCCTTGGTCACCCGCTCCTCGCTGGCGATCCGCCGCGACGGCGTGAAAGGACGGCTGAGGCTCATTGGACAGCATCCTCCATGCGAAGCCGGATCGCCCGTTCGTGGCCGCGCAGCCCTTCGGCGGCGGCGAGGGTGCAGGCGACCGGGGCCAGGCTGTCGAACTCCTCGACCGAGAGGTCGACCACCGACTGCCAGCGCTGGAAGTCCATCACCGAGAGCGGGCCGCGGTGACGGGCGGCGCCGCCGGTGGGCAGGGTGTGGTTGGGCCCGGCGACGTAGTCCCCCATCGAGACCGGCGAGCGCCGGCCGACGAAGACTGCGGAGGCCGTGTGGGGCTCGTCGCGGAACGCCTCGGCGGCCGCACCCTGGAGCGAGAGGTGCTCGGCGGCGAA
>Ga0209415_10002004_pt1 | contig 38583 bp, 35 predicted proteins | sample PeaSoiSIISIP2007_FD_187696 | JGI IMG/M metagenome (GOLD analysis project Ga0209415, IMG submission 187696) | Peat soil microbial communities from Weissenstadt, Germany - SII-SIP-2007 (SPAdes) (version 2) | ecosystem: Environmental > Terrestrial > Soil > Wetlands > Peat | place: Germany...
ACCGCCGGGACTGGGACGATTTCTTCGATATCGTGATGAAGCGCTCGCGCATGCAGCGCCCGCCGCGCCCGCTCGATCGGTCTCACCGCAACCGCCTCGTGCCCGCGGAAGGCTATAGCCTCGCCGAGCTCGACGACGCCGGTCTGAGCATCGAGCAGGCGGAAATCCTGGGCCTGCCCGTGGATGCGGGCCGCGTCGGCTCATACGGCCCCAACATCTCCACTCTGCGCGAGTACATCCGCGCCACCCGCACCCGCCTCTAGAAATATCCTCCGCGTTGCCAAGGTGGTATTTTGTAGGGGCATGACATGTCATGCTAGGCGCACATTCTTGGCGCCATGTCGCCCATCCGCCTCGATCGTTCCTTTCCATATTCCCTTTTCCATTTCCTCTTTTCTATTTTCTGCTACTTTAGAGTGTTATTTCCCGCCCAAGGATGGTCCCGTGCGAAAGAAGATTCGTGTAGTCCAGTTCGGCGTAGGTCCCATCGGCGCTTCGATTGTTCGCCTGATGCGCCAGAAGGCTTCGCTTGAAATCGTCGGCGCCGTTGACAAAGACCCCGCGAAGGCGGGGCGCGACCTCGGCGAAGTCGTCGGCGCAAAGGACGCGCCCTGGGGCGTCACCGTCTCCGCTACCGCAGCGGGCGCGTTGTCAAAGCCCGTGGACGTCGTCGTCCACACGACCTCCTCGTATCTTCCGAACGTAATGGACGAACTCCTCGAGTGCCTCTCCGCGGGCTGCTGTGTCGTCTCGACCTGCGAGGAACTCGCGTACCCATTTCGCAAGCATCCGGAGCTTTCCGCGAAACTCGACGCCGCCGCGAAAGAAGAAGGCGTCGCGCTGGTCGGCACGGGCGTCAATCCCGGCTTCGTGATGGACAAGCTCGTCCTGGTGCTTTCCGCCGTGGCACAGCGCGTGGACTTTGCCAAAGCCGTGAGAATCGTGGACGCGTCGAAGCGCCGCCTGCCACTGCAGAAAAAAATCGGCGCGGGAATGACGCCGGAAGAATTTCGCGTGCAGGTCGCCGCGGACGTCATCAAGCATCATGGCTTGCCGGAATCGATCGCCATGGTCGCCGACGGCCTCGGCTTCGCTCTCGACGAGATCACCGAAACGATCGAGCCGGTCATCGCCACCGAAACCGTGAAGACCGAGTTCCTTGAGGTCGCTCCGGGCCAGGTCGCCGGCGTTCATCAGATCGCGCGCGGCATTTGGGAGGGCGAAGACAAAATTTTCATGGAGCTGCAAATGTACGTCGGCGCGAAGCAGCCCGCCGACACGATCGAACTGCGCGGCGAGCCAAATCTGACGCTCACGATTCCCGGCGGCACGCACGGCGACATCGCCACCGCCGCCGTCGCCGTCAACGCGATTCCGGCCATCCTCGCCGCCACCGCCGGTCTCCGCACGGTGCGCGACCTCCCGCTGCGCATCCTGCCGCCCAATGCAACACCGTAACGGAAACAATATGAAGAAAAAACCCAAGAAGCGAAAAGTACTCGATGAGCCGCGCCAGGAGTACGATTTTTCTAAGCTGAAGAGTGCCGTGCGTGGCAAGTACGCCGCGTCGTACAAAGCCGGCCAACGCCGCCTCAGAGGTTAGCAACCAAATTGCGCGGCCGCCGGCATCGCTCATAGCACCCGCGCTTTTCAGTTCGGTTGTAGGGGCGCTGCTTGCTGCGCCCTCTCTCTACGCCGCGACCGGCATCGACCTTGGCACCGGATGCGTCGCCGCGCCACCTGACGCCATCGCCGGCCTCGCCTTCAGCGTAAATTTCACGCCGCGCTTCAGGTTCTCATCGATCGACTTCTGCACGTCCACCTGATCCATTCCGATCACGTTCTCGCCGCCGTATTTCACCGTGTAGTGAAACTGTCCGTCCGCGAGCCAGTAGTCATTCGCCGCCAGCATCGTTCCATCCTTCAGATATACGAGAATCGTGGGCGCCGAGATCGCGACGTTTGCGGTGACCGGATCCGTAACCGGAGTTCCCAGCGCGAACGGTGTGCTCTGGTGCGTGCTGGTGTAGCCGTTGCTCGAGTACGGCCCGTAGAGCGAATCGTCGTTCCCGTTGTTGTCGTTGTTGTTGTAATTGTTGTTGCTAGGGGTCGAGTCATATGGCGCGCCCCAAGACCCCGGGAAATCGATCGGGTAGGGATACGTGTAGTAGGGTGGCGGCCAATTCCACCACGGGTCGTACCATCCGTACGAAGGCCCCCAACCGAAGCCCCACCCCGGTCCCCACCACGGATCCCACAATCCGCCCCAGCCGAATCCGAGTCCCCATCCAAATCCCCATCCAAATCCGCCGAAGCCGCAGCCCCAGCATCCGAATCCACGCCCGAACCCGCGGCCGAATCCGCGATTAAATCCGCCGCCGAAGCCGCCGCGTCCAAATCCGTTTCGTGAAAATGTCGCATTGCCGAAAGCCGATCCACTGTTGAATCGCGAGCCCAGCGACAATCCCGTGCCGCCGTGGCCCGCAACCCCCGAAGAGCGCCCGGCGAAATTCGATCCTGCGCCCGAACCAAATCCACGCGCACTGGACCCAAACGAGCGTGCGCTCGAGCCGGTGCCGGAACCCGTCCCGGACCGGCCAAATGAACGGAACCCGCCGCCCGATCCTACCGCGACGCTACTTCCGCGGCTTCCGCCAAACGCCCCGCCGGCGACATTACCGCCGCGGCTGCCGAGCGTCCCGCCCGCGCCGCCATTGCCGCGGGAGCCAAAAGAATGCCACGCGCCATCGGCTACCGCTGAATGCGCTCCGCCTCGCGACGCGTTTCCGAAGCTCTGAAATCCTCGTCCTGAATTCGATCCCGCTCCCGACCGCGCCCCGCCGAATGCCCCGGTCGCGGAGTTACTGCCGCGACCGCCGAATGAATGCCACCGGCCGTCGGCTATCGCAGCGTGCGATCCCGTTGATCTGCCAGCACTCGCGCCAAAATTCCGACCGCCCGAACTGCCGCCGAATCGCCCGCTCGATGACGGACCCATGCCACGGCTTCCGCCCCTCGTGCCAAACGATCCACCTCGCGCTCCTCCGACCGGTCCTCCAAACGATCCACCTCGCGGGCCGCTAAACGATCCTCCACCGCGCCCAAACGATCCGTTGCTGCGCACTCCTCCACCGCCTCCGTGAAATCCTCCACCACCACCGCCCCCGTGAAAGCCGCCGCCTCCACCGCCTCCGTGAGACCCTCCTCCGCCGTGCCCGCCTCCGCCGCGCTGCGCAAACGCAACACCGGGCGCGCAAGCCAGCCCAACACACGCAACAAACGCCAACGAAATTTTCGAGAGGATCGATGCTTTCATGTCAGCTCCCTTAACCAAGCGCCCGGAGGAACTTCAGGGAAGGGCGGGATTCGTTCCGGCGCACCAGCCCCGGACCTTCGAATCCACGCTAACTCTTGCAGGACAAATGCCAATCCAAGCCGTCCGTCCCCGGCGGATAACTCCCGCAGCCCCAGGCAGTTCTGACGCGTGGGCCAGTACCTCCGGCTAGGAAACCCTCGCTGCGCTGGTGGTTTTCGCGCGCAGGTGGTGGATTTCAACCAGCGTCCGTTCCGGACGCACGAACGACCGCTGCGCCTTCTACTTCTTTTCGTCCGGCTCGGCGAGCATGTCGCCCAGCCGATCGAACCGGCGTTCCCACACATCGAACGGCGATCGCGGATCCACGTGTCCTGTATCGAACAGACGCCCGAAGCCCCTCCGCGCATAGTGTCTCCACGCCAGCGAGCAACGCAAATTTTCAGGTGAGAGTCGCCGTCTGTGGACTGCGGAGGAAATACAATGTCGTTCGGACTTTACGCGCTTGGATTCGCGATTCTAATCGGCGGCCTCGCCTATGGGGCCTTCTTGATGCATATGCCTGCACACTGGATCGTCGTGGGCGCGATCGTCCTCGCGGGCCTTGGAATCGTGAAGGCTGTCACAACCACGCGCGAAAAAGATCCGCGCGTATAGCCGTCGCTCGCGGGTGCCCCGCCGTCCCGTCGCCGAATGAGTCGTCTCTCGATTTCACTTTGCCTTCAGCTCCGATTGCTCCGTCCGCTGCACAACTTATCCAATCCCCCATTGATTTGTAAGGGTCGGCGGCTCCACTTCATCGAATGCTCCACGGCTTGCGGCCCGTCCTCTCAATCCAGAGTTCCGAGTCAATCTCCCGGTAGCCGACGAACACGATTCACCGAGCTGCTCGCGGAGTTCATTCCACGCCAGCGGGTACCCCACCCTTTGATTTGTAAGGGTGGGGCCTTTCCGGATTTGTCGAACGCTGCGGCGCGTCATCAGATTCAAACCACCAAAACGTACAGGGTACTAGTTCTTGTACTTCTTTTGTCCCTTCGGCCGGGTGCGCCGAAAAACTCCTCGTGCTAGCCTGCTCCGGTAGTTCACAACTGAAATTGAAAGTTACAAACGAAGTTGGAAGTCGCCGCTCTCCTGGCGAGGGCGAGATGCTCTTTGACAACCGAATATGCAGTTCGGCCTTAGGGGGTCGGAGCTTCAGCTCCGACATAAATCGACGGCGCAGTACGCTTACCTTTGCGCTGACTCTCTCGCAGCATGTGCGTGTCTCGGCCCTGCCGTGGCGTTACCGCCGTTTTCGTGGCTTGCGTGCGCGAATTTACTCGACACAAGGTGCCGAGTAAATTCCGAGCTAACGCACTCAAAACAAAGGATCGGCGCCACCACCAAGTGTCACAACTTTTCGAGGGTCAGCACCGGCGGAATAGACTCAAGAAGTGTCGACTTTTCCGAGAACCTCGCCCCTAAACCCTATCCCCTAACCGCTGCTTTCTAATCAACACTGCGGCGATTAGAAACGCCTCTAACTCACTGAAAATAAAGCGCGGCCATGCATCCTAATCGACACAAAACGAGGGGTCTCGCGGCGCCGTTTCCATTCCTAAAAACTCGCTCCTCAACCCTCGCCCTCGTCCCTGCTCATCGCTTCCAAAACCTAGCGACGGCGGAAAAATCCGGATCATCTTTCGAAGCGTTCAGCACCGAGGAGTAAGTAGCATACGCGGCCGCGCCGCAGGGCAGTGTCACGCCCTTGTCACGGGCGAGTTCGAGCGCGAGGCGCACGTCCTTGTGCATCAGGCGCAGCGGAAAGCTGGCGGGAAATTCGCCTTTCACCATCATCGGCGCTTTCACGTCGAGCACGCCGGAGCGGGCCATGCTCGATTGCAGCACCTCCATCAGTTTTTCGGCCGGCACTCCCGCCGACGTGACCAGCGCGAGCGCTTCCGCGAAAGCATCCACCTGCAGCGCGAGCAGCAGATTCATTCCGAGCTTCACCGTTTGTCCCGCTCCGTTCGGACCGAGCAGCAGGAATTTCTTGCCGACCGCTTCGAGCACCGGCTTCACGCGTTCGAGCACTTCCGCCTTGCCGCCAATCATGAAAACCAGCTCGCCCTTTTGCGCGCCCCACGTGCCGCCCGTGACCGGCGCGTCGAGAAAATCCACGCCGCGCTCGGCGCACGCAGCCGCCACGCGGCGGGCAAGCTCCGGCGACACGGTGCTCGATTCGATCAGCGTGCTTCCGCGACGCAGTCCGTCGAGCGCACCGGAACTTTTCCCCGCATCCTTCGCACCGAACAAAACTTCTTCGAGAGCGGCGGGATCGCTGACGATGGTGATCAGCACATCCGCCTGTTCGGCCACTCCGCGCGGATCGGCCGCCAGCTTCGCGCCCTCGCGAACCAGTTCATCCGCTTTCGCCTTCGTGCGATTCCACACGACGAGAGGGAATCCCGCGCGCAGCAGATTTCTCCCCATCGGCCCACCCATCAGCCCCAGCCCGATCAACCCAACCGTCGGTTTCATCCGCGGCTCCTCCAAATCCGATCGATGACTCAAATCAGTGAAAATTCGACGCGATGCCGGAAAGGATCGATTCGTTCGGCGCGCACTCGCACGCGATCGCCCAGCCTGAAAATCGTCTTCGCGGACGAGCCGCCGCGCGTGCCGCGATGCGGCTCCGTTACGATCGTGTGATCGCGCTCGCGAAACACGCATCTCTGCCCGGTTGATTCCTCAAGACGATCGATGCTCACCAGCCCTTCGACGAAAATCTCGGTCAGTTCGACGAAGAAACCGAACTTCTGGACGGAAATGATCAACGCGCCGTACTCCTCGCCGAGATGGCTTTCCATGAATTGCGCCGTCTTCCATTCCATCAGCTCGCGCTCGGCGGCTTCGGCGCGGCGCTCCGCTTCCGAACTTTCGGACGCAGTGGCAGCGAGCTCGACGCGGCGATAAGGACCCAGCATGGCGACGGTCTCTTCCTTGCCGGGTCGCGCGTTCGGATTCGGCGCGCGCACCGGCGCGACGCCGGGATTTTCGAGCGCCCATTTCAGCGCGCGATGAACGATCAGGTCCGGGTAGCGGCGAATGGGCGAAGTGAAATGCGTGTACTCCTTCGTCGCCAGCGCGAAATGGCCGAGCAGATCGCCCGTGTAACGAGCCTGCTTGAGCGACCGCAGCATCAGGTAGGAAAGGATACGTTCCTCCGGCTTTCCGGCGATCTTCTCCGTCAGCCGCTGGTAGTGCTGCGGGCGGATGTCCACTTCATCTGCGGCGGGCAGCGTGACGCTCATGGGACGCATGCGTCCGCGGCCGGGCCCATGGCCGCCGCCTCGCGCCTGGGGGCGCACGAAACCATGCCGCACGGCGATGCGGCGCTCGGCGAGATCGTCCACGCCGAGCGAGTAGCCGAATGCCTGCGCGAGCTCCTCGAATTCGAGCACGCGTTTCGGATCGGGTTTTTCGTGAACGCGATGAAGCGAAGCGATGCCGCGCTGGTCGAGATATTGCGCGACGGCTTCGTTGGCCGCGAGCATGAATTCCTCGATCAGGCGGTGCGCGATATTGCGCTCGCTGCGGACGATGCTTTGCATGCGTCCGGATTCGTCGAATTCGATGATCGGTTCCGGGAGATCGAAATCAATCGAGCCGCGGTCGTGGCGCCGCCGATTGAGAAGCAGCGCCAGCTCCTTCATGCGGCGGAATTCGTCCACCAGTGTCGCGTAGCGGCGATTCATTTCCGGATCGCCCTCGAGCACCTTGTTGACGTTCGTGTAAGTCATTCGCTCCGCGGAGCGAATGACGCCTGAGGCGAAATCTGCACCGACCATTTTCCCGGTCGCGTCCATTTTCATGATCGCGCTCATCACCAAGCGGTCCACCTGGGGATTCAGGGAACAGATGCCGTTGGAAAGCTCTTCCGGAAGCATAGGCACCGCGCGGTTCGGGAAATAGACGGAGGTGCCACGCAAGCGCGCTTCGCGATCGAGCGCGGACTCGCGCCCGACGTAGTGCGCGACGTCCGCGATGTGCACTTGCAACTCGAAGTGGCCATTTGGCAGAGGCCGGACGTACACGGCGTCGTCGAAATCCCGCGCGGTTTCTCCGTCAATGGTCACGATGGGAAGATCGCGGAAATCGCGGCGCCCGCGCAGGTCCGTTTCCGCCACTTGTTGCTGCGTGGCGCGCGCCTGGACGAGCACTTCGGAATCGAAAACGTACGGCAGGTGATGCTTGCGGATAATGATTTCGACGTCCACGCCGATTTCGCCCGGGCGGCCGAGGATTTCGACCACGCGTCCGGTGGGCGCGAGCCCGCCCTTGGGATAGCGCGTGATTTCCACGTTGACGACCGCGCCGTCGAGCTCCGGAAGCCGCGCGCGACCGGTCGTGATCGGTCCGCCTCTGGGAGCCGCGCCCAGCTTCTGGCGCAATTCGGGGGTCAGCTCGTCGCCCGGAGGGATCGAAACCTCGTGGGGGATGCGCGTGTCGTAGGGCAGAACATTATTTCCGTGCGGACCGTAGCGAAACAGGCCAACGATACTCAGATGTTCGCGCTCGACGATTTGCACCACGCGGCCTTCCGCGCGGCCATCGGCGCGGCGCCGCTCGATGCGCGCGAGGACGTGATCGCCATTCATCGCGTCGCCCAGATTGTCGCGACCGATGAAAAGATCGCCATCCACTCGCGGAATCGGATGGTCCGGAACGAGGAAGCCGTAACCATCGCGGTGCGCGACGATACGGCCGGCGATCAGATTCGGATCGCGGGATCGCTTGGGCGGCGATCCGGCCGCGGGCGCGCCGGAGCTTGCAGCTGCGGTTTCGGCGGCGCGCGCGGCGCGGCGAGACGTTGGATTTGGCGCGGGCTTCTGTTCAGCGAGGCGGAAACGGCCGCCGTAAACTTCCTCGATATCGCCGCGGCGCTTCAGCTGCTGGATCACGCGCGGAAGAAAACGCCGGCCGCTGTGCTTCAGTTCCATGCCGTGCGCGATCTGGCGGATGCTGGTCGGTTGCGGCAGCTTGGAGAGATAGGCGATTACATCTCCGGCGGAGACTTCGGGGGCGTGCGGTTCTTTTTCTTCGGTGGTGTGCTGGCGTCTCATGAGTGTTCCAATTGGTTCCCGAATAGGCTAACGGAATTGCGGGTGAGTAGCAAAGGAAGAGGGCGCAGCCCGCCAGAAATCGGCGCGGCAGGCAAGCAGCTCCCCTACGAAAACGTCTCGGTCCTCGGTTCGTGTCGATGGGCAGCATGTCGCCAAGAATTTGCGCCGGGCATCCGCCGCGGCGGATGCTCATACAACACCACCGCTAGATAGGCAGCAAGGTGCCCAGCATCGGCACCGGGCGTAGTCCGCTGCGGCGGACTACGCCCCTACGGGACAAAACCAACTCACTCGGGCGGCGTTTCGACGGTGTCGAAATCGAGGAGGACGATTTTCCCGTCCTGCTCGCGCTCGAGCACCGGCGCGTAATTGCCAAGCAACTCGCGCCGCCACCAGGTTCCCTGTTCGCGCTTCGTCTTCAGATCCGTGAACCAGTATTGGTAAATGACCGCGCGGACCTGCTTCGGCGGCGCGGCGCCCGCGAACGGATTTGCGGCGAATAGCGAGAGCACGTCGGGCTCGTTCAGAATTAGCCGCTCTTCGGTGAAGAGCACGAAGCGGTACTGGCGCCAGTTCCCCAGCGACGCGAACCACAGGTTCCATTCGAAACGCGGCTGGTAGGGCGCGTAGATTCCGGGCGGTCGGCGAACGTCCTGCGGCTTGTAGCGGAAGGGATACGGAGTCCATGTGATTCCGTCGGGCGAGCCCTGGAATTCGATTTCGTAGCGCTGGTGAGTCATGGACTCAAAAAGCCCGTAGCGCTCGGCGATGCGGAAGGGCGCGAGCATCTCAACCGGCTTTTCCGGCAATGGAACGCTGGGAAAAACTTTCCAGATGAGCTGCGCCCCAGTGGAATAGAGAATCAAACCCAGACAGATTCCGGCGATGGTCATGCGGGCGGGCGCAAGCCGCGCGCGCCACTGCGTCCGCGCACTCAGCGGTTGCGATTCCACGGCTGAGGCTGGCGCCGGATTGCGGTCGATCAAAGCTCGAATGCGGAGCGGGACGGTCCATTCGATGATGCGATCGTCCAGCAACAGAACTCCGAGAAAGAGGACTAGGTAGTTCAGGAAAGCATAGTTGGCGGTGAGAATGATGGAGATTTCGAACGGTGTGACGATGCAGAAAAGAGCGATGCGAAAACGCCGCGGAAGAAAGAGCATCAGGACGAGGACGAGCTCGATCGCCAGCGTATAGAACACGGCCGAGGCGTGAAACCAGTGCGGAAGGTGCTGCACATACCAGCCGATCCAGGTGGGCAGAGGACCGTTCTGATAGTAGTCGTCCATTGCCGTGAAATTGCGCCAGGAGGGGTCGCCGCCGGCCATCTTCCCGACGCCCGATCCAAAATAGATGCAGAACCATTCCCAGCGCAGCAGATAAAGGCTGGCGCGCGACGGTGGATTCGCGCGGGCGAGACCCGGCCAGATTCCGGGCGGCGCGAAAAACAGGCCAATGAATCCAGCCTCGAGAATCATGCCGTCCGATTGATAGCTGGAGAAATCCTGCGACGCGCTGACGAAGGACAGAAAACAGATGAACGAAACGGCGAGAGCCGCGCGCGGCCAGACGTTGGCCACCAGCAGGAGCGACGCGATCGCTCCCACCCAGCACACCAGCATCAGTACGTGGTCACTCGAACCAAACCAGAAAAGAGTGGGCGCGAACCAGAACCGCCAGAAATGAAACGCCGAGGAAACAGCTTGCAGGAAATCTCCGGCCGGGAGAATGCCGTTGGGGCCGATGAGCCCCTTGATTTGAAACAGGAGCGAATAGAACGCGGAAAAGTAGAAGACTCCGAGGGCGCGCAGAAAGATCCAGCGCGGCCAGAAATGCCCGGGGTGCTTTTCATTCGCAGTTTCAGGCGCGAACAGCCATTTGATTGCTCTCTCGATGCGGTCTTCCATCGCTCGCGATTATACAGAGGGAATGCGAGGCGCACGGACTGATTCGGGATGAGGCGGACGTGCGGTCTGAATGGCACAATCCTGCCAAGCATCTGCGCCGGGCACGGCATGCCGTGCCCCTACAACACCAGCGATTGATGGGCAGCGCATTGCCAAGCATCGGAGCCGGGCGTAGCGGTGCTACGCCCCTACGAAACCGCCGCCGAATTTGACGCCACGAAGGATGAAGCTGCGGAGCGAAATTACTCGGAGGATTCGGCGGCAGAGTGCGGAGGACGAAGCCGGCTGGGGAAGGCGGGCGCGGGGGGAACGGAGTCGAGATTCAGGCGGCCCTCGGCGAATTCGATGAGGAATTCCTGCGCGTTGAAGCGATGGCCATTGCGGAGGCCGGCGAAGCGGCGCGTTTCGTGGAGGCGGACGTATTCGCCGTCGGGCAGCAGCATGCGGGTCTTCAAGGTGTCGGCGAGATAGGGCCCGATCACTTCATTGAAGAGCTGGTTACAGAGCACGGGGTCCTTCAAACGGAAGATCACCTCGACGCGCTCGTAGATATTGCGCCGCATCCAATCGGCGCTGCCGAGAAAGACTTCCGTGTCGCCGCCGTTTCCGAAAATGAAGATGCGGCTGTGCTCGAGAAACCGGCCAATGACGCTGCGCACGCGAATATTGCTGCTGAGGCCGCGAACTCCGGGCCGCAGGGTGCACGCGCCGCGGACAATCAGTTCGATCTTCACGCCGGCTCGCGACGCGCGATAGAGCGCCTGAATGATTTTCTCGTCGAGGAGCGAATTGAATTTCGCGAAAATGAAACCGGGACGCCCGGCCTTGGCGTGAGCGGTTTCGCGGTCAATCAGGCTGAGGAAGTTTTTGCCGAGGTTCAGCGGCGCCACGAAAAGCGGCGCGTATCCGGCCCTCTCGGAATGGGCCGTCAGATAGTTGAAAACGTGGTGGACGGCGGAGGTGAGGCGCGTGTCGGTGGTAAGCAGGCTCAGATCGGTGTAGAAGCGGGCGGTCGAAGGATTGTAATTGCCCGTGCCGAGATGGGCGTAGCGGCGAATCTGTCCGTCGGCTTCGCGGCGCGCGACGAGCGCGAGTTTGCAATGGGTTTTCAGGCCGACGACGCCGTGGAAAACCTGCACGCCGGCATCCTGAAGATTGCGCGCCCAACGGATGTTAGAGGCTTCGTCGAAGCGCGCCTTCAACTCGACCACCACGGCGACTTCTTTCTTGGCGGCGGCCTCGATCAGGGCGCGCACGATGGGCGAATTTTCGCTGGTGCGATAGAGCGTCTGCTTGATCGAAAGCACGTTGGGATCCTGCGCCGCGCTTTCGATGAAGCGCACGACCGTTGCGTAGGAATCGTAGGGATGGTGGAGGAGAATATTGCGTTTTCGCACCTCTTCGAACAGGGATGAATAACCGGGCTTGAGATTCAACTCGCGCGGCGCGAAGGCGCGGTATTTCAAATCGGGCCGCGGAGTCTGCTCGTACAGGTGAAAGAGCCGCGAGAGGTTGATCGGGCCGTTCACGCGATAGACCTGGCCGGGCGAGAGACGGAAATTCGCCTCCAGGCGGTCAACGATTTCCTGGTTGGCGCCCGCCTCAATTTCCAGGCGCACCGCCGAACCCTTCCTGCGGCGATGAAGCTGCATGTCCACCGATTCCAGGATGCTGCGGGATTCTTCTTCCTCGAGATAGAGGTTGCTGTTGCGCGTGACGCGAAAGGCGGCGGCGGAAAGAATTTCGTAGCCGTGGTAAAGCCGCTCGGCGAATGCGTGAACGACGTCATGCAGAAACACGTACTCGACGCTGTCCTTGGACGACGGGAGGCGCACCAATCGGGGCAGAGCGCGCGGCACGGTGACAACTCCCAGACAAACCTGCGAGCCGCGCCGTTTGCGCTGGAGCAGAAAGGCGAGGCAGAGCGCCTTGTTCAACACATGGGAAACGGGTGCGCGGGATCCACGGTCACGGGCGTGAGAAGCGGCTCAACCGTCTTCGCATAGAAGTTTTCAATGTACTCGCGGGCTTCGGGGCGCAGATCGCTGCGCCGGAGAACGCGAACCGATTCGGCGTCGAGCGCGGGAACGAGATCGTCGCGCCAGCACTCGTATTGCTCGTCCACGAAATCGTGAATTTTGGAGGTGAGCTCGACGAGTACCTGCTCCGGAATGCGACCGTCAGCACTCGGCTCGCGATTGCCGTGCTCCACTTGCTGCATCAAGCCAGCGAGGCGCACCTCGACGAATTCGTCCAGGTTGCTCGCGGTGATGCCCAGGAATTTTACGCGCTCGAGCAGCGGATTGCCCGGATCGCGCGCCTCTTCGAGGACTCGCTGGTTGAATTGCATCCAGGAAAGGTGGCGATTGAAGAATCGCTGGCAGTCGGGAATGCTGGTGCGAGCCATGCAGGCCTTTGAGGCACGCAATGGTAACTTCCAAGTGTTACTGCCGCGTTACAAATGGAGCCGGAGGCCTGCTGCCTTAGCTCACGCGACTACTGAGGGTAGGCGCTGGACAAAGAGCGAAGGTACGCGATGATGGCTTGCGCATCGGCGTGATTCATGTGGTAGATGTGCATCGGCTGGCGAATAGGAACACCGTTTGGACCCAATCCCTTCTCCAGGACGGCCGCGCCCTGCTCGTCGCTATATCCGCCAAAGCCCGCCAAAGCCGGCGCGTTCATGGCCCAATTCGGATTCGCGTGAACGGGCATAATCCAGATCTGGGCGCCCTGCAGCCGCCGGGACTCGTCGAGATTGCCGCCGGCGTCGCGCGGCGTGTGGCATTCTTCGCACATAGCAACGTCTTCCACCAGATAGCGGCCGCGATCGACGGCGCTTTGCGCGGGAGCCTGCGCCGCACTCTTTTGAGGCGCGGCGGGCGGCTTCTCACGTGAAGACAGCAACGAAGCAGAGAAGGCCGCGATCATCACGACGGCCGCGCAAACGATTACTGTTTTCCTTCGGTTCATAGAATTTCAGTCCTGAGTTTTGACTAGGATCGGCTCATTCCCGAAGGGAAAGCCGTTCACCACTGGAACGAGAAAGTATCGCAAAAAGCGCGTTTCGATGTCTATTGCGTTTTTCGGAGTGTTTCAATTTTGGACGGCAGATTTTCGGCGCCGGGCGGCGACGCGCCAGCGCCGAGCGGGGAAAGTCGGGCGAGCGCCCATCGAGCGTGGGTGGAGATGAGCGAATCTTCGGAAGCAGCGAGGCGATCAAGCAATCGAACAATGCGTGGATGGGAGGCGCGATCCGACGTGACGCCGGAATTTCCCAGGGCCACGCAGGCGTTGCGGACCAAACCGCGCCATTTTGCGCGCTTGACCGCGCTCCCGCGGAAAGCGGCGCTGAATTCCTGTTGCGACAGCGAAGCGAGCCACTCGATCTCCGGAGCAACGAGCGAACCTCCATTTTCGAGCGTCGTCCTCGGTTGAAACGCGGCCATGGAAGTCACCGGCGCTTTGCGATTCCAGGGACACACGTCCTGGCAGATATCGCAGCCAATGAGGGCGCTGCCCATGGCCGGGCGAAGCTCTTCCGGAATGGCACTGCGGAGCTCGATTGTGAGGTAAGAGATGCAACGGCGCGCGTCGAGAACGTACGGCTCCGGGAACGCCTGCGTGGGACAGGCATCGAGGCAGCGCGTACATGTGCCGCAAAGATCGGGCGGAGGCGGTTCGCCCGGCGCGAGAGTCGGCTCGAGAGCAAGCGTCGTGACGATGACACCCAGAAAAAGCCATGAACCGAGTTGCGAATTGATCAGGCAAGTGTTCTTCGCGAGCCAGCCGAGGCCTGCGTATTTCGCGGCCACGCGCTCGATGATGGGGCCCGTGTCGGTGTAGGCGCGCGCCGCGAACGGCTCGGAGAATTGGGCGCGCATTTCGGAGATGAGCGCCTGCAACTTCTGCTGGAGCACGTCGTGGTAGTCGTCGCCCCAGGCGTAGCGAGAAATCCAGCCGCGAGGCGATTCCGGATCGCCCTTTGCGGGCACAGCGGCGGACTGGGGCGAATTGTAATTGAGCGCGACGACGATCAGGCTACGGGCGCCTTCGAGAACGCGGCGCGGATCGGAGCGGCGCGGATCGTGGAGATAGCTCATCTCGCCCGCATAGCCGCGCGCGAGCCACTCTGGGAGCCGGTCGAGTTCCGGGAATGATTCGACCGAGGTTTCGGCGGGCCCGCGCGCCGAATCAGAGTTTTCTCGCGCAACGGGCGCGACGCCGCAGAGATCGAAACCGGCGGCGCGGGCCCGTTCGACGATCCATCGAGTTTGCTCGGCGGGCGTCATGCGTCCATGATGCATCAGGAAGCGCGTGCAGGAGAAGACTTCGTGGCGAAGCGAGCACCGGCGCGCAGCGCGTGTTTTGCTTGTCACCACAGCGCGGGATTGCATACAATCGCGGACGGTTTCAACGATAACGGAGAGATTAATGAGCCAGCGGATTGCCGCGAAGATCACCGGAGTAGCCGGGTACGTGCCGCCGCGCGTCGTCACCAATGCGGACATGGAAAAAATGGTGGACACGACCGACGAATGGATCCGCTCTCGAACCGGCATTCGCGAACGGCACTTTGCGGATCCTGGAGTCGCGTCTTCCCATTTGGGGACCGAAGCCGCCAAGAAACTGCTGGCGATGAAGGGAGTTCGTCCGGAAGAAATCGACCTGATCGTGGTCGCCACAGTCACGCCGGACATGCTTTTTCCGGCGACGGCCTGCCTGATCCAGGACCGCTTGGGCGCGACGAAGGCTTGGGGCTTCGATCTATCCGCGGCATGCTCGGGCTTTGCCTACGCGCTGACGGTGGGAGCGCAGTTTGTGGGCGCGGGATCGCACAAGAAAGTGCTGGTGATCGGCGCCGACGTGATGACATCGATTCTCGATTTCAAGGACCGCGCCACCTGCGTGCTGTTCGGGGACGGCGCGGGCGCGGTGCTGGTGGAACCGGCCGCTTCGGAGGCGGAAGGAATCATCGATTTCTTGCATGAGGTGGACGGCTCGGGCGGCTGCAACCTCTACATGCCCGCTGGCGGATCGCTGCATCCCCCTTCGCACGAAACGGTGGATAAGCGGATGCATTACGTTCACCAGGAAGGCCAGCAAGTGTTCAAGTACGCGGTAAGGCGGATGAGCGAACTCGCCTGCGAGATTTTGGAGCGCAACGGGCTAACGAGCCGCGATCTGGCGCTCGTCGTGCCGCATCAGGCGAACCTGCGCATCATCCGCGCTATGCAGGAGCGGCTGGGATTGGACGATTCGAAAGTGCTGGTGAATATCGATCACTACGGAAATACGACGGCGGCGACGATCCCGATGGGATTGGTGGACGCCGTGGAGCAGAAGCGCCTGCGCAAAGGCGACCTCGTCCTGCTGATTGCCGTCGGCGCGGGGTATACCACCGGCGCAGTGCTGATGCGCTGGGCGTACTAAAGGTCCGCGGCGGCAATCGAAGGAATCCATCGCCGCCCGGCGCGCCAGACGTAGTTCACTAGACTTAGTTCACCAAACCTAGTTCACTCCGAAGTCGTCCGCCTGTTGCCCCAGAATAATCAGAACGGGATTGGTGTCGGCAGCTGTGGTGGTGATCATCACGGCCTTGGTCGGCGAAACGATGAAGAACCCGCCATTGAACGCCGGAGGCGGAGGGGCCTGGGTCAAGCTCAACGTGCCGCTGCCGTCCACCGTACCGCTGGCGGTGAGCGCGTAGGTTCCGGAGACGGCCAGGCCGGCGGTGTTGGCGCCGGTGGTGCTCAGGTCCTGCGTGCCCGCGACGGTGCCGCTGGTCACCGTGGTATTGACAAGAGTGATCGAGCCGGAAAAGTTCTGAAGCGCGATTGTGGCCGGCGCCGAAGTGCCCTGAACCAGCGTGCCGGCAACCGTGCTCGCGGAAAAGAGCGGGTTCTTGGTATCGCCCGTGGATTGCGGCTCAAAAATTCCGAGCACGGGAGCGCTGACGTTTTCGAGAATGCAGAGAGCTTCGTTGGTATTGATGACGTAGAAAACGGGGTCAACGGGCAGAGTAAGGTTCGTAACGACCCGCCCGAACGAATCGCCCGTGCCGAAATTTGCTGACAACGCGCCGGCGCCGAGAGCGCTCCCCACGGTCCCGGCCACATTTTCGACCAACGACAGCGTGAAACCGCCTCCTCCGTTGGCCTGCAGTTGGGCAACCGCCGCGAACGGCACGTAAGCGCTCCCGCCGCTGGGTATGACGGGGCCTGAAAGCCCTCCGACACTCGCCGCGGTGAACGACTGAATCGCATTCGAGAACGGATATCCCGTCTGATGGATCAGTTTCCCGGCGCTGACGAAAGGCGCGGCTTGGCTCACCGCGTCAGTTTCCACGATGAAAGCTTCCGTCAACAGCCCGCTTGTCGATGTGATCGGATAGACGCTGAAGGTCATGTTTCCGATCGTCTGCGTCACGTTCATCACGCAGCGCGCAGCCTGCGCAGACGTCTGAAAGGTGCCCGAGAACGATCCCGGCGTTATTGTCGCGATTCCCGGAACGCTGGCATCCACTTGGCCGTTGTCAATGTTGCCCGGCGTCGATGAGCTGGCCGGTACCTCGGCGGTGAAGCGGCCGGCGACGGCGAACGGCCCGGGCGTCGTTCCGGTAAAACTCCCTTCCGCGCCAGTTAATCCGATGACGAAGTCCGCGCCCAGAGGTCCGGCTCCGGACATCGTTTGCGAGCCGCAGGTCGCGGTGTCTTGCTGCGCAAGCTCGCCCGATCCACGAACTCCGGTGGCGTCGAACTCGACAATACGGCCATGAAGGCCTTTTGAGTCGACTGCGAAATCGTAGGTGGGCGATCCGGCCAGGCTGCTGAAAATCAACTGGCCGCGATTGCCGTTAATCGTGTACGTGCCAGTGAAAGTCTGGTTCTTATACGTACTTGGAGCATCCGAATTGAAATCCTCGACACCGCCGGTAATTTTGCTGACTCCGTCCGCGGTGAAACTGCCCGCGACGACAACCGCGCCGCTGACGTTGAATCCACTGAACTCGAACGCGTAATTGCCGCTTAACAGGTTCGTGACGGTGATGCTCAGTTGACCTGCCGTAGTGGTCAAAGTCATCGGTGGCGTTTCGCTGTCTTTAACCGTGACCGTGAAAGCGTTGAAAACCCCGGTGGCAGTCGGGATGCCCGTTATGGTTCCGTCAAGATTCAGCGCCAATCCGTTTGGAAATGAACCCGCTGCAGGAGTCCACTGATACGGCGGAACGCCACCTGTGGCCTGCAATTGTGTCCCCGCAGCATAGAGAGTTCCCAGAACGCCGTTGGGCAACGTGGTTGTCTTGAGCTTCAGCGGAGGCGGCGGATTTACGGTGATGGTGATCGACGCCGTCTCGGGCGGAGAAATCGTGGTGCTCAAGGTAGTGGCCGTGACGGTGACCGTGAACTTGGCGGCGACCGTATTCGGGGCCGTATAAGTGGCGACCGTGACGCTGGTCACGGCGAAAATCCCCGGGGGCGCACTGGAGGTCCAAGTGACGCCGGCGCCCGTTGTATCTTTCGGGACGGTCGCGGTGATGGTAACCACCTGCCCCGCCGTGATCTTGAGCGAGGTTGCCTGGAGGACGACGTCGTTGAAATTCGAGGGAATGCCCGAGCAGCTTGCGCAGCTTCTGCTCTGTAGAAAGACCAAGAAAACCAGACACAAGATGGGAGGGAATCCCTTGCGCTTCGCCATTGCCACTCCTTGAATGGACGTACCCCGGTGCTCTTATGATTTGCCCACATCATTTAGAACACAGAACCGGCTTCCGCGGATTGGAAATGACTGGAAGCAATAGCGAATCAGGCAACCGGATGGGGCCAATCCGAGCCCAAAACCGTGCTTTGGGAGCGATTGTAGAGGTGGGCCGGTTCGAGCGGCACCGGACGCACGTAAATTGACAGCACACACGGCCGCGCCGGTCTTCTTCCCGTGGATGCTTTCAGGGATAATGTAGGCAGGCTGCACGGCACCAAACATGGCGGGAAAGGATTTCCATTGCGCGCTGTCATAACGGGCGGAGCGGGATTTCTCGGATCACACCTCTGCGATTACTTTATCGAGAAGGGCTGGGACGTTCTTTGCCTGGATAACCTCGTGACGGGCGCCGATTCGAATATTTCGCATCTGCTCAAGCATCCGCGGTTCAGCTTCGCCCAGCAGGACGTTTCCAAATACATCGAGGTCGCCGGCCCGGTGGATGCCGTGCTGCATTTTGCGTCGCCCGCAAGCCCGCCCGACTATTTGAAGTTCCCGATTCAAACCCTGAAGGTAGGGGCTCTGGGCACCCATAACGCGCTGGGACTGGCGATGGCCAAGAAAGCCAGATTCCTGCAGGCCTCCACGTCCGAATGCTACGGCGATCCGGAAGTAAGCCCGCAGCCGGAAAGCTATTGGGGCCATGTGAATCCGATCGGGCCGCGCGGAGTCTACGACGAGGCGAAAAGATTCGCGGAAGCCATCACCATGGCCTATCACCGCTACCATCAGGTGGACACGCGGATCGTGCGGATTTTCAACACCTATGGCCCGCGCATGCGGTTGAACGACGGGCGTGCGCTGCCGAATTTTCTTTACCAGGCGCTCGTCGGCGAACCCATTACGGTTTACGGCGACGGCAAACAGACGCGAAGCTTCTGCTACGTGGCAGATTTGATTGACGGAATCTACCGGCTGCTGGAATCGAACGAGCATGAGCCCGTCAATATCGGCAACCCCGTGGAAATCACGATTCTCGAATTCGCGGAGCGCGTGCGTGCGCTGGTTGGCACGAACGCCCCGATTGTGTTCCGCCCGCTGCCGCAGGACGATCCCAAGCAGCGCTGCCCCGACATCACAAAAGCGCGGCGCATTCTGAATTGGGAGCCAAAGGTAAATCTGGAGAAGGGTCTGCGGATTACCTACGACTTCTTCAAGAAACAGGTTGCGTCAATTCAACCTACCGCTTGATGCTACTGCGCGTTTCTGGACGCGCGAAGATTAATCCGGCCGGCCGAACGAACGGTACTCGAAGCCCCGGTCCTTCATTTCCTTGGGCGACAGCAAATTCCGCCCGTCCACAATCAACGGCCGGGTCATAACGTCTCGGATCTTGTCCCAATCGAGCTTGCGAAATTCATCCCATTCGGTGGCGATGAGCAGGGCCTCAGCATCTTTCGCTGCTTCATAGGGGGATTTCGCATATTCGATTTGAGGCAGAATTGCGCGGGCTTTTTCCATCGCCTCGGGATCGTAGGCGCGGATGCGAGCGCCTTCGGCGAGCAGATAGTTGACCAAGTCGATGGCGGGCGCGAAGCGAACGTCGTCGGTATTCGGTTTGAAGGCCAGCCCGAGGACGGCCAACTGCTTCCCGCGGACGACCCATAGAGCGCTGCGCAGTTTCAGGTAGAACTTGTCGATGCGGTGTTTGTTGATCTTCTCCACTTCCCGAAGCATCGTGAAATCCACGCCCGAACGTTCCGCGAGATGAACGAACGCCTGCAGATCCTTCGGCAGGCAGAATCCGCCGAAACCCAACCCGGCAGACAGGAAGCTGGGCCCGATGCGCGGGTCCATTCCCATCGCGCGTACGACTTCTCCGATATCGGCGCCGAGCTTTTCGGCCAGGTCCGAGACCATGTTGGCATAGGAGATTTTCAACGCCAGGAAGGAGTTCGATGCATGTTTGATCAGCTCGGCGCTATTGATCGTGGTGACCAACCACGCCGGCGCCGGGCCCGCAGGGCATGCAGGTGAATGAACAGGGCACTTGAATTTCTGCTCCAGCACAGGCTGATAGATTTCCTTGAGCTGCCGCTCCGCTATTTCGTCATCCACGCCCACGACGATGCGGTCGGGATGGAGGAAGTCGCCGACAGCGGTGCCTTCACGCAAAAACTCGGGATTTGAAGCGACGCGGAACGTCACGTTGGATTTGCGGGCATACACGGAAAGGGCGCGCTTAAGCTCCTGTCCCGTTTGCGCTGGCACGGTGCTTTTCTCGACTACGAGTTTGGGAGACTTCGCTTCGGTGGCGATCAGGCGGGCCACGTGATCGATGGCGCTCAAGTCGGCGTCGCCGTTTGGCAGCGGCGGCGTGCCCACGCAGATAAAAAACGCCTCTCCGAAACTGACCGCGTCGACCGGGTTGGCGCAAAACTTTAGCCGGCCCTCTTTGCGCGCTCTCGGAATGACCTTCTCAAGCCCGGGCTCATAGATTGGCATCCCGCCGGACTCGAGCATCTGAATCTTGCTCGCGTCGTTGTCCGTGCACATGACTTCGTGGCCTATTTCCGCAAGACAAGCCCCCGTCACCAGGCCCACGTAACCTGTGCCGATCACAGAAATCTTCAACAGAATCTCCCAGTTGCAGAGTGTAAAGAAGCAACGTCAGTACGAACTTTGATTTTGAGGTAGCCGATTCCACGCGGCAAGACAATTGTCAAATCGTGTTTTCATGGCCGCACCCGAGAAATGGAATGGGAGGCGCAAATCGTATTTCGACAGGAGGTGAGGTCGCAGGTACAGGATACTCTTACCTCACATTTGCCACGCGATTCGCTCGTAGCAGGCGTCTTCTCCCCTATTCTAAAGCTGTAGAACCATGGCCCCACCGACCAATCCGAACGCCGGGATTCCGCCCGCTGACACGACGCGACGCCGCGTCGAGCACCAGGAAACCCTGCTGCTAACCGACGTTCCGGAAGCCACTGCCATGATTCCGGAGCAGCCTGCTCCGGTGGATGCCAACGCCACCCTCACCCCCGCCATGCTCGCAGCCCTGTCGCAACGCTACGAGATTCTCGCCGAGGCGGGACACGGGAGCATGGGCAACGTCTATAAGGCAAGGGACCGCGAGACAGGCGAAGTCGTCGCGCTGAAGCTCTTGAAGCCGGAGATCGCGTCGGATCAAAGCATGATGGAGCGCTTCAAGAACGAGCTCCTGTTTGCGCGCAAGATCACCCATAAGAACGTATGCCGGGTTCATGAGTTCAACCGCATCGACGGAATCGCCTATACCTCGATGGAGTTTGTGGAAGGCGATAGCCTGCGGTCGGTGCTGAACCGTTTCGGAGGTCTCTCGCCGCGCAAGGCGATCGATCTGGTGGGCCAGATCTGCTCGGGCCTGAAGGAAGCGCACGCCCAAGGGATCGTTCACCGCGATTTGAAGCCCGAGAACGTGATGATTGACGCGCAGGGCAACGTGAAGATCATGGACTTTGGGATTGCGCGCTCCATGGAAGCGGTGACGCGACTTACCGGCTCGATGGTGGGCACGCCGGCATATATGGCTCCTGAGCAAGTGGGCGGAAAGGCGGTTGACTACCGGACGGATATCTACTCGCTCGGCCTGATCATGTATGAAGTCTTCACCGGCGCGCCAGCATTCCAAGCGGACAATGCCGTCGCGGTCGCTCTAAAGCAGATGCGGGAAGCGCCCGTTCCGCCACACGAGATCGAGCCGGCGGTCCCTGTTTCGATCGAACGCGCAATCTTGAAGTGTCTCGAAAAGGAACCGCCGAAGCGCTTTCAATCCGTGGGCGATCTCGAAGCCGCGCTGCGTGCGCCGGGCGCGCCGCCGATGGCGCAGGCTGCCGTGCCTGCCTTACCGCACTACTCGAGCCACGCCGCGATACCGTCTCAACTCTTGCATCCGTCCGCGGACGCACCGAAGCGCACGTCACCGGTCGCATGGATCCTGCTGGGAGCCTTGCTGATTATCGGCGGCTTCGCGGGATGGCATTCGTTGCAAGTCATGCAGGCGGCCGAACAGCTTCCGCCGCCGGCTTCGCTGCCGGCGCCGGTGCCTCCCGACTTTGCGCTCGATACCGCAGCTGCGCAACCTGCTGACGTGCAGGCCGCAGCTGCGGCGCCCGTCGAAGAAAAATCCGCTGCGAACACACCAGTGGAAGCGAAGCCGGAAACGACTGCTCCGGTGAAGCGCGCGTCCTCAAAGGCCGCGGAGGCGCGCGAAACGGCGCCAGCGAAATCTCAAATGCCTGTGCGCGATGCTGCGCGCCAGGAAGTGCAGAGGCGCGCAGACAAGGCTTTCGGCGAGACCGAGCCAGTCGCCGAACCTCCCGTGAACGACCATACCCCTAGCTATTTGTGGATCGGGCGATTCGAACAGGAAGAACGCGCCCAGATTACTGCGAAGAAAATCGAGGACCTCGGGCTGCCGGTCGTGGTGATACCGCGCCACAACGCGACCGGCGAGTTCTTTGTGGTTTTCACGGGCCCATTCGGCCCCGAGCGCGTCGGGAGCGCCATGGAATGGCTCAAGACGCAGGGTTTTGCCGGCGTTCGTCTGGTGAAGAATCCCCTTGGAAATGGGCGGCAGGGTTCGAACTAGGATCGTGAGGCTAGAGGCACGAATGGCGACGGAAATCGAATTCGGCGCGCAGAGCGACACGGGATGCGTCCGCGAAAACAACGAGGACAGCTACCGCGTCGCGCCGGAGATGAGTCTCTTCGTCCTCTCTGACGGGATGGGAGGACTCGAGTCTGGCGAAGTCGCCAGCCGGATGGCCGTGGACACGGTGCTCGAGCACTGCCGCGAGGCGGAGGCTAATCCGTCGTTGCCCTTCGCCGGCGAGAACATCCAGGGAATCTGCGGCGCGTCCAATCGCCTGGCGAGCGCCATTCGACTGGCGAATGAAGTCGTTTACCGCGCCGCGCAGCAGGGCGCCGGGCAGCGAGGCATGGGCGCCACGGTCGTCGCGGTTAGATTCGCCGACGAACGCATGAGCGTGGCGCACGTCGGGGACAGCCGGATCTATCGCCTGCGCGGTGGAGAGCTCGAGCAGCTCACGCAGGACCATTCTTTTGTCGCCGAGCAGGTGCGCCGCGGAAAGATGACCGCGGAGGAAGCCGGCAGCAGCACGATGCAGAACGTGCTCGTCCGCGCGCTCGGCATAGATGCCGCAGTGGAAGTGGACGTAAGCGAAGAGCTGGTGATTGAGGGCGACACAATCCTGCTTTGCTCAGACGGGCTCACGCGCGAACTTTCCGACGCGCAGATCGCCGCCGTGCTTGGCGAATGCGCTAACGCGCAGGAAGCAGCGGGCCGGCTGGTGGATCTCGCGAAGCAGGCCGGCGGCGGAGACAACGTGACGGTGATCGTGCTGCGCCACGCGGCCAAGCCGGTGGGCGCCTTCGCGCGCATCGGCAAGTGGTTCAAGAATTCGGCCTAGGGCCGCAAATTTCGATTTCTTGAAATGAGTCATTCTCGGAGGGCTGAAATGCCAAAGTTGGTACTCAAGTTCGAAAACTCGGTGCTGAAGGAAATGGCGGTTGGCTCGAAGGAAGTGAGCATCGGGCGCTCGCCGGAGAACGTCCTGGTGATCGACAATCCCGCAGTCTCGCACTACCACGCCCGCGTCTTCAACGAAGAAGGGCGGCTGATGCTCGAGGATTTTGGCAGCATGAACGGAACGTTCGTCAACGGGCAGCGCGTGAAAATGGTGACGCTCAAGCCCGGCGATTCGGTTGGCATCGGCAAGCACACGATCGTGGTCTCCGAATCGCGCGATCTCGACGGTTTTACATCCGGAAACGGCGGTTCGAAACCGGCGGCGCCGAAGATCAACGAGACCGTGATGCTCGACACCAAGGAGCGGCGCGAATTTCTTCAGAAGGTCGCGGCCGTCGGCGAAAGCGCGCAGGTTTCACCGGCGCGATTAAAAATTCCCACGCTCGTGGTCCGAAAAGGCCGGACAAATCAGCGCGAATACTCGCTCAACGACAAGCTCACCGTAGTGGGCAAATCGAGCATGGCAACGGTAAAACTCAAAGGCTGGTTCGCGCCCAAGGCCGCCGCGCAGATCACGCGCCGCGACGATCAGACCTACTACATCGGCGCGGCCGACAAAGTACCTAGCGTCAACGGCGTGCCGATCGCACACCCGACCATTCTGAAGTCTGGCGACATCATCGCCGTCGCCGGGGTCGAGCTGGAGTTCGTATTCCGAGATTAATTGACGGATCTCATGTCCAAATGGAAGCGCATCCTTATCGCATTGGGGACTGCGATCATCGTGGTGGGGGTCTATGTGGCGTTGTTTGGCGTGCAAACGATTAGCGCCTTAATGGTGCGTTATCAATTTCGGAATCTCCCGGAAGTGAAAAGGATTCCTGTACTCCTCACAGACCAATCAGTTTCCAGCGTTCGACACAAGACGGCCTCGTACTTCGGATATGACGTTGAGCTTCCGTGGGATGACGTCGACGACCAGAAGAGTAGAACCACAGGATCAATCCAGTTAACCGCGTTCCGGTCGGGAAACGTGTTTTGGTTCTCGACGTTTCCGCCGAAGGATTTTGTGAAATTGATCATGAAGTACAACAATCTTGATGCCCAAGGCTTTAGACAGCTCTATGGCGACGACGCATTTGAATCTGACTATGGTTTCCACCGAAAGATGCTTCAAACAACGCCCTCAGAAATTACGCCGTTTGTCTCTAGAAAGCAGGCCATAGCCGAACAAATGCTAATCCTGATCAAAGCGATATCCATGCCCAAAGCTGACTCGGGGATTTTCCAAATTCAGTCTCCGGGTTTCGAGGGCTTTCAATTCGAAAACCCAAAGGGACGTCCGTTCAAGGTTATCGATGATCTGTATTCCAATGATGGGGGCATCGAAGTGATGGTTTTTCAGCAGCCCGGCGGAAGCGCTCCTGATATTTCCCAGTCAGAGATAAATCGCGTCATCCAATCCGTCCGCAGAATCACAAGCTCAACCGCGAATTCGCCCGCTCCCTCCAATTGACACGCTGTCCAGGTTCGCCAGCCTCGCCTTGAACTGGTATCATTCCGTCACGCAAATCCACACGGAGTGACCACATGTCGGAACCAACCAAAGAAGAGTTGCTGGCTCGCATCGCAGAACTTGAAAAGCAGACCAGCTCGAGACCGAAAGGCAGCCTCGAGTTCCGGGTCGGCGAAAAGGGCGGCGTAAGCGTTTACGGACTCGGGCGATTTCCGGTCACGCTCTACTACGAGCAGTGGGTTCGGCTGCTCGACAAGTCGGACGACCTTCGGAGTTTCCTCGAAGAAAACAAGAGCCGTCTGAAACTGAAGAACGCGGGCTGAACCTTACTACGTTCGCTCCGCGATCCATCGCAATTTCCATTTCCGGAGAGCATTTGTAGGGGCGTAGCACTGCTACGCCCGGTGCGAATGCTTGGCAGGAATTCACCATTCCATTCGTCTTGCGTTTGAGACTTTTCTTTCTTGTGACGCGGTACGCCGTGCGGGCCGAAGATCGAGATGGGTGGCCCAGTATCGCCAAGAATCTGTGCCGGGCGTAGCGGTGCTACGCCCCTACGGAAAAGCAAACCTTGTGCCCTTGCTTGGCCGCGATTGTCAGCTTGTCTTGGTTTTCTCGAGTTCTTCGATCATGGCGGGGACGATCTCGAAAAGGTCGCCGACGATGCCGTAGTCCGCGACCTCGAAAATCGGCGCGTTGGCGTCCTTGTTGATCGCGGCGATGGTGCGCGAGCCCTTCATTCCTACTACGTGCTGAATCGCTCCGCTGATTCCCAGCGCGAGGTAGAGCTTCGGCACCACGGTCTGGCCCGAGCTGCCTATTTGCCGGTCCATCGGGAGCCAGCCTTCATCGCAGATCGGCCGCGACGCGGAAATTTCTCCGCCCATCAGCTTCGCCAGTTTTTCGGCCATGGGGATATTTTCCGGCGCCTTAATGCCGCGTCCCACGGAAACAAGTATGGGAGCCTGCGTCAGGTCCACGGCTTGCTTTGCTTCACGGAAAAGCTCCAGGGGCTTGGTGCGAATCTGTTCCGGCTTCAAGTCTACACTCGCGGGCTTCACGGGCGCCTTGCCGCCGGAGTGTTTCGCGGCCAGGTCCGCGCGAAATGCTCCCGTCTGGAGCGACGCGATCCACGGTGGCTCGCCCGCGAATGCAACGTCCGCCGCCGTGCGGCCCTGGAACATCTGGCGGACGAAAATGAACTTCCCGTTTTCATAGCGATAGCCGATGCAATCTCCAATCACGCCTTTTTGCATGGACGCGGCGAGCTTGGGCGCAAAATCGCGAACTTGATAGGTGTGCGGCAGCAACACGAGGTCCGGCTTCGCGCTTTCAATCACCTGGCGGAGCGCGATGGAAAACCCATCGGGCGTATATTGCCCGAGCAAGTCGTGCTCGATGAGAAGGACTTCGTCGAGCTGATAGCTGGCCAGCTCGTCGGCGAGCGCGGCAACGCCTTTGCCAACGACTGCGCCCGAAAGCGTCGCTTTTGTCTGCCAGGCAATTTGCTGCGCCGCCGCGAGGGTCTCGAAGCTGACCTTGTTCCACTTGGCGTCGCGCTGCTCGGTGATGAAGAGAATTTTCATGATCTAGAGCACCCGCGCTTCGTGGCGCAGCTTCTCGATTAACTTCGCCGCGGCCTCTTTCGGCGAACCCGTGATGAACTCCGTCTTCTTCGTTTTCTGCGGGACGTAGATGCGCTCGACCTGCTGTGTGCGCGTGTCCGGGACGCCCAGTGACGACCGCTCGACCGTCGCGATCTCTTTCTTCTTGGCGGCCATGATGCCCTTGAGCGTGGCGTAACGCGGCTTGTTGATTCCGGATTGAATCGTGATCACAGCCGGCAGCGGCAGCTCGACCCACTGAAACCACCCTGCCTCGAGCTCGCGCTTCAGCTTCATGCGTTCACCTGTGACCTCGATGGCCATGATAATCGTCGCATGCGGCCTTCCGAGCAATTCGGCGAGCAGCACGCCGGTCTGGCCAAAGCCCTGGTCGTCACTTTGAAGTCCGGTGAGAATCAGATCGAAATTCTCGCCCTGGATGGCGGCCGCGAGCGAGCGGGCCGAGGTGAGCGGATCGAGCTTGTAGAAATCAGGATCGGAGATGTGGATGCCGCGTTCGGCGCCCTTGGCAAGCGCTTCCTTGATGGTTTGCTTGGCGCGCTCCGGACCCATCGAGATCGCCACGACTTCGCCGCCGTGCTTTTCTTTCAGGCGCAACGCTTCTTCGAGCGCGAATCCGTCCGGCTCGTTGGTTTCAAATCCGATGTCGGCTTCGCGAATCCACGCGCCGTCACCGGCGATCGCCAAGGGCGAGTCCTTCGCGGGAACTTGCTTGATGCAGACACCGATTTTCACGATTAACGGCCTCCCCAGCGCTTGAAGAGCAGCGAGGCGTTGGTCCCGCCGAAACCGAAAGAATTCGAGAGCGCGTAGGTCACTTCGGCTTTGCGCGCGTGATTCGGAACGTAGTCGAGGTCGCACGCGGGATCGGGAGTCTCCTGGTTGATCGTCGGCGGAAGAATCTGATCGCGCAGCGCCAGGACGCTGACGCCCGCCTCAAGCCCGCCCGCTCCGCCGAGCAGATGCCCCGTCATGGACTTCGTCGAGCTGATGGGAACTTTTTTGGCGCGGTCGCCGAAGACGCGCTTGAGCGCGGCCGTCTCAATCGAGTCGCCCATGGGTGTCGAAGTCCCGTGCGCGTTGACGTAGCCGACATCGTCTGGCGTGATCTTCGCATCCTTGATCGCCGCGAGCGAAGAGCGATAGCCGCCATCTCCTCCCTCGGCTGGCTGCGTGATGTGGTACGCGTCGCCGGACATTCCGTAGCCGGTGATTTCGGCGATGATTTTTGCGCCGCGGCGCTCCGCGAATTCGAGCGCTTCGAGGATCAGCATGCCCGAGCCTTCGCCAACCACGAAACCCTCGCGCTGCGCGTCAAACGGCCGGCTGGCGCGTTCAGGATCGTCGTTGCGCGTGGAAAGCGCGCGCATCGCCGCGAAACCGCCTATGCCCATCGGCGTGATTGCCGCTTCCGATCCGCCCGCGATCATCACGTCCGCATCGCCCCGTTGAATGATTTTGAAAGCGTCGCCCAAGGCGTGTGCCGACGCCGAGCACGCCGTCGCCGTAGCCGAATTGGGGCCTTTGGCGCCATAGCGTATCGATACATTACCCGCCGCGAGATTTACGATCGCCGAGGGAATGAAAAACGGAGAAATCTTTCCTGGACCGCCCTGCAGATACTTCGAGTGCTCCCGCTCGATTACGTCGAACCCGCCTATGCCTGATCCGATGTAGACGCCGGCGCCGTCCGCGATCTCGGGCGTGATCTCAAGCCCGGCCATGGTCATCGCGAAATCGGAAGCAGCCATGGCGAGCTGAATAAAACGCCCCATCTTCTTCAGCTCTTTTCTTTCGACCCAGTTCAGCGGATCGAAGCCCTTCACTTCTCCGGCGATGCGGCAGTCGAACCCCGTCGCATCAAAGTGCGTGACCGGACCAATGCCGCTCTTTCCGGCAAGAAGATTGCGCCAGACCTCGTCGGTTCCGATACCGCAACCACAGACAAGCCCAACGCCCGTCACGACCACTCGGCGGTTCAAAGGGAACTTCTCCTGTTCAGGCTGGGACGACCGGCGGGATTGCCTACTTCCCCTTGGAATGTTTGTCGATATACTCGGTCGCGTCCTTCACCGTGGCAATCTTCTCGGCATCTTCATCGGGAATTTCGATACCGAACGCTTCCTCGAAGGCCATTACCAGCTCGACCGTGTCCAGCGAGTCGGCGCCGAGGTCGTCCACAAACGAAGCGCTGGAAGTCACTTCGCCTTCATCCACACCGAGCTGCTCGACAATGATCTGCTTCACGCGCTCTTCGACGCTGGCCATTCTGATTGTTCCTCCGATATCGACGATCTGGGACCTTGGGCTGCACGCAGGAGAGTTGCGCCCGCACTTGACCTGCCCATTCTATGCGGGGCCTATCGCCGGGTCAACCTTACGCGCGGCAATAATCGAATGCAACAACAGCCCTAAGTCGCGGCCAGCCACTACCCCGCGTGCAGGCCGCCGTTGACGCCGAGAACTTGCCCGGTGATGTAACCCGCTTCGTCGCTCGCCAGGAACACGATGGCGGCGGCGATTTCGCGGTCCTGGCCGAATCTGCCGAGCGGGATCATCGCCTTCATTTTGTCTTTTAATTCCTGCGAGAGCGGATCGGTCATCGGCGTTTCGATGAAGCCGGGCGCGACGGCGTTGACCGTAATGCTTCGCGAAGCGACTTCAACGGCAATCGCGCGCGTGAGGCCGATCAGGCCGGCCTTCGACGCCACGTAGTTCGCTTGCCCCGCGTTGCCGGTTTCGGCCACCACCGAGCTGAGGTTGATGATGCGGCCGGAGCGCTGCTTGAGCATGGCGCCGAGCGCCTGCTGAATGCAAAGATGCGCGCCGGTGAGATTCGTTCGCAGCACGGCGTCCCAATCCTCGAGTTTCATGCGCAGCGCGAGCGTGTCGCGCGTGATCGCGGCGTTGTTCACCAGGATGTCGAGCCTGCCGAACTTCGCGAGCGCCTGCTGAAATCCAGCCTTCACCTGCGCGGCATCCGCGACGTCCATGGGCACGGCGAGCGCCTCGCCTCCGGCGGCCTCGATTTCGGCGACGAGCGACGCGAGCTTATCCGCGTTGCGCGCGGCGACGGCAACCTTGGCGCCGGCTTCGGCCAGCGCGAGCGACGTGGCCCGGCCGATTCCCTGCGAAGCGCCGGTGACGAGAGCGACTTTGTCCTTGAGCGAAAACATTCCGCTAGCTTTCCGGCGTTTCGGCGCGCGCCTGGGCGATCTTGTCGAGCGTGGCCTGCAGGCTTGCGGCATCTTCGACATTGAAGCAACGCACGGAGCGATCGATCTGCCTCAGCAGTCCGGAGAGCACTTTGCCCGGCCCGACCTCGACGAAGATGTTGACGCCCTGCTCAATCATCTCACGCACCGACTCGAGCCAGCGGACGGGCATCGTGACCTGTCGGATCAGCGATTCGCGCGCCTCGTCACCCGAAGCGATGGTCTCGGCGTCCGCGTTGGTAACCAGCGGAAATCGCAGATTATTGAACTTGGTGGCGCGCAGGTCCACCTCCAGGCGTTTTTGCGCTGGCATCAGCAGCGCGCAATGAAAGGGCGCTGAAACGGCCAGGATCACGGCGCGCTTGGCGCCAGCTTGCGAGGCGATTTCCACGGAGCGTTTCACCGCCGCCGCGTTTCCGGCGATCACGGTTTGCTCCGGCGAATTCAAATTTGCGGGTGAAACCACTTCGCCGTCAGCCGCCTTCCTGCAGACTTCGGCCACGTCCGCCGGAGAAAGGCCCAGAATCGCCGCCATCGCGCCTTCGCCCGCGGGCACCGCTTCCTGCATGTAACGCCCGCGCTGTCGGACCAGCTTCACGGCATCGGAGAATTCGAGCGCCCCTGCGGCGACCAGCGCCGAATATTCGCCCAGGCTGTGCCCCGCCGCGAAATCCGGCTCGATTCCTCGCGCCGCCAGCGCGCGATAGGCCGCGACGGAAACAGTCAGGATCGCCGGCTGCGTGTTTTCCGTCAGCTTGAGCGCGTCCTCGGAACCCTCGAAACAAAGTTGCGAAAGCGAAAAGCCCAGCGCGGCGTCCGCTTCTGCAAACACGGCGCGCGATTCCGCGAAATTCGCGGCGAGATCCTTGCCCATGCCGGGATACTGCGAGGCCTGGCCGGGAAAGAGGAATGCAAGCTTGCTCATATTGGTTACGGGTTCCTTCCGGTTCAGCCGCGGGCGGGGACGGCGGCGGCAGATGAAAGCTCCTGTTCAATTTTCTCGTTCACGCGCGCACGGCAGAGTTCGGCGGCAACACGTATGGCATTCTTGATCGCGTTTGGATTCGAGCGGCCGTGTCCGATCACGGTGATGCCGCGAACTCCGAGCAGCGGCGCTCCGCCCGTTTCCGAGTAGTCGGTGCGCTTGCGAAATTCATCAAATGCACGCTTGGCAAGCGCGTAGCCGATTTGAGATCTCAGGCTGCTCTTGATCGCCTTTTTGAGCATTCCGCCGATGTGCTCGACCAAACCCTCGCTGAGCTTGAGCGCGATATTGCCGATGAAGCCGTCGCAAACGACCACGTCCACGTTGCCGCGAAACACGTCGCGGCCCTCGACGTTGCCCACAAAATTGAGCGGCAATTGCTTCAGAAGGATTGCTGCCTCGCGCGTGAGCTCGTTGCCTTTGGCTTCTTCCTCGCCGATGGAAAGCAGCGCGATGCGCGGCCGTTTCACGCCCCAGATCGCGCGATAATAAATTTCACCCATCACGGCGAACTGCTCGATCTGCGCCGGCTTGGAATCCACATTCGCGCCGACGTCCAGAATTACCGATATCTTTTCCTTCATGTTCGGAAAAGCGGCGGCGAGCGCCGGGCGGTCCACCGAGGGCAGGGTGCCGATCACGAACCGCGCAATCGTCATCACCGCGCCCGTGTTGCCGGCGCTTACCAGCGCTTCGGCCTGGCCGTCGCGAACCAGGCGCGCGGCAACATGCAGCGAACTTTCTTTCTTTCGCCGGAATGCGTGCGACGGCGAATCGGTCATGGTGATCACGTCCGTCGCGTTCACGATTTCAATCGGTAAGCCGCGCACCTTGTGCCGATCCAGCTCATGACGGACGGTGGCCTCCACGCCGACAAGCAGCACGCGCACGCCTAGCTCTCGCGCCGCGAGGATCGCTCCTTCGACTTCTACGCGAGGCGCATGGTCGCCCCCCATGGCATCCAGGGCAATGGTGGTCATATCGGTACCAACTTGGTACAGCAGGCGAGGGAAAGTTAGGCCGTCTTGGCCGCGGTGTCAATCACTTCACGACCATTATAGTATCCGCACTTGAGGCACGCCCGGTGGGGCAGCTTCTTTTCGTGGCAATGCGGACATTCGCCCAAGATAGGCAGGTAAAGATGGTCGTGGGCACGCCGCGTGGATGTGCGCCTCTTGGAGTGTCGTCGCTTTGGATTAGGCATTCCTGCTCCTCGTGACAGGCCCCTACTCAGTACGGCCTGAATGGAAACACACAGTGTAGCGTTTTATTGCTTTTTGAACCAGTCCTGCTTCAGCCGGGCGAGTGGGGCGAGCCGGGAGTCGGAACCGTTCTTTTCGCAGCGGCATTCTTCGTTGTTCAGGTTGGCGCCGCAATGGGGACAAAGCCCGCGGCAGTCGCTCGAGCAGATCACCTTCATGGGGAGCGCCAAATTCACCTGTTCCGCGAGCACGTCGGCGAGAAACAGCCCGTCGCCTTCGAAGAAGGCCATCTCTGTATCATCTAGATTCAGCTGGAATTCTTCTTCCGGCGACATTGAAGTCATCGGGCGGTAGAAAAGGTCATAATCGCGGCTGATTTCTTCGATCACGGTGTCCAGGCAGCGCGCACACACCAACTCAATCCGCGTATGAAGGTTGCCGCAGACGCGGATCTGACCCTCCACAAGTTCCGCCGTTGCACGGACTTCCAGCGGCTCTACCTGCCGGAATTCACCCGAATGGAAATCCAGCGTCCCCGGGGCATAGCTCTTCCGGATGCGGCTCTTGCGGGCGGCGAGTTCGTTGATATCTAGAAACATTGAAATTCCCTGTGATCTTTGAAGCTCAACGCCATTATAAGTCCGTTGCTTCCCATGTCAAGGAAGCCACCCACGAAGGTGTCCCGGCTGTCACCAGATGGACAACCACGCCGCCGTTCTAGCGGGGCTTCGGCGGAGAGGCGTCCAGAAATTCGCGGCACTGGCGCAGTAGGAAATGGTCCGTCATCCCGGCGATATAGTCGCAGACGATTCGATGGCGCGGCTCGCGTTGAGCCAGATCGGCATAATGTTTGGGCATCCGCTCCGGATGATCCTGAAAGAAACTGAACAGGTCATCGAGCGCAGCCACCGAACGCTCGCGGTCCTCGACGATCGCGGGATCAGAATAGACGCGCGACATGAGAAAGCGCTTCAGGCTGGCGCATTCCCCGGCTACGTCGGAAGTAAATCCGACGAGTCTCTTCTCCTGCCGGCGCACATCCTCGACAGTTTCCACTCCGCTGGCTTCCACTTGCCGACGAGTATTCTCGATCAAGTCGGTCACGAGACGGTCGAGGATGCGCTTGAGCGCCTCGTTAAATTTCAATTTCCGAAGCCCCTCGGAATGGCGCCGGTCCACGCCGTCATAGGCTGCCGCGAACACCGGCACCTCCGTGCGGAGCTGATCGAAATCGAGAACGCGCGCTTCAAAAGCGTCGTCAAGATCGGCGGTGTTGTACGCGACTTCGTCCACGAGGTCGATGATCTGCGCTTCGAGCGGCGGGCGCTCTCCGAGCAGATATTCACTAAGCGCGGGGAACTCCGCCGCGACATAGTCCCGCGAATGTTTCACGATTCCCTCGCGCACCTCAAACGTAAGATTCAGTCCTGGAAAATCCAGGTAGCGCTGCTCGAACTGCTCGACGATCCGCAGCGCATGAAGATTGTGATCGAAGTGCTCGCCGTGTTCGCGCATGCGCGCGTCCAGCCGCCTTTCTCCGGCGTGTCCGAAGGGCGGGTGGCCGATGTCGTGGACCAGCGCGAGAGCCTCGGCAAGATCGGTGTTGATTCGAAGCGCGCCCGCCACCGTGCGCGCGATCTGCGCCACTTCCAGCGTGTGCGTGAGCCGGTTGCGAAAATGGTCGGAGAAACGCATGGTGAAGACTTGCGTCTTCGCCTCAAGCCGGCGAAACGCGCGCGAGTGAATCACGCGGTCGCGGTCGCGGGCGTAGTCGTTGCGGTAGGGATGCTGCGCTTCCGGATAGCGCCGCCCGCGCGTCCGCCGCACATCCATCGCGTAGGATGCAAGCTCCATCGCAGTCATTCTATTGCAACGGCGTCTTCGACCGCTACGGTGGAAGCGTGGGGCTTCAGCCCCACGAAACACGCCATCATCGGGAAACGGCTTTAGCCGTGGCCCGCCCGGGCAATCGCACAATCGCGAACCTGCTATGATCCACCCATGATTTCCGAAGCGGAAATTCTGAAGAAGCTCCGCAAAGTCTGTCTCGCTCTGCCCGACGCCGAAGAAACCGTCAGCTTCGGTCATCCCACCTTTCGCGTGCGTGGCGGAAGGATTTTCGCGGTGCTCGAAACCTACAAGGGCGAGCTCGGCATCTGCATCAACGTCGGAAAGCTATTGCAGGGCATTTTCCTGAACGACTCGCGCTTTCTTCACACGCCCTACATCGGCAAGCACGGATGGGTCACGCTGCGCGTTTACGCAGCGCCACTTAACTGGAAGGAAATCGCGGAGCTTGTGAAGGGAAGCCATCTTCTCGTCGCACCGCGATCTTCAAAAAAACCGCGACGCAACTCTCCGAAAGCGCGATCACGAAAAAAGCAATAAATCGGGAGGGCGGATCAGGATTTGCCGGGCAACAACGCGAGAGCCTGGTCCGCGGCTTCGGCGATCGGCGTGTCCGGATAGTCGGCCTTGATCTGCTCGTAAAGCTTGGTCGCTTCGGCGGGTTTTTTCGCGAAATCGTGCTCGGCCAGCGCCAGCATCACCATCGGCTTCGGAACCAACACTGTCGGCTTCGCGATGAGCTGCTGATACAGCTTCTCGGCTTCGTCACCCTGGCCCGTGCGATCTTCCAGGCCCGCGAGCTCAAAGCGCGCCATGGCCGCTACTTCTTCGTCGCCGCCGCTGTTCGCAGACTTCTGGAGCGACTCCTTAGCTTCCGCATTTTTGTCGAGTTTCTCAAAACTCAGCCCGGCGTAGTAGCGCGCCAGTTCGCCCGCGCGCGTGCGCGGGTACTTCGACGCCACATCGGAAAATTTCTGCTGCGCCTCCGCGAATTTCTTGCTCGCATCCGGATACGCGACTTCGCCCGGAGCCGGCGGCGCGCCCACAGGCGCCTGAAAAACCTTCATCGCGTCGTCGAAGGCCGCGAACGCCTTCACCGTCTGGCGCTCCGCGTACTCCCTCCATCCAAAAATACCCGCGGCCACCACCACCGCGGCAATCAGCAGGTACAAGGTCAGTTGCTGGTGCGACAGCACGGCCTCTGCGCCATGCGCGAAGGTCTCGCGCACCTCATCCTTTTTCAGTTCCCTGCGGGAAATATGCTGCGCCAATGCCGCGCTCCTGAGGAAGTTCTCTGATTTCGGATCGTATCACACAACCGGGCCGCGAACGAATTCTCGCCCAGGCGCGCGCACCTCCACAGTTCGCGCTACCGCCCGCCACACGTTCGCCCGCAGAAAGGCCCCGCCTCGGCGCCGCGAAACGGGGCTCCGGTAAGATCCGCGCTATACCTTGGTGACCTGCTCGGCTTGCATGCCCTTGGGGCCCTGGCGGACCTCGAACTCCACAAGCTGTCCTTCGTTCAGCGATTTGTATCCATCCATTTCGATGGCGGAGAAGTGAACGAAGACGTCCTCTCCCGATTGACGTTGAATGAACCCGAACCCCTTGGACGCGTTAAACCATTTCACCACACCCTGTTCTCGAGCCAACGTGACCACTCCTCTGCGATTGATGTCCCGATTCTGGCCCTCGCAACACCGGCTGGCGGCGCGAAGAAACCCGCGCAACGCGGGACTCCTACCTCCATCCGAAAGCACAAGACCGCCTCGGCGGCGGGATTTTTGCACAAACCGAATTCGGTGTCCAGAACTTGAAGGGAATGAATGGATTGCAATACGTATGCGGAAACAGATTTCAAATCCGGCAACCGCGAGCAGGTTTTCCTAGGCGGGTGAGCGGAAACTTCGGATGGCGGCGGGCTCGTCCGCTTGCACGTCGAAGACGGTAAAGAGCCGCGTAATCTGAATCAGGTCGTGGACGCGCTTGGTGAGATGAACCAGCTTCAACTCGCCGCTCGCGCCCCGGACGGTTGTGTAGGCACCGACCAACTCGCCGATGCCGGAGCTGTCGATATAGTCCACATCGCCCAAATTCAGCAGGATCTTGCGGTGGCCCTTCCCAACGAGTTCGCGCACCATCGTTCGCAGAGTTGCACTGCCTTCACCAAGCGTGATCTTGCCGCTGAAATCGACGATGGCGATGTCTTCCACTTCACGGCACGTTCCTCGTAAGGACACGGATACCTCTCAAAAAGATTCTACTCTGCCTGCGACTGCCCGTTGCCGGAAACATGATGCGGCAGTTTCTTGTACATGACAAGGTCGGCGCCCCCGGTAGGCCCCTTCCGCACGGCCAGATCATCCATGAATGCGCGCATCAGAAAAATCCCACGCCCTGACGTGCGCAGCAGGTTTTCCTCGGCCAGCGGATCGGCCACCTCGGACAACTCGAAACCGCATCCTTCGTCCACGACGTGGACAATCATCGTCTCCGGCTCGAACTCGACCGCCAGCACAATCTTTTTCCGCCGGTCCTGGCAGTTGCCGTAATTGTAGGCGTTGATCACACCCTCGCGCACGGCCATTCCGAGTTTGTGCAGGTCGTCCTCTCCAAAGCCAGCGGCTTCGGCGACGCGCGTCACAATGTTTTCAGCGAGGTCCACGCTTTCCAGCTGCGTGTCCAGCGTGACTTCGAGACGTTGATTTGGAGCCGCCATTGAGCCCAGAGAGAAAACCCCAATAAAAATGCCCTGTATGCGTATCACAGCGGCGGCGTGGCAGTCAATCAGCTAGACGACAGTGTACTGGAACCCGCTTCGTTTCAGGCCCAATACGTGCGGTCCAGCGTGCGGTACTGAATGGCTTCGCTCAAATGCTTGGGCTCGATCGAGGGCGCGCCTTCGAGGTCGGCAATCGTGCGCGAAACCTTGAGGATGCGGTCGTGGGCGCGCGCGGAAAGGCCGAGTCGCTGGATGGCTGTCTCAAGGAGCTTTTCACCGTCGGCGGAAATCGCGCAATGTTTCCGGATCAGCTTCGGAGGCATCTGGGCGTTGGCGTAAAGACTCTTCTCGCCTTTGTAGCGTTCCGCCTGAATCTGCCGCGCCCGCAGGACGCGCTCGCGCACGCTCGCCGAACTCTCGATTTCCGTGTCGCCGCGCAATTCCTTGTATTTCACCGCCGGCACTTCGATGTGAATGTCGATGCGGTCGAGCAGCGGCCCAGAGATTTTCGAAACGTAGCGCTGTATCTGCGGTGGCGAGCAATGACATTCGCGCGTGGCGTCGCCAAAGAATCCGCACGGGCACGGGTTCATCGCCGCGGCCAGCATGAACCGCGAGGGGAAGCTGACGGAGATGGCGGCGCGCGCGATGGTCACGCATCCGTCTTCGAGCGGCTGGCGCATTACCTCGAGCACGTTGCGCTGGAATTCAGGCAGCTCGTCGAGAAACAGCACGCCATTGTGCCCGAGCGAAACTTCTCCCGGCCGCGGCACCGCGCCGCCGCCGATCAAGCCTGCATCGCTGATGGTGTGATGCGGCGAACGGAACGGCCGCGTGCCCACCAGACCGCGCGCATCCTCGAGCACGCCGGCGACGCTGTGGATGCGCGTCGTCTCGATGGCTTCCTCGAGCGAAAGCGGCGGCAGAATCGTGGGGATGCGCTTCGCGAGCATGGTCTTGCCCGCGCCCGGCGGACCGATCAGCAGGATGTTGTGGCTGCCCGCGCAGGAAACTTCCAGCGCGCGCTTCGCCGACATCTGCCCGCGCACGTCGCGCAGGTCAACGGCATACTGGCTCGCTTCCGCCAGCATCTGCGATGTGTCCACCTCGACCGGCCGGAACGATTCCGGCGCGTTCATCAGATCCACCGCTTGCGGCAGCGACTTCACTCCGAAAACGCGCGTTCCCTCGACCACGGCCGCTTCGCGCGCGTTCGCTTCCGGCACCACCAGATTCTTTATGCCGCGCTCGCGCGCGGCCAGCGCCGCCGATAGCGCCCCCCGCACCGAACGCACTCCGCCGTCGAGCGATAGCTCGCCCAGAAGAACAAATTGGTCGAGCTGCTTCCCGAAAAATGTTCCCTGGCAGCCGAGAAGTCCCAGCGCCATCGGCAGATCGAACGCGGAGCCTTCTTTGCGGATGTCCGCCGGCGCGAGATTGACGGTCACGACCTGGTAGGCGGGGTAATCGAAGCCGCAGTTGCGCAGCGCGGCTTTGATTCGTTCGCGGCTTTCCCGGGCAGCGTTGTCCGGCAGACCGACTACGTTGAATATCCCGGCTTGGCCGGGTCCGACATCCACCTCCACCTCGACAAGGTAGGCGTCGTTCCCAAACACCGCGGCGCTGAAAGTCTTGAAGAGCATCCCAAGAAGAAGGCGTAGCCTTGAGGCGCAGAGCGTAACTCAAAACTTACGTCCACGCTAGCCATACTCCGAAGCTCTTGTTGGTGCGCGCGAGGAAGTAGGGCGTAAAGGTTAGGGTGTACTTTTCGATTTTGAGCGGCGCTGAGAGCCTTGAAAGGTATCCAATAGCAGCAGGCGAAGCCTAAGTATGCTCGTTCAGAATGATAGGTGACACTCGGTAGAGTGTCGGGATGAGAAGAATCAAGTGGTGTGAGCTTCCCGAGGC